>Ga0224502_10000312_pt1 | contig 15612 bp, 14 predicted proteins | sample SF_Oct11_sed_USG_5_FD_169104 | JGI IMG/M metagenome (GOLD analysis project Ga0224502, IMG submission 169104) | Sediment microbial communities from San Francisco Bay, California, United States - SF_Oct11_sed_USGS_13 | ecosystem: Environmental > Aquatic > Marine > Sediment | place: USA... | reverse complement strand
ATTCCGCACGCGAAACCAGTTAAAGGAAAATGAGTGGCTGGGGATCGAGCTTGTTGGCGGGCCGTTCCGACGCATGTCGGGTGGTTGGGTATTTCAGCAACTGGGCGACGCCGGCAGCAAAGTAACGCTGGATCTTGAGTTCGAATTCGACAGGCGGGCGACAGACGTCATTTTCGGGCGGTTCTTCGAGCACACATGTAATTCACTGGTTGACTCATTTACGAAGCGTGCGGCACAGATCTATGCAGGTTGAGGTGGTATTTGCCCTTGCGGAAAAGCAGGTTCTGCAATCCGTCGAGCTGTCCGCTGGCGCAACGGTGGCCGACGCGATCGACGCGAGCACTATTGCTCAGCAGTTTCCGGGCGTAGATCTCGGCGAGCTGCAAACCGGAATGTGGGGTAAACCTGTCGAGCGGACCCGTGAGGTCCGGGATGGCGACAGAGTCGAGTTGTACAGGCCCCTCGAGATGGACCCGAGAGAGGCGCGGCGCCTCAGGGCCGGGGCCTAGATATCAGGTGCGAGTTCCTGGTCCCGGCGAATTTCGCTGACCAGGTCATCTTCGAAAAACACCGAAACCCAGCGTTTGAACTGGGCATCATCACGCCCGAGCTTCAGGTAGTAGACGTAGTCCCAGCGGTTCCGATTGAATGGATCGTCAATCATCGGGGTGCCCAGCAGGAAGCGTACCTGGTTCTTCGTCATCCCGACTTCAAGCTGGGCGAGATCTTCTTCCTTGATCACGTTTCCCTGCGCGATGCTGGCGCGATAAACGCAGCCGCTGCTGATCGCGAGCGACAAAGTCATCAAAAAAAGAACTGTCCATTTGTGCTTAGTCATAGAGTCCCGCTGCTACCTGCGTCATAATAGGCGCGCATCATACCTTGAAAGAGTTTGTTCATGCAGCAACGAAAAGAACTTCGTAAGGCCGGCCTCAAGATTACCCTGCCACGCCTGAAAATCCTTGAGATTCTCGAGGGGGCCAAGGCGCGTCACATGAGTGCGGAAGATATTTACAAGAAATTGATCCGGTCAGGCGAGGACATCGGGCTTGCCACGGTTTACCGTGTTCTGACCCAGTTCGAGGGGGCGGGCCTGGTCACGCGTCATAACTTCGAGGGCGGGCATTCCGTATTTGAACTTGACGATGGCGATCATCACGACCACATGGTCTGCGTCGACACAGGTGATGTCATCGAGTTCGTCAGCGAAGAGATCGAGCGCTTGCAGCATGAAATCGCAGAGAAATATGGCTACGAGCTTCTCGATCACAGCCTCGTTCTCTACGTCAAGAGTAAGGATGCCGATGCGGACGAAGACTAATCAGGCACGTTTCCTGCGGGCGCCGGCGAGCATTTCGGCAGCATGCTCGAGCGTCTTGCGTGTAATCTCAACACCACCCAGCATCCTCGCCAGTTCCTCGGTGCGCTCATCCTGCGCGAGCGGACTCACACGCGTGCGCGTGGACTTGCCGTCGGTGACTTTGCTGATGCGGAAATGCTGGTCCGCGAGACTGGCTACCTGCGGCAGATGAGTGACGCACAGGACCTGTCTGTTTGCTCCCAGTTCCTGCAAACGACGACCAACCATCTCGGCTACACCGCCACCGACACCGCTGTCTACTTCGTCGAAGACCATTGTGGGTATCGCACTTCCATCGCTTGCGATGACCTGGATGGCGAGGCTCATGCGTGAGAGTTCACCACCCGAGGCGATCTTCGCGAGTGGCTGTGGTGCCTGACCCGGATTAGCGCTGATCAGGAAGTCAATCCGGTCGAGTCCCCAGGACTTGGCCGCACTATCATCGAGTGGGGTCAACTGAACCTGGAATACACCGCCGGGCATGCCGAGGCTATGCATGGCGTCCGTGACGGCAGCGGCAAACCGGTCTGCCGCCTTGAATCTCGCCCTGGACAACGCATTGGCTTGCTTCAGGTACTCAGCCCTGGCCGCCGTGGCCTGCTCCTCGAGTTCCCGCCCTCGTTCCTCGGCATGGCTCAGATCGTCGTGCTCGGCGCGCATGCGGTCGGCGAGCTCCATAAGCGCGTCCGCTGTAACGCGGTGTTTGCGAGATATCGTCTGGATTGCGTCAAGGCGTTCTTCCACCCAGTCGCGCCTCGCCGGATCCATGTCAATGGTTTCGGTGTAACGCCGCAATGTATCTGCCGCTTCGGCCACCTGAATGCTCGCACTGTTCAGCATTTCCAGCACCGGTTCGAGGTTTTGGTCGAACACGACGAGCTGCTCGACCGATCTCAATGCTTCGGCGATGAGGCTGTTGGCATTGCCGGCATCATTGTCGAACAATCCCTCCAGCGCGCAGCCGATGCCTTCGGCCAACTTGCCGCTGTTCTGGAGTTTTTGGCGTTCGCTGCCCAGCGCATCAATTTCACCATCTTCAAGGGCAAGCGAGTCGAGTTCCTGCAACTGAAACGTCAACAGGTCCAGGCGTGCAGCGCGATCGGCTTCTGCACCGGTGAGTTCTTCGACCCGGTCCGACAGTGCTTTCCACTCGATGTAATGGGTCGCAACGATCGCACGATCATCGAGCAGACCACCGAAATGGTCGAGTAAATCACGCTGGATGTTGCGGCGTCCCAGCGATTGATGAAAATGCTGGCCATGAATATCGAGCAACAATTCGCCGAGCGCTTTCAATTGCGACAGGGGTACCGAGTTGCCGTTGATGAAAGCGCGGGAGCGGCCGTCGGCATTGATGACACGACGCAAGAGACAATCGTCGTCGAGGTCGAGCGCCTGCTCTTCCAACCAGCTGGTGACCATCGGCAGCGCCGATACATCAAACTCGGCTGCAAATTCGGCGCGTTTCGCGCCGTCGCGCACGAGTTGCGCGCTGCCGCGTTCGCCGAGAACCAGTCCAAGCGCATCAACGAGAATCGACTTGCCGGCACCGGTTTCGCCGGTCAGCACGGTCATTCCCGGCTCGAGTTCGATATCGATGCGGTCGACGATCGCAAAGTCGCGAACTTGCAGATTCATCAACACCGTTAGCTCTCCGGCAACTGGTCGCCGCGTTTGCGACTGTCACGGCCCCAAAACAGTTTGGAGCGCAGGATGCCATAAAAATCATGCCCTGGCGGATGCAGCAGCGTGATGCGCTTGTCAGCCGTGACGACCTGGAGTGACTCGCCGGGTCTGAGCGTGCCGAGGTGGCCGCCATCGACAGTGATCTCCGCTCGGGTCTTGTCCCGCTCGAGCAGGGTGATGTCGATGGTCTGATTCGCGGGAATGACGATTGGACGGTCAGTCAGCGTGTGGGGACAGACGGGAACGAGGGCCACGGCATCGAGTTGCGGTTCGATAATCGGGCCGCCGCAGCTTAGCGCATAAGCGGTGGAACCGGTTGGAGTTGCAACAATCAGGCCGTCGCCGGAATGCGTATTGACGTACTGTCCACCAACACTGGTCGAGAAATCGACCATGCCGCCGCCGCCACGTCGCTGCACGACAACATCGTTCAATCCGTACTCGGTAGCCTTGTCGCCGGCTGCGCTCGTGAGCGTTGCTTTCAACAACAGGCGTGTGTCCCTGAGGTAGTCGCCCGCAAGAACTCGATCGATGCTGTCGATCATTACATCGGGCGTGATATCAGCGAGAAAACCAAGCCGTCCGCGGTTGACGCCGAGAATCGGGGTACCTTTCTCCCGAGCGAGACGGCTGGCGTATAACATCGTGCCGTCTCCACCGATCGCGACAATCAGGTCCGCGTTATTGCAGAGCTCGTCCTCGGCAATGCGCACGACCGGCAGGGCTAATGCAAGGGCTTCGGCTGCGAACACTTTCACGCCGGCTTTAATCAAATGGGCAGCCAGCGTCCGCATCGGCTCGGCGACCCGTATGTCGGTCTGCCGGCCCACCAAAGCGATATTCTGGAATTCATGGTTCATTTGCTGATTGTTGCAGACCCTTGACCGACCGCCAAGCCGTTGTTCGTGTTCTGTCCTGCCAGTTTGTGCGAATTCAGAGTCAGCAGATTGCGCCACGGCAAGGCGCGGTTCGCTGGCAATATCCGGCATATGGGCAAGGACCGCAACGCCGCAGGGGCGCAATCTGTTGACTCCCTTCGGGCACGCCCGTCAAAGCCCCTGGCCGCGTTATGTCGCTGGGCAATGGCCATACCAGTGCCTGCACGACATGCCTTGCCAAAGGCTTTGACGAACGTGCTGAAATTGCACAAACTGGCAGGACAGAACACTTACGTTTCTTCAGGATGTCAGCAGAAGTAAGCAAATCTTTACCTAGCGATCGCGGTCAACACCTGTTGCGCGTTCTGATTCAGCGCTATATACGCGATGGTCAGCCCGTTGGCTCGCGTACGCTGTCCAAGGACTCCGGCCTCGATCTCAGCCCCGCGACGATTCGCAACGTGATGTCGGACCTCGAAGATATGGGTCTCGTTTCTGCGCCGCATACGTCTGCGGGCCGGGTACCAACGCCCCAGGGGTACCGGATGTTCGTCGATACGCTCGTGCGCTATCGCCGCCCAGACAGCAGCGATATTCAGCGCATCCGCCAAAAACTCAAGGGGGAGTACGACAATCCCGGCGCGCTGGTGAGCACGGTGTCCAGCATGTTGTCCGAGTTTACGAGCATGGCCGGTGTGGTCACGGTGCCTCGCGCACCGAGGGTCGCGCTGCGCCAGATCGAGTTTCTGCCGTTATCGGAAAATCGTGTGCTGGTCATCCTCGTCATCAACGACACGGAAGTACAAAATCGTATCTTGCACACGGACCGTAATTACACGGCCTCGGAACTACAACACGCGCAGAATTACATCAATCAACACTATGCCGGCACGGACTTGCACACGGTTCGGGAGAAATTGCTCGAGGATCTCGACAAGACTCGTGATTCGATCAACCAGGCGATGCACGACATTATCGCGGTCGCCCACGCAGCGATTGACAAGGCCGAACATCCCGACGAGGAGTATGTGCTGGCAGGTGAAACCAAGCTCATGGATTTCGCCGAATTGTCGGATGTCGAGACCTTACGGCGCATATTCGAGGCGTTTTCGCACAAACGCCTGATCCTCGATTTGCTGGATCGGAGCATCAATGCTGACGGCGTACGAATATTCATAGGCGAGGAGTCTGGATACGGCATTTTCGACGATTGCAGCGTTGTCACGGCGCCGTATCATGTCGACGACGATACGATCGGCGTGCTTGGTGTCATCGGTCCGACGCGCATGGCCTATGACCGGGTTGTTCCTATCGTCGACGTGACGGCGAGACTGCTTGAATCCGCATTGAGCCACGGCAACCAGAGCTAGCCCGAAAAAAAACCCCCGAATCGCTTGATATTTCTGCTCCGGTCCCCACACTCCGCAGATCTATTTTGCAAAGGCTGCCTGTCTTGCAGCTAACGTACTGATTTGGAGCATTAAATGAACGCCGAACGCCCCAACGAGGCTATCGACGATACGCAAGAAGAGACACCGGAGGTTGAAGCCGGTGCCGATGTGGCCGAAGAAGCGGTCGAGCCCGCAGACGAGCTGGCAGCTGCACAAGCCAAGGCGGACGAGAATTGGGAGCGCTACGTGCGTGCCGCGGCCGAGCTGGAAAACGTACGCAAGCGTGCATCGCGTGACGTCGCGAACGCGCACAAGTATGCGCTGGAGCGCTTCGGTAAGGAATTGCTTGCCGTCAAGGACACGCTGGAGATGGGGCTCGCTGTCGAAGATGCCACCGCCGAAAGCCTGCTCGAGGGAAGCAACGCAACGCTGAAGCTCCTGGGGACCACGTTGGAGCGTTTCGGGATTGTCGAGGTGGATCCCGCCGGTGAGCCATTCGACCCTGAACTCCACGAGGCCATCAGCATGCTGCCCTCAGACAACGTCGAACCGGGTTCGGTGGTCGACGTCGTACAGAAGGGATACACGCTTAATGGGCGGCTTTTGCGCCCGGCGATGGTAATCGTGGCGTCGGAATGAGTTCGGTCGGTCACATTTGGTGCTTGAAAGGTCGGGACGAGACCCCACCTATCAGCCAGTTTTAGAGAATTCCAACAGAATTTGGAGCAAGAAATAATGGCTAAGGTTATTGGTATTGACCTGGGTACGACTAACTCCTGCGTAGCAGTGATGGAGGGCGGTACGCCCAAGGTCATCGAGAATAGCGAGGGCGATCGAACGACGCCGTCGATTGTGGCATTCACCAAGGACGACCAGGTACTGGTAGGCCAGTCGGCCAAGCGCCAGGCAGTCACCAACCCGACGAATACGCTGTTTGCCATCAAGCGCCTGATCGGCCGCCGTTTCGAAGACGACGTCGTCCAGCGCGACATCAAGATGGTGCCGTACACAATCACCAAGGCAGACAACGGCGATGCCTGGGTCGAGGCCCATGGCAAAAAAATGGCGCCACCCGAGATTTCGGCGCGTGTCTTGATGAAGATGAAGAAGACGGCTGAAGACTACCTCGGTGAAGAGGTCAAGGAAGCGGTGGTCACGGTTCCGGCCTACTTTAACGACTCGCAGCGCCAGGCGACCAAGGATGCCGGCAAGATCGCGGGCCTGGACGTCAAGCGCATTATCAACGAGCCGACAGCGGCTGCCCTTGCTTACGGCATGGACAAGAAGCGCGGCGACGCCAAGATCGCGGTCTTTGACCTTGGCGGCGGTACGTTCGACGTTTCAATCATCGAAATCGCCGAAGTAGACGGCGAGCATCAGTTCGAAGTGCTGGCCACGAACGGCGATACGTTCCTTGGCGGTGAAGACTTCGATATGCGGGTTATCGAGTATCTGACGTCCGAGTTTCAGCGCGAAAGCGGTGTCGACATCACGAATGACCCGCTCGCGATGCAGCGCCTGAAAGAAGCTGCCGAAAAAGCCAAGATCGAGCTCTCCTCGCAGCAGCAGACGGAAGTCAACCTGCCGTACATCACGGCTGACGCCAGCGGTCCGAAGCACCTCAATATCAAGCTGACGCGGGCCAAGCTCGAATCGCTTGTGGAGGAACTGGTTTCCCGAACGATCGCCCCCTGCAGGATTGCTTTGAAAGACGCAGGGCTCAAGGTGAACGAAATTAATGACGTGATTCTCGTCGGCGGCCAGACCCGCATGCCGAAGGTCTTTGAGGAAGTGCAGAACTTCTTCGGCAAGGAGCCGCGCCGTGACGTCAACCCGGACGAAGCGGTTGCGCTGGGTGCGGCAATCCAGGGTGGTGTGCTCGCGGGCGATGTCAAGGATGTACTGCTTCTGGACGTCACACCGCTGTCTCTTGGTATCGAGACGCTGGGTGGCGTAATGACCAAGCTGATCGACAAGAATACGACGATTCCGGCAAACGCCGAGCAGGTCTTCTCGACGGCCGACGACAATCAGACCGCCGTGACGATTCATGTCCTCCAGGGTGAGCGTGAGCGTTCGATGGACAATAAATCGCTCGGTCGCTTTGACCTCACCGATATTCCGCCGGCACCGCGAGGCCTGCCGCAGATCGAGGTTACGTTCGATATTGACGCCAACGGCATCCTGAACGTTTCGGCGAAGGATAAGGCAACGGGCAAGAGCCAGAACATCGTGATCAAGGCGTCGTCCGGCCTGTCCGATGACGAGATTGACAAGATGGTGTCCGATGCTGAAAGTCACGCGGAAGAAGATCGCAAGTTCCGCGAACTCGTCGATGCGCGTAACCAGGCCGATGGCCTGATCCATGCGGCGGAAAAAACCCTGGCTGAGATGGGTGAAAAGGCGACGCAGGAAGATCGACTTGCCATCGAGAACGCAATCTCCGACCTCAAGAAGGCGCTTGACGGAGACGAGAAGGAGCAGATCGAAACAAAGACTGCTGCACTCGGTGAGGCGTCCGGAACACTCGCGCAGAAGCTCTATGCAGAGCAGGCGGCGCAGGGTGAAAAAGGCGGGGACGGCGCAGCGACGGCAGACGATGACGTTGTCGACGCCGAATTCGAAGAAGTCGACAAAGACGACAAGTAAGCTTTAAAGGGTCAACCTTTAAGGGGTCGAACCGGTTTTCCAGCGCTTGCGAGGCAACGCCGGATAATCGGTTCGACCCCAAATAGCAGGTAAACATGGCAAAACGCGATTACTACGAAGTACTGGGTGTCTCGAAGTCGGCGTCGGGCGACGAGATTAAAAAGGCGTATCGGCGTCTTGCCATGAAGCATCACCCGGACAGGAACAAGGAAGACTCGGGGGCGTCCGAAAAGCGGTTCAAGGAGGCCAAGGAGGCCTACGAAGTTTTGAAGGATGCCGAGAAACGCGCTGCCTACGATCAATTCGGTCACGATGGGCTGAGAGGCGGCGCCGGCGGCCGCGGCGGTTTCGGTGCCGACGGCTTTGGGGACATTTTTGGCGATGTTTTCGGGGACATCTTCGGCGGTGGTCGTCGCGGTGGCGGAGGTCCGCAAGTGTTTCGTGGCGCGGATCTTGGCTACGAGCTCAAGCTTGACCTGGAAATGGCAGTCGCAGGCGATAGCGTCACGATCGATGTCCCGAGCCAGGTCGGCTGCGAAACTTGTGGTGGCAGCGGCGCCAAGAAAGGCAGCGACCCGGTCAAATGCTCGACCTGTGGCGGCGTCGGCCAGGTCCGAATGCAACAGGGCTTTTTCTCAATTCAACAGACCTGTCCGGCCTGTAAAGGTGCCGGAACAACGATTTCTGACCCGTGTACCGATTGTCACGGTCGCGGTCGCGTGCGCAAAACGCGTACCTTGTCGGTCAAGGTTCCTGCAGGCGTCGACGATGGTGACAGGATTCGTTTATCCGGCGAAGGCGAGGCAGGACGCAATGGTGGACCACCCGGCGACCTCTACGTCGAGATTCGCGTTAAGCCGCACAAGATCTTCGAGCGCGAAGGTTCGAATATTTCCTGTGAAGTGCCGGTCAGCATAGCCACGGCCACGCTGGGCGGTGAAGTTGAGTTGCCGACGCTCGATGGCAACGTGTCGCTCAAGATTCCTGGCGGAACTCAGTCAGGCAAGGTATTCCGCCTCCGTGGCAAGGGCGTCACGACAGTTCGTGATCATCGCAAAGGCGATCTGTTCGCCATGGTCGCCGTGGAGACGCCGGTCAATCTGACTGCGGAGCAGAAGGAATTGCTCGAGAAGTTTGATGAATCGTTGCGCAAGGGCGGCGAGAAGCACAGCCCACGCGCGGGTGGCTGGATAGACACCGTCAAGCGTTTCTTCGAGCGAATCAGCCCGTGATTCGTGTTGCGATAGCCGGCGCTGGTCGCATGGGAAAGGCTATCGAGGCTGGCCTGGATGGCCAGCAGGACATGGAGTTCGTCGGGTTCTGGGGTCGTGGTGACGATCTGGACGCGCTTGTGAGTTCGGCCGATGTGGTTATTGACTTCAGCCTTCCCGACGGCACCGCAGAGGTGCTGGAGGCGGTCCTGCGCCAGAAGAAACCCCTGGTGTGTGGCGTCAGTGGGTTGAACGACACGCAGGTGGCTCGGCTTGACGAGGTTGCACGTTACGTGCCGCTGGTCTACGACCGAAACATGAGCCTCGGTATTGCGGTGCTCGAGCGATCGGTCCGGGAAGCGGCCGCGTCGCTTGGGGCGGGCTTCGAGGTGGAGATATCGGAAGTCCATCACGTCCACAAGAAAGACGCGCCGTCCGGCACGGCGCTCAAGCTGGGTGAGGCCGTGGCAGAAGCCCGCGGGGAGCCAGGCACCGGGTCTGTTAGCTTCGCGAGTGAGCGCCGCGGCGAGGTTCCGGGCGATCACGAGGTCATCATGCGGTCGGCAACGGAGACACTTACCTTTGCTCACAGTGTAACGTCGCGGCGGGTATTTGCGGATGGGGCAGTTCGGGCGGGCCGCTGGGTTGTCGGTCAGAAACCCGGCCGCTACACGATGCGCGACGTATTGTTCGAAAACTGATCGATATACGCATTTAAGGGCATAAAAAATTCATCCAGAGTATGGCGCGGGACAGGCGCCTTAAGTAAACTACGCCGGATCGCTGGGCGGTCAGCGTAATCGCGAGCGGGAGGCCACGTCCTTCCGCTTTGTTGCATCTGCAAACGCCGATTCCCAAAAGCTGACACTCAAGTGGTCGACATCTGGATCTATATTGAGGGTCGTACTTGAGCAAGCCAGCAATACTTGCCCTGCAGGACGGAACTATCTTCCGCGGTAGGTCAATCGGCGCCGACGGGCGCACCATCGGCGAAGTAGTTTTTAATACCGCAATGACCGGCTATCAGGAGATCCTGACCGATCCCTCCTACTGTCGTCAGATCGTCACGTTGACGTATCCGCACATTGGCAATACCGGCACGAACAGCGACGACATGGAATCGTCAAGGATTCACGCGTCGGGACTCATTATTCGTGACAGTTCCATGCTGACAAGCAGCTGGCGTTCCGAACGCAGCTTTGTTGATTTCCTGAAGCAGGGTGAACTGGTTGCAATCGCCGACATCGACACGCGCAAATTGACGCGCATCATCCGGGAGAAGGGCGCGCAGTCGGGTTGCATCATGACTGGCGACAGGCCGGTGGAGACGGCGGTGGAGCACGCGCGTAAATTCCCGGGGATCGCAGGAATGGACCTCGCCAAGTTTGTTACCACTCGCGAGAGTTACCAGTGGTGCTACGGCACCACGTTCGGCAAACCGAAGCGAATCATGAGTCGTCGTATTGCGCCGTATCACGTCGTGGCTTACGACTTCGGGGTTAAACGCAATATTCTACGCCTCTTGTCCGACCTCGATTGTCGCTTGACAGTAGTGCCGGCCACCACCACCGCGGAAGAGGTTCTCGCGATGTCACCCGACGGCGTATTCCTGTCCAACGGACCCGGTGACCCTGAGCCCTGTGATTACGCAATCGAGGCAATCAAGGAATTCCTGGCGAAGAACGTTCCGGTGTTCGGAATCTGCCTGGGGCATCAGTTGCTGGCGCTTGCTGCCGGCGCCAAGACCGTGAAGATGAAGTTCGGTCATCACGGGGCAAATCACCCGGTGCAGGATCTTGCGAGTGGCCAGGTCATGATAACAAGCCAGAATCACGGATTTGCGGTTGACGAGTCGACCTTGCCCGACAATGTCGAGGCCACGCATCGCTCCTTGTTTGACGGCACGCTGCAGGGCATCGCATTTACGGATCGGCCCGCGTTCAGTTTTCAGGGGCATCCAGAGGCGAGCCCCGGGCCCCACGACTTATTACCCTTGTTCGAGCGCTTCATCAAGCACATGGACGCACAGAAAAAGAGCGGTTTGAAGGCGATATTTTCAAGTCAATAAAATCATTAAAAACAAAAGAATAGAAACTTAACTTAAACTATAAAATTAGATAGCGAAGATGCCCAGACGCACAGATATAGACAGCATCCTGATAATCGGCGCCGGACCGATCGTGATTGGCCAGGCCTGCGAATTCGATTATTCAGGTGCGCAGGCGTGCAAAGCGCTTCGCGAAGAGGGCTACCGGGTCATCCTGGTTAATTCGAATCCGGCGACGATCATGACGGACCCGGAGATGGCCGATGCCACGTATATCGAGCCCATTCACTGGTCCGCGCTGCAGGGCATCATCGCCAAGGAGCGCCCGGACGCCCTGTTGCCGACGATGGGCGGCCAGACGGCGTTGAACTGTGCGCTCGATCTCGTGCGCCATGGCGTGCTCGAGAAATATAACGTCGAGATGATCGCTGCATCACGAGAAGCAATTGACATGGCTGAGGACCGCGATCTTTTCCGGCAGGCGATGTCGGAAATTGGTCTTGAGAGCCCGACAGCTGATATCGCCCATTCGCTCGAGGAAGCACTTGAGAAGCAGCAGGCGATTGGTTTCCCGACAATCATTCGCCCGTCATTCACGATGGGTGGCAGCGGCGGTGGCATCGCCTATAACCTGGAGGAGTTCGAGCGTATTGTCGCGCATGGCCTCGAGATGTCCCCAACGACAGAGGTACTGCTCGAAGAGTCGGTTATTGGCTGGAAGGAATTCGAGATGGAGGTCGTTCGGGACAAGAACGACAACTGCATCATCGTCTGCGCAATCGAAAATTTCGACCCGATGGGCGTGCACACGGGTGACTCGATCACGGTGGCCCCATCGCAAACGCTCACCGACAAGGAGTACCAGCGCCTTCGCAACGCGTCGATCGATGTACTGCGCAAGATCGGCGTCGATACGGGCGGCTCCAATGTGCAGTTCGCTATCTGCCCGGAGACGGGACGCGTGCTCATCATCGAAATGAACCCACGCGTATCGCGTTCGTCGGCGCTCGCTTCAAAGGCCACTGGATTCCCTATTGCCAAGGTCGCAGCAAAACTGGCGGTTGGCTATACGCTGGACGAACTAAAGAACGACATTACCGGCGGCTTGACGCCGGCCTCGTTCGAACCGGCTATCGACTATGTCGTAACCAAGATTCCGCGCTTCACATTCGAGAAGTTTCCGGGCGCAAACGATCGCCTGACGACACAGATGAAATCGGTAGGTGAGGTCATGGCCATCGGCCGTAATTTCCAGGAATCGCTGCAAAAAGCGCTGCGTGGACTGGAGACCGGAATTACCGGGCTCAACGAAATTTGCGGGCCGATCGCGACGGATCTCGATCGCGATCAACTGCGCCAGGAACTTCGAATACCGGGTCCGAGTCGCCTGCTGTACGTGGCGGACGCATTGCGACACGGGTATTCCTTCGAAGACGTCGCACAGGTTACCGGAATAGACCCCTGGTTCGTCATACAAATTGCGGACCTGGTGAATATCGAGAACGATATTCGTGAAGCCGGGTTGCACGGCATCAACGCCGCGATGATGCGGGCGATCAAGCGCAAGGGTTTTTCCGACGCGCGCATTGCGGAGCTTGTTGGCGTTAAAGAGCAGGCTGTGCGGCGCCGACGGCTCGAAATGGACGTGCGACCCGTATACAAGCGCGTCGACACCTGCGCTGCAGAATTCGCGACGACCACGGCGTATCTGTACTCGAGTTATGAAGAAGAGTGCGAGGCAGAGCCAACGGATAATCCGAAGATCATGATCCTGGGCGGTGGTCCCAACCGGATCGGGCAGGGTATCGAATTCGACTACTGCTGCGTGCATGCGGCGCTCGCGCTGAAGGACTCCGGGTACGAGACAATCATGGTCAACTGCAACCCGGAAACCGTATCGACGGACTATGACACCTCCGACCGGCTTTATTTCGAGTCGCTGACTTTCGAGGATGTCATGGAGATTATCGAGAAGGAGAAGCCGCAGGGTGTGATCGTGCAGTATGGCGGCCAGACGCCGCTAAAACTTGCGCGGGACCTCGAAGCTGCGGGTGCGCCGATAATCGGGACGTCGCCGGATTCCATCGACCTCGCCGAAGATCGGGAGCGCTTCCAAAGTCTCGTTGAAAACCTCGGTCTCAAGCAACCGCCGAACCGGACGGCCAGCAGCAAGCAACAAGCGCTGGAGCGGGCCTCGGACGTTGGCTATCCGCTGGTGGTGCGGCCGTCGTATGTGCTGGGTGGCCGGGCTATGGAAATCGTCCACAGCGACGAGGATCTGGCGGCTTACATGGACGCCGCTATCAATGTATCCAATGACAGCCCCGTTCTGCTCGACCGTTTCCTCGATCTTGCGACCGAGGTCGATGTTGACTGTGTTTATGACGGTGAGCGCGTGCTGATCGGCGGCGTTATGGAGCACATCGAGCAAGCGGGCGTGCACTCTGGCGATTCGGGTTGCTCGTTGCCACCTTTCAGCCTCACTGACGAGGTGCAGAAAGAACTCGAGGAACAGGTCATAAAACTGGCGAAGGGATTGAACGTAGTCGGCCTGATGAATACGCAGTTCGCGATTCAGGGGAACGTGGTGTATTTGCTCGAAGTGAACCCGCGTGCATCACGCACCGCGCCGTTCGTTTCCAAGGCGATTGGCCTGCCCCTGGCGAAAATCGCAGCCAAAGTGATGGTGGGTGAAACCCTGTCGATGCAGGGTTATGTTAACCAGCGGATTCCCGATTATTACTCGGTGAAAGAGGCGGTATTCCCGTTTATCAAGTTCCCGGGTGCGGACCCGATTCTCGGGCCGGAGATGAAATCGACAGGCGAAGTCATGGGTGTCGGACGGACATTCGGCGAGGCCTACGCCAAGGCGCAGCTCGCATCGGGCGTCGTATTGCCGCGCCAGGGTGCTGCGTTGCTCAGCGTGCGTGAAAGGGACAAGGACGGCGTCGTCGAACTCGGCAAACTCCTCGCGGAAATGGGATTTGACCTCGTTGCCACGCATGGCACGGCGCAAACACTGGCGAAAGCTGGTGTATCATGCCGGCGCGCGAACAAGGTTCGCGAAGGGCGTCCGCACATTGTGGACATGATCAAGAACGGTGAGATTGACCTGATCGTCAACACCACCGAAGGGAAGCAAGCTATCAACGAGTCAGAGTCAATTCGAGCCGAGGCGGTTCGTAAAGGCGTCACCTATTACACGACACTGGGTGCCGCGATCGCGACGTGCCGGGCAATCGAGCATCTGGATAACCACGATGTCAATCGCTTGCAGGATTTGCATAACGAGATAGTGGCATGAGCAAGGTACCGATGACCAAGCGCGGCCACGCGTTGCTGCAGAAAGAAGTGAAGAAGCTCAAGGGCGTCGATCGTCCCGCCGTGATCAAGGCGATTGCCGAGGCGCGCGCGCACGGCGATCTTAAGGAAAATGCCGAATATCATGCTGCCAAGGAGCAGCAGGGCTTCATCGAGGCGCGCATCAAGGATATCGAAGGCAAGTTGTCGCACGTACAGGTGATCGATGTCACCGAGATAGATGCGCGCGGCAAGATTATTTTTGGCTCAACGGTCGTCATTCTTGACGAAAATACGGATCAGGAGATTACCTACAAGATCGTTGGTGAAGACGAGGCCAATATCAAAGAGGGAATGATCTCGTTCACGTCGCCCATTGCGCGAGCACTTATTGGCAAGAACGAAGGGGACGCCATCGAGTTTGACGCCCCGGACGGAACGAAAACCTTCGACGTACTGAAAGTTCGCTACGAAGAATAAGGGTTAGCGAGCAGGAATGCGGATGCGCTTTTCCGGTTTCTTCCTGAGGTTCTGGCGGAAAAGCAGCGCAACATTACCGATGCGTTGAATCAGTTGTGCCGAGCTTTCAGCGCATAGTTTCTCGATGATTTCGTCTCGCGCATCCCGATCGCCCACACGCACCCTGACCTTGATCAGTTCATGATGGGCGAGGGTTGATTCGAATTCGGCGAGCAATGAGTCGCTCAGCCCGGCTTCGCCGACGATAATCACTGGTTTAAGCTGGTGGCCGAGGCCGCGCAGGAATTTCTTCTGGTGTTCGTTGAGCTCCATGGGCGCGAAGTGTAGCAGTGTTACCAGGTTCAGAGGCAACGCAATGAGTAAACCGCGGGGCTCCAGCCGTAGCTGGAGAGAACGGCAGGAACGCGATCCATACGTGCTGCAGGCACGCAAGGATGGCTGGCGTTCGCGCGCGGTCTACAAACTGGAGCAGATTGACCAGAAGGAACGGCTTCTCAAGCCGGATATGGTCTGTGTGGACCTGGGTTCGTCGCCCGGGAGCTGGAGCCAGTACGTCACTGAAAAACTCAAGGGCAAGGCGCGTATCATCGCCGTGGACCTGCTGCCCATG
>Ga0224502_10000310_pt1 | contig 15673 bp, 15 predicted proteins | sample SF_Oct11_sed_USG_5_FD_169104 | JGI IMG/M metagenome (GOLD analysis project Ga0224502, IMG submission 169104) | Sediment microbial communities from San Francisco Bay, California, United States - SF_Oct11_sed_USGS_13 | ecosystem: Environmental > Aquatic > Marine > Sediment | place: USA... | reverse complement strand
AGAATCAAAAACCAATAAACAATGGTCAGGTATACCCTGTTTTATATTTTGACCTTTAGCCTTTAATCTTGTATGTTTGGCCTCGCGCACGCGCCCGTAGCTCAGCTGGATAGAGCGCCGGACTTCGAATCCGTAGGCCGCAGGTTCGAATCCTGCCGGGCGCGCCAATAAGATTGAAGATTTTAGTTATGACTTTTTACCTTGAACCCTCGACCCCTTGAATCCTTGAACCCTTGAACCCTTAAACGATTCAATGAAACTCCCCGCGGCAAGCCACGGGGTATCTTTACAAGTGTTGCAAACCAACAAACGCGGCAAGCCGCGGGGTATTTTTACCCTAAGAGAGAATAAAAAAACATGCACAGTGCGAACACAGTACAACACAGGGCAACAGTCAGCCGCAGCCGTCGGGAACAGCTGAACAGGCACAGAAGTGTAATACTCTGGTTTACAGGACTCTCAGGATCAGGCAAGTCAACTGTCGCTCATGCCGTAGAAGAAGAACTGCATCAGGCCGGCTGCCGGACTTTTGTCTTTGATGGTGATAATGTCCGGCACGGACTCTGTGCCAACCTGAGTTTTTCCGAGGATGACAGGCATGAAAATATCAGGCGCATCGGCGAAATGGCCAAACTTTTTTTAGAGGCCGGGGTCATTGCAATGACCGCCTTTATTTCGCCATTCAGGACTGACAGGGAAGGAGTGCGTGCCCTGGTGTCTGAAAATGATTTTATCGAGATCTTCTGCGACTCCCCTCTTGCGGTCTGCGAAGAAAGGGATGTCAAGGGACTGTATAAAAGAGCCCGCACAGGTGAAATCAAAAACTACACCGGCATCTCGTCCCCCTATGAAGCCCCGGAGCATCCCGACCTGACCCTTGACACTGCAGGTGATTCTGTAGAGACAAACGTAGAGAAAGTGCTTAACTTCCTCGAAGAGCGCCATATCTTTTCAAGAAAATAGGGTAGAAATTCAATACTGGCATGGCCTAAAAATGAAATAACAAAAAGGTCTGTTTTCTAGGGTTGTTTTGACATTGCATCCTGATCAAGACCTTCCACGACTATTAAGCACCAATCATTTTTTGCCATTATCCATTCAGAAAACATAGTTTGTAAAAACAATTTTGACTATACAGGAGTGACAATGAAAAAAAAGGCTTTGATAACAGGAATAACAGGCCAGGATGGAGCCTACCTGGCTGAGTTTTTACTGGATAAGGGCTACGAGGTGCATGGGATCAAGCGCAGGACTTCGATGTTCAACACAGACAGGATTGACCACCTGTACCAGGACCCGCATGTGAAGGAGCGCAATTTTGTCCTGCATCACGGGGATATGACCGACGCATCCAGCCTGGTGCATATTATGTCCAGGGTGAGGCCGGATGAGTTGTACAACCTTGCAGCCCAGTCACATGTAGCGGTATCGTTTGAGGAGCCTGAGTACACAGCGGATTCAGATGGATTGGGCACCCTGCGTCTGCTGGAAGCGATCCGTATTTTAGGCTTGACTGACAAGACAAAATTTTACCAGGCATCCACCTCAGAGCTGTACGGCAAGGTCCAGGAAGTGCCCCAGACTGAAAAAACACCTTTTTATCCACGTTCCCCTTATGCGGTTGCCAAGCTCTACTCATACTGGATAGTGGTCAACTACCGTGAAGCATACAATATCTTTGCCTGCAACGGCATCCTATTCAACCATGAATCACCGGTGCGCGGCGAAACCTTTGTGACGCGCAAGATCACCAGGGCCCTGGCCAGGGTCGTTCTCGGCCTGCAGGAATGCACTTACCTGGGCAACCTGAATGCCAAGCGGGACTGGGGCCACGCCAGAGACTATGTGGAGATGCAGTGGCTTATGCTGCAGCAGGACAAGCCGGATGATTTCGTCATAGCCTCAGGTGTACAACATTCTGTGCGCGAGTTTGTAGAGGAAGCTTCTGCGGAGTTGGGAATACATCTCCGATGGGAAGGACAGGGAGTCGATGAGATAGGAATCGTGGACTCCTATGAGGATAAAGGTAAAAAATTAAGTGCTAAAGGGCCTAAGGAAGGACAGATAATTGTCCGGGTTGATCCAAGGTATTTCAGGCCGACAGAGGTTGAGAGTCTGCTTGGTGATGCAAGCAAGGCAAAAAGGGAGTTGGGCTGGGAGCCGAAAATCTCTTTTAAGGAATTGGTGGGGGAGATGGTACTTGCGGACCTTGAAGGGGCAAAACGGGATGCGTTGGTTGAAAAACATGGGTTTAAATCCTTCAACTATCATGAATGATAATTATCAGGTTAAAGGGTAAAGGCTATAGGAATTGAAATTGATTACATTAAACCCGATATTGGTAAAAGATGGCTTTCTGAGGCTAAAGAAATTTCATCGATGATTGCTGGTTTAATGAAAACAAAGCGTAATTTTCTTGAATAGTTTTTGAAACCTTTAACCTTTAACCTTTTGCCTTTATCCTCTAATTCCAAAAACAAATAAAGTACTATGACAGATAGAACTGTAAAGAATAATAGGTTGACTCCTGATGTTAAAATCTACGTTGCCGGGCATAGAGGACTTGTTGGCTCGGCTATTGTCCGACAGCTGGAGGCAGAAGGCTGCAGGAACCTGCTCGTGAGGACCCACAAAGAACTGGACCTTATCGACCAATCGCAGGTGCGCAGCTTTTTTGAACGGGAACGGCCGGAGATTGTCGTGCTGGCTGCAGCAAAGGTGGGAGGCATTCTTGCCAACTCCATGTACCCCGCCGAGTTCATCTATGAAAACCTGATGATCCAGTCCAATATCATCAACTGGAGCCAGAAGACTGGGATTAAGCGGCTTCTGTTTCTCGGATCCTCCTGTATCTACCCCAAGCTGTCTCCCCAGCCCATGAAGGAGGAATATCTCCTGAGCGGCCCACTGGAGCCGACCAATGATGCCTATGCAGTGGCAAAGATTGCAGGGATTAAGATGTGCGAATCCTATAACAAACAGTACAATACCAGTTATTTGTCCGTGATGCCGACAAACCTTTACGGGCCGGGAGATAATTTTGACCTGGAGAAATCTCATGTGCTGCCTGCCCTGATCCGTAAGTTCCATGAGGCCAAGGAAAGCGGGGACCCTGAGGTGGTGGTCTGGGGCACCGGTTCACCGCGGCGGGAATTTCTGCATGTGGACGACATGGCGGCTGCCTGCGTCTATCTTCTGGGGCTGCCTGCTGCATCCTACAAAGATCTTGTGGTAAAATTAAAACCTTGTCTCATCAATATAGGCATGGGCAGGGACATAACCATTAAGGAATTGGCTGAACTGGTCAAAGAGATTGTCGGTTTTAAGGGACAGATCATATTTGATACTGACAAGCCTGACGGTACACCGCAGAAGCTGCTTGACATATCACGCATGGATACGCTCGGCTGGAAGGCAAAGATATCTTTGCGGGCAGGAATTGCTGACACTTACGGGTGGTATTTAAAAAGTGTTCAAAAACTCTAAGCTTCAAGGCGGCTTGAGAAAACGAGACGCTATGTTGTGAAAATCTTCTAAAGGATATAAGGCACTTGCGATAGAAAATTGAAAGTCACAAATAGAGCGTCAGAGTAACCAGATAAAGCATGCTGATCGAACTGGAAAACACAACCAAGATCTATAACCAGGGAAAGCCCAACGAGGTGACAGCACTCTATGATGTCAGCCTGCAGATAGAAGATCAGACCATGGTTTGCCTCCAGGGGGCGAGCGGTTCAGGCAAATCCACGCTGCTGGCCATTATTGGCTGTGTTTTTCCCCCAAGCAGCGGCAGGGCGTCGATTGCCGGGAAACAGCTTTCACGCATGCCCGACAGATTTATGACAATCCATCGACGTGAGTGCATCGGTTTTATTTTTCAACAATTCAATATCCTGCCCCGCCTTTCTGTTCTTGACAACATCACCCTTCCCCTCCTGCCCCTTGGAATTTCACCAGGTGCAAGGAAGGCACGAGCGCGGGAGCTCATGGACCAGTTATCCATCAGCCACAGGGAAAATTTCCCGGCCGGCCAGATATCCGGTGGAGAAATGCAGCGCGTAGCAATAGCCAGGGCCCTGATCAACAACCAACCCATAATCCTCGCAGATGAACCAACCGCGCATCTTGACAGCCGCCTCAGCATAGATTTCATGCAAATAATGGCTGATCTTAAAACTGCCGGCAAAACCATCATAATCGCCTCGCATGACACCCTGGTTTCAGAACACCCTGCCATAGATAAAATCATCAATATCAAGGACGGACGTATCCATGTTCCTTAATTCCTGGAGCTTGGGCCTCACCCTGGCAGGCCTGATCATTTTAGTTCTTGGAATTTTTGCCTGCCGCACAGCATTCAGGGTTCTTCGCCACTGGGACCCCTCCAGTGACTCCAACCTGCAGATCAAGTTGGAAAATGAAATATGGCTTGCCTCAACCCTGGTAGAATATGGTCTTGGCTTTCAGATTCTCACCCTGGTACTTTTTGTTCTGGCAGCTGATACCTTCTGTCAGGTTATTGTCGGCGCCATGTGTGCCACCGGTGCCCTGCTGGCAAATGATTTTGGTATGCCGACCCTGCTGGTAAAAATAGCCGGTGTTTTTCTTTACGGTTTCTGGATCGTTCTGCACAAATTGGATATAAGCTCCGAAACCTACCCCCTGGTTAAAATAAAATACACTTACCTGTTGTTGATCCTGCCCCTGCTCATAGCTGATATCACGCTGCAGACCATGTATATTGCCTATCTCTCACCTGACATCATCACTTCCTGCTGTGCGGTTGTTTTCGGTTCATCAGATGAAACCGGCAGAAACCTGCTGCAAGGATATTCCCAGACCACCCTGCTCTTTCTTTATTATGGCTCCATTGTTTTTTTGCTGGGGTTGGGTTGCATACTGCTGAAGCGCTGGATGCTGCCCTTTGCCGCTCTCTTTTCCGCAGGCTGGCTCTGGTTTCTATGCTTGGCGACAGTTGCAATAATTACCCTCTTTTCATCTTACATCTATGCAATGCCCTATCACCACTGCCCCTTCTGCATACTGAAGCCGGAGTATCATTATATCGGCTTCGCTCTCTACTTCACACTGATCCCAGCCGCATTCTTCGGCCTTTCAACAGTCATTGTCGAGCCTTTAAAGAGCAAGAAAGACCTTGCCGGCCCCGTGCAGAAATACCAGCGGACGGCAATTATACTATCGCTTCTGTTAGTGCTGCTCCTAACAGCAATCAGCTCCTACCATTTTCTGCTCTACAAGATCACCGGTGGTGAGCTATAATATAAATATCCTTGTTTTCAAACCAATCCAGTCATGCCCTCAGGCTTCATCTTCTCTTTTTTGCCCTGCCAGCGGGTGGACACAACCGAACCCACAGCAGCAACAACACCGGATGAAAAGACACTGAAGACAAGCGGCATACCCTTAATGCCGAAAAGGTCAAAGACAAACGATTTCATCATGCCGAGCAGTCCGACAACGATTGCCACGGTCAGTATTTCGTTATTTTTCCTGCTGCTTGCAGCCAATAGAAGAAATATAGCCCCGAGGTTAATAAAAACCGTCTGCCCTCCCCGAAACATATATTCAAAATCAGCAGTGCTCCTGGCCAATACCTGGTAAAGCCCTAATCGCAGGAGAAAGAAACCGCTGATCAGTCCTGTGAGAAGCAGGATGACCGCACTGAAGTCCTTCCGGTCGAGCCAGGAGAAAAAGGCCGAATGCATTGCCGGTGGAGTATGACTCCGGCACCAGCGATACTGCAGAAAACTCATGGTCATCAGGGTGCCTATGACCAGACCGCCAACAAGCGGAGATGCAATATCAGCTGCCACAACGCCGCTGCTTAAAGCAACAAGGCCTGCTGCCAGCTGAAACAGATACGAGGTGCAGCGGATGCCGCCACTTTGCCAACTGTTTGCTACCCTGGCCAGGAGATATGCCGATACTGATAAAACCGGCACAGCCCACAGGAGATTAGAAAAGATTGCTGCAACCCCGAAGCCCAGCAGAATTACCCCGGCAAAGGTGTAGGTCGCACTGCCGATGGCCCCCTCTTTATTGCGGGCTGCCAGCCAGCCTCCTGCCACAATATGGAGCAAAGCAGCAAGAACCCCGACAATGCCCAGCCAGAGCGTGCTGCTATACCATGGTATTGTGACGGACCAAGCAGCCAGAAAGGCCCCCACACCAGATATGGTCGGCAGTAAACTTTCAAAAAAACCCAGATCTTCACTTTCCGTTGCCATCCTGTGTATATTGGTAACAGTATAAAATGCCCAGAAAACAAAAAGTAAAGGAAGAAACCAGTTCAAGTGAAGCAGCGTTGCCGTAGGCTCATCACAGGCAGCCGGGACGTTTAATTTAAAGGCCCAGAAGAGCCAGAAGACAAAAACCAATCCCAATGTCGTCCAACGCAGCGATGGGCATAATTTTTTATAATTTGCGATATACGCCGCCACACAACCGCCGAAAAGCAGCAGCGCCAGCATTGGATAAAGAAGATATGGAAAATCAATGGACATGCCGACAAGTCCACTTCCCAGGGCGGCAATACAAAGCTGAACTGAAGCCCGATATCGCAGGCCGGTTGTTATCACCACAGCAGCGGCTGCGAATAAAATAATATATGCCATCACGGACGAAAGCGATTGAAAGCGGGAATGGGTTTCCAGCACAATGGAAAAAAGCAGCAGCAGGCCACAGGCGGGAAAGATAGGCGCCAGGCGGTTTTGCCTGCTGTAAAGCCACCAGCCGCCGATGATGAGTGCTGCAGCATACCCCATACCGAGCAGCGAGCCGAGCTGCGTGTTAATTATGCCGTTGTCCGTTATGGTTCTGAGAATAAGGGCAAATACCAGAATGAAGCAGACTGTTGCCACTCTGGGCAGCAGTGCGCCTGTGCCTGCTTTTTTCAGGACCCCCTCCCGGGGAATATTTACCTGTTGCACAGGAGGTATTGTCCCTTCGACCTCCAGGGGTGCCTCTCTAAGCACTTTTCCTTTTTCCAGACCGGACAGCCTGGCAGATAATTCATCGACCGTTTCCTGCAGAAACTGGACCTGCTTGGTCAAAGATTTCAGCTGCACCTCAAGCGTACCCTGCGTCTCAGCCATATGTTTTCTCTATCTGTTTGTTTGTTCGTATTTTTATGGATTCTTCAAAAAAAATATGAAAGAATGAAATTACTGGTTGCACAAATTACCGGAGGCTTTTATATTCCTCCACCATATTTCAATACCACAATGTGGTACAAAACCTGTTGCCATATATTCGAAACTATGTCAATAATAATTACCGCAATATGGAATATTAATTATCCGACAACCCATTAATAATTATTATATCATTCTAGAATCATTAAAGAAAAAGGCTCGAAAACAAACTCAGGAAGAACAGTTACAGGTGTTATCCCATTCTAAACCGGAAGAGTCACAGGCCATAAAACCTAATTTTTCACTGGTAAGCTCCGTTGAAAATCCGGTTGCGAAAACAGCAATATTCCTCGGTTAAAGGAGGCAGACAGCGTAAATGAAAAATCATGTATTGCGACCTCTGTGGGTGGTCCTTGCAGGAATCGCCCTGCTCCTGGTAGTGCGGCATTTCCTGGTACCCAGTGATTTTGGAGTTGAAGAAGGCGGAAACTTTACTTACAACTATCATCGGCTTTCAAGTATCGATGACTGGAAAAACTTCAAGGTAAAATACAGGGGCAAGCAGTATTGCCAGGAATGCCATGAAGAAAATGTTGAGTCCCTTCTCGATTCGCCCCATGAAATCATTGAGTGTGAAAACTGCCACGGACCAGCCATAGATCACCCAGACAATCCTGAAACACTGGCAATAGACACCAGCAGGGCTCAATGTCTCAGGTGCCATACCTATTTGCCCTACCCCACCAGCCAGCGTTCAGAGCTTCCCGGTATCAATCCTCAAGATCACAATCCCGGTGAAAACTGTGTTGATTGCCATAATCCGCATAACCCCGATTTGGAGAATATGTAATGAGTTGCTCTCGTCGAGATTTCATAAAAAACACTTTTAAAACCACCCTGGCCTCGACTCTGCCGCTTTCAGCCTTCAAGATGCTGAGTCCGGCAGAGGTGAAAGCCTACACGGGTGATTCTTCCATCCGCTGGGTTTTCCTGGTGGACACGCAAAAATGCGTGGGGTGCGGTCTCTGCGTCAAGGCCTGTAAAAAAGAAAATGAAATCCCCTATGACCCGCCTATTACAAGGACATGGGTTGAACGATACGTCCTGATGAAAAACGGCCAGGCTCATATCGAATCACCATACGGCGGCAGGGATGGCTACACAGAAACAAAGATACGCGAAAACGAAATCCCGCCTGAGCAGATTGCCAAGGGCTTCTTCGTACCGAAACTCTGCAACCAGTGTAAAAAACCGGCCTGTGTCCAGGTCTGCCCGGTTGGTGCAACCTACCAGACCCAGGATGGGGTTGTGCTTGTCGATCGCAAATGGTGCATCGGCTGCGGCTATTGCATCATGGCATGTCCCTACGGCATGCGTTTTTTCCATCCGATCCATAAAGTAGCTGAAAAATGCACCTTCTGCTACCACAGAATAAAAAACGGCATGAAAACCGCCTGTGTACAAAACTGCCCGTTTGGCGCCCGCCGCATAGGTAACCTGAAAGACCCCAATGATCCGGTGACCAAGGTAATCATGACCGAACGTGTATCTGTCTTAAAAGATGAATATGGCACAAAACCCCAGGTCTACTATATCGGCCTGGATACCAATGTGAGGTAACAAAAATGTCGGTTGAGAATATTGTAGGCCAGGGAGGGGAACATCTGGTCGTCCACGGCCTTGAATGGACAGCAAAAGAGCTCTTCACCTATCCCAACGAATTCATCTACTGGTCCATCCAGATCGTTATGTATCCCTACATGACCGGTCTTGTGGCAGGGGCATTCGTTCTTTCCTCACTCTATCATGTCTTCGGGCAGCAGGACCTGAAAACCATCGCACGGTTTTCGCTTGTTTTCTCTCTTGCATTATTGCCAGTGGCCATGATGCCCCTGCAATTCCACCTGCAGCAGCCGTTTCGGGGCATGAATGTCATGTTCACCCCCCACTTTACCTCGGCCATTGCCGCCTTTGGAATTGTCTTTTCCACCTACGCCGTCATTGTCTTAAGTGAAATATGGTTTGTCTACCGCAAGTTTTTTGTAGACCAGATCGAAATCCTCAAAGGCAAGGAAGGCGCTGTGGACCGGTTTAAATACTACCTTTATCTTCTGCTGTCACTCGGCGCTTTCGATACCAGTGACGCAGCTGTTGCCAAGGACAAAAAAGCCGTAAAGATTCTTGCCGGCATCGGTATCCCGGTCGCCTGTTTTCTCCACGGCTACGCCGGTTTTATCTTCGGTTCTGTCAAGGCCAATGCCCTCTGGATGTCACCGCTCATGCCCGTTATTTTTATCATGTCAGCGGTTGTCTCCGGTATTGCACTCTGCATGCTCACCTATATTATCATCATGGAGTTTAAAAAATGGAGCGCCATCATTGCCAAAGGCAAGGGTGATGAATCGGTACAGGTCATTGCCGGTGCCGAGCTCGATGTCATAAACAAGACCTCGCGCTACCTCCTGGGTTTTCTGATTGCCGCCATCACCCTTGAATTGCTTGACTTGATCTTCAGGGGTTACACAGCAATGAAGTCCTGGGATATTTTGCGATCCGTCATGTACGGCAAGGATTTCATCCATATCTTTGTTATGCAGTACGGCATCGGCAACCTGCTGCCTTTTATCATGCTGCTTGTCCCGGGGCTCTCGATCAGGCGGGTATTCTTTGCCCTTATTTTTGTTCTTTTTGGTGTATTCATGATGCGTTGGAACGTCGTTATAGGTGGCCAGGCCTTCTCTTTATCGTTTGCGGGGTATATGCACTATCACATGCCGATTATCCCCCACAACATGGAAACATACAAGGAAGGCCTCTTCGGAGCCCTGACTGTTTTTGCAACACCATTTGCTCTTTTCTGGGTCATTAACAAGGTTACACCATCACTTGAATATAAATAAAACCAGGCCCAAGAACTAAAGGATTTTATCGTATCATCTCTGCAAATACTTAACAGCTCCAAGGGGGGGTAAATATGGAAAGGCGGCAATTATTAAAAACATCTCTTGCTTTCCTCGGCACAACTACCCTTATCTCGTTTGTGTATCCCGCATCTAAATTTCTTGTTCCACCAAAAAACAGTGCCAAAGATACGCCTCTCACCATCGATAAAGATGACATACCGCCAGGCACTGCCAAAGAAATTATTTTCAACGAGATACCCATGGTCGTCATTAACCGGAAAGGCAGCGGCTTCATTGCCCTTTCCAGAATATGCACGCATCTGGGCTGTCTTGTGGGTTACGACAAATTCAATAATAAGCTGGTATGCCCATGTCATGCCGGTGAATTCGATCTGGAGGGCAATGTCCTTTCCGGTCCAGCCACGAAAGCTTTGCTGCGGTATCCGCTCAAAATAACGGCTGATGATATTACAATAGGGTAGAGGATTCATCCTTACCAGGATAACTTACTGCGGGGTCATAGCATGTGGGGAAAATTAGTACACTGGATAGAAATAAGAATAGGTCTCGAAGAACTCGTCAACAAGCATTTACGGTTGTTCAGGACTCCTAAAGGCGCCAATTTCTGGAGCACCCTCGGTTTTGTATCGCTCATAGCCTTTATTGTCCAGGCAATCACCGGCATCATGCTGCTGCTCTACTACGTACCGCACCCCGAGTATGCCTTTCAAAGTGTACAGACCATAACCAATGAGATTCCCTTTGGCTGGTTTTTCAGGTCAATTCACAATGTCGGGGGCAATCTTATTGTAGCCGTCATCATCATACATCTTGTCCATGTTTTCTTAAGGGTCAGTTATAAAAAACCGCGCGAGATCACCTGGGTGACGGGTGTACTCATGTTCTTACTGGTTCTGCTCGCCTGCATCACCGGCCAGCTTCTGCCCTGGCATCAGACCGGTTTCTGGCAGACTACGGTGACCTCAACAATCCCTGCCTTCCTGCCCTTCATTGGTGAAGGAATCTCATCGTATATGCGGGGCGGGGAGTTTGTCACCGGTATTACGCTCTCCAGGTTCTTTTCTTTTCATGTCGTCATCCTGCCGGTTTTTATTGTCGGCCTCATGCTCCTGCATGTCCTGCTCATCAGGCGTCAGGGTCTTTCAACCTCTCCGGCCATTGAACCGGATGTTGACATTGCTCAGCAGGAAAAATTCAGCAGATACAACCACCTGGAGGGCCAGCCATGTTTTCCTCACTTCTCCCTGAAGCGATTATTTATGGTGATGATCTATTTTACCGTTGTCTTTTTTGTGATGACTTTTTTCCCGAATCTCTTTCTGCCGCTGGAAGCCAATATTATGGCAGACCCGCTGACGACGCCTGAATCCATCCGGCCGGCATGGTACTTCCTGGCACCTTACCAGCTTATAAAAACAATACCCAATGACATCATGGGTATCAGCCTGATCGTGATCTTCTCTGTCTTTCTGCTTTTCTGGCCGTTTTTTGACACTAGGGATACAGAAAGAAACATACGCAAACGGCCTTTGCTCTTGAGCCTTGCCTTAATTGTCCTGGCTCTGTGGGCCATACTTACAATCTGGGGGATGTACTCATGATGAGATACTTTATAATTCCAGCAATAGTATTAATTGGTATTGTCTCAACGGGTCTTTCCCACGCAAGCTACCGTGAAACCTTTGAAAAGGAATTCATGCTTTCTCCCTGGTCTATAGCGAAAGGCGAGGTCAGTGCCTGCATCCAGTGCCATACCTCGGAAAACATGGAGCCCCGGATCCATCAGCATGTTCAGGAATGGCGTGGAAGCTGGCATGCAAAAAACAATGTCTCATGCCATGACTGCCACGGTGGTGCCCCTGAAGATGCAAGTATGTCCATGATGCACCAAAGAGGATTCAAAGGGGCCCCAAAAGACACTGAGATTCCTCAATTCTGCGGTACATGTCATATAGCTATCCAGGATAATTATATAAAAAGCGGCCACGGCAAAACCTTTATCTCTACCGGAGAAGGCCCAAGCTGCGTCACCTGCCACGGCTCGCACAATATCCAGCAGGCAAGTATGGATATAATCAACGAGCAACTCTGTTCCCAGTGCCACACCTACGAACGTGCCAAGGAAATGAAACAGGCCCTGTTCCTCGTGGAAAACAAGTTGAATACCATTGCAAATGACTTGAAGCGCCTCAAGCTATTTGGCATTGGAACGGATATGCAGGAAAAGGCTTTCTTCAGGAACCACGCTGAATACCGGGCTCTTTTTCACTCCATTAATGTAGATGCCGTCAGGGCAAAATCCAGTGAATATACTCAGAAACTTGAAATAATCGAAGCAGAGATTAACGATTCATTTAAGCAGCTGGCCTTCAGGAGAAACTTCTCTGCCTATTTATTTCTGATTTTCATTGGTTTGGGTATCGTGGTATTATTACTTTCAAAATCCTATGAACAGAAAAGCAGCTAGCGGTATGCGTTCGATCTGCGGAGCAAATTTTTCATGCCCATAGAGTAATGAAATTGAATCTTCTCCCTGCTGAAACAGCCAGGTCCGCCAGTTTTTAAACGGAGTGAAAACATGCGAAAGCTTAACAAATTACAAATACCACTTTTTCTCTTTGCAGGACTGCTTGTTCTGGCAGCTGGCAGGGTTGCCCTCTGCGACGACATACCCCGCTTTTTTGTCCCCCCTCCCCCTTTTTCAGAAGGAATCTACCCCTGTTCAGACTGCCATTCTGATATGGAAGTCAACCCGCAGCGAAGGCAACTGGAAGATGAGCATGTTGAAATTTCTGAGATGTTCAACCATGCCAGTGAACAGAGATGGTGCCTCGACTGCCATAACCAGGATGACCGTGACAAGCTGAGACTGGCTAATGGCGACCCTGTGTCATTTGAGGAATCCTACAATCTGTGCGGCCAGTGCCATGGTACCATTTTCAGGGACTGGAAAGCAGGGATCCACGGAAAAAGGACAGGTGAATGGAACGGCAAGAAACAATACCGGCTGTGCGTGCACTGCCACAATCCGCACAGTCCGAAATTCAAACCTATACAACCTTTGCCGCCTCCGGATAATCCCCTGGAAATAAAATACAAAAAACTTTCCCCTGGCGAAATTCCCAAGAATCCGCTGGGGAATATTCAATAAAAAACAAGGCATTATTGCTGCTATTAAAGGCAACAGAATATTACCGGATACAGTTATGAGTAAAAACAAATGCAGCAGAAATACGTGTAAGCCATTGACGCGCAGAAATTTCCTTAAGGCCTCAGCAGCCGGCGCTGCAACCCTGGCGATCCCCGTCGGGACATCGGATGCCGCGGTGTGGCAGTCTTTCTTCCAGAAACATTTCCGCGAGATGAACAAGGCTGAAATGGCGGAAGTTATCAAACGTATGGAAAAAGAGTATGGGGACAAATACAAAACCTCTTTCAGCATCAAAACAACCGGTGCCCTGCCCGATACACTTTTCGGCTACGGGCTTGACCTTTCTCGCTGCATAGGCTGCAGGAGATGTGTTTATGCCTGCGTTCGTGAAAACAACCAGTCACGGGACCCGCAGATTCATTATATATCGGTCCTTGAATTTGAAAAAGGCCATAAGTGGGTGAGCGACCTGGAAGAGGCAGACAAATATTACAATCCTGCTGAAGTTCCTGAGGATGGGCATTTTTACATGCCTGTACAATGCCAGCAGTGTGAGAATCCGCCCTGCGTTAAGGTCTGCCCCACCAAGGCTACCTGGCAGGAGCCCGACGGCATCGTCGTTGTAGATTATAACTGGTGTATCGGCTGCCGTTACTGCATGGCCGCCTGCCCCTATGGAGCGCGGCGCTTCAATTGGGGTGAACCACAGATCGCCAGAGAAGAAATAAATCCCGAAACCCATTATCTCGGCAACAGGCCACGCTACAAGGGAGTCGTCGAAAAATGCACCTTCTGCATTCAGAAAGTCCGTGGCAATCCGGGCAAATACCCGGCCTGTGTCGAAGTATGCCCGGTGGGTGCCAGAAAATTCGGCAACCTCCTGGACCCGAAAAGCGAGATACGCTATCTTATCGAAAACAAAAGAGTTTTTCGCCTCAAGGAAGAGCTGAACACCTCACCTAAATTCTATTACTTTTTCGCTACCTGACAAACGGCCAGTGGGGGATTTGCATATGTATCCAGTCAAAAATTTCTTTATCGTTCTCAAGCAGGTAACCGTTGGCAGCAAATATTATTATGCCTGGCTCGCCTTTCTCGGCCTGCTCATGTTCATCGGTGCCGTTTCTTACGGCGCTCAGCTTCAGAATGGACTTATTGTCACCGCCATGCGGGACGAGGTTTCCTGGGGTTTTTATATTTCAAACTTCACCTTTCTTGTCGGCTTGGCAGCGGCAGCCGTCCTCCTTGTTGTGCCCGCCTATATCTATAACTTCAAGCCGATCAAGGAGATCGTCCTTTTTGGTGAACTCCTTGCCGTCGCGGCAATCACCATGTGCATCATGTTTGTTGTCGTTGATATGGGCAGGATTGACCGGTTGTGGCATGTCATACCCTTTGTCGGCAAGATGAATTTTCCCTCTTCCCTCCTGGCCTGGGATATTATAGTGCTGAACGGCTACCTGGCAATAAACCTCTTTATTTCATTTTATGCCCTCTATCAGATGGCGCATAACCGGGAATACAGCCTGCAGATCATCAAGCCCCTTATAATCCTTTCCATTCCCTGGGCAGTCAGTATCCATACCGTTACAGCCTTCCTGTTTAACGGCCTTCATGCCAGGCCCTTCTGGAATGCCTCCATTCTTGCCCCGCGTTTTCTGGCCTCGGCCTTCTGCTCCGGGCCCGCAGTAATGATGCTCATCTTTCAAATCGTGCGCAAGGTTTCAAAAATTGAGATTGACAACAAGGCAATCTTCAAGATTGCCGAACTGGTTGCCTATGCCATGGGCATCAATCTTTTCCTGCTGGCGGCAGAATTTTTCAAGGAATTCTATTCAGGCTCCATCCACCTTGCGCCCATGAAGTATCTCTACTTCGGGCTGCACGGCCATAATGCCCTGGTGCCCTGGATGTGGACCGCCATGATTTTTAACATCACGGCCTTCTTTCTTTTCCTACGGCCTCGGACCAGGGAGAATCTGCTCACCCTCAATATCGCCTGCGTCCTGATAATCATCGGTGTGTATATTGAAAAAGGCATGGGGCTTTCGATCCCGGGTTTCGTCCCCGGTACGTTAGGCGAAATCTATGAATACGCTCCCACCTTTATCGAAAAAGCCGTCACTATAGGGATCTGGGCCACCGGCGCCCTCATCTATACCCTGCTGATGAAATTCGCCATTCCTATCTACACCGGTGAACTGCGGTTTTACAGTAAGGAACCAGGACTGTAAAAAAACCGGCCGCAGTTTCTCTGAAAAAAACCTGCGCCCCCCTGCCTTTTTCTTTTCATAGCAGGCCTCCCCTTTTTTTATTTTTCCCGGATAATAAAACTTATCTTCTTTCCCTGCTGGAGAAGCATCTGTTTTAACGTGCCAATGCAAGGATTGACCGGTGAACTTAGTAGACTGGGTATGTTGAATCAGGTTGCAAAGAAAATAACA
>Ga0224502_10000302_pt1 | contig 15847 bp, 15 predicted proteins | sample SF_Oct11_sed_USG_5_FD_169104 | JGI IMG/M metagenome (GOLD analysis project Ga0224502, IMG submission 169104) | Sediment microbial communities from San Francisco Bay, California, United States - SF_Oct11_sed_USGS_13 | ecosystem: Environmental > Aquatic > Marine > Sediment | place: USA... | reverse complement strand
CTACATAGGATGGATGATTAATATAAAGGATAAAAGTGTTGAATTTTTTGCAGCCGGTTGCCTCCTTCATTTCTTGACACCAATCAATTAATAATGGTACACATCATATAGGCCACCGGCAATGGCCGTCCGCTTTTACTCCGACAGAGAAAGACCCTCAGCACTTTCCCTGTCCTAAATACCCGGTGGCCCTTCTTTATATCGGCTAAAGTTCTCTTAAAAATCACCGATAAATAGAACAACAGTGCGTCTCGGCGGGCGCGCTTGTTGGTATATTGGGGCGGCTCATCTTGGGCCGCCCTTTTTATTTGACCTTTAACGAAAATTCTTATACTTCTAAATAGGCGCAGTTTTTCATCTTATGCGGCTGCGGTCCTCCGTATTCAGGGCAGATTCGCGCCAATAATCCCCTTATTTCAATCTGGCCTGACTCTCCTAAGGATAGATGTGGCCGGGGGTCCACGCCTTTAAATATGGATCGCAACCCCCAATCGCATAGTTTAGTATTCCCTAAAAAAGTTAATGCTCTGATTGCATAGTATAGACTGCTTTCAATCCCGTGTAGGTCATTTTAAAGCATCTTTGCGTGTCTGCGTCTCTTTGGCCGTTTGATACGCCAAAAAAACTCTGCCATATATCTTTTGGGCCACCGGCTATTGAGATCGGCAATAAAAATTAAGGGCGTAAAGGGCGCTAAATAATTTTGCAGCCGGTGGCCCTCTTCATTTCTTGACACTCATCAATGTGGCATGGTAACCATCCCTTGGGTCACTGGCGCCTGTCATAAGTCGCTTCCATAGCATAAGCATCCAACTTATCATCCACGCTAGTGGCCCTTCCTGTTTCTTGACATTCCATCTTTCATCATTTACGTTAAATTTGAGACAGCGACCTGCTGACTCCTCCTTTTCAAGCGGGGCGGTTTCATTTCTGGGGGCAGATGAGAAACCGCCCTTTTTTCTTGCCCTAATCCCATTTTCTTTGGTATTGGTTTTCTTGCCGATGATGCCTGCCCTCAGGTGTCTTGGCTAAGGCTGCTCTGGTAGCACGTGGGAGGCCTGCTGGGGCAGCCTGATTAATTTTTCCTCATCTTTTCACATCCGCTTATCCGATATCGTTTATGCTTAATAATTCTTACCCGGGGCCAGTGATATTGTCAGGTACCATCAACTTTGAGCATCACTTATTAATACGATGAAATGTTATCAAAGACGAAATCCTAAGACTCCGTTTCTCGTAGCGAGAGGTGCGGTTTGTTTTTTTTGTATTATTAATTTTATATCCCAAGTGCAAAAATCCGGTGATTACGTTTCTTTCCAAGATTGTATATTAGGTATACGCAACCGACACTTTGCCTGAATTGTGTACTTCGGCTATTCCCACCTTTCAGGTCTGCATAAACGCAACCTGCAAAAGCTGCTTTCAGAATATTACAAATCTGGAGCGGCAAACTAAAAATCCTCAAGTGGGGTACCTATAAGGTACCTGGAAGCGAAAATCCACAAAAAAAGCACTTAAGGATGACTCCTAAGTGCTTGAAATTATTGGTCGGGGCGAGAGGATTTGAACCTCCGACTTCCTGCTCCCAAAGCAGTTAACCAATTAGACACTTTTATATTTAACTATTTAATTTTATGCGGTTCTCTAAAAAGCTCCAGTGATTTTGAAGTTTGTCCGTATCTGACAAACTATTCTGTTATAACAGTGCCAAACCATTAAAAGGAGGCTGTTATGACAGATTTTACGATCACTGAAGATTTTCCTAAAAATGAAATTGAGTTTGATGCCCGGTTTTCAAACCCAAAGGCCTGTTACGATTATTTGTTCAAACAAAAATGGCCCAATGGCTTTATCTGTAACAAATGTGGCCATTTCAAATACTGGGTGAGTTCAAGAAATCTTTATATCTGCGCCCAGTGTGAGCACCAGCATTCTTTAACTGCCGGTACGATTATGGATAGTTCCAAAAAACCGATAACCTACTGGTTCAAAGCCATGTGGTGGTTCACTACTCGAAAATCAGGGATCAACGCCGTGAATCTCAAAGAACTTTTGGGCTTTGGCAGCTACGGCACCGCTTGGTGCTGGCTGCAAAAACTTAGACGCTGCACCATCCGCCAGAATCGTGAAAAACTTTCCGGACGTGTTGAAGTCGATGAATTTTTCATTGGCGGCCAAAAATCAGGCAAAAGAGGCCGCGGTGCCGAAGGCAAAATAATTGCCGCTGTAGCAGTTGAGCGATGAAACAGCAAAAAGCGAATGGGTCGCATTCGTCTGCATGTCGCATTGGATTGCTCAGCATATTCGCTAGAAACATTCATCCTTGATAGTATTGAACCCGGCAGTATGATTGCTACCGATTCATGGCGAAGCTACAATTTTATTGATAATCATCAGTGCGTCCATGAAAAAACAAAACAAAGCACTAGCAAAGAAACTGAAAGTCTATACGGTGCTCATCTTGTTGCCTCCTTGATAAAGAGGCTCATTCGGGGAACCTATCATGGACGATTTGAACCAAAGTATCTTCAAAATTATCTTGATGAGTTCGTATTTCGTTTCAATCGCAGAAAGTCAAAGAGCATTGGTAAAAAATTTATGCGTATTGTCCAGCAGGTGCTTAAATCGGTCAAAGTCACCTATGATGAAATCAAGTGGGATATTAATCCGATTTCCGAATACTTTGCAACTTAAGCTTTATAGATAACCGCATTATTAAATATACCCAGAGATTATCGTTTAATATTCATTAATTCCGCGAGCATTTCATCACTAGCTGTTATCACCTTGGAGTTTGCCTGATAGGCTCGCTGAGTTGTAATTATCTTAACAAACTCTTGCGCCAGATCGACATTTGACATCTCAAGGGTGCTGGGACTAATATTGCCGAGCCTGCCGCTCCCTGCAGCTCCTAATAATGCTTGGCCTGAAGCCAATGATTCCGCATACAAATTACCGCCCATCTTTGTTAAGCCATGATAACTGGGGAAGTCAGCCAAAGCAATTTGATAATAAGGCACCAACTTGCCGTTGGAATAATGAGCTGTTACCATACCATCTTCTTCCACGGAAATATCCCGTAGCACTCCGGAGGGATATCCGTTCTGATATTGGAAAGTCGTTGTCGACGTGCCGGAATATCCGGTCATATCACCGAGATTGTTCCCAACTGCATCGTAAATATCCCAGGTCACAGTTTGAGGTGAAGTAGCGCCATTGGTTAAGGTAATATCTAAAGTGGCATCAGCGGCCGGCGATATTAATTCACCGTCCGCATCAAAGGTTAAGGGGATAGAAGCCGCTCCATTTATCGTAACTGGACCACCGGCTGATGAAGGTACCGAACCTGCCACATCCCATTGGCCGGGCGTCGTATTTGTGAAGGTGAGAGTTAACGCGATTGCCTTGCCCAAAGAATCATATACTATTTGAGAAGTTGTGAAAGTATCGCCGGCCGCAGCTTCAGCGTTTAAATTAATATCAAACGAAAATTCCGTGGTTGCAGTAGGTGGACTCATCCGTTCGCCGGGGATGAATATATCAGTTACCGCCCCTAAATTGCCACTGGAGTCAACCTCATATCCTTGAACCTTCAGGCCATCTGGATTCACTAAATAGCCCCTCTCATCAAAATGAAATTGTCCGGCCCTGGTATAACAAGAGGCGCCATCATTGTTATTAACAATAAAAAAACCCTTGCCGTTCATTGCCAAGTCCAAAGGATCATTGGTGTTCTCCAACGCTCCCTGAGACCAGGAGGGTTCAACCCCCCAAATCGCAGCGCCTCTTCCGACGCCATCATCAATAGTTCCCTCTAAAGATGAGCTTAATATATTGGCAAAGGACATGCTACTCCCTTTGAAAGCGGTGGTATTGGCATTGGCAATATTATCGCCTATGGTCCTCATAGCGCTGGCATTGGCATTAAGTCCTGAGATACCGGCAAAAAGGGAAGAAATCATTTTATACCTCCATTCCGTTGAATGTTTCTATGTTTTGAAAAATTTTCGGTTTATTGGTAGGTGGATCACTGCACTTAGTGTGCCAACGACATGGAAAATCAGGAGAGCAAAAAGAATTTACAGACTAAATAAGAAAAAACCATTAATATTTCTCATTAAATTTTGATTCTAATTTTCGCCAAAAGATAAAGATGATTAATTTGTTTAAATCCTAAGCTTGCTTTACCGTTTTTTTAGCGGCAAATTTTTCTATGCAAAAGGAAAAATTTTCCATGAACTTATTTTGATTTGGCTTTAATCGGAGAAGATTCAGATACACATACAGAAAATAAAAATTAATAAAAAATTTTGTCTGCCGCTCCTGTGATCTTCAGCGTGATTTTGTTAATATCTTTATTTCTTAGACCTAAAAAATCCATTGTTTTATCTTTAATTTCGTATAGGATATCATCATCTTTATAATCCATATCGATCATCCTGGCGACCTGGTCGGCTATATACAGAATATAAGACAATTTGTTACCGTATGAATATGACGGTTTGTGGTTATCTTTTATCGCAGTTCTTATAACTTCAGGAAGGCCCCATTGTTTACATATTTCAAAGGCAGTTTCTGCATGATTGAAATTGAAAAAATTGCTTTCCGCGGCGAGAAAGGTCTTGCCCTCTTTTTCCATAAATGATTTAATTTTCTTTTTTCTCTCTAAAACAAGTTAGTATAGAATTATTTTTCCAACATCGTGAATTAAGCCAGCGGTGTAAGCGGCGTTACATAAAGATGGATTTTTCCTATAGGCAATAAATTTTGATCCATATGCAACCGCGAGCGAATGGTTCCATAAATCCAAGGAATCATAAGTATATCCTCGTAATTTCCTATCCAAAACATCTTTGGTTCCTGCTGAAATAACAATTTCCCACTAATATTTTATAACCGAGAACAATTGCTGCGAGTTGGATTGAAACGATTTTGCCGCTCATAGCATAATAAGCGGAATTTACTATTTTTAGCGCCTTAAAGGCTATCACCTGATCTGTTTCAATAAATTCAACATTTTTTATACATTTAAAGTAGGATCCTCCATTAATTTCTGAATTCTCATGGCCGCTTGGGGAAATTGGGACCAACCCCTGATTTTATTTAATTGGTTTCTGTTGATATTGACTATATTGTCATGGTAAAGTAAAAACATATAGAAGTTCCAAATTCTTTTCTAGGTCCTCCTCTGGTTGGGAGTTCGGAGGAAGAAGGTTCTAGTTTTCTTGTCAATGAAAAACTTAGTATCAGGCCTTAGCATTTACAAAAAGTCCAACCATACCACTAATCGCAGTGTTCAAGTTAAGTAGTTTTTCAGGCCTAATAGTTTTAATTATCGTTCCATGTTCCTTTGACACCGCATGGGCTATTATTTCGCCATTTTCTTTATAAACCTTTATCTTCACATCACTTCTTCCAATTGTATTTAAATAATTGTTCATTGCTTGGACAATACGCGATATAACGACGACATCAGAAGTGTGCGTCTGTTTTTCGGGGCAAGCTTTCGCGCTTTGGTTTAATTTATTTAACCCCACCCCTTCTTTGATGGTTCTTATTTCTTGATTTTGAATTGGATCCATTGCTCCCATATGGTTATCCTCATTGATTACAATCGGCACCGCTGGTTAAAAACTTTAGCTCTTAGTTTAATACTAGCCGGCTATGTTTTCAGGAAATGCACCGTAAGGCTGCTTTGAGTTTTATGCTTCAATCATAAAACGGCGGCTGTATCTGAATTGTTGATATTCCCTTCCCAATAAAGGGTTGTATTATTAATTTAAAATTGGGCGACTGGTCGTTATTCAATGAATTTGATTATATTTTCAGAGACAGAGGATTTAAGATGGACCTCATCCTTATCAGATTATACTTTTGCAAAATTTATAGATAATGTTAATCAGTATGTTGCGCTAATCTATGAAAAAACGTCACAATTACGATGGATTTCATTGGTATTAGCCTTTTTTATTTTGGACATGCTAATACTATTTGTTTTGACATGCATCCGGTAAATATTACGTGAATCTAAAACAACAATGATGTGATTCCTTCGGAGCCGGCTTACTGGAGCAGGCTTCAAACCACCTAAAGCTGCGTTGATAAAGAGCCAGAGTAGTGAGCGTTTAGTAAAAGTCACGGCTATGGATCGTGGCAGGAAGGACTCAGAGACACGAGCGTAAGCGAACCATTCGATGAGGCGTCGAAAGAATATGGACGAGTTCAAAACTGGGCTTCTATATTGGGTCCAGGATAAGTCCAGAGGATACCTGCTTACTGTCTGGGCGGCGTCCGGCATGGAGATGGCATGAACTTGATCCAGGCTTTTGTGCGGAACGTGGGGTGTGCTGGGAGAAGCTAACGATATCTTACGGGTGAAAGTCCTGTCCGGTCAAAGCTTAGCGAGCAGGTCGGGAGCGAGTCTTGCGTGCGTCATGGCAACATGGGGTGCGAAGCGCAGACAGCGGTCGTGCGGGGTGCGGGATTGAGCCATGAAATCCACAAGGATGTGAAGGCCGAGGTTGTCCCACGAACCGAAGGCAGCATGAGTATCTTCGATAATGCGAGAGGATGCCACTTTGCCGGGGTCTAAGGCCGTATCACGTACGAAAGGATAGCGTCGCAAACCAGGAAGCCCCGTCGGGTCCTGCAACTGGTCATTGCAGAGGGAGTAGGGCAAGAGAGGACCGGAGCTTTGCTCTGAGCTGGACGGGGTGGCGGACCGAGGTGCAGTACTGATGATGTCACCGAAGGAAAATAGTACGAGGTGTACGGAGGGAAGATCTCGGCTCAAGGGGATCTTTGGTGAGCAGGCAAAGGTCCGGATGCAGGGCCGGGTACCCGGATGACACGCTATTGGGCTTTGAGCACAAAAAGGATGCAAGGAGGATGTTGTCTGAGCTGAACGATCGTATTGGCAAGTTTGGGTTAAGGCTTCACGGGGGTAAAACCCGCCTCATTGAGTTTGGTAGGTATGCGGCTGAGCGCAGGGCAAAGCGCGGCGAGCGTCGTCCGGAAACGTTCGACTTTTTAGGGTTTACGCACTGTAGCAGTCGGACAGAAGATCTAAACCACCATATAGTTCCATTGGGCACCTCCTTTTGTTAAGTGGTTCGTTATTGCCGAAAAATCACCTATAACAAATCGCATTTTTCTTTGCGATGGGAGGTGCCTTTTAGATAATCATCACGAAATCTACTATTCGAGCTCGTACCTATCCAAGAATCCAAATTAAAAACTCAAATCTAATACCTTTTTATTAGACCCCTCTAATGCCCAACGACAAAATTCTAATACTTCTCTAATTGTCCATCTATCCTATTTATCAGAAAAAATCATACTGATGCCGTATTGTAATATTTTGGTTTTTATGATTGGAATACTTATGCGGATATGTTTATCGACATAATTCCTTAATCTTAGAGAAAATCAAAACTATCGCATTATGACGATTGAAAGCCATGGGTCTTAAGCATCATCAATTTACTAAATTAGCTATTTGCCTTAGATGCTGCCGCAAGTGCCACTGTTAAGCCACATTTTCAAAAAACTCGAGTGCTTTGTTTACCGACGAAGCTTTCGTTTAGATTTCGCCTTATATGTAAAGCAGGCGTCTGATCAATCTGTAGCAATTCAAAAGGGAGGCAAAATGGAAAGGGCATATAAGTTCCTGCAGCTTACGTTACTTGGGCTGATAGTAGGGATTTTAATTATCCTGCTATCTCAGCTCAATTATTGGGCCTATGATATTAAAATGACAATACGAAAGTCGGTTGTTTACCAAAATAATGAAAAAGTTAGACAATTTTTGAATAAAAATAAAAAACAACCACCCGCTTGTACAAAACCGAATGCTCCAAAATATAAAATATAGGCTGATGATGACATAAATGGAACTCAAAAATCTGGGGGGCCGGTAATGAAGAAAAGAGATTTTTTAGCTGGGATGTGTTGCGGGGTTTTTATTGCAAGGGCGAGTGAATTAGATTTATCTAAAATTTCTCAGATCATTACAGTTGCATTAATCGTTTTAGCTCTTAGTTCATTATGGGAATGGATCAAAAATGCTGTAACTAAAAATACAAGCAGAAATATTGCTCTCCGGCGCTTGCCAAAATATTCATAAATTTGTTGTTTGCTGAATATTTAAAAATTTGAAACAAAAGACAAATCAACCAATTAGAATCATGTGGGTGAAATAATGATAAATAAATTCGTTATCGCAAAACACCAAAAACGGTTTTGCTCGTGTAAAAGCAGAGGGGAAGAAACTCGGCAAAAGTAACAGACGTGGAAGCGATGAGATGGATTGAAAACTTGTATGCCTAAAAATGATGGGGCAATGCAATTTTAGCATTGCCCCAGCTATCTATCATTTTTTGATTTGTTCTATTTCTTTCGCCAACCCGAAAAACTTTAGCTTAGTGATATTACACCTGTATAGCCGCAACCCACAATCCAGCAAAATGATGGCTTTCGTAGCGAAATACACAAATAAAAGTCTTCCTTTAATTTGTGGATTCTATCAAAACATGCAATATTGGAAGTATAATTGAAGCACAATATATGAGGTGGTTCAGGCTAATATATTTAAAATAAAACTATCCGGATGATTATCAGCTTTTGGTGTTTCTGAGCATTTCAAATATTCCTTGAAACAAAATGGCAAACTGTGTGTCCTTTTGCTGACGAAATTCAAATGAGGAATCAAATCAACGTACTTAAATTCAAGCCTTTTTGTTATCGCGCTAGTTCCTAATACGAAAGCGGATGCTTGGATAGGCTTGGTGGCTTTTAAGCACAGAAAACTTCTGCTTATAAATCCCAATTTTGCTTTTAGCCGATTCACCGCCCTTTCTGCCGCTTTAATTGTTGTACCTTTCATTAGTATGTAATATTTACTATCTTTTTTTAGAATTCGATCTTTTTCACCCCTGAAGTTATCCTCAATGATTCTGTTCAATTATTCATTACCGGTATTAGGCAAGCAAATATTAAGTTCAGCTACAGCAAATGGATTCTTTGCCCCAATTATGATGGTTAGCCTTTAGCGAAAGGCGTAAAAGATCAGCACAAATTATCTTTAATACAAAAGGAGGCAATGCCCCAAAAGGCACTGCCTCCGTTTCCTATTATACAATTACTGTGCACTTAAAATATCATCTAAAATAGAGATGGCCAGTTCAAGGTGAGGATAAACCAAGCCCTGAGCTTCACAATCCATGATCCAGTCATTTTGATCAACAGCGGGCGGATCATCTAAAGCACAGCCGTCAAATTTTCCAGCAATATCATCTCTTAGCTTATCGAGCATGTTTGTGCCGTATTCGCCTTTTAGATAGTTAGGATCACTGAAATAATTTTGTTTGTAAGCGCATTTTTGTTGTTGCAATTGTTAATATCGCTGCTATCCAAGCCCTTGATCTCAATAATGGCTTTCATCAACGCATCGATAAAATCATCGATATTTTCTGCATCGATAGCCAAAATCGTCGCATTGCTCGGATCGCTGTCCAGCAAACCATCATTGACCACCAGGCTAATAAGGTACAATCCCCAGATGTCAGGCACATAGTTTGGATCTACTACCAAAGGATCACTCAGGTCTGCAAAGCTGCCTTTGGGTTTAGAGACCATATCCCAGCTGTAGGTGAGCGGGTCGTTGTTTGCATCGTAACTGCCGCTTCCATCTAAAAACACTGGCTGTCCTACAATTGCCACCTGGTTTCCTCCGGCATCAGCAACTGGTTTCACATTTCCTGAGGTCACAACCACCTCATCAGGAACACTCATATTGTGCCCAAGTCATCGGTGACCACCAACTCGATGATATAGGTGCCAAGAAAATCCGCCTTAAAGGTACTTTATCATCGCTCTGGATTATAAATCTCGATTGTTAAAAGTTTCTTTCAAGTCATTTTTTACCAATAAAAGAAAAACGATCATCATAGTAAGTGAAACGATTATGGCTAATACAAAACGAATTATATCCATGATTTTTAAGTATTATTTAATTTTTAGGTTTATATTTTAGAGGCATTTTTAAAATTTGATCAAAATATATTAGAAGTGGTTTCAAAACCTCAGATCAGGTTCAAGGACAAGGCGCAGGCCGATCGGGAAAGCGCAGCATACATGGGTATGTGAGCATTTACCGGAGGGCTGCAACGCAGCCATTGGACCTTAGATGGGGTTTTGAAACCACTTCTAAACAATTATCTATCACGATTGAGATTAGAATTTTCGCGCAAGCTGCAAAAACGATTATTTCAGGCATATGTCTTTGATACATGGTAAATAATCACCTCATTTCTACTAAATAAATTAAGGGCTGAAAATTCTATTAATTTGTCATTAGCAAACTACTAAAAATCGAACCTGTTATGCTTTAGGAGTGCAAAAAACACTTTGCTATCGATTCTCAACTCTTGAAAAATATCCATCATAATTGGTGCAAGCGCCAATAGAGAATCTATAATATGCACAATACCCTTTTTTGCCCTCACAGTAACTAATGCATTTTATTTGTTCCTTTCTGATATTTGTATCAATGCAATTGCATACTGTGAGAGGTCCTTCAGGTTTGCTCATGTTCGGCATCATAGTCTTCATTTGACAACCTATATTATTTTAATGTTTAATTTTAGTACCAGCAGGAAATTAGTTTTGAACCTGCAGCTTCGACCTTGGTAAAATCATACTTTGCCTGTTAGTTTTTCCAGCTAAATCAAATTTTTAAAAAAAAATGGGTACTTAACCAAAGGCTTGAGGATTTTGGTTTTAAGACCGCCCTGTACTAATGGTAGTCATGATCAGGAGGTGTTTAATGTAATGTCTCAAAGCAAAAGTACATTTTTATCTTGTACAACCTGATCTGACAAAAGGGATGCAAAGCAATAGGTATGCCAATGAGGATAAGACCTAAAAAATATTTATAATCTCAAGGAATTGGACGATTTTATGGTAAGGGAATAGATGGGAATTGTGAAAAAAAATGAATATTTTGTGGAAAAATATACAGAATATTGTCACCAAAATGGGAAGGCGGTTATATTGGTAAATTACAAATTTTCACTATTAGATCAGCCTGATGCAAAGTAATGCTATATTGGCCCCAAAAGAATAAAACTTGTGACCTCAATTGGGTAATGCATAAGCTGCAATCAATTTATGGAAATATGAGCTCAACTCACAACTTCCTATATATTTGCCCTTTGGTAGGATGTGGAATTGCAGGCGTAAATAACACATCAGGGGGTACACTTGTTTATGAGTTTATGTTCGGATTGCCAATTATAACCTCATCAATTTACATATTTTGCAACATTCGCTATTTTCTTGTTAATGCTCGCCGCTTTATTAATCTGGTCACGAATTTGCTTTATATCTTGCTGGATCGAATTGTTTCCCATAAGGTCTAATTTAATGAGATCTGAATATCCTGATATAGCCTGTAAAGGTTGATTCATCTCATGACACAACACTCTAAGCAAATCACTAATTGTTTGCATTTTTTCCTTTTGGATAACATATTTACAATTGTTCTCAATTTGCGTAAAAGTTTTATCTTTATTACAATGTTTATTAATATTTTGTTCTAACTTCTCGATTTTTTTTCGAGCTTTTCTATATTCAATTTATCGTTCAAAAAAGCCTCCAATTGCAGTTCAAAAAAGCAAATCATTAATTAAGTGTATACCGAAAAATTAAAACAATAGAAGTGGACATTCGCCCTTTTCGTTTTTAATTTATCGGCATTTTTTCAAAAAATCTTTAGAATAGACACAATACAACCTAATAATCTGAAATATTGCATATAGAAAGGGCAAATCCAGGCGATAAGATTCATCCTCTTGAGTTTGGAAAGCATTCAAATATACAAAATTTATTCAGGGTTGATATTGGCCGAATCCTGTGGCGGTTCTAAGCTGTGTCTTTCTATTGAAAAAATGGATATCACGCCTTTTTAGGGGGGTCAAAAGTATCGATTTGCTGAGGTATTCAAAACTCTTTGAACATTACTTGATAGATGGATGGAATTTAATAGGGAAACGCGGAAAGATTATGATCGTATTTACAACTCGAAAGACCTATCTTTTTCTAACTCGGCCATAGTTTTTAAATGGCCAGTTTTTGATGATTCACCAATTTTTGACAATAACCCGATTAGCAGATAGATTATAAAAAGATTAGCAGCTACGCAAGCTAATATAATGATTTGTATTTTTGACATTATCTGACCTTAAACGGAAGTCCCCAAATTAGAGATGAGGTCTGATGCTAAGCTCATCGATTTTGTTATACAGCAACTTATAGCTGATGTTTAACATCGTAGCTGCCTTTATCCGGTTCCAGTGTGTCTTTTTAAGAGCATATGAAATCAGTTCCTTATCGATTCGATTCCGTGTCTCCTTTTTTATTTTTTTAAGGGACACAGAGACATGATCAAGTGATTTTTCATCATCAATGTCTAACAAGTGAGTTGGAATTGATATTCTATTCACAAGCGTTTCGATTGGAATAGTGGGTGTTTCATCCTCTCTGTGTTTTAGCATTTCATCGATACTATCTTTGCTGTCACCTAATACGCTGATACGCTGAAGCACGTTTTGAAGCTCTCTGACATTGCCAGGCCAGGGATAGTTTATTAACTTTTCGACGATACTCTTGCTTAATACCCCTTTGGGCTTTTTCTTTAACTGTGAATGATATTTTTTAGTGAAGTAATCAATCAGAGGAGGAATGTCTTCGGGTCTATTGCGCAGCGGTTCGATATATATCTTTATTTCATTTAAGCGGTGGTATAGATCAGCTCTAAATTTACCGTTTTCGATATCGTCTTTCAGATTGTGATTGGTGGCTGCAATTACCCAGACATCGGTACTTATCAATTTTTCAGATCCCAACGGTGTAAAGTCACCATCCTGAAGCGCATGCAACAATTTGGATTGAAGTGCCAGGGGCATATCTCCGATTTCATCTAAAAATAAAACTCCGCCATCAGCTTGTTCAAATTTACCGCGCATTTTTTTCTGAGCCCCGGTAAATGCCCCTCTCTCATAGCCAAACATCTCACTTTCAAGCAACGTATCGGGCAAAGCAGCACAGTTGACCTTTACAAAGGGTTTTCCGCAGCGTTTTGACTTTTCATAAAGGCTTCTGACAACAACTTCCTTGCCGACACCGGTTTCACCACACACCACGATATTTAAATCCGTATCGGCTACTTGATAAATCAGCTTTCTTATCCGCATGATATTTTCGCTTACACCAATTAGCTCAATTTCCATTCTGTTTTCATCCATGTTCATTAAAACCGTTGTGAGTTACAGATAACTCAAAATCATAAGCCGTCATTTGATTATCGGCATTTATGTCCGAATCTTTAGATAAAATAGGATAAAATCCTTCACCTCCATAGTGTCCAAATAGATTTTCAGCCGAACTTACCGCATGATCAACATCTGGAAATTAAATTCAAGAATTGTACAATCATGATTATAAAAAATAAGATAACATTCCATAATCTTGATACATTATTTCAGAGTAAACATGAATCTATGCATTTGAAAACAAATCATATCAATAAAAAAAACTATAAATAGTATTTCTTGCACCATTTTTGCATGTAATTTTATGAGGTATGAATTTGGTTGCGAATTAGCAGTGCCTTGAGAAATATTCTGGAATATTTGTAAAACATGATTAGACCGAAACTCAGATTATTAATGCCAATAATTGCATTTGCAATCTGTTCATGCAACGCAGCGCAATTGAATCCGGAGGCTTCATTTGAGCCTGAGGGTGCCGCAAGGCTTTTCTTTATTGCTGAAAATTTATTTCAGTCAAATTTATATGAGAATGCACTCAAGGCTTATCAAGAATTTTATTCTTGTTATCCCTCTAATTCTGATGCGGAAATAGCGCTTATAAGGATCGCAACAATATATTCGAAACAGGAAAAATTTGCCGACAGTCTGATGGCCTATAAAATAGTGATCGCAGAATACCCAGACAGCCCATTAGCGACAGATGCCATGGTGGAGATCCTGATGTTGCTTTTCAAAAAAGACCAATTCAAAGATGTTATTTTCCAAGCTTCAAAAATTATCGAAAAAACGGATTCAAAAACTCACCTGTCTCGTACATACGAAGTTCTGGGTGATACCTATATGTCATTAAAATCACCCAAAGAAGCGATTTTGTTTTACCAAATGGCAAATCTTTCGAAAGAAGAGACTATCTCATTGAAATTGAAAAACGCAGCCAATCAGCTGAGTGAAGAAGATAGGTTGTCACTCTTAGGAAAACTAAACGATCAGTTTCTCACAAGCTATATTCTTTTTGAACAGGGTCTTTACCAATTTCAAAATGAAAATTACAAAGAAGCCTTAGATATTTTTTCCGAATTGACAACCCATTTTCCTCATCACGAAAAAAAGCGCGAGGCGCAAGTTTTGATCAAGGAGATAAATGAGAAACTGGATTTCAAGCGACGGCTGATCGGGTGCCTGCTACCGCTCACGGGTCCGTATGAGGCATTTGGAAATCGGGCCTTAAAGGGCATTCAATTTGCACTGGATCAATTCAACAGCCAAAGCAATCAACCTGCATTTGAAATAATTATCAAGGATACGCGCTCTGACCCGGAAACAGCGATTAAAGCCGTAAAGCAGTTTGATGAGGATCGCGTCTCACTCATCCTCGGGCCGATTATTACCAGTGAGCATGCTGCTCGAGAAGCACAGATCCGAGGCATCCCGATTATCACATTGACTCAGAAGCCAGGGATCCCCGAACTGGGTGACTACGTCTTTCGTATATTTTTAACCCCGCAGATGCAGATCGATACCCTGGTGCCCTATGTGATCAACGAGCTTGGCATATCGCGTTTTGCTGTCCTTTATCCTGAAGAAACTTATGGCGATATTTTTTTGAAAATCTTTCGGAATCGGGTTATGGATTATAATGCGACATTGGTGGCCGTTGAATCATATAAACCGGAACAGACCGATTTTGCATCTCAGATCAAAAAATTGTCGAAAACATGGGAACGATATGAAGATGGTTATCCGGCTTCAAGAAAACAACAGCTGAATAGAAAAATCAGACACAAAAAATATGAGGTGGTTTTAGATTTCGATGCGATCTTCATACCGGACAATGTGGATAAAATCGCCTTGATAGCGCCGCAACTCGCGTTTTTCGATATCGATAACGTCCTGCTGCTGGGTACCAATCTTTGGCATTCCGATAAATTAATTCATACAGCACGGGACTACGTTCAAGAAGCCATAATGGCTGATGCCTTTTATGCCGAAGATTCAAATAAAGATGTTCAAGAATTTATTGCAGTTTTTGAAGAACTTCACGGGCAGAGACCGGGATTTATCGAAGCACTGGCTTATGACACTGCCATGATAAATGTATATATTTTGAGTAATCCGGAAATTCGGTCAAGAAACAATTTGAAGTATGCGCTAAAAAATCTTACTGACTTTAAGGGTGTCACGGGGTATACTTCGTTTAAAGAAAACGGAGATTCTATAAAACAGCTATATCTTCTCCAAATAGAAAATAATCAATTTGTCCAGTTGAATAGGAATTAAAAGTTTTCATTTTTTTCATTTATTCATTTAGGAGGTTATCTATGCAAACAACGGAAGCTGAAAAGCAAGCAGAAATTGATCTGGTTTATAATCCGCAAGCGCCAAACAACTTACAGGATCTTGATATTCCGGTAACGCTGGTAGAAGATCTGATATTGCGCTATCTTTACAATAAAGGCGCTGGTAGCACCAGCAAGTTAAGTGATACGCTGAAACTTCCTTTTCCGGTAATTGATACC
>Ga0224502_10000301_pt1 | contig 15864 bp, 15 predicted proteins | sample SF_Oct11_sed_USG_5_FD_169104 | JGI IMG/M metagenome (GOLD analysis project Ga0224502, IMG submission 169104) | Sediment microbial communities from San Francisco Bay, California, United States - SF_Oct11_sed_USGS_13 | ecosystem: Environmental > Aquatic > Marine > Sediment | place: USA... | reverse complement strand
TTGTTTATGCGCGCTCAATTAGGGAATGAAATTACCACCATAGAGCGGTGTACAGCCAGACTTGCCAGACTTTCGTTTCTTTCTGGAGCAGTCATTCGATTAGCCCAGGAATTAGCGAAATCGAACGTCAGCTAACAGTTAAGAGCAGCCATCCAAGGTAATTCATTGCTGGCGTTGCTCATAGGCATCACTATATCGAATGATGCTCCTGGTTCCGAGTTTGTCGCCATTTTCAAACTCGGATTCACGCGCCGAGACTTCGATCATTGCCTGGCCAATTTGCCTCGCTCGAACTGCTGCGCCGACCGGCCGAAAGAACCAGAAGATCAGGTTCTGACCAATGTGAGCATCTTCTTTTGTCGGTCCGATGTAGTCGGGTCGGTAAGCAATGACTTTCAGTTTGCGCCCGTTCGCGAAAGCAAAAAGAGATTTTTCTGCAAGGACTTTCTGTCGCGCCCACATCATCCTGGAGTTCTCTGAGATATCGCTCGAACTTATATAGTGAAACGATATGTCGGGCTTGCTGCTTACATTGACCCACTCTTCGACGAAACGCATGGGGAAATCTACGTGGATCTCGGCGTACGTCTTCTCATCGACACCAACGGAACTCGTACCGATCGCCCAGTAGACCGCATCGGAATCGGCGATTTGGTCTCGAACCGCTGTGTAGTCGGTGTAATCAACGTGCATGGTCATCTGCACTTTGCCAGAAGCGATACCTTCCTCTATTCGTGGTGTGGCGCGCCGCGTGATGATCTGGATGCTCCTGATATCGGGATCGGCCAGTGCGGCTTTGAGTATTCCGTCTCCTGCGGTCCCGCTGGCACCGAAGATGGTAATGGTCCGGTACCCGGCGCGATCGCCCTCGAACGTGGGGATGGTCCGGCTGTCCATCGCCAGCATGACGGCAGCGGCCGCGTACACCAGGGCAAAAAGTATGAAAACAGCAAGAAGAGACCTTCTCAGCTTCTGGAATCTCATATTTCCTCACTTGCGAGTTAGCCCAAACCTGCCGCGCGCGGTCTTTTTCCCTTCGGAAAGGTATGCTCGAGCCAACGCACCAGCGCATCCGCCTGCCGGGCCCGGTCAAGGGACTTGCCGATGAGTTCGCCGGCTTCCAGCGGTAATTCGATGGACAATATCATCGTCCCGCGCCGAGGGTCGCGACGAATTGCAGCGCCTGCGTGTTTATTCGCTCCCTGCGCCCCGGAAGGACAGTGGGTCTGTCCTTGAGCTATTTGAACTTCTTCGCGATCACGTGATCGAGGCTCAGCTTGCCACCGCCGATGAATAGCAGCGGCAACAGCATCGCGAGGAACAACAGCGGTACGCGGTAGTTACCGAAGCCCTTGTCCGTGATGGCGTAGCCTTTCCAGAGTTCGGCAAGGCTCGACCAGTCGTCCGGCCAATGCACACCAAAGATCGCCACGATAGTCAGGATGATGAGGCTGAAGGCCCAGAATCGGGTAAACAGGCCGACGAACAGGAACAGCCCGCCGATCAATTCGGTCCACGTCGCGAGAAACCAGCTGATCTCGACAGGGATCACGTTGAAAGGAAACGGGAAATTGTCCTGGATATTGCCGAACCAGTTGCTGCCATTGAACTTGGTCAGTCCCGCTTTAAAGAACTCGTAGGCCATGAGCAGGCGAATGGGCAGCAGTGCAATCCAGTCACCCGCCGGATCGAGAATATCGACGACGGCTTTCCACAACGCTTTGAGTTTATCCATGAACAGGCTCCTTTATCCGGCGCTACGGGTGCCGGTCAGAATGTCGAGAGATCGCATTTCGCGAAATGCCGATACGCCATGCTCGATGAATGCGTCGATGTCGGGATAGTTAATGTCGGCTGCGAGCTTGCGAAGTAACGCTTCGCCGGTCCGGCCTGCCTCGTTTTCCTCGATAGCGTTGAGCAGCCCCGCGGTAACGGCGTTCAGCTCGAGAAAACCGACCTTGTCGTCGGTGCCGCGATACACAGCGAGGTAGACGGGTTGTTCTGCGGGCGCGTCGGGCAGGAACTTAACGGAAATGCGGTGCACCGGGTACCGGTAGGCAAAGACCCATGCCAGTTCGGACTTAACCGGGACGCCGGCCAGGAGGTCCCCTTCCGGGTCGATGCCCTCCAGGTCGTTGGAATCATCGGACACCGACAGCGCGAGCTCGATGTATTCGTAGTGCGCGAGTTCCACCAGGAACGGAAAGTCGTCCGGTTGCGGTTCGTATTCGTTCTGCAGGAAGTCGAGAAACTCCGCCGGCAGTTGCAAGAAATAGGGTGTATGCGCCTGGTGCTGCTGCATGAATCGTCGCACGAGTTGGCGCCATTTCTCGTCGCTGTGAAGCTTGTCGAGAACAGGGAACATATTCGACAGCAGGCTCCGCAGATTGTTGAAAAACAGCTCGCGGTAGATTGCCATGCGGCGATTCTCGATGCCCTCGGGTGCCGGCGCATGTTGCGGATCGCGAATATGGGCCGCAAAGGCATACTGCTTTTCCTGGAATTTCAGCCGCTCAGCCATTGGCAACCTCCGCCGGCCCGGCCTGCCGCTGCATTTCCTTGATGCGCCGCACTTCGTCCAGCAGTTCCTCCATCGGGGGGAAATTGAAGTCGCGTTCGAGCAGGGTGGGGACCGGACCGAAGTGGGCGTAAGCGTCGGCGAGCAGGTCCCAGGCCTGGTCGTCGACAGCCGTCCCGTGTGTATCGACGCGCAGGTCCTCGGCTTCGACGTAATGCCCCGCCAGGTGGAAATAACGGATTCTCTCCGCGGGCATCTGCAGCATGAACTCGTGCGGGTCGTAGGAGTGATTGATGCTGTTGACGACAATATTGTTGATGTCGAGCATCAGGTCGCAGTCGGCTTCTTCGAGCACCGCGTTCACGAAATCCGCCTCGGAAAGCGAGGTATCGGTGGGTGCGTAATAGGAGACGTTTTCGAGCGCGATGCGCTGCTCGAGGATGTCCTGCACCCGCCGCACGCGCGCGGCGACGTAGCTGACGGCCTCGTCCGTGAAGGGGATGGGCATCAGGTCGTAAAGCTGACCGTCGTCGCCGCAATAGCTCAGGTGTTCGGAATACATGCGTATGTCGTGTTCGGCCATGAACGCCTTGATATCGCGCACGAGCCGCTCATCGAGCGGTGCGGGGCCGCCGATGGACAACGACAGGCCGTGGATGAGGAACGGGTAACGCTCGGTAAACCAGCGGAACTTCTTGCCGAGCGCGCCGCCCACGTGGATCCAGTTTTCCGGCGCGACCTCCATGAAGTCGACTTCGGAGGGCGGATCCGCCATCAGCTTGTCGGCAATCGGGCGACGCAGGCCGAGACCGGCGCCGCTGACGGGATACTGAGAATGGTTTTGACTCATCGTTTCACCTGCTGGATAGGACATCAGACCAGCCCGGCGCCGCTTTTATTACAGGCGGCGCAGGCGTTCGAGGTAAAGGGCTTCGTCGGGGGCGCGATTGGTGCTTTGCGCTTCCCAGAGCGTCTCGGCGAGACACTCGATCATTAGGTGTTCTGCGGCATGCGGGTCGCCGTTCCGTGCCGCGAGCGTGTCGTAGATCTTCGCGATACCGGGCGGCCTGTTGATTGCTACCTGCTCGCGGATGCCGAGGTGCAGCCCCATGTGCAGGAAGGGGTTGGTTCGGCCGCCCCCGGGCGTGTAATCCTTTTCGAGATCATCGCCAGTCAGGGCTTCGTGGTATTCAGGGTGCTGCGCGATTACCGCGGCGATCAGGGACTCGAGCGGCGACATCGGCTGCCCGGCGACCTGCTTCTGCCAGGCGTCTGCGTACATCTTCCTGAGTTCGTGCCGGTCCTGGCCGAATATCATTTCCGTTCCTTCCTGCGATACTCGCACCATCCGACGATCGGGCAGCGCCAGCACTCGGGCGTGCGCGCCTTGCAAACATAGCGTCCGTGCAGGATGAGCCAGTGATGGGCGTCCTTCCTGAATTCTTCGGGCGTCAGTTTGACGAGACGCTTCTCGACTTCCAGGGGCGTCTTGCCTTTCGCCAGGCCGGTTCGATTCGCGACGCGAAAGATGTGCGTGTCGACGGCGATCGTGGGTTCGCCGAACGCCGTGTTAAGGATGACATTCGCCGTCTTGCGACCCACGCCGGGGAGCCTTTCCAGGTCCTCGCGTGATCTCGGGACCTCGCCGCCGTGTTCCTCCAGCAGAATCCTGCAGGTCTTGATGATGTTTTCGGCCTTGTTGTTGAAGAGCCCGATCGTGCGAATGTAGGACTTCAGGCCAGTAATACCCAGGTCCACGATGGCCTGCGGCGTGTTCGCTGCCGCGTAAAGTTTGGCAGTTGCCTTGTTGACCCCCACGTCGGTTGCCTGCGCGGAGAGTATTACGGCGACGAGCAACTCGAATGGCGTACGGTAATCAAGCTCCGTCGTCGGATGCGGATTGAGCTCGCGAAGGCGGCTGTAAATGGCTGTGCGTTTTTCCTTGTTCACGTCTTGCGTGCAGCGTCCCGTTTCCGGTCCAGGTGGTTTTTCAGCGCGACAGCGAGAGCAAGGCTGAAGAAAGCACCCGGCGGCAGGATAGCGAGCAGCCAGCCGCCATCCACGAGAACCAGTCCCGCCAGCGGTTCGCCGCCGAAGAGCATGTGGAAATCGGCGAACAGCGATCCCTTGCCGACGAGTTCGCGGAAGAAGCCGATGGCCATGAGCAGCAGGGCAAATCCTGTGCCCATCCCGAGCCCGTCAAAAAAGCTTGCGACGATGCCGTTGCGCGATGCGAACAGCTCCGCGCGCGCGACGATCGCACAGTTGGTGACGATCAGGGGAATGAAGATGCCCAGCGACCTGTCTAATGCAGGGAACCAGGCTTTGAAGATCAATTCCGTGCAGGTGACGAGGCTGGCGATGATAAGCACGTATATCGGTACCCGGATCTCGGCCAGTATCCAGCGGCGCGTGGCCGACACGAGGACATTGGAGCAGGTGAGCACAAGCAGCGTGGCGACACCCAGCCCCAGCCCGTTGATGAACGTCGAGGTGACGGCGAGCAGCGGGCACAGGCCGAGCAGCTGCACGAGGCCGGGATTCTCCTGCCACAGGCCGGTCTGCAAGCGATCGATGAAATGGCCCGACGTCACGGTGCTTCCGACGTTGCCGGCATGGTGAAAATCTCCTCGCGGTTGGCGTCGAAGTATAGCAACGTCTCGCGCACGCCCTTGATGACGGCGCGTGGCGTCACGGAAGCGCCCGTGAGCTGGTCGAACTCACCGCCGTCGACCTGCAGTTGCCAGCCTGCGGCCGGCGGGTCGCCGAGGGAACGGCGATCGAACTGGTGGATCCAGTCGGAGCGGGATTCCTCGATGCCATCGCCGAGCCCGGGCGTCTCTCGGTGTTCGAGAATGCGCACGCCGGTGATCGCGCCGGCCACGTCGATCCCGACCAGGATGCGAATCGGGCCCGCGTAACCGCCCCTCGCAGTGACCGCGAACAGTGCGGCAGCGGGTGAGCCGCCGGAATACGCGCGGTAGATGATCGCCGTATCATTGCCGGGAAGGCCGTGAGGGGGCTCGAGAATTAGTTTCGCTGCCGTGATGCTGCCTTCGTAGTCTACGCCCGCGAACGCAGGTTTGAGGCTTCTCTCGAGCCATGCTTGTTCATTCGCGGCGATGAGCGGCGCGGTCACGTGGTAGGTTGCCGCCACCAGCGTCGTGCAGATCGCGGCGATCGCCGCGAGCGTGATGCCGCGTTTTGCGACGCCCGGCGTCATAGTGTTCCCGCGTCCTTGCTATGCCCGACAATGCGCGGCCGCGTAATGCGGTCGATGGCCGGAACCGCCATGTTCATGATCAGCACCGCGAACGCCACGCCGTCGACGTTCGCTCCCCAGGTCCGGATCGCATAAATCAGGAAGCCGATGCCGGCGCCGTAAACAAGCCGGCCCTTCGGGCTGGCAGCGGCGGATACCGGGTCCGTGGCGATGAAGAACGCACACAGCAGCGCGGCGCCGCTGAACATGTGGAAGCCGGGGCTCGGCTCCGTTCCCGGGCTGAGCAGCCACATGATGCCGGCCGGAATCAGGAGGCCTGCGCCAACTCCGAGTGGGATGTGCCAGCGTATGACCTTGCGAACCATCAGCCAAAAGCCGCCGATGGCGATGAAGTTGCCGATCCATTCCCAGCCGACGCCGCCGAAGTCGCCCATGATGGGCAAGGAGCGGATCTCGACGGTCGTGCGCAGGTCATTCAGTCCGGACTTCATGGCATCGAGAGGCGTGGCCCGGCTGATGTCGTCGTAGGTCAGCGCATCCGGCAGGCTCCCGGTCACCGTGTAGGTCAGCGTCTGCAGGATCGTCAGGAACTGGTAGTCGATATCGCCCATGCGCGGCGCGACCCAGAGATTCAGGTGCATGGGAAAGGCGACGAGTACGACCACATAGCCGGCCATTGCCGGGTTGAAGATGTTGAATCCAATACCTCCGTAGAGGTGTTTGGCTACGACAATGCCGAAAAGCGCGCCGGTGGCCGTCACCCACCACGGAGTGAGAGATGGCAGGGCAAAGGCCAGTAACGCCGCCGTCACGAGCGCGCTGTAATCGGACAGGGCACCGACAGCCGGGCGGCCCCGCAGCCGCATCATGAGCGCCTCTCCGCCAACGCATGCTGCCGTAGCGACCAGCAGGTTGAAGACCAGGCCAGGTCCGAAGAACCAGATATGCGCGACAGCCGCGGGCACGAGCGCGAGCAACACCTGCTGCATCATCCTCGCGACGTTGGCAGTCGGCACCATGTGCGGCGCTTCGTGGCGCTCGAATTCCACGCTCAGTCCCCGTCTTCCCGTCGCTTGCGTTTCAGGATTTCCGCAATGGCGTCGGGACCGGCCTGCCTGGCCTCGGCCTTCTGCCGGGCCAGTTCCGCCTCGCGTTCGCTCTGCTCGCGCTGCCGGCGCTCGTTGCGTGCTTCAAAGCGGCGCCGGGCACGCTCGGCGCGGGCTTTCTCGTCCGCGAGCTCCCGGATACGGGCCTTCGCCATGCGGAAGTCATACGTGAGCGGAATATGGCTTGGGCATACGAGATCGCAACAGCCGCACTCGATACAGTCGATGAGCCCGTACTCGCGAAGCTGCGCTTCATCGTCAGCACAGGCATACCAGAAGATTTGTTGCGGCAGCAGCTGCACCGGGCACACGGCCGCGCATTCGCCGCAGCGGATGCAAGGCAGCTCCGGACCGTTTGCCGGCAGCGCCGACATCACCAGTATGCAGTTTGTTGCCTTTACCAGCGGGACCCTGTCGTTGCTGACAGACTTGCCGGTCATCGGGCCGCCAATCACCAGGTGCCTGGCATCTTCGGTATAGCCGCCCGCGAATTCCGCGATCTCGGCGAGCGGCGTACCGATACGTGCCCTGACGTTCATGGGATTCGCGATGCCGTCCCCGGTAATGGTCGTGATCCGGGAGATCAGCGGTTCGCCTGCCTGCAGCCAGTCATGGATGGCTGCAGCAGTGCCGACGTTCTGCACCAGGCAGCCGATATCCGTGGGCAGGCCGCCACTCGGCACTTCCCGGTTGGTCACGAGCTGCACCAGCTGGTCCTCGCCGCCCGACGGGTAGATGGTCGGGATCTGCTTGAGCGTGAGCCGCTCGTCGCCGGCATCGGTCATTGCTGCGGCGAGCTGGCGAATCGCCTCGGGTTTGTCGCTCTCGACGACGATGTAGGCGCAGTCGAGCTGCAGCGCATGCAACAGGATCCGGGCGCCGCTCACGATGTCATGGGCGCGCTCGCGCATCAGCATGTCGTCACAGCTGATGTAGGGCCCCCACTCCGCGCCGTTGAGGATGAGGTAATCGAGATCGCAGGAAACCGCCTGCATGAGTTTCTGCGCGGTCGGGTAGACCGCGCCGCCGAGACCGACGATGCCGCCCTGCAGGATCTTCTGCAGCACCGTGTCTCCCGGCAGCTCGGCATACGGTATCGGTTCTTCCCACGACTCCATCGCGCGGTCCTCACCGTCGCATTCGATGACGATGCAGGGCGCCGGGTCGCCGTGGCGGCCGGCGACAGGCCACGGCTCGATAGCAACGACCTCGCCGGAGGAAGGAGCGTGCACGGGTGCACCGAGCGTCCCGGGTGGCTCTGCCAGAACCTGGCCCTTGAGCACGCGTTCGCCGATCCCGACGAGCGGCTGGGCCGGGTCGCCGACATGCTGATCGATCGGCAGGATCAGTTGCCTGGGCAACGGGAGTGACTGTATCGGCAATCCGGTCGACTCCGACTTGCGAGCGGCGAGTCGCAGACCGCCGTGCAGCTTGCCGAGATCGTATGTCGCTGCGGGCCCCGCCACTAGGATCCCCGCATCGTAATGCAGTCGACGGGGCAGGGTGCCAGGCACAGCTCGCAGCCCGTGCACTCCGTTTCGATCACGGTATGCATCAGCTGGTGGGCCCCGACGATGGCGTCGACGGGGCAGGCGGCGCGGCAGTAGGTGCAGCCGATACACAGGGATTCGTCAATGACCGCGACGGCGGGCGCCGCCGGACCGGTCGCGAGCGGCGGTATCTCGTCGCGGCCGAGCAGGTCGGCAAGGCGCCGCACGGTGTCATTACCTCCCGGCGGGCAGAGATTGATCGCTTCCCCGTCTTCGACGATCGCTGCGGCATAAGGCCGGCACCCCGGGTACCCGCATTGTGCGCACTGGGTTTGCGGCAAGAGATCATTGACACGCTCGACGAGTTCCGAGCTGTTCGACGGCAGCTTGCGGGCGGCGAAGCCCAGGCCGAGGCCGGCGATCAGCGCGATGACTGTCAGGGTCAGTATGGCAATCCACATACGGATTCACGGCGCTCAGAGCCGCGCCATTCCCGAGAACCCCGTGAAAGCCAGCGACATCATGCCGGCCGTCATCAGCGCGATGGCGGGGCCGCGGAATGGCGCCGGAATGTCGGCGGCGTCGAGGCGCTCGCGAATGGCCGCGAACATGATCAGCACGAGCGCAAAACCGCCGGCGGCACCGAGGCCGTAGAACACGGACTGTACGAAGCCCGTCGACTGCTGCACGTTGAGCAGCGCCACGCCGAGTACCGCGCAGTTGGTTGCAATTAACGGGATATAGATGCCAAGCACCTGGTCGAGCAGGGGGCTGACGCGGCGAACCATGATCTCCGTAAACTGAACGCTCGCTGCAATTACCAGTATGAACGTTATCGTCTTCAGGTATTCGAGTTGCAGGGGTACGAGAACGTATGCGTGCAGCAGGTAGGCCGTCGCAGACGACAATGTGAGCACGAACGCCGTCGCGAGCGACATCCCCGTCGCAGCCTCGAGGTTTCGCGAGACGCCCATGAACGGGCACAGCCCGAGGAAGCGCACCAGTACGAAGTTGTTGACCAGCACCGTGGCAACGAGGATGACGAACAGTTCAGTCATGCAATGTTCCGGCGTTCACGCCGGTATTCCAGTGGCTACTTGACCCGCATGCCCGGCTTTGACCCATCGTCCACGGACAACAGGAAGATGTCTTCTCCGCCGGGTCCCGCAGCCAACACCATACCTTCGGACACGCCGAAACGCATCTTGCGCGGCGCGAGATTGGCAACGACGACGACGTGACGGCCGACGAGGCTGTCCGGCGCGTACGCTGCCTTGATGCCTGCAAAGACGTTGCGCGTCGAGTCGCCGAGATCGAGCGTCAGCGCAAGCAACTTATCTGCGCCTTCGACCGGCTCTGCCTTCTCGATGCGTGCGATACGCAGATCGACTTTCATGAAATCGTCGATGCTGATCGTATCGTCCTTTTCGACCGGCGTGGCGTCATGTGTTTCCCTGGACTGTTCGATCATGCGTTGCACCTGTTCGGGCTCTATCCGCTTGAGCAGCGGCGTGAATTTATTGATCGTCGTATCGAGCAGCGGCGTCGAAGCGTCTGTCCAGCGCCACGCGCCGTCGCCAATAAAGCTCCTCGCGCCATCGGCGACGGCCGGTATCACGGGCGCGAGAAAGATCATGAGGCTGCGGAACATGTTCAGCCCCTGGGTGCAAACCAGCTGCACCTCGTTGAGTTGATCCTCGTCCTTGATCATCACCCAGGGCTTTTTCTCGTCGATGTAGCGGTTTGCCTTGTCGGCGAGGGCCATGACCAAACGCATCGCCTTGGAGTATTCGCGTCGTTCGTAGTGCCCGGCCAGTTTCTCCGCAGCGGCTCCGAATTCATCGAACAGCGCCTCGTCGGCGAGAGTGCCGGACAATCGTCCGTCGAATCGCTTGGTGATGAAGCCGGCGCAGCGGCTCGCAATGTTGACGAGCTTACCGACAAGGTCGGCGTTCACGCGGGCGCTAAAGTCGTCCAGGTTCAGGTCGATATCCTCGATTGTGGGACCGAGCTTTGCGGCGTAGTAGTAACGCAGGTAGCTGGGGTCGAGGTTATCGAGGTAGGTGCGTGCCTTGATGAACGTGCCGCGGGACTTCGACATCTTGAGGCCATTCACGGTAAGGAAGCCGTGAGCAAACACGCTCGTGGGTGTCCTGAAGCCGGAACCTTCGAGGACGGCGGGCCAGAACAGCATGTGGAAGTACATGATGTCCTTGCCGATGAAGTGATACACCTCGGTATCGTGACCGGGCCGCCAGTATTCGTCGAAGTCGAGATCGTCGCGGCGTTCGCAAAGATTGCGGAAACTCGCCGGGTAACCGACAGGCGCGTCGAGCCAGACGTAGAAGTACTTGTCCTTTGTTCCCGGGATGCGGAATCCGAAGTAAGGCGCATCGCGGGAGATGTCCCAATCCTGCAGTCCCGCATCGAACCATTCGTCGAGCTTCGCAACCGCGTTCTTGTCGAGCGTTGCTGACTTCATCCACGCCTGGAGCCGGTCCTCGTATTCGCTGAGCCGGAAGAAGTAGTGTTCCGACTCGCGCTTCACGGGCGTCGTGCCGGATATCACCGACACCGGGTCGATTAGGTCGGCCGGAGTGTAGGTCTTGCTGCAGTTTTCGCAGGCATCGCCGTACTGGTCGGGCGTCTTGCAGAACGGGCAGGTTCCGCGCACGAACCGGTCGGGCAGGAACATGCCTTCCTTCTCGTCGTAGGCCTGCTCGATCGTTTTCGTATAGATGTCGCCCGCCTCGCGAAGCGCCTCGAACATCTCCACAGTCAGCGCCTCGTTCTCCGGAGAATGCGTGGTGTGGTAGTTGTCGAAGTCGACGCCGAACGCTGCGAAGTCGCGCACGAACTCCTTGCTGAACCGGCTCGTGAGCTCTTCGGGCGTCACGCCCAGCTCGCGCGCCTTGATCATGATCGGTGTGCCGTGCGCGTCGCTGGCGCAGACGTAGGTGCACTTGTGGCCGCGCAGTTTCTGGAAGCGGACCCAAATGTCCGTCTGGATATACTCCACGAGATGCCCCATGTGAATGGGGCCGTTGGCATACGGCAGGGCGCTCGTGACGAGAATTTTTCGGGGCTCATCGGTCATGGGGCGCGATTATGCCATGGGCAACACGCAAAGAGCCCGGTTCGGGGTGTTTATCGACGAGTCCTGAAGCGAGCGCAGCGAGCCATGACGAGAAAAATCATCGCCGTCGCACGTTCGGGCAGATCGCTAGTCCTCATCCTTCATGCGCTGGAATTTGGACTTGTCGTTGGCCTGCTGGTAGGCGTCGCGGCCGGAAATGAACCCCTTGCTGACGAGGTCCATGAGTGCCGAGTCCATGGTCTGCATGCCGACGTTGCCGCCCGACTGTATGGCCGTTTCGAGCTGGTCGAGTTTGCCCTGGCGGATCAGGTTGGCGACTGCCGGCGTATTCACGAGGATCTCCAGTGCCGCGATACGGCCGGCGTGTTGCTTTGTAGGCAATAGCTGTTGGGACACCACGCCGCGCAGCGAGGTCGAGATCATCGTGCGAATATGGCTCTGCTTGTCGGCCGGGAAGGAATTCACGATTCGGTCGACGGTCTGACCGGCGCCATTGGTGTGCAGGGTTCCCATGACGAGGATGCCCATTTCCGCAGCGGTAACGGCGATGCTGATGGTCTCCAGATCGCGCATTTCGCCAACGAGCACGACGTCGGGATCTTCGCGCAATGCGGAGTGCAGGGCTTCCGCGAAACTGGGGCTGTGAACGCCGATCTCGCGTTGGCTGATGAGACACCCCTGTGCTTTGTGCACGAACTCGACGGGATCCTCGATCGTAAGGATATGGCCTTTGAGACGCTTGTTCATCGAGTCGATCATGGCGGCGAGCGTCGTAGACTTGCCGGAGCCCGTCTTGCCGGTGACGAGAATCATTCCCTGCGTGTGCCGGCAGAGTTCGTGGATGACCTTGGGCATGCTGAGGTCGGCGAGCGTCAAGGCCTGCGACGGAATGGCGCGGAAGATCGCGCCAATACCGTTAAGGTGACGGAATACGTTAACGCGGAAGCGCGAGACCTCCGGGATCTCGTACGCAAAGTCGGCGGCATCATCCAGTTCGAAGGCTTGCTGCGTTGTGCCGTCCATTATCTCGAGCATGCATTCCCTGACGGTGTCGATCGTCAGCGATTCCTTGTCGACGACCTGCAGGGTGCCGTGAATCCGCGCGCGCACCGGATCCCCCGACACGAAGTGCAGGTCGGATGCGTTACTCTGCAGTGCAGTGTTGAGGAACTGGTCGATCTTCATCAGCTACCCAGCATTTCGTTGCCGCCCACATCAACCAGCGGCACGACATCCGTATCCGTGACAAAGCGCTGGAATTTTCTCTTGTCGTTCGCAAAACGAATTGCATCGTCGGGGTCGATTTCCTTTTTCTGGATCGCCCGGAGCAGTGCCGCGTCCATCAACTGCATGCCCTGGTCGGCGCCGGTTTGGAGCTGCGACGGTATCTGGTGAGTCTGGTCGGCCGTGATCATCTTCGCGATAGCGCGGTTGTTGACGAGAATCTCGAGAACCGCCCTGCGGCCCTTGCCGTCGACGGTCTTGACGAGCACCTGTGTCACCACGGCTTTCAGGCTCATCGCGAGGAAGGCCTTGGTCTGCTCGCGCAATTCGCCGGGCAGCGCGTCGATGATGCGGTCGATGGTCTTCACCGCCCCGGTCGTATGCAGTGTGCCCAGCACGAGATGGCCGGTCTCGGCCGCCGTCATGGCCATCATGATCGTTTCTGCATCGCGGAGTTCGCCGACCAGGATCACGTCCGGGTCCTCGCGCATGGCGGAACGTACGCCGTCGGCGAAACTGCGCACGTGCGTGTTCAGCTCGCGCTGGATGACCTGGCATTTCTTACTTGGATGGACGAACTCGATCGGGTCTTCGAGACTGATGATGTTGAGGCTGCGCGTCTCGTTGAGGTGATTGATCATCGCGGCAAGCGTCGTTGATTTGCCGGTCCCGGTCGATCCGGTGACGAGCACCATGCCCTGGTGGTAGTCGCAAAAATCGACCAGCACCTTCGGCATGCCGAGTTGCGACAGGGTTGGAACGGTGCCCGGAATATGCCGGAATACGGCGCCGACGCCGGTTACCTTGCGAAATACGTTGACGCGAAAGCGCCCGCCTTCCTCGGCGACGTAGGAGAAATCGAGGTCGTGGCCTTCGTCGAGACGTTCGATCTGCTGCGTGGTCAATATCTCGCGCACGTAGCCGTCGAGTTCGGTATCGGACAGCTGCCGGAACTTGATGGGCAGCAGGTCGCCATTCATGCGCAGCATCGGCGGCACCCCGACCGCGAGGTGCACGTCCGAGCAGCCTTGAGCAAGACCGAGCTTCAGAAATGCGTCAATACGCGCCATTTACAGTTGTTCATTCAATAAATCAGTAGCTTAGACGTATCCTAGGCGGATTTCCGGCCGCTGGCCAGAGCAACATCACATTTTTGGAAATTGACGCGGGCCGGCGCTACACGCGGACGGAGTCCAGTGCGTCAGTGAGCTCCGGCATGGACTGGTAGCGCTTGGTCTTGTCGACCGACATGGCCTTGTTGATGACGACCGCATAGTCGTCGGGGATATTCGGGTTGATTTCCTGGCAGGGCTTCGCCTTGCCCTGGACGTGCTGGTACATGACCGACATGTGATCGCCGCGGCTGTATGGCGGGATGCCGGTTACCATCTCGTACATGATGACGCCGATGCTGTAGACGTCGGCCGTCTCATCGACTTTCTTGCCGAGAATCTGCTCCGGCGCCATGTATTTCGGCGAACCGATGACGTAACCGGTCTTCGTCAGCTGTGTGTCGCCACTCGATGCGGCAGCCGCGACGCCGAAGTCCACGATCTTCAGCAGTCCTTCGTTATTCACCAGCACGTTGGCGGGCTTCAGGTCGCGGTGGATGACACCCGCCTGGTGCGCTACGGTCATGCCGGTCGCAATATCGCGAGAGAAGCCGAGTGCCTTGCCGATGTCCATGGGTTTGCTGTCCGGAATTTCGCCCGACAGCGTGTGCGAGGGAAAATACTCCATGGAGATCGCGTAAGAACCCTGCAGGTTCAGGAAGTCATAGATGCGAATGACATTGCGATGCGTGATTTTGCGCGAGTACCGTAACTCGTGCACAAATCGCTTCATCATCTCTTCATCCGACGAGACGTTCGGGTTCAGGAACTTGAGGATAAGCCTTTCATCAACGACTTCGTCCTGCATCAGTAGCACGGTGCCAAAGGCACCTTTGCCGATCTTCTCGATGTACTTGTAACGCCCCTCGATGATGTCGCCGGGCTTTAGCTTGGAGATGTCGAGCGGCAGCATCGCCGGGGGAGGCGGTGCGGTGCCCTCGACAGTCGTGTCGTCGAGCGATGCAGCGGCTGTTCGGGCCTTGGCCTGCTCGTCGAGCAACTTCTCGAGATCCTTGTCGTCCAGCAGCAGCGTGCGCGTCTGGTCGCCGATTTTCTCGGCGCGGATATTTTCAGCCAGCATCGTTGCGGAGAAGCGCGCATCGAGGTCTTTGAGCGCCTTGTCGGCGATGTTGATGACCGTTGGCTCTTCGGCCTGCTTGATCTTCTGCAGGACAGTACGAACGGTGTCGGCATGGGTCTCGTCTGCGAGCTTGGACAGCGCCTTGACGGCCTCGACCTGGAGCTCGCGATCGGGGCTCTTGAGCAGCGGCACGATAAGCGGAATATGTTTGTGGTTACCGAGTTTCGCCAATGCGCGAACCACGACGGTATCCGTCTTGCTGTCCTTGCCGAGCATTGATTCCAGCTTAGGCAGAGCCTTTGGATTACCGATCTTCGACAGGGCATCGACGGCGCGCTCGCGCACCCACCAGTCCGAATCGTCCGTGGCAGCAATCAGGTGGTCGACCGCGCGCTCGTCTTTCGTAGCATTGAGAATCTCGATCGCGGTGCGGCGAATTTCCTCGTCCTCATCGTTAATGAGTGCGACGACGGAATCGACGACCCTGGGTCCGCCGATTTCCGCGAGCGCATCACCGGCGCGGGAGCGTACCCACCAGTCATCGTCCTTGAGAACCTCCAGCAGTTCCTTCACCGAGTTGACGCTACCGACCTCGTTGAGAACCTCCACCGCAGCACGTCGCGCATACTCCGATTCGTCTTTCAGCGCATCGGCGAGATACTTGACCGTTTCGGGATGATTGATCTGGATCATCATTTCGACGGCCTTGTTCTGCACGTCGAGGTCGGGATCCTGCAGTAACTTTGCGACGGCCGCGATATTGACGTTACTGCCGCGCGAGGCGAGGGCGCTCAGCGCGGCACCGCGCACCATCTTGTTGGTGTCTCTGAGCTCGACTTCCAGAGCCGAATTAATTTCCGCGCTATCGAATTTCTTCAGCAGGTTGATGAGATGGATCTTGATCACCGGATCGCGGCCGCCCATGCGCGCGATAAGGTCCGGAACCATCTCCGGACGGATCATGCGCTCGATGATCCTGAAGACGGCCGCTTTTTCCTTGACGTCGAGGTCAT
>Ga0224502_10000298_pt1 | contig 15903 bp, 20 predicted proteins | sample SF_Oct11_sed_USG_5_FD_169104 | JGI IMG/M metagenome (GOLD analysis project Ga0224502, IMG submission 169104) | Sediment microbial communities from San Francisco Bay, California, United States - SF_Oct11_sed_USGS_13 | ecosystem: Environmental > Aquatic > Marine > Sediment | place: USA... | reverse complement strand
GCAAATAATACACAAAACGCGGTTTTTTAGGCTTTTTGCTACGGGTTGCTGGCTTCTTGCTGCTGGCCGATCCAGAGACAAGCGGCCAGTAGCCAGAGACCTGTAAAGAACTCAGCTGAACTTGAATGTACCACACAACTTTTGTAACATTTTTGAGATGGCTTCTAGATATCTTTGCCATATTCGGCCAGATCTTCAACCCCCTGACGATCCAGTAATGTAATCTTGGGGCCCTCAACGCGAATTAAATTTTGGCCGGACAGCTTGGCAAAAATCCGGGACAATGTTTCCGGAATCGTGCCCAGCAGGCTGGCAAGCTGGCCCTTTGATACATTTAAAGTTACCGCATCCCCGGAACCCTGCTCTTCTGCAAGATATATCAGATAAGAGGCCAGACGCGCCGGAATTTCTTTCAGGGACAAATTTTCAATTTGAGCCGCAAACTGGCGCAGCTTTTTTGACATAATCGCCAACAGATTCAACGCCAGGGAGGGATTGGCCGTCACCAGATCCACAATGGCGCTTCGGGGGAAAAGAAGAAGGCGGCTTTTCGCCAGGGTTTGCGCATTGGCCGGCAATTGTTGTCCGGTAAAAACCGTTACTTCTCCAAAAGACTGCCCGGCTTCGAATATATGCAGGATCTGCTCTTTGCCCTCCGACGAAACTTTATAAATTTTGATCCGGCCGTCAACAACAACAAATAACCCTTTGGTTTCGTCTCCTTCTGAAAATATGGTCTGCCCTTTGTTATACTGCTTTTCAACCGCAATCTGCCGGATTGCGCTTAACTGATCATCGGGCAGACCGTTGAAAAGCGGAATCGCCGATATTATGTTTAGAATGTTTTCCATAACTTATTTTTTGCATCCATTTTTGATCTATGTCAAGGCTAACAAGCGATAAATTATTTTATAAAATAAGCGTTTCAAATTTTAAAAAAGGGTCAGCTTGTTTTTTTTAATGAATTCTACCCGTCGAGAGCTTCCCTTCAAGAGCCCCCCGTCGAGAGCCTCTGGGTCGAACGACTGGGTCTAACGACTGGGTCGAATGATCAAATTTAATATAAAAGATGGAGCGCAGCGACACCATAACTTTAGGCATTTTAGCTCATTTTAGGCATTTTAGGCACTTCTAACTTTAGAGCAACGATGGAACTTTTTTTCTCCGTCTTCGTAGATAAAACGCTATTTTTGATCTAAGTCAATGTAAAGCGCGTATTTATCCGTTAGATTAGGATCATAATCGGCCATTGAAAACGATCGATGGTCAATGGCCTCTGAGTGAACTTATCAAAAGGAAATAATCATGAAATGTCCTGGACAAGATACGCTATACTGGAAACCTGGGGCAATTTTTGAAGCCAAGTGTCCGAAGTGCGGCAACGCCGTTGAGTTTTTCAAAGACGACACCAGCCGCAAATGCGATAAATGCGGCCATCGCTTTGTGAATCCGGATATGGATTTTGGCTGTGCGGCCTACTGTCCGTATGCCGATCAGTGTATCGGAGACCTGCCGCCGGAACTCATCGCGCAAAAAGAAGATCTGCTCAAGGACCGTGTGGCCATTGAAATGAAGCGTTATTTTAAAAATGATTTTAAACGCATCGGTCATGCCACCCGGGTAGCCCGTTACGCTGAGCGGATCGGTAAAAAGGAAAAAGGCATGCTGGCCGTCATATTATCGGCCGCATATTTGCACGATATCGGCATTCATGAGGCTGAGAAAAAGCATGACAGCACGGCCGCCAAATTTCAGGAAACAGAAGGGCCGCCCATCGCCAGGTCCATATTGGAGAAACTGGGCGCCAAAGAAGAATTAATCAATGAGGTTTGTGATATCATCGGGCACCACCATCACCCGCATTCCGACGACAGCATAAATTTCAAGGTCGTCTACGATTCCGATCTTCTGGAAAATATAGATGAAAAGCAAAAAAAAGCACCCCGGAGCAAAGAAAAAATTGAGAGCCTGATCGAAAAATCTTTTCTGACCGACAGCGGGCGCGAAGCGGCCAGAGAGGTCCTGCTGGGTGCATAAAGAAAATTTTTGAAAGCAAGCCATTTTCGAATCGAACGCATTAATTAACAAATTAACCCCAGATCAAAAAAAGCATGAAGAGGAGTAACCCATGAAACCCATACGTAAGATTATAGAAATTGACGAAGAACTCTGTGACGGATGCGGCACCTGTGTGCCGTCCTGTGCCGAGGGCGCATTGCAAATAATAGATGGCAAAGCCCGTGTGATCGCCGACCTTTATTGCGACGGACTGGGGGCCTGCCTGGGAGAATGCCCCCTGGGCGCCCTTCAAATCGTTGAGCGCGAGGCCGACGAATTCGATGAAGAAGCCGTTGAAGAACATCTGGCCAAACAAAAGCAAAATGAAATTGTCCAGGAAGTTCCGGCTTTTTCCGGCGGATGTCCGTCCGCCGGGCTGCAAGCGTTTGCATCGCCGGAGCCGGCAACCGCTCCCGGTCCCCAAGCTGATTTATCAGGCTCGGATGCAGCGGACTTAACGCAATCCGCTCTTTCCCATTGGCCGGTTCAAATCATGCTGGTCCCACCGACAGCACCGTTTTTAAAAGGTGCCGATCTGCTGGTTCTGGCTGATTGCGTCCCGGTGGCATTTCCCACGGTGCATCGAGACTTTATCAAAGGCAAGGCCGTAATGATGGGATGCCCCAAGCTTGATGATGCCCAGCATTACATCGAAAAATTCGCCCAGATCTGCAAACAATCGGGTATCAAAAGTATCACATCGGTCATCATGGAAGTTCCATGCTGTGGCGGCCTTCCAATGATTGTGAAAAAAGGCATGGAAATGTCCGGTATCAATATACCGATGGAAGAAGTGGTGATTAGTACCAGAGGCAAAATCTTACAGCGAACCCAAGTGATGGCCGCTTAAATCAAAAATAGGCTTAAGGCGCAAGGCTTAGGGCTCAAGGCAAAAAAGGGGAAAATCATTTTTTAACCTTAGGCCTTGGGCCCCGCGCTTTAAAACATATTCTACCTCCCCCATTCCGAAATCCACATTCAAAAGCCCTGCTTTAAATCCGCAATCCAAAATCGACTTTCCTGTCTTATGAGACAATTGTGTGTCAAAAATTATTCTGAGACCGTATTGCATTGTCATTTTTATTATGATATCCAGACATTATCTTTGCAACGCACTGATATTTTGTTAAATCATCGTCGTTTCATGTATCGCGAAGATAGGGCGTACCGGCTGGTTCAACATGTGCAAAATTGTGGGGTTTTTGCGCTAAACCGCTGATATTCGCCCATCTATCCAGGTTGGCCTGCAGAGGGGATCTTTGTTTTTTTCCTGGCACAGAATTTGAAAACTTTTGTTTGCAGTTTTAAAAGCGCTGTCCATTTTCCCTCCCGAGGGAAGATGAGATTTCAAATTCAGCCGGGGGAGACAAATCTGTGAAACCCTGCACTTTGCATATTATAAAGACCTTAAAACTGGCGGAAGAGATGATGGATTTGGCAGACCAGGGAGATGCCGATCGGGAAGATAATGGTTGCGGCATTCTCTACGGCGTTTTGCGGGATTCTGCCTACAAATTAAAGAAACTGGCCGAAGAAGAAAAGCGAAATCATATTGTCAAAGGCCGGTGGCAAGAACAGCAATAATCCATCCAGCTCATTTAATCATTAATCTAAAAAGTGAGGGAGGAACATTAATGGGAAATTTAAAGGGGACCCAGACTGAAAAAAATATCCTGACGGCCTTTGCCGGCGAGTCTCAGGCACGCAACCGGTATACCTATTTTGCCAGCCAGGCAAAAAAGGATGGCTATGTGCAAATTTCGGAAATTTTCACGGAAACCGCCAATCAGGAAAAAGAACACGCCAAAAGATTATTTAAATTATTGGAGGGCGGTGAAGTTGAAGTTACCGCAGCATTTCCGGCCGGGGTTATCGGCACCACGCCGGATAATCTCAAAGAGTCCGCTGCCGGCGAAAATTATGAATACACCGATATGTATCCCGGATTTGCAAAAACAGCTGTAGAAGAAGGACTTGAAGAAATCGCCGAAATATTTACAGCGATCGCCGTGGCTGAAAAACAGCACGAGAAGCGTTATCTGGCGCTGGCGGCCAATATCGCCAACAATACGGTTTTTAAAAAGGACACATCGGTTGTGTGGCGCTGCCGAAACTGCGGTTATCTGCATGAAGGCGACAGTGCGCTGGAGGAATGCCCCGCATGCGACCATCCGCAAGCGCATTTTGAGCTGCTCGGTGAAAACTGGTAGGAACGTCAAATAGTTAATTAGTCAAATAGTTAATTGGTGTATAAACAGATCCCATGAAAAATTTTCACCCATTTAACCAATCAACTATTCAACCAAATACGAAACACGAAAGGAGAATACAATGGCGGAAAGATTGGAAGTTTATAAATGCGAGGCCTGTGGTAATATTGTCGAGGTTCTGCACGGCGGTGGTGGTGAACTGGTGTGCTGCGGGGAACCCATGGTGCAGCTGGTTGAAAATACCGTTGACGCGGCCAAAGAAAAACATGTCCCGGTTGTTGAAAAAGTCGACGGCGGTGTTAAGGTAAAAGTAGGCGAGGTTCCGCATCCCATGGAGGAAAAACACTATATTGAATGGATTGAAATTATCGCAGACGGCAAAGCCGACCGTCAGTTTCTCAATCCCGGCGAAGCGCCTGAAGCCGTGTTTAAGGTTGAATCAGAAAATGTCACTGCTCGCGAATATTGCAATCTTCACGGTCTGTGGAAAGGATAACGGCCATGTTAACAGAAAATATGCAAAAAGCACTAAACGGCCAGCTGAATGCGGAGCTTTATTCTTCTTACCTGTATCTGTCAATGAATGCCTATTTTAAATCGGTTAATCTGGATGGCTTTGCCAACTGGATGCATTACCAGGCACAGGAGGAACTGGAACACTCCCTGAAGTTTTATGACTTTATCCTCCAACGCGCCGGAACGGTTCAATTGCAGCAGATAGATGCCCCGCCAAGCGAATGGAGTTCTCCTTTGGCGGTCTTCGAGGCCACCCTGGAACATGAACAGAAGGTCACCGGCTTAATTAATGGTCTGGTGGATGTCGCCCATGAAGAACGCGATCATGCCACTAATATTTTCCTGCAGTGGTTTGTTTCCGAACAGGTCGAAGAAGAAGAAAGTGTCGGCGGCGTTTTAGAGCAACTAAAGCTTATGGGAGATGCTAGCGGCGGTCTGTTTATGATCGATCGTGAGTTGGCCAAGCGCAGTCCGTCTGGAGGATCTGAAGAAGCGAACTAGAAATAAGTGCTTCTGGTTTATTGCTTCTAAGGTGTCAGGTGTCAGTGTTCAGGTTTCAGCCCTGCCAATTCTGACACCTGAAACCTGAAACCTTAAACCTGAGTAACTAGCAACCAGGAGCAAGAAGTAAAGACCAAAAACAAGAAACAACTGACAGCAAACAGAAATTCCAAGGAGGTACGAAAATGCCCAGTTGGAAATGCTCAAATTGTGGGTATACTTTTGATGCCGATGCCCACCCCAACGAGTGCCCATCCTGCCATGAGAAATGTGAATTTTTAGACAACACCTGCTACACACCGGATTGTGCGGCTGAGGGCACTGATGACAGAATTGCCACTCCCAAAAAATGATTTTGACCGCTGGCATTTGCCTGAAAGTCATTTTGTGGATATAGCAAACATGCTGATGGGGAGAGAACCATGGCAAAAGTTCTAATCGTGTATGCCACACGAACGGGAGAAACCCGGCAAATTGCGGATCTGATTGCCGAAGGAATTCGATTTTCAGGCCACGAAGCCGAAGTGGCAGAAGCCAAAAACATCAAAAACGAAGCCGATCTTGAAGGCTTTGATGCCTATGCGTTCGGGTCATCTACCTATCACGGTGAAATGCTGCAGGCCATGAAGACTTTTCTTTTTACGGCTGAAAAAGCAAACCTTGAGGGCAAGCCCGGCGGTGCTTTTGGGTCCTTCGGATGGAGCGGAGAAGCCAACGATCGAATTTTCGATACAATGAAACACATTTTAAAAATGGATATGGTGGGGGATACCCTGCGTTTAAAATCAAGCTCTCTCGGCGGCGGCTTGCAAATGGCTCAGGACTATGGGCGTGAAATCGCAAAAAAGCTTGGGTCTAAAAAGAGCTAAAAATGGAAAGTGAACGTTTATTCACCACAGAGCTCGCGGACCTGCCCGCCATCGCGAGCCGCTCAGGCAAGGCAGGCGGAGCACACAGAGAAATTTATTTAAGATAAAATTTTAAACCGGCTTTTATAATGCGGTGACTCGCTGCGGTCTCTGTGCTCTCTGTGGTAAAATACTTAAAAATTAAGACGGAGGAAAATATGGCCGATAATACGTCTACACCACAACATTGCCCGGGGTATGCAAACTTTAAAACCCTCAAAGCATTTACATGCAAATGTCCCAAATGCGGAGAGGCCAAAGAAATCTTTTCAGATGAATTCGATCGTCCGCACACCTGCTCGAAGTGCGACGAACCCATCGACTTTTCGCAATGCCAACTGGAAGGCGAAGGTAAAAGCATTTCGCCACGCTAACGGATCGCAGCTGAATAGACAACTAACAGAATTCCAACCCGCCTAAGGCGCGAATAGCCGAATCCTTGCGGCAATGGCCAAAGAATGCTGCGATGTCGAATGGGGAATCGTTGATGCAACCAAGAATCTTTCTACTGCTTTGTGCTGGAATCCTGATGGTCGCCGCAGGTTCGGCTGCGACCAGCAGCATTACCACTGAAAATAAGGGTGCTGCCAAAATTGAACTTCCCGGTGGCACAAGGGGACTTGTTCCGTTTCCTCATCACCAGCACCAGGATAGGCTGGGCGACTGTGAGATCTGCCATTCTATATTCCCGCAAAAAGCCGGCATTATCAAAGAGCTTAAAGCACAGGGCAAATTAAAAAAGAAACATGTCATGAACAAGCTATGCACTAAATGCCACCGGCAGAAGAAAAAGGAAGGCCTAAAGGGGGGCCCCACGACCTGTGCAAAATGCCATATTAAAGAAAAAAAATAAGGATCTGTTCTAATGTTGGTGCTCGGCTTTCAGGGAAGTCCGCGAAAAAAAGGAAATACATCATTTTTGCTTTCAACCTTCATGCAGGCGGCAGAATCATTAGGCGCTCAGACCCGCACTATCGAGGTGGCTCAAAAAAATATTATCCCCTGCAAAGAATATGTGGTCTGTGAAAAAAAGGGGTTCTGCCCGATCGATGATGACATCAAAACCGAAATTTACCCGTTGATCCGCCAGGCTGAAGTCGTCGTGTTGGCCAGCCCCATTTTCTTTTTTAATATGACAGCCCAGCTTAAAGCGGTTGTTGATCGCTGCCAACTGTTCTGGGCACGAAAATATAAACTCAAGTTAACCGATCCCGCAAAAAAAACCAACCGCGGGTTTCTTCTTTCTGTGGGTGCCAGCAAAGGAAAAAGTTTATTCGACGGGCTGCAGCTAACCGCCAAATATTTCTTCGATGCCATCGACGCACGCTTTGAAGGCAGTCTGACCTACCGCGAAATCGAAGGTCCCAAGGATATGTCCAAACACCCGAAGGTGCTGGCGGATGTCAAAAAAGCGGCCGCTGATCTCATCGGGCCATTGATCGGCAGAAAAAAAATATTGTTTGCCTGCCGTGAAAACGCCTGCCGCAGCCAGATGGCCGGGGCCTTTGCCCAATATCTGGCAGGGGACAAATTCGAGGTGACCAACGGCGGCAGCCAACCGGCTGATCAGGTTAATCCGGATATGATCAAGGCCATGCATGAAAAGGGGATCGATATGGCCTTTCGCGTTCCGCAAAGCATCGAGTCGGCGATTTCAAACAATGCCCCTGATTTAATTGTCACAATGGGGTGCGGGGAGGAATGTCCTCATGTGCCCGGGGCTCAGATGCTGGACTGGGATCTGCCGGACCCGGCGGGGAAGCCGCCTGATTTTATGCGCGCGGTCCGCGATGAAATCGAAAACAACGTCAAGAATCTGATTAAAGAATTAAAATAGAAAAATAAGCTTGAAAGCCGGGAGGCCTGGAAACTGGGAAGCTTGAAGGGGCGAATTATTTTTAGCTTCCAAGCATTCTGGCCGCATCGCTTTCCAGCCGCTTGGATCTTTTCGTGTTTTCGTGATCGAGCTGTAATTTTTAGTCTTTGCGGAAACCTTCTTAAATTGGGAGGATAGATGGCACTGCCGGAAGAAATGTATCAATGCCAGACCGTTAATTGCGGATTTATTTATGATCCGGACAGGGGGGACCGCCGGGGGAAAATCCCCAAGGGCATCCAGTTTAAAGACCTGCCGGACGACTGGAAATGTCCGGTGTGCGGCGCCGGTAAAAAAATGTTTAAGCCACCTGGCTGATGAAGTTTGATTAAAGTAAAGAAGCAGAAAAATTGACTTGAATCTGGCCCATGAACGGTATAGAAGAAACTGGGCATCAAATTGGACAAAAACAATCGCCGATTTTGATTTTGCGGCGGTATCGACGACTAACCAATTAACAAAAGGAGGATAAGAATGGACAGGTACGTATGTGGCATCTGTGGGTATGTTTATGACCCCGAACAGGGAGATCCGGATAATGGCGTAGCCGTCGGCACCAAGTGGGAAGATGTGCCGGATGATTGGGAATGCCCGGTATGCGGTGCTTCCAAGGCAGACTTTGAAAAAGAGTAGTCCATACATTGTCACCTGATTTTTAGACTTATACGGGTTGCCAAAAAAATGTTGCGGTACTTAAACATTTTTTTCTACAACCGTACACCCGTGCAACCGCTGATAGCGCAATTCCGCAGTTCGGAACATTATTATGGATGGCGGCAAAAACCGTATTCGATGCCCTTTTGTGCCGGCGAAATATCCGCTGACGAAAAGGGCATCAAATATTTTTAGTTGAAGGTGACCGCAGGAGAAAAAACGCCGGAAATGTATTTATTAGCCGGCAGGTGGCGTGGGGTATAAACAGAACATCACCAGACTGGAGAAGGATATGGAACCATTAGAAATTGCACCAGGAGTTTATGATGTTGGCGTTACCGACTGGAACATCAGGGATTTTCACGGATACTCGACCGATCTGGGGACAACCTATAACGCGTTTTTAATTGTCGATCAAAAAATAGCGTTGCTTGACACCGTCAAAAAGGCTTTTGCGGATCAATTGCTCGATAATATTTCCGCAATCGTAGATCCCAAAAAGATTGACTATGTCATAAGCAACCACACGGAGTTGGACCATTCCGGCGGGTTGGCTCGCGTGATGCACCGGGTTGGAGAGGACAAGCCCCTGTATTGCTCAAAAATGGGCAGCAAGAATCTGCCCCGCCATTTTTCCCACAACTGGAATTATCATCCCGTCGGGACCGGCCAGGAGCTGAGCCTGGGCAATAAAACACTGAGCTTTCTGGAAACCCGCATGGTCCATTGGCCCGACAGCATGTTTACCTATTTAAAAGAAGAAAAAATTCTTTTTTCCAGTGACGGCTTCGGTCAGCATTTTGCAGGCCCCGAGCGGTTTGACGACCAGACGGGCGATGCCATCATGATCCATGCGAAGAAGTACTTCGCCAACATTTTGCTTCTTTACGTCCCGTTAATAAAGAAATACCTTCAGAATATCATCGACTCGGGTATGGAATTTAACATGATCTGCCCCGATCATGGGGTTATCTGGCGCAAAGATCCGGCCAAGATCATTAATACCTATGCAAAATGGTGCGAACAAATACCCGAAAAGAAAGCGGTGGTGATATACGATACCATGTGGCACAGTACCGAAAAAATGGCTGAAGCCATCGCCGCCGGTATGAATAAAGAAGGGGTGCCGACCAAGCCCCTGCATTTGCGAAAATGGCACCGCAGCGAAGTCATGACCGAAGTTTTTGACGCCAAGGCAATCGTCGTGGGCGGGCCGACGCTCAACAACGGGCTGTTTCCCTCTCTGGCGGATTTTTTATGCTATATGAGGGGACTGAAACCGCTAAATAAAATCGGCGCTGCATTTGGATCCTATGGATGGAGCGGTGAGGCGGTAAAAATGATCACAAAAGAGCTTGAAGCGATGAAATTTAATATTATCGATCCGGGCCTAAAAATTCAGTATGTGCCGGACAAAGAAGGACTCGATAATTGTTATGCGTATGGCCGTAAAATTGGAAACGCAGTTAAAGAATAAAATGAACGTTCCAATCGTTGAACTCAGTGAGTGTATCGTATGCGGTGTGTGCGTGGAAACATGCCCGCAGGCATTTCGATTAAATGATGCCGGTTATATCGAAGTCATTGAATTAACGGTCTATCCTGAATCTGACGTAAATGACGCCATAAAATATTGTCCCGTCGATTGTATTTACTGGGAAAAGTAACGAATCCGATCATGAGCCGTCATCAGATCAGCAGCCGGCAGCTTAAAAAAAAAATCCGGACGCTTCTTCTGCAGAAAAATTTTGAAAGCGGGTTGGCAGAAATAGGCCGCATGCCGGCCAGAAAGGCCATTAACCCGCTTTTTTCATTTCTGTGCAGCCTGGATGAATTACTGAAATGGAGGGCGGTAACGGCCATGGGGGCAATTGTCGACCGGTTGGCCGATTCGGACATGGAATCTGCCCGGGTGATCATGCGCCGGTACATTTGGCAGCTCAACGATGAATCCGGCGGCATCGGCTGGGGATGTCCGGAGGCCATGGGCGAAATCATGGCCCGCAATGAAAATCTGGCGCAGGAGTTCTGGCGTATCCTGATTTCATATATACGGCCCGATGGAAACTTCCTTGAACATGAAATCCTTCAGCGAGGTGCCCTCTGGGGTGTCGGCCGGCTTGCGCATGCACGGCCGCAGCTTTTAAAAACTTCGGTCGATTACCTGCACCCTTACATGCAGAGCGACGATCCGTATCTGTGCGGATTGGCAGCATGGGCGGCAGGGGCGCTGCGAAATAAAAAAACCGAGGTCATACTCAACCAATTAAAGGACGACAGCGCGAAATTAAACGTCTATCTCGACGGGCATATCATAAGGCGTTCGGTGGGTGAAATATCGGAAAAGGCGCTGCAGATGGTAAAAACCGAATCACCATCATGACCCGTATAGGATGGTATGCGCTTGTCGGGTTTAGCCGTTTTAGACCTACCGTTTAAGGCTTTTTATTTTCTTCGGGACAATGCGCTTCCCACGATCAAACCCCGCCTCGCAAATCATAGCGTCCAACTTGCAAACGATAAAATGGATTATTATATTGGTTCTCCCTCGCAATGTCGGGGGAATCGGAAGTCCACTAAACCGTTTTTGAGGAAACGCTGATGAAATGGATGCCGGAAGCTGAAGAAGCGATTAAAAAAGTCCCCTTTTTTGTTCGTAAACGGGTAAGGGCACGAGTCGAAAAAGAGGCTATAGAAGCCGGCAAACAGGCAGTATCTCTGGCAGATGTCAAAGCAACCCAGGCCCGTTATCTGACCAGCATGAGTTCAGAAATCAAAGGGTACCAGATCGAGACCTGTTTCGGTCCCAGTGGATGCCCGAATCGGGCGATCGTCAGCGATCGGTTGATCGCGCAGATTGAAGCGGATGTTGCAAAAGAAGACTTGCTCGGTTTTCTGCAACAAAGCGTAAAAGGTGATTTGAAGTTTCACCATGAATTTCGAATTACGCTGGCGGACTGCCCGAATGCATGCTCCCAGCCGCAAATCAAAGACATCGGTATTATCGGCGCCTGTGCCCCCATTCTAACCCGGGAGCCATGCTCGATGTGTGAAGCCTGTGTCGAGGCCTGCCAGGAAGATGCGATCTTTCTTGATCCTGAAAAGAATGGGCCGGTCATTGATAGTGACCGATGCCTGAAATGCGGCAAGTGCATGCCGGTATGCCCTACCGGAAGCCTGGTAGAAGGCCAAAAAGGATACCGGGTACAGCTGGGGGGCAAACTCGGCCGGCATCCCCAGCTTGCCAAGGAACTCCCCGGTGTTTATAGTGAGGAGCAGGTACTGCAAATCATTCAGGATTGTATTCGCTATTATAAACAGCATAGCCGGAACGGCAAACGCTTTGCTCAAATTCTGCAGCCGAAGGTTTTCGATGCAATCGCCAAACGTTACCCCGGCATTTAAAGGAGGTCTTACGATATGGAGAAAAAAATATTTTCAATCCCCAGTATTTCATGCGGTCACTGTGTCAATGCCATCAAAACCGAATTAAACGAGCTCGATGGGGTTTCAACGGTGGAAGGGAACATAGAAGGCAAAAGTGTTGAGGTTGAATGGGACACGCCGGCCACCGAAGATAGCATTAAGAATAAATTAACCGAAATTAATTATCCGGCCGCCTAACGGCATTCAATTAATTCAATAATCTCAGCGGGTATACATGGGCCTAAAACTTTATATTTTAAAATCGATTCAGGCGGCCATTGCTGCCGGCAATGCCATTAATGAAGTGTACCATTCAGAAGATTTCGGAGTGGAATACAAGTCCGACAAATCGCCGTTGACCCTTGCCGATCAAAAATCCCATGAAATCATAATGAATGTGCTAAAGGAATTTGATATCCCGATCCTCAGCGAGGAAGGTAAAGACATACCTTATATGCAGCGCAAAGATTGGGAGCGCTTTTGGGTAGTAGATCCATTGGACGGCACCAAAGAATTCATCAAGCGCAACGGCGAGTTTACGGTTAACATCGCCTTAATTGAAAACAGCCGCCCGATGCTGGGCACCATTTTTGTCCCGGATAGAAACACCCTGTATTTTGCGGGGCAGGATTTTGGTGCCTATAAACTGCAAGACGGCCCTTTCAACGAAATGCTGGAAGGGCAGGCAGATTCAAAGGAAGCAGTCCATGCTTGCGTGGATCAAATAATAGGGCAATCTACAAAACTGCCTGTTATTGATCCACAGCGGGCAGCGCTGACGATTGTCGGCAGCCGCTCCCACAAAAATGCCGAACTCGAAGCCTATGTCGAAGAAAAACGCAAAGCCGTCGGCGATGTCGAGTTCATCTCGGCGGGCAGTTCATTGAAGATCTGTCTGGTTGCTGAAGGCAAAGCAGATTTATATCCCCGGTTAGGCCCTACCATGGAATGGGATACGGCTGCCGGTCAAGCCATTGCGGAATATGCCGGCGCCAGTGTCTACCAGTACGATACCTCAAAACCGCTGATTTATAATAAAGAGGATCTGCACAATCCCTGGTTTATTGTTCAAAGATAAGCATGGTCGGTGTTAGCCTATGTTCCAAGATTTGGTTTTTCGATATCCTCCATTTAGTATTTTAAATTCGAAATCCGAATATCGCCTGATTTAATAAAATTGGTCGAAACAAATACAAAATACGAATATCAAATGTTCGAAACACAAAGCCCGCTAATTTGAATACTAAAGAATCCTTTAGAATTTTGAATTTTGAACATTCGAATTTGTTTCGGATTTCGAATTTAGTGCTTCGGATTTAGTGTTAGCTTGTGAGAAAATTCTAACTTTAAAAAGCGTTAAATTGATAAACCGAGCCATATAATTTCTCTGGATAGAATATGTCTGACGATAAAATCACCCTGCCGGTAACGGGTATGACATGCGCCAATTGTGCCATGAACATCGAGCGCAGCGTAAAAAAACTGAACGGCGTATCCGATGCCCAGGTCAACTTTGCCGCCGAACAGGCGTCCATCTCCTTTGACCCCACTCAGTTGCAAGTAAAGGATGTCGTCGCAAAAATCGATGGTTCCGGATATTCGGTTCCAACGAACAAAGTAGAATTTGCGGTTACCGGCATGACCTGCACCAACTGTGCCGCCAATATTGAAAGGGCCTTAAACAAAAAGGTTTCCGGCATTGTCACCGCTACCGTAAATTTTGCCAGTGAGCGCGCCACCGTAGAATACATTCCGGGGGTTGCTACCCTGCAGGAAATGATCGCCGCCATTGAAGCCGCCGGTTACGGTGTGATTTCGCCTGAAGAAATTTCGGAAGAAGAAGATGCCGAACAAATCGCCCGTCAGGCTGAAATTCGGGAACAAACCCGCAAATTTATCGTCGGTGTTATTTTTGCGCTGCCCCTTTTTGTATGGAGCATGGCCAGAGATTTTGGTCTCATCGGAGCGTGGAGCCATGCGGCCTGGGTCAACTGGTTTTTCTGGGCGCTGGCCACCCCAGTTCAGTTTTATACGGGCTGGGATTATTATGTAAACGGGTTCAAGAGTCTTAAAAATAAAAGCGCCAACATGGATGTTCTGGTCGCCATGGGCTCTTCGGTGGCCTATTTTTATTCGCTGGCCCTGCTCATTTTCCCAGTATTAGGCCCGCATGTTTATTTTGAAACCTCGGCGGTCATCATTACCCTGATCAAACTGGGCAAAATGCTGGAATCCCGAACCAAGGGGCGCACCGGCGGAGCCATTCGCAAACTGATCGGGTTGCGACCCAAAACCGCCACCCTGGTTGAAAATGATCTTGAAAAAGAGGTCCCCATCGCCCAGGTTCAGCTGGAAAATACGGTGCTGGTCCGTCCGGGTGAACGCATCCCGGTGGACGGCATCGTCATCGAAGGCGCATCCTCGGTGGACGAGTCCATGCTCAGCGGTGAACCGCTGCCGGTGGACAAGCGCGCCGGCGATAAAGTGGTTGGCGGCACCATCAACGGGGAGGGCCTTTTAAAATTTAAAGCCGCTGCGATCGGCAAAGATACCGTCCTGGCGCAGATCATCCGGCTGGTCCAGGAAGCCCAGGGCAGCAAAGCCCCCATCCAGGCCCTGGCCGATAAGGTTGCCGCCATATTTGTACCGACCATTATCGTGTTGGCGATCGCGGTGTTTTTTATCTGGTGGGGTATCGCCGGTGAATTCGTTCCCGCCATGATCCGATTGGTGGCTGTGCTCGTCATCGCCTGCCCGTGTGCCCTGGGGCTGGCGACGCCTACCGCCATCATGGCCGGCACCGGCAAAGGTGCCGAAAGGGGCATTTTGTTCAAAAACAGTGCAGCCCTTGAGACCGCCACCAAACTCGATACCATTGTACTGGATAAAACCGGCACCATCACCATCGGCAAGCCTGCGGTGGTGGACATTATACCGATTGAGCCGGAATGCAAGACAGCGGAAGATCTTTTGAAACTGGGAGCCTCGGTTGAAAAAGGTTCGGAACATCCCCTCGGCAAGGCCATCGTCAAACATGCCGAAAGCGGAGGAATATCTCTCCTGGCTCCGCAGGAATTTAAAGCATCCGGCGGACTGGGGGTTCAAGCGCGCATCGACGGCAGTCTGGTAAGGGTGGGAAAACCCGATTGGTTTAAAGAGATCGAAATCAGCATCGCGCCGGCCGCGGACCGGATCCGGCAGCTGCAATCCCAGGGCAAAACGGTGATGGTGGTTGCAAGGGAAAACCGGCTTTGCGGCCTGATTGCCGTATCCGATGAAATCAAACCCGACTCGCCGGAAGCGATCCGTGAACTGCAGAAACAGAATCTTAAAGTGGTCATGCTAACCGGTGATAACCTGGAGACAGCTCAAACCATCGGCGACCAGGTTCATATCGACCATATCTTCTCAGAAGTGAAACCGGGAGAAAAATCTTCCAAGGTCAAAGAATTGCAGGAAAAAGGCGAACGTGTCGGGATGGTGGGCGACGGCATCAACGATGCCCCGGCCCTGGCCCAGGCCGATGTCGGGCTGGCCATCGGCACCGGCACGGACGTGGCCATTGAAACGGCCGATGTTATTCTTTCCAGCGGCAGCCTCAGCGGTGTGCCCCGCGCGATCCGATTGAGCCGGGCCACCATGAATACCATTAAACAAAATCTCTTCTGGGCTTTCGGTTACAATGTGATTTTAATTCCGGTGGCCGCCGGAATCCTGTATCCCTTCGAATCCCTGCCGAATATGCTGCGCCAGC
>Ga0224502_10000295_pt1 | contig 16010 bp, 11 predicted proteins | sample SF_Oct11_sed_USG_5_FD_169104 | JGI IMG/M metagenome (GOLD analysis project Ga0224502, IMG submission 169104) | Sediment microbial communities from San Francisco Bay, California, United States - SF_Oct11_sed_USGS_13 | ecosystem: Environmental > Aquatic > Marine > Sediment | place: USA... | reverse complement strand
TCCCGATCTCGTGCTGGAGACAATCTCCGCCAGCCATTTCGTGGAGAAGGTCCGCTGGTCCATGGACCGGCTCGGCCTCGATTACGAGGAAGCCCCCTGCGGCGGGACGCTGGGTGCCTTTTACCTCGGGCGCACGGTGCCGCGCCTGCACTTCCGTACGGGCGCGGTGCGCTCGCAGATCGGCAATTCACCCGAGATTCTGCGGTACCTGTGGGGCGCCTACGGCGCTTCGTACGGGACTGCGGCTGCATTCCTGGAGCCCACCGCGGAACGCCTCGAGTTCGAGCGTCGAATCGATCGTTGCGGAGTCAGCCTGCAGGTGTGGATCTATTACCATCTGCTCGATGCGCCGGCGCTTTGCAAGCATGCGTGGGGCGCGGACAGCCAGGCCATCCCTGCCTGGCAGCGCAAGCTCGTCGATGTGCTGTTTCCCGTACAGGCGTTCATGATTCGCAAGGCATTCCGCGTCAACGAAGCGCATTACCGGAAGAGCTGCGAGCACATCGAAGCCCTGCTGGCAGACGTGGAAGCGAGGCTCGCAGACGGCCGCCGTTCGATCCTGGGCGGCGACACGATCAACTACACGGATATCGCATTCGCGGCGATACAGGGCGCATGGCTGCAACCCGAGCGCTACGGTGGTGGCGCCGGAATACGCATCGAGCGCAACCGGGTACCGCCGGCCATGCGGCGCGATATCGAACGCTGGGTCGCGGAGTACCCCGGCGTCACCCGGTACGTGGAGGAACTCTACGCGGAGGAGCGCGATGGGAAATAGGAAGACGCGAGCAGCGGCGCTTGTGGCCGTGGCGGCGTTTTTCGTCGCCTGTGCGGGTACGCCGGAAGTGCCGCCGGACACCGAGGCGATCCGCGACTATGTCGGGGTGGGGGAACTGCAGGAGGTGGACGAGCTGCGCACAACGCTCGGCAGGGACGAATGGATGCCCCTGACGAGGCGTTTCGTGATCTATACCGGGCGCGACGGCCGGTTCCTGCTCGAATTCGGCTACCCGTGCCGGGAGATGTTCGACAACACGACGATTACGCCCGACCGGCGCAACGACCGGCAGTTCATGCGGCGCGGGGTCGATACCTTGCGAGGCTGCCGGATCGACAAGATATACCCGTTGACCGAGGCGCAGGCCCAGGAAATAGAGGCACTCGCTAAGACCGCCGGCGACGGAAACTAATCATGCCGCGGCCTGTCTACTCCGGTTTCGGCCGGCGAGGGACAAGGTTCGGCGGCCGGGATCCACACAGGAAGAAATCACAGGGGACGATAGTGAGAAAGACTCTTATGGCGGCTGCCGCGATGGCGGCCCTGACCGCCTGCGGCCAGCAGGAAACACCGAGCGCTGCGCAGGAAGCAAACACAGCTGCCGAGGACGCAAGCACCGCGATGAAGTCCGGGATTGCGCTCGAATACATGGATACGGGCGTTCGCCCGGGCGACGACTTCTTTAGCTACGTCAACGGCAACTGGATCGCCGAAACGGAGATCCCGGCTGACAAGGCGAGCTACGGGGGATTTGCGATCCTGGCGGACGAGGCCCAGGAAGACGTCAAGGCGATCATCGAGCGCTCCGCCACCGGTGATTTCGCAAAGGGAACGGATGAGCAGAAGGTCGGTGATCTCTACAAGTCCTATCTCGACATGGACACGCGCAATGCAAATGGAGTTACACCGCTCGGGCCGGAGCTCGGGCGCATCGCCGCGATCGAGGATCATGATGACCTCGCCGTTTATTTTGCCGCGGCGGGACGCCGCGGTTACCCGGTGCCGGTGGAAATCGGCCAGGTTGCGGATTTCAAAGACCCCAACTACTACATGATCTATGCGTGGCAGAACGGCCTCGGGCTCCCGGACCGCGAGTACTACTTCAAGGACGACGAGGCGTCTGCGACGATCCGCGAGAAGTACGTCGAGCACATCGAGACGATGTTCGGGCTGGCGGGCTTTGAAAACGGGGCTACCGCGGCGACCGAGATCATGGACCTCGAGACGCGGATCGCTGCTGCACACATCACCAAGGAGGCTGCGCGCGACTGGCCCAACAATTACAACAAAGTGGCCCTCGACAAGCTCGACGAGGTCATGCCGGATTACAACTGGCCGGGCTATATCGAAGAAGCGGGCATCGCCGACATCGACGGCCTGGTCCTGATGATGACGTCGTATTTCGAGGAACTCGACACGATAATCGCGGAAACCCCGATCGAGACCTGGCAGACCTACCTGAGGTGGCTGGTCCTGAACTCGAGAGCCAGCGCACTCACCAGGGCGCTCGACGACCAGGATTTCGAGTTCTACGGCCGGGTTCTGCAGGGGCGCGAAAAGCAGCGCGAGCCGTGGCGTCGTGCCGTCGACACCGTGAACGGACTGCTCGGCGAAGTCGTAGGCAAGGTCTACGTCAAGGAACATTTCCCGCCCGAGGCGAAGGAGCGCATGATCGAGCTCGTCGGCAACCTGATCAAAGCCTACGAGAAGAGCATTAACGAGCTGGACTGGATGTCCGACGAGACCAGGGTCCAGGCGCTCGATAAGCTGTCCAAATTCCGGCCGAAGATCGGCTACCCGGACGTGTGGCGCGACTACTCGGCGGTCGACATCGCTGCGGACGACCTGTTCGGCAACATCGAGCGTGCCACGGTTGCGGAATACGAGCGCGAGCTCGCGCGCCAGGGCGGGCCGGTAGACCGCGAAGAGTGGGCGATGAATCCGCAGACGGTGAACGCGTATTACATGCCACCGCTCAACGAGATAGTGTTCCCAGCCGCGATCCTGCAGCCGCCGTTCTTCAACATGGAAGCCGACGATGCCGTCAACTACGGTGCTATCGGCGCCGTCATCGGTCACGAGATCGGCCACGGCTTCGACGACAAGGGCAGCACCTTCGACGGTGACGGGGTCATGCGCAACTGGTGGACGGAAACCGACCGCTCGGAGTTCGATGCTCGAACCGGAAAGCTGGTCGACCAGTACAACCAGTACGCGCCTTTCGAGGACCTGAGCGTCAACGGCGAGTTCACGCTCGGCGAGAACATCGGCGACCTCGGCGGGATCAGTATCGGGCTGCTCGCGTACAAGATGTCGCTCGATGGCAAAGAGCCGCCGGTCATCGACGGCTTCACCGGGGTCCAGCGCGTCTTCCTGGGTTACGGGCAGGTATGGCGCAACAAGTACCGGGACGAAGCGCTGCGGCAGCTGATAATGACCAACCCGCATGCGCCGTCGATGTACCGTGCCAACGGTGCCGTCAGGAACGTGCCGGAGTTCTACGAGGCTTTCGATGTCGCGGAGGGCGACGCCCTGTACCTGCCGCCCGAGGAGCGCGTGAAGATCTGGTAAGGTCCGAAAAGCATCCCGCAGGAGCGCGCCTCGGCGCGCGAGCAGGTCGCGGTTCGAGAAACGCTCCTACGGACGCCTCGATCCTTCGGGATCGGGCGGTGTCGCCACGGCCCGCTCTGCAGCCTTCTGCTTGTAGACCTCGCTTATCTCGAGCATCTTGGTCTCGACCCAATCCTGCACGATCAGGTTGGTCTCCCTGGGGTCGCGGCCGGTGGCGTCTACCGGCGGCCCGATGCAGAAACGGACCTTGCCGGGCCGCTTGATGATGCTGCGCCGCCCCCAGAAATCGCCGGCATTGTGGGCAACCGGCACGATCTTGCAGCCGGCGTCGCGCGCGAGTGCGGCGCCGCTGACGCCGTAGCGGCGCGTCTCACCCGGCGGCATGCGCGTGCCTTCCGGGAAGATCGCCACCCAGATGCCTTGCTCGAGCTTCTTCTTGCCGTCCACGATGACCTGTTTCACGGCGGAGCGGCCCGCGCTGCGGTTGATGAAAATAGGGTCGAGCATCAGCTTCATGGCCCAGCCGAGCAACGGAACGTACATGACCTCGCGCTTGATCACCCAGGCGGTCTTCGGAAATACCGTGACGTGCCAGTATGTTTCCAGCGTCGACGTGTGCTTGATCATGATGACGCTCGGCTCGTCCGGCATGTTCTCCAGCCCTTCCACGACCGGGTCCATGCCGCAGAAGAACCGCCCGGCCCAGACGGCGAGGCGACAATAGCCGAGCGTGATTGCCCAATGCACGCTGGACGGCGCCCAGAAGGTCAGCAATATGAGGGCGGCGGCGAGCGCGACCGTGATGCCGCCGAAAGCAATGAACAGCAGTGAGCGTATCAGCAACACGTCACGCGGCCTCGGCGATCAGGGCGTGCGCCGCGGCGGCCAGGTCGTCGTAAACAGGAACACCGGCAAAGCGTTCCGGCAGGGCCGACTCGGTCCTGAGGCCCTTGCCACTGCGAACGAGGATGGGGCGGGCGCCTACCGCAGCGGCTGCCTCCAGGTCTCGCAGGGCGTCGCCGATTACCGGCACGCCTGCCAGCGACGTGTCGAAATGCCGCGCCAGCTGCTCGAGCATCCCTGGCCGAGGCTTGCGGCAGTCGCAACCGTCGTCCGGGCCATGCGGGCAAATGACGATGCGGCCGATGCGGCCGCCGGCCTCGTCTATCAGCCCTAGCATCTTCGCGTGCATCGCATTGAGCGCTTGCTGATCGAAGAGGCCGCGGCCCAGCCCCGACTGGTTGCTGGCGATCGCCAGCGTAAATCCCGCCCTGGTCAACGCCGCTATCGCCTCGAGGCTACCCGGGATAGGCTGCCATTCGTCTTCGTTCTTGATGAAGTCTGCGGAGTCGTGATTGATGACGCCGTCGCGATCGAGAATGATCAGACCCCTGCCGATGCCTTCTGCGGTCATCTTCAGGCGACAGACAGCCGCGAGATGTCGGCCACGTCGAGAAACAGGGTCCTCAGGCCGGCGAGCAGCGCGAGCCGGTTAATTCTGACGGCATCATCGTCGGCCATGACCATGACGTCGTCGAAGAAGGTGTCCACGGGCTGACGGAGCGCAGCCAGCTCCCGCAGCGAGCGCGTGTAGTCGCGCTCATCGAGCAGCGGGCGAACCGTCGCCTCGGCGGATACCAGCGCGTTGTAAAGCATGCGCTCGGCGCCCTGTTCGAGGAGCTTGTCGTCGATATCGCTCGTCTCGGTCACCTCGGCCTGCCGCAGGATGTTGGCAATACGCTTGTTGGCGGCGGCAAGGCTTTGTGCCTCGTCGAGCTCCAGGAAAGCCTGGACGGCCTGCAGGCGAAGCTCGAAGTCCACCAGCGAAGCGGGCTGCCGTGCCATGACGGCATCGAAGGTTTCCGTAGCGAGCTCCGCGTCGCGGTCGAGGAAATATCGCCTGAGCCGATCGGTGATGAACGTGTACAACGACTCGGCTAACGCCCCGGGGTCCTCCTTGCCGGCCGGCTGCAGTTCGAGGGCCAGAGCGATCAATGCTTTCAGGTCGATGTCCATCCCGCACTCGATCGCGAGACGAATGATGCCGAGCGCCGCGCGCCTCAGGCCGAACGGGTCCCGGTTGCCAGAAGGCTTCTTGCCGATCGTGAAAATTCCGGCGAGCGTGTCGAGCTTGTCCGCCATGGCCAGGATGCGCCCCGCGTCCGTTTCCGGCAGCGCATCACCGGCGAAGCGTGGCTGGTAGTGTTCGCCGATCGCCGTGGCCACGGCGATCGGTTCCCCGTCGGAGATCGCATAGTAGCGACCCATCGTGCCCTGCAGGTCGGGAAATTCTCCGACCATTCCGGTCAGCAGATCGCACTTGCAGAGTTCGGCTGCTCGTTCGACCTGCGACCTCTCCACGCCCTGCTGCTCTGCGAGCCAGCCGGCGATTTCCGCGGTCCGGGCGCTCTTGTCGTAAAGGCTGCCCAGGCCACGCTGGTAGACCACGTCACGCAGTGCTTCGCGGCGGGTGGATAACGCCCTGCGCCGGTCGCTGTCCCAGAAGAACGCCGCATCGGCGAGGCGCGGCCGTATTACGCGCTCGTTGCCGTGACGGACCTTGTCCGGCTCCTTGCTTTCCAGGTTGGCGACGGTTACGAAGGTGGGCAGGAGTTCACCCGATTCGTCGCCGACCGGGAAGTACCGCTGGTGGCCGGTCAGCGTGGACACGACGACCTCGCGGGGAAGCGCGAGGAACTCCTCGTCGAAGCGGCCAAGTACGGGCACCGGCCATTCGACCAGCGCGGCGACCTCGTCGTAAAGCGCCTCGCCATCGACGATGTGGCCGTTCGCCGCCTTCGCACTGGCCTCGACGCCCTTGCGCACCAGTTCGCGGCGGACGTCGAAATCGGCAATGACCCGACCCCCGCGCTCTAGTGTCTCGAGGTAGTCCGACGGCGCGGATATCGTGATCGGCCCTTTCGAATGGAAGCGGTGGCCCATCGTCGTATTGCCGCAGTCGATACCCATGACGGTACCTGCGACAATGTCCGTGCCGTGCAGCAGCACGACCCAGTGGACCGGTCGCACGAACTCCGCGTCACCATCACCCCAGCGCATGCGGCGGGGTATCGGCAGTTCGGCGAGTGCTTTCTCGACCAGCCCCGGCAACAATTCTGCGGCCGTCTTGCCTTCCTCGACCGTCTCTGCCGCGAGCCATTCGCCCTTGTCGGTCTTGACGCGTCCCAGGTCGGCGACGGCCACGCCGCATTTCTTCGCGAACGCGGTTGCGGGCGGCAGTGGCTTGCCGTCGTCGTCATAGGCGACGGAAACCGGCGGGCCCTTTTGCGACAGGCGGCGCTCTTCCTGGCCTGCAGTGAGTTCGTCCACGATGACGGCCAGGCGCCGCGGACTTGCATAGGCATGCACGTCGCCGTGCTCCAGACGCGCTTCATCCAGCGCCCCGGCGAGGTTCGCGGCAAACGCATCCATCAGCCCCCGCAGCGCTTTCGGCGGCAGCTCCTCGGTGCCGATCTCCACGAGCAAATCCGCGGACTTCATGCTTTGTCGCTCCGGGCGCTCACGGACTCCACCATCGGGAAGCCCAGCGCCTCGCGGCTCTTGTAATAGGCCTCCGCGACCGCCCTCGCCATGCTGCGGACGCGAAGAATATAGCGCTGGCGCTCGCTCACCGAGATCGCCTGGCGCGCATCCAGCAGGTTGAAGAGATGCGATGCCGCGAGCATTTTTTCGTAGGCCGGAAGCGCGAGGTTGAGTTCGATCAGGCGCTCGCAGTCGTGCTCGGCACGATCGAAGTCATTGAACAGCGTATCGATGTCGGCTTCGTCGAAATTGTAACGGGACTGTTCGACCTCGTTCTGGTGATAGACGTCGCCATATGTGATCCGCCCGAGCGGGCCGTCGGTCCAGACGATGTCGAAAATGCTCTCGACGTTCTGCAGATACATGGCCAGCCGCTCGAGTCCGTAGGTTATCTCGCCCGTTACCGGGCGGCACTCCAGGCCGCCGACCTGCTGGAAGTAGGTGAACTGTGTGACCTCCATGCCGTTCAGCCAGACCTCCCAGCCAAGTCCCCAGGCGCCCAGCGTGGGTGACTCCCAGTTGTCTTCGACGAAGCGGATGTCGTGTACGAGTGTGTCGATGCCGATGGCTTCGAGCGAGTCGAGGTACAGTTCCTGGATATCATCCGGCGACGGCTTGATGGCGACCTGGTACTGGTAGTAGTGCTGCAGCCGGAACGGGTTGTCCCCGTAGCGCCCGTCGGTCGGCCGCCGGCTCGGCTGCACGTACGCCGCGCTCCAGGGCTCCGGGCCGACCGCCCGCAGGAACGTCGCCGGGTGAAAGGTGCCCGCACCCATCTCCTTGTCGTAGGGCTGCATTACGACGCAGCCACGCTCTGCCCAGTATTGCTGCAGGCGGAGAATCAGGTCCTGGAAGGAAAGAAAAGACTGTGTGTCCTTGGCACTCATCGAGCGGGGTTCATTGGCGGGAAACCCGCGCAGTATAGGGTACTCGGGAGGATTCGGACACCACCGGTCCGGCGGCCCGGCCGCAGGAGCGATTCTCGAACCGCGACTGGTTCGCGCGCCGAGGCGCGCTTCTACAGTCGCCTGCAATTCGGGGACAGTGACCCTAATTCGGGTATCGCGATGCGACGAGGAAACCCGCTCGCTCGTTTCGAATTAGGGTCACTGTCCCCGAATTGTCCCGCCCTGCACAAGCGTCACGAGTGTTGGCAGCGCGCCAGATGGCAGGTCGCGAGGATTGCCTTTTCGTATGGGAGCGCGACTCGGCGCGCGAACCGCCGCCACAGGCGTGTTCCCAAAACGGTGCAAGCGGTTCTTTGTGCACTAAAGTAGTGCGCATTCTAGACGATCTGCACTATACTGGTGCGCCGGTTCCTGGGGCTTCGTTGCCAGTATAAATAAAAACAATGACTTATCCGAAGCACCATTTTGGCACGCTAAATGCAACAGCAAAGCAACCGGGCCGGCTACTGCTGGCCATTTCTATGCATAGTGAATCCTGGAGGAAATCATGACGCCCGCAGAGGTACTCGGCCTCATCAAAGAGAAAGAGGTCAAATTTGTCGACTTTCGGTTTACCGACACGAAAGGAAAGGAACAACACGTCACCGTGCCGTCTCATACAGTCGACGAGGATCTGTTCGAAGAAGGCAAGATGTTCGACGGTTCGTCCATTTCCGGCTGGAAGGGCATCAACGAATCCGACATGATCCTGTTGCCGGATCCCGCGTCGGCCGTGGTCGATATTTTCACGGACGAGGTCACGATGAACCTGCGCTGCAACGTCATCGAACCGGCGACGATGCAGGGTTATGATCGCTGTCCGCGGTCGCTGGCCGGGCGTGCCGAGGCCTACCTGAAATCGACCGGCATCGCGGACACCGCGTTCTTCGGTCCCGAGAACGAGTTCTTTGTCTTCGACAACGTCTCCTGGGACGATTCGATGCAGGGCGCGTTCTACAAGGTCGACTCCGACGAAGGCGCTTGGAACACGGACCGCAGCCTCGAAGAAGGCAACACCGGGCACCGGCCGACGGTGAAGGGCGGCTACTTCCCGGTGCCGCCGGTCGATTCGCTTCACGACATCCGTTCCGCGATGTGTCTTGCGCTCGAAGAACTGGGTCTCGAGACCGAGGTACATCATCACGAAGTTGCCACGGCCGGCCAGTGCGAGATCGGCGTCAAGTTCAACACGCTCGTGCGCAAGGCAGACGAAGTGCAAATCCTGAAGTACGTCGTGCAGAACGTGGCGCATGCCTTCGGCAAGACCGCGACCTTCATGCCGAAGCCGCTGGTCAACGACAACGGCAACGGCATGCACGTCCACCAGTCGCTGGCGAAGGACGGCGAGAACCTGTTTTCAGGCGACGGCTATGGCGGCCTGTCCGATACCGCGCTCTACTATATCGGCGGCGTCATCAAGCATGCGAAGGCCATCAACGCATTCACGAACCCCGCAACCAACAGCTACAAGCGGCTGGTGCCGGGGTTCGAGGCGCCCACGATACTCGCATACTCGGCGCGCAACCGGTCGGCCTCGATCCGCATTCCGTATGTCTCGAACCCGAAGGCGCGGCGCATCGAGGTCCGCTTCCCGGACTCCATGGCGAACCCCTACCTCGCATTCTCGGCGATGATGATGGCGGGCATCGACGGCATTCAGAACAAGGTCCACCCGGGCGATGCCATGGACAAGGATCTCTACGATCTGCCCCCCGAGGAAGAAAAGGAGTTGCAGCTTGTCGCGTTCTCGCTGGAGGAGGCGCTTGCGGCGCTCGACGAGGATCGCGAGTTCCTCTTGGCTGGCGACGTGTTTTCCGACGACCTGATCGACGCCTATATCGACCTCAAGATGGAAAACGTGACGCGGCTGCGAATGACCACGCACCCGGTCGAATTCGACATGTATTACAGCCTCTGAGGTGTCAAAACTGTGAACCGGGCGGCATTTTGGCCGCCCGGTCGCAGCCCAAATCACGGAATTACTTGCTATGCTAACTGGATGGGAGTGCGCTCGGTTTTCATGCTTTTCTGCCTGCTTGCCGCGGCCGTCGCGGGGGGCCAGGAGGCCTATCGCTGGGTCGACGAGGACGGCGTCGTGCACTATTCCGACAGACCCCGCGAAGGCGCGGAAATCATCGAGTTACCAGCTCCCAACGTCGCAGCGACTCGCCGTGTGCCTGCGCCCTCCGTCGCAAAGGTACAGGAAGAGGAGCCGGACGACGAGCCGCAGACCGGTTACACCAGCATCGAAATCGTCTCGCCCGATGCGGAAGAAACGCTATGGAATATCGAGGGCGTCCTGAACGTCTCGGTAACGCTGCAACCGGGTCTGCAGCCGGGCCACCAGGTGCGCGCGTATTTCGACGGCCAGATGCAGCCGGTGAGCGGCACGAGCTTCCAGCTGCAGGAAGTCTGGCGGGGAGTTCACAACATCCAGGTGGAAGTCGTCGACGCGACGGGCAAAGTGATGATCCGCAGCCAGCCGAATCGGTTCTACGTGCAGCAGAACACGGTGGCGTTCTAGCCGGGCAGAGCCCCGCGGGCAAGAGCAGCGACGACGGCGATAGCCGCGACCTGGCAAGAACCATCCTCGACAGCATGAGTTCCGGCGTGATCCTGCTGGACCGGAACCTGCTCATCGTGAGCCTCAATCCTGCTGCAGAGAACATTCTCGGTGTAAGCCAGCGCAGGGCACGCGGGGAATCCCTGCTGAAGCTCCTCGACGACGATCCCGAACTGCGCGATATCCTCAGCCGCGTCAGCGCAACGGGTGATCATTACGCCAACGAGTTGCACCTTGGCCCGAACGAGGTCCAGGCGGACGAGCGCATCGTCGACTGCCGCGTGTCGCTTGTCGACAGCGGGCCGGCAACCCTTCTAGTCGAGCTGACCGACGTGACGCGACGCTCGAAGATCAGCCGGGAAAACGCGTTGCTGATCCAGCACGGCGCCGGGCGGCAGATGATCAGGCAGCTTGCCCATGAAATTAAAAACCCGCTCGGCGGCATCCGCGGCTCAGCGCAGCTACTCGCGCGCCAGCTCGACGACCAGGAACTCACCGAGTACACCGACGTCGTAATCAGCGAGACCGACCGGCTCGTGAACCTCGTCGATACGCTGCTGGGCCCCGGGGGGGCGCCGAACAAGCAACCGCTGAACGTCCACGAACTGCTCGAGTACGTGGTGCGGATCATAGAGGCTGAAGACCTCCGCTCGCTGCATGTCGTCCGCGACTACGATCCGGGACTGCCGCTCATCGAGCTCGACCGCGACCAGATGGTCCAGGCCTTTCTGAACCTGATGCGAAACGCGGCCACGGCGCTCGATGGCCAGGGGACGATCACGCTGCGCAGCCGCGCCGTTACGAATTTCACGATTGGCGATACCCGCCACCGGGTCATTGCCAGCATCGAAATACAGGACGACGGCCCCGGAATACCGGCCGACCTGCAGGATACCGTTTTCTACCCTCTGGTGACGGGCAACCCGAACGGCACCGGGCTCGGGCTGCCGGCAGCGCAGGAATTGCTCAGCCGCCACGGCGGCCTGATCGAATTCGAGAGCCGGCCGGGCCGCACCGTGTTCTTCGTGCGCATACCGCTCGACCAGAAAGGGCCGGCGGCATGACGGGCGAAATGCTGAAAGTCTGGGTTGTCGATGACGACCAGTCGGTCCGCTGGGTTCTCGAGAAAGCCTTGCGGCAGGAGCAGATGGAGACGAGGAGCTTCGAGCGTGCCGAGCACCTGCTCGAAGCGATGGACCACGAGTCGCCCGACGTGCTCGTTACGGACGTTCGTATGCCGGGTATGAGCGGCATCGCGTTGCTGGAGGAGGTCAACCGGCGCTGGCCCGAATTACCGGTGATCGTGATCACGGCGCACTCGGACCTCGAGAACGCGGTGGCGGCCTACAAGGGCGGTGCGTTCGAATACCTGCCCAAGCCATTCGACATCGATGAGGCCGTCGAGCTCGTGCACCGCGCCGCCCGACGCGGCGGTCACGATCCCGAGCACTCGAACGACGGTAATCAGGACATCCCGTCGCTGATCGGCCAGGCTCCCGCGATGCAGGAGGTGTTCCGCTCCATCGGGCGGCTGGCCGGCTCAAGCATGACGGTTCTCATCACCGGCGAGTCGGGCACCGGCAAGGAACTCGTTGCCCGTGCCCTGCATGAACACAGCCCGCGGGCGAACAAGCCGTTTGTCGCCCTCAATACGTCGGCGATCGCGGCCGAGTTGCTCGAATCCGAACTGTTCGGGCACGAGAAGGGTGCGTTCACCGGCGCCGATGCACGGCGGATCGGAAGGTTCGAACAGGCAGATGGCGGAACCTTGTTCCTCGACGAGATCGGCGACATGTCCCCGGCATTGCAGACGCGCCTGCTGCGGGTGCTGGCGGAAAGCGAGTTCTATCGCGTCGGCGGGCAGCAGTCGGTCAAGGTCGACGTCCGCGTCATTGCGGCGACCAACCAGGACCTTGCGCGCGCTGTCAGGGAGTCGCGATTCCGCGAGGACCTGTTTCATCGCCTCAACGTTATCCGCATAAATACCCCGCCACTCCGGCAGCGCCGCGAAGACATCCCTCTGCTCGTCAATCACTACCTCGCGGAAGCGGCACGCGAGCTGGCCGCAGCGGCGAAGTCGATCGACCCAGAGGCCATGGAGGTGCTGCAGGGCTACGATTGGCCGGGCAACGTCCGCCAGCTGGTCAACACGACGCGGCGGCTGACCGTAATCGCACCCGGCAGCGTCATAGGTACGCAGGACATTCCCCCTGAAATGGGCGGGAGCGCGTCCCAGGAACGCGTCGCGCAGGACTGGACCCGGAGCCTCGCGAACTGGGCCGAACGCCAGCTCAGTTCCGGCGAAGCCCCGTTGCTGGATCGCGCCCTGCCCGAGTTCGAGAAGACGCTGATCCGCATCGCGATGAGCCAGACCAACGGCCACCGCCAGGAAGCAGCGAAGCTCCTCGGCTGGGGCCGCAACACCCTGACCCGCAAGATGAAGGCGCTGCAACTGGACTGACCTTCTGGCAATTAGGGGACAGTGACCCTAATTCGGGCATTGCGATGTGACGAGGAAACCCGCTCGCTCGTTTCGAATTAGGGTCACTGTCCCCTAATTGCCAGGAGCGCGCCTCGGCGCGCGATTACGATGTCCGATCTGCAACAGTACTTGATCGAAAGTGCGACCCGTTTCGGTGAGCATAAGGGCAAGCAGGGGTCAGAATTTGCAGATCGGGACGTCCGCTTCACTGGCAATGCCGGCCGCTTGAGCGGCTGCTTTCAGAATATCATCGAGTTCTGCTGCTGAACCCAAAGCGGACTAATGACGTTGATGAGAATACGTCGTATTACATAATCGTCGGCCTTTTTTACATTTCGCGCCTCGCCTGAATTTGGCCGGGCAGTAATTGCTTAATAGGCCACTCGTTTTCAAATTCGGCACGGATATTGCTGCATACACAATTAACTGTTGATTCACCTATCAGGCGAGAGTCCAATGACAAGAACAATACGCACATATCTGGCTGTATTGGCATTCCTGCTGTCACCGATGGCAGCGAATGCCACCCTCATCACCTATGACATAGAGTGGACAGGGGCCAGTGGCAGCTCCATGGCAGGAATTTTCACATTTGATGATTTATCCGCGGCTGACGGATTTGTACGCGATAGGGATGGGGATTTGCTGTCGTTAATGATTTCTACCGTGGATTTCGGCGGTCTCTCATGGACATGGGATAGAGACTCCAGCGATCCATTTAATTTCAATTTTGATGCGGTGCTTGAGCTATTTCCTGTTACAGGGGCAATCGGCAGCCCAGAAGCGCAATCCTGGAATGGACTTGGCGGTGGCCTCGGCCTGGGTGTTGAAGGAACCAGCGGTCGATCCGGCCTGTTAATTGATGGACAATTCGTAGAGGCCACGTCATCGCTCACTGCGACGAGGCGCGTTGGGGTCCCCGAGCCCGGCACCCTGGCACTCCTCGGTATTGGATTAGTTGGAATAGGATTGGCGAGGCGCAAGCGCCGAGTCTAGGCACGAATCGATATGCAACATTAAGCCCCGCCTGGTGCGGGGTTTTTTGTTCCGCCGAACGTCCATCCCGTTGCTCTTGGCCGAGGCCGTGTGAAAAGTCACGGCGTGCGTACCACCTGGAGGAACATCGAAATCCGGACAGCAACAAGCGGCAAGAGAGTGGATCTCAGTCCAGGTTTCTTCGTCCTGGCTCATAGTCGAGCATGCCTATCGTAGTGTCTGGCGATTTGCCGGAAAACGCCCTTTGCATAGCTGAACATAAGACCGTCGCCGGAGACGGTTCTACATCGACGTCGCAGACCTGTATTCCTGGTTCCGGCATTGAATGACGCAGATTCGACACCCCAGGCGCTCCCGGGCTGACCTTGGGCGCGATATCGCCCCGCTGAAAGTTGGACAGAATCGGGCTGATGCTCACCCTGCACCGAAAACAAGCATCAGTGGCCAGCCAAAAATTCGAATGTGATGACCGTCACGGGTCGCGCGAATGCCATTGGATATGATCAGGCAAAGTTCAGTGGAATTCCTGCGTTGAATCGAGTTCGCATACTTGTCCTGGCTGCGATTCTGAATGGCTGTGCGTCGGTGCATCCGCCTGTTACGGATCCCGATGAAAAGGAATACGATAGCAAGCCGCGTGTCGAGAGCGCGACCAAGGTCGACGCTGAGGCGCAGAAATGCCTGGCACTTGCAATGTACTGGGAGGCAAGGGGCGAGGGCCATCGAGGCATGCTCGCTGTTGGATCCGTAGTGCTCAACCGGGTTGAGGATGATCGCTTTCCCGACACGGTTTGCGATGTGGTGTATCAGGGCGGCGAAACGCCACCGTGCCAGTTTTCCTGGTGGTGCGACGGAAAAAGCGATCGTCCCACTCATCGAGCCTCGTGGGAAGAATCGCGAATTCTAGCTGACAGCCTGTTGACAGCAAGGCCACAAGACCCAACCAACGGTGCACTGTTCTTTCATGCCAAGTCAGTGCGACCTTTTTGGCGCAGAGAACAAACGGTGCAAATTGGAAATCATGTTTTCTATCGCTAAAAGATAGGTCCGGAAGCCAGGGGTAGTCTGCAAGAGGCGCCAGGCACAATCTGCTACCAATGATCGCCTTGCGCGCCATCTCTTCGCTAGCTGATTTTCTAGTGCGAGGGTTCCACTGTCTGGGGCGGCGGTACGAAGACGTCCGCATGTAGCGGAGAGTAGAGATCTTCCTGCTGGCCGAGTGGGAGACGACCTTCAGCCGGAGCGGACGTTCAGGCTGGATGTTTCCAATGGGATGGACTCCTCCTCATCCACACATCGGCATCTAGGTGCCAGACTAGTTGTTGATATCACTAGTCAGGAACGAGAAGGAGTCCATCCCATTGGAAACATTTCCTGAAAATTACATTAAGTTTCGCCGAAAGTGAACGTCATGTGAGGTTCGCCCGATGACTCGCTTTGGCCGCACAGTGTCTGCCGCAGCTTCCCTGGACACGACATTCAGGCAGCCGCTTTCCGAGAAAGCGGCTCGCAAAGAGAGGTGTCAGGTCTGCAAAGTGCCGACGAGGTCGGCAACGGAGTCGAAGCCATGGCGCTCGAGGTAGTCGGCGATGCCGGCGTTTATTTTCTTGCAGACCAGAGGATCGTAGAACAGCGCGGTGCCGACGCCGACCGCGCTCGCACCGGCGACGATGAATTCGATCGCGTCGGTTGCCGTGCGTATGCCGCCCTGGCCGATGATCGGGAGCCGATGGGGCGCGGCGACTTCGTGCACCTCGCTGACCTTCAGCAGCGCGATCGGCTTGATGGCCGGGCCGGATAACCCGCCGCGCACGTTGCCGATTACCGGCCTGCGGGTCTCCGCATCGATCGCCATGCCGGTGACGGTGTTGATCACCGAGAATCCGTCGGTGCCCGCCTCTATGCACAGCCGGGCGTTATCGCGGATGTCGGTCTGGTTGGGCGATAGCTTCGTGAAAATGGGCTTGGTCGTCTGCGCACGGCAGGCGGCGACGACACGGAAGGACATCTCCGGATCGTTGCCGAATTGAACGCCGCCTTCCTTGACGTTGGGACAGGAGATGTTGATTTCGATCGCGTCGATCGGCGAGTCGTCGAAACGACGCGTGACGCGCTCGTATTCCTCGATCG
>Ga0224502_10000294_pt1 | contig 16030 bp, 16 predicted proteins | sample SF_Oct11_sed_USG_5_FD_169104 | JGI IMG/M metagenome (GOLD analysis project Ga0224502, IMG submission 169104) | Sediment microbial communities from San Francisco Bay, California, United States - SF_Oct11_sed_USGS_13 | ecosystem: Environmental > Aquatic > Marine > Sediment | place: USA... | reverse complement strand
GCCGCGATTCTCGAGAACCGCCTCGGCGGCAAGGAGCGCACCGCCTGCCGGCGGCGATGAAACGCGCAGCATCCTGCTGGAATGGGGCTTCGACGAGGACGAGGCGCGGCAGCTGCTATAATTCGGCCTTCACAGGGGTGGTCTCCTGACCTGAGATCCGTACGGGAACCCTTCGAACCTGAACCGGGTAATACCGGCGTAGGGAGAGGACGATGAGCAAGACAAACCCGGTGCTGGTTCTCGGCACCTTCTCCGCAAGCCTGCTGGCTGCGGCCCCACTGACTGCGCCGGCGCAGGACATCGAGGAAATCGTCGTCACCGCGGACTTTCGCGGGCGGCCGGCGAGCGACGTGCCCGCGAGCGTCACGGTACTCGCCGCCGGCGAGATCGAACAGCTCGCCGTGCAGCATTTCGAGGAATTGATCAACGTGGTGCCCAACCTCAACTGGTCCGGTGATGGTAACCGCGCGCGCTACCTGCAGATCCGCGGCGTCGGCGAGCTCGAGCAGTACCAGGGCGCGCCGAATCCTTCGGTCGGCTTCCTGATCGACGACATCGATTTCAGCGGCATCGGCACGATAGCGACGACGTTCGACCTGCAGCGCGTCGAAGTGCTGCGCGGGCCCCAGGGAACGCGCTACGGTGCGAATGCGCTCGCGGGTCTCGTCTACCTGCAGAGCACGCTGCCGACTGCCGGGCGCGATGGGCGCGTGCAGCTCACCGCGGGAGACGAGGATACGTTCGCGGCCGGGCTTGCCGTCGGCGGCGCTGTCACGGCCGACGAGTCATTGCTGTTCCGGGTGAGCGGGCATCATCTCGAGAGCAACGGTTTCCGCGAGAACAGCTACCTCGACAGAGAGGACACGAACGGCCGGGACGAGACCACTTTCCGAGGCCGCCTGCGCTGGCTGCCGGTCGACACGCTGTCGGTGGATCTCGCCATCCTGTATGCGAATGTGAACAACGGCTACGACGCATTCGCCATCGACAACAGCCTGACAATGCTGTCGGACAAGCCGGGGCGAGACGCGCAGCGCAGTGTTGGAGCCTCGCTGCGCATCGAGTGGGCGGCGTGGTCATGGGCGTCGCTTACGTCGATCACCGCGGCGGCCGATTCCGACATCGATTTCGATTTCGACGCCGACTGGGGCAACGACGAGAGCTGGGCGCCGGTTACTTACGACTACGTATCACTGAGCGATCGCTCGCGGCGCACGCTCAGCCAGGAGATTCGGCTCGCCTCGAACGAGGCAGGCCGGATCTTCGGCGGCACGACAGACTGGCTCGCGGGCGTCTACCTGCTGGCGCTCGAAGATGACGTCGTGACCGTCAACCGCGGCGAGTACTTCGATCCGGTTTTCGACTTCGCGGACAGCCTCGATGAGCGCTTCGGGAGTGCTTACGAGGCGACCAATGTCGCGGTATTTGGTCAGCTCGACATGGAGATCGCCGCGGCGACGCGCCTGAGCCTCGGTCTCAGGTTGGAGCAGCGCGCGACCGACTACGCCGACACGGCCGGGTTGAGCGCGGGCCCGTCCGAGACAATGACGGGCGGGGAGATTACGCTGCGCCACGATTACACGGGCGACCTCACGAGTTACGTGAGCCTGTCGAGGGGCTACAAGGCGGGCGGCTTCAATCTCGGCGTCGTGCCGGAGAATCGCCGCGAATTCGCTGCCGAGAGCATGTGGAACCTCGAGGCGGGCATCAAGTCGTCGCTGCTCGACGGCGCCGCCGAGCTGAATCTCTCCGCTTTCTACAGCCGCCGCGAGGACCAGCAGGTCAGGACGTCGTTTCAACTGATCCCGGGGGACCCGGCTTCGTTCGTCTTTTTCACCGACAATGCCGCCGAAGGCCGCACACTGGGACTCGAGGCCGAGTTTCGCTGGTCCATCGGCGACACGCTGGAAATCTACGCCAATGCCGGTCTGCTCGATGCGGAATTCGAAGAGTTCGTAACGCCACAGGTCGATCTGAGTGGCCGTGCGCAGGCCCATGCGCCTGACTACATGCTTGCCGCCGGCGCGAGCTACCGGCACCCGTCCGGCTTCTTCGCCCGCCTGGACGCTTCCGCCCGGGATGCTTTTTATTTCGACGTCAGCCACGACCAGAAGTCGAAGTCTTATGAGCTGGTGAACGGCAGGGTCGGCTACGAGGCGGGCAGCTGGTCCGTCCAGCTCTGGGCGCGGAACCTGTTCGATCGGGACTACGCCGTGCGAGGTTTTTACTTCGGCAACGAGCCACCGAATTTCCCCGACACCCTGTACACGCGGGCGGGCGATCCGAGGCAGCTCGGTGTCACCTTCGATATGCGATTCTAGGGAGGTTCCAGGTATGAAGGTTGCTGTCGACATCAGTCTCTATCCGCTCGATGCGGATTTCATTCCGCCGATCAAGGACGTCATCGCGCGCCTCAACGGCTACCCGGATTTGCAGGTCGAAACGAATCCCATGAGCACGCAGATTCGGGGTGAGTATTCCGAAGTAATGGCCGCCCTGACCACCGAGGTAGGCACCACGTTCGAGCGAATTCCCAAGGCAGTGTTCGCGATCCGCATACTGAACAACCCGGTGGCGGGCTGACACGCGAGTGGGCGATTCATGGATGGCGATCGCGGCGGAGGCGAGCGATCTCGCGCCGCTGGAGGTGATCGCCGTCGTCGCTGCCGTCGCCTACCTGTTGCTGGCAATTCGCCAGAACATCTGGTGCTGGCTGTGTGCCGGGATCAGCACGGCCATCTACGTCTACCTGTTCTACCACGCGAAGCTCTACATGGAGTCGGCGCTGAACCTGTTCTATTTCGGGATGGCCGTCTACGGCTGGGCCGTATGGTATCTCGGGCGGTCCGGTGACGAGGAGTTACCGGTATCCGTGTGGAAGCCGCAAACGCATGCGCGCGCCGTCGTGGCGATCGTCGCGGTGAGCATGCTCAGCGGCTACCTGCTCGCAACGTATTCGGACGCCGCATACCCTTACGTCGACTCGATGACGACCTTCGGCGCAATCTGGGCGACGTTCCTGGTCGCACGGAAGGTTCTCGAGAACTGGTGGTACTGGCTGGTTATCGATGCGGCGTCGGTCGCGATCTACTGGTCACGAGACCTCGAGTTGACGGCGCTGCTCTTCGTCGTGTACGTCGTGATGATCCCGTTCGGGATGATCGCGTGGCGCCGCTCGTGGAAGGAGCAGGCCGCGTGAACGGTCGCACCGGTCCTGACCAGGTCCTGGCAACCATTCCCGGCTGGGGAGGCGCTTCGTACCGTGAACTGCCTGGAGGACTTACCAACAGGACGCTGCTCGTCGAAAAGGAGGGGCGGCGCGCGGTTATGAAGATAGACCCCGCACTCCGCAAGGCGCCGTACAACTCGCGACCCGATGAGGCACGCATCCAGGACCGGGCCGCCGCGATCGGACGCGCCACCGGCGTGCTCTACGTCGCGGACACGGTGTTGCTTTCCGAGTGGGCGGAGGGCGAGGTCTGGACGCGCGACCAGTTCGACGACGACGAAAACCTCGAGCGCCTTGGCAGCGCGCTACGCGAGATCCACGGGCTGCCGCTAACAGGACGCACCTTCGATGCTGTGGCCGCCGCCCGGCTGTATGCGAGCTGCGTTAACGGAGCCGACAGTAATGCGGCCCGGCAGCACCTTGCGGTCGTCGAGTCGGCGCCCGCGCCGACGAACCTGCGCTGTTGCCACAACGACCTCGTGGCCGAGAACATCATCTCTGCGCCGGCGGTTCGTTTCCTCGACTGGGAGTATGCCTGTGACAACGACCCGCTGTTCGACGTCGCGGTCGTGGTTGCGCACCATGGGCTCTCGGACCGCCAGGCCGGCATCCTTCTCGATGCCTGCTTCGGCGGGTATAGTGGGTCGTTCCGCGAGCGACTCGGCGGCCAGGTCAGGCTGTACAACGCACTGAACTGGCTTTGGGCAACTGCGGGAGCTTCGGCGGCACAACCTGGTGCCTGACCTCTGTGGCGAGTGTCGAATTCTTATAAGCCCCCGATACCGGCCTCTCGAGCGGCGTTTTTCCGGTTATGCTGTAGTTCTGCTAATGAACCCAAGGCCTCTATGAAAAATTGGGGTCGAACCGCAATTAATTTATTGCGGTTCGACCCCAATTCTCTGATTCTCACGGCCAAAGGGGTGCTTGTTGAGCCCGATGATAAGACCAGCAACTGTTCTTGCCTTACTCACATTACTGGCCGGATGCGCGCAGGGCGACGCTGAAGAAAGGCCTGATCTCCCGGAGTCAGTTGAAGATATCATTCGGGCTGCGGTGGCCAACTACGACGTACCGGGGATGGGGGCGGTCGTGGCAAGCAGTAGTGAGATATTGGACCTGCAGGTCGTCGGCGTAAAAAGAATGAACGAAAGAGTGCCGCTGGAAACCGTGGACCCGTTTCATATTGGGTCGGTATCAAAAACTTTTACCGCAACGGTCGTCGCCAAATTGGTCGAAGCCAACCTGTTGCAATGGGATACGCCGGTGGCCGAGGTGCTCCCGGAGGCCGCGGAGTCCGCACACAGTGCATATGACGGGCTCACCCTGTCCCACCTGTTGTCGCACGAAGCTGGGATGCAACCCATGGAGGAAGATACCGAACTGGAGCGAGTGCCGGAACTAAAGGGCGATATCAAATCCCAACGTCGGCAATTTGCAGAGTGGATACTCCAGCAAGATCCCGCTGCGACTCCGCTCGCAGAATACCGTTACTCGAATGCCCATTTCGTTGTAGCCGCCTCTATGGCCGAAAAGGTAAGCGGCAGGTCTTGGGAAGAGTTGATCGAAGAATATATTTTTTCCGCACTCGATATGAGCAGCGCTGGCTTCGGTTGGGCGGGAAAACAAGGGGAGAACGTGCCGTGGGGGCATGCGTTTCGAGATGGATCGCTATATCTCGTAGATCCGAACGGTGACTACCAGCTGCCACGGTTTTTCGCTCCAGCCGGTGATATCCATGCCTCTCTCCCCGACATGGCCAACTATCTTCAAGCTTATTTGGGGTCATGGGGCGACACGGGGGATTTCCTGGCAAAGGACACCCTTCGCCATATCTGGACACGCCGCGTGAAGAGCGGCCTCGGTTGGGGCGTGACTAAAGCATTCGGCTATGACCTCGTGGCGATGTATACAGGCAGTGCCGATACATTCTTCATGGTGGTGGTTCTGATTCCAGAGGCTGATTTTGGCGTGGCCGTAGCAGCTAACGCGTACAGTGAACAGGTTGAGCGGGCTGTTATTGAGGGACTTCGGGCGATAGTGGGGCTTCACGCGCCGAGAAAGGGGACGATGAGGACGACTGAATAGCATCGGACTGACATCCACGCAAAATTCGCTTATAGCCGAGAGCAGGGATGGTCCAGTACGCGGTATGAGTGGCGGCCCTCCGCAGGAGCTGAAGTTCGCGCTGGGTGTTTCCGCGTGTATGGACTCCTCCTCGTCTGCAAGTCTCTGTTTGTGGCAGAGAGGTTCGACTGCTCGCATGTATCCGGTCTCTGTGTCGCAAAAAGATCGAGAAATCGGGGTCGAACCGCAATAAAAATCGGGGTCGAACCGCAATTAATTAATTGCGGTTCGACCCCGATTTTTCTACCAGCTGTTGCGCAGTTCGCGCAGTTTCAGAAACACCGTGCGCGCATCCGGCTTGTCACCGATTTCGGGAAATTCCTCCTGGAGCTTTGCGATCACCGACGGGCTGTCGAGCCGGAGGAAAGTATTCATCTCGCGTTCCTGAGCCAGCGTCGTGACCAGCGCATTGCCCGGATCCTGGTCTTCATAATCGGCGATCATCTGCCGCGCAACCTCGTTATCAGGCTCGCGATCCAGCGTAAAGCGCAGATTGTTGATGAGGTAATCGTGCCCGGGATAGACGAGCGTGTCGTCTTCCAGCCTCGAGAGCTGCCTGTCGAAGGTCTCGTACAGCTCATCCGGATGCCCGCCGTTGTGACAGTTTCCGGCACCCGCGTTGAACAGCGTGTCGCCGCTGAACAGCGCAGGCCGGTCGGTGTGCGACAGCAGGCAGATATGGCTCATCGTGTGCCCGGGCGTGTCCAGGCACTCCAGTTCGACGGTAGCGCCGACCTTGATCATTTCACCAGCACCGATGCCCCGCGCCACGTCGGGAATACGCCCGCCGGAATTCTTGTGCGCGATGATTTTCGCGCCGGTAGCCGCGACCATGCCCTTGTTGCCGCCGATGTGGTCGCCGTGCTCGTGGGTATTGACGATCAGGATGATGCGCCAGCCACGGTCCTGTGCCACTGCCAGGCACTTGCCGACGTCGAGCGGGTCGATAGCGAGTGCTTCGCCGGTCTCAGGGCATGCGATGAGATAGTTGAAGTTCCGGTATGCATTGCCGGTCCACACTTGTTCCACGATCATCGTCTATTCCTCGTCTGCTGCCTCGTACACGCGCTTGCCACCGATCCAGGTCTGCAGCACACGGATATCGTCGATCTCGCTCGCTGGTATTTCGAAATAGTCGCGATCGATGACGATGAAGTCGGCCCACTTGCCGGGTTCGAGACTGCCGAACCGGTCTTCCTGGTGTGCGGCATAGGCTGCCGCCAGTGTAAACGAATGCAGCGCCTCGGCGCGGCTCATGGCCTGGTCGGCATACCAGCCGCCTTCGGGCGCACCCATTCGATCCTGCCTCGCAACGGCGGCGTACAGGCCGTGAAACGGATTCGGCAACTCCACGGGGAAGTCCGAGCCGCTCGCGATCACGGCCCCGGAATCGAGCAGGCGGCGCCAGGCATAGCCGCCCTTGATGCGCTGCGGACCGACACGGTCTTCCGCCATGTTCATGTCGCTGGTCGCATGCACCGGTTGCATCGACGCGATAACGCCAAGTTCGCTGAATCGCGGTATGTCGTCGAGTGCGATGATCTGGGCGTGCTCCACGCGGTTGCGCAGCGGCGATGCCTTGCCACCCTGAGCCCGCTCGAAAGCGTCGAGTGCCATGCGGTTGCCGAGATCGCCGATCGCATGGATGCCGACCTGGAACCCCTTGCGGTTCGCTACCCGTACGAACTCGTCGAGCTGCTGTTGCGTGTAGAAGGGGAGCCCGCGATTCTCCGGGTCGTCGTCATAAGGCTCGATCATTGCGGCGCCGCGGCTGCCGAGCGCGCCGTCCGAGTACAGCTTGACGGACGCGATGTCGAGGCGGTCGTTCCCGTAGCCGCGAATGGGTTCCGCGAACGCGTCCAGGTTCGGGCCGGTATCGCTCAACATCGCGTATATGCGCATGCCGAGTTTGCCGTCATCGGCCATCGACATGTAGACCTCGGCCTCGGTCTTGTCGATACCTGCATCGTGTACGCCGGTAATGCCGAGCGCGAGCAGGCTGTCGATCGCGTTCGCGTAAGCCTCGCGAATCTCCCGCCGTGTCGGGTCGGGGACGTGCTTGTCGACTAGCGCCATCGCGTTATCGATAAGAATGCCGGTGGCGTTCCCGTCGTCGTCTCGGACGATCTTGCCGCCGACGGGATCCGGTGTGTCCCTGTCGATGCCCGCGATCTGCAGCGCCCTGCTGTTGGCCCAGCCGGCATGACCGTCGATGCGCTCCAGCCAGACGGGCCGGTCCGCCACGACGGCATCGATGTCCGCAGCCGTCGGGAATGCCTGTACAGGCCACAACACCTGGTTCCAGCCCCGGCCGAGTATCCAGCCGGCGCGGCGTCCGGATGCATACTGTTCGATACGTGCTACGGCAGCTTCGACGCTCTGCGAACCGTGCAGGTTCAGGCTGACGTTCAGGAATCCCTGGTTATAGACGTGCGCGTGCGCGTCGGTGAGCCCCGGCAGCACAACCTTGCCGCCGCCGTCGATGCGATCATCTTCTGCGATGCCCGCGAGCAGGACATCATCCCCTGCGGCGAGGATCTTGCCGTCGGTATCGAAGACGAGAACACTGAATTCACGGATACCGTCCGCCGTCGAGGTATAGCCGACGACGTTGTGGATGGCGGTGTCCGCAGACGCGGACGTGGTGAGCGCCCAGAGGCAGCAGAGGGCGGTCAGCAGGCGGCTGGTATTGTTCACGCATTTGCTCCGTTGGCGCTGGCCAATGTTGTAGCTAAAATACCACGATTTGACAATAAGCGATCCCATTTGCTGTAGAAGCGTTCTAATATATTGACATGAAGCGCTCTTTCTGCGAGTTTGTCTCTGCACTCGCGTCGTGTTTGAACAACATTCTTACGATACGAGTACAACCAGACACCTTCAGGTACGGCTTGGCGGGGGATTCAGGGGGCCAGGTACCACGTACGATACGTAGGTAGCGAGGGCGGTTCCGAGAGGAGCCGCCTTTTTTGATTGCGCGGCCGGAGTAGCGGCCTTATCGGCGAGTTTCACCAATGGCGTCCGACCATGGCAGCAGCAACATGAAGCGTGTCGTCGTCGCCCTTATCCTGACCGGCACTTTCATGGTCGTCGAGGTCATCGGCGGCATTCTCGCCGGTTCCCTCGCGCTGCTAGCCGATGCGGGCCATATGCTGACCGACACGATGGCGCTGGCGCTCGCAGCCGTGGCATTCCATGTGGGCAGGCGCCCCGCAGACTCCAGGCGCACGTTCGGTTACCAGCGCTTCCAGATACTGGCGGCTTTCGTAAACGGCCTGAGCCTGCTGGTCATTGTCGGCTGGATCCTGCTCGAAGCGTTGCGGCGTTTCATTTCACCGGTACAAGTCACGGGCGCGACCATGCTCGTTGTCGCCGCAGCTGGCCTCGTGGTGAATGTCATTGCTTTCGCCGTCCTCCACGGCGGCGACCGCGACAATCTCAATATCCGCGGCGCAGCGCTGCATGTCGCGGGCGACCTGCTGGGATCGGTGGCTGCCATCGTCGCCGCAGTCGTCATCATCTACACGGGGTGGATGGCGATCGATCCCTTGCTGTCGATCGCCGTCGCATTCCTGATCCTGAAGAGCGCATGGGTGCTGGTGCAGCAGAGCGCGCACGTGCTTCTCGAGGGTGCGCCGGCGTGGCTCGATCGTGACGAGATGCAGCAGAAGATCGTCGACCGCGTTCCGGAGGTGAGCGGAATCCACCACGTGCATGTCTGGGGACTGACGCCGCAGGACCTGATGCTGACGATGCATATCGAGACCGCTTCTGGAGTGACCGAGCGCACCGGGGTCGTGCGCCGGGTCAAGGCGACACTGAAAGAGGACTACGGTATCGCGCACTCGACGATCGAAGTGGAAACCGACGATTGTGCCGATAACGAGACGGGCCCTAATCCGTCGGACGAATGATCCCGATATAGGGCAGCGTCCGTTCGTGCTCGGCGTAATCGAGCCCATAACCCACGACCCATTCGTCGCCGATGCCGAAGCCGACGTAGTCGATGGGCACGTCTACCTCGGCTCGAGCCGGTTTGTGCAATAGGGCCGCGGTCTTAATGGAGGCGGGACGATGCGAGCGGAGAACGCCGATCAGGTATTTCAGCGTATGCCCCGTATCGACGATATCCTCGACGATCAGGACGTGCCGGTCTTCGATGTTGCCGCGCACGTCCATCACGAGACGCACTGCGCCCGAGGAGACGCTGCCGGTCTCGTAGCTGGAAACGGCAATGAATTCGATCGTGCGGGGAATCGTCAGGCGGCGCGACAGGTCGGCGAGGAAGATGAACGCGCCCTTGAGGACGCCGACGAGGACGACGTCGCCCTTGTCGCTGTAGTCGGCCGAAATCTGCGCGGCGAGTTCGGAGACACGCTCCTCGATAGCCTGTTCGCTGATCATCACAGGTGGCTTGTTCAATGTCCGCGCCCGTCATCCGACAATCGCGCAGGATAGGTCATCTTCTGCGTGGAAGCCAGACGCCAATGCGGTAAGGTAACCGGAGCATGAAACGGTCGATCGCTATTGCGGGAAACATGGGTGCGGGCAAGTCGACGCTGGTCGACTTCCTGGCGCGCACCTACGGAGTCATGCCGTTCTACGAGCCGAACGACGAGAACCCGTATCTCTCGGATTTCTACAAGGACATGAAGGGCTGGGCATTCCAGTCACAGCTCTATTTCCTGGCCAACAAGTTCCGCCTGCACCAGGAGCTCGACCGGCAGCCGGGCGTCGTCGCGCTGGATCGGACGATATTCGAGGACGCGGAAATCTTTGCCGTTGCCCTGCACCAGATGCGCAAGATCTCGAAGCGCGACTGGCAGACCTACCAGAGTTTCTACGACGCCATCCTGGACGCGATCCGACCCCCTGACCTGATGATCTACCTGCGCTGTTCGATGCGGACACTGCGGCAGCGTATACGCCTGCGTGGCCGGGCAATGGAGCGCGACGTGCCGCTGTCTTATCTCAAACGCCTGGAGCGGCTGTACGACGAGTGGATCGAGTCCTACGACATGAGCGACGTGCTGGTGCTAGAAACCGACGAACTTGATTACATTCACGACCTCGTGCACAGGCTCGACGTCATGGAGCGCATCGAGGCCGTGCTGCCGCCGGAAATGGGTAAGCCGGCATGCTGAAACGCTGCGGCGGGCACGTGATCCGGTGAACGGCGGCATACTCGAAATTTCACTGCCGGGGCTCCTGTACGCGTTCCTGCCGGCTTTGATCGTGCTGCTCATCATGTGGCGCTGGGAGGCGGGCGCGGGCACGGCGGTCTACGCGATGCTGCGTATGCTGGTGCAGCTGTTCGTCATCGGCTACGTGCTCATCTATATCTTCGAGAGCGACAGCTACTGGGTCATCGCCGGTGTGCTGACGATAATGATCGTCGTGGCAAGCTGGATCGCGGTGCGGCCGCTGGGTGGGACCAAGCGGCAGTCCTGGCCGAACTCGCTGCTGGCGATCGGTCTTACGAGCGTCGTGATCCTCGCATTGGTTACGCAGCTCGTCATAGGCGTAGAGCCGTGGTTCAGCCCGCGCTACGTGGTGCCCCTCGGCGGCATGGTCGTCACCGGTGCGATGAACGCCGTGAGCCTCGCCGCGGAGCGCTTCCAGTCTGAAACCGCGCGTGACGAACCGGTGCCGGAAGCTCGCCGGAGCGCTTTCAAGACCGCGCTGATCCCGATCACCAACATGCTGTTCGCGGTCGGCGTCGTGTCTCTGCCCGGCATGATGACGGGGCAGATACTCTCCGGCGTATCGCCGCTGATCGCGGCGAAGTACCAGATCATCGTCATGGCGATGTTCTTCGGTACCGGCGGCATCGCGGCCGCGATCTTCCTCGAACTAGAGAGTCGTCGCACGGACGGCGATTGAGCGCCTCAGTCGACGCGAAATCCTGCGCCGCGAAGTTTCCTCGCGTTCGCGTCGAATTCGTCCCGGTCGGCGTAGGTCATGACTACCTCGAATTTTCCGATGCCGCGACGGAACCAGTCGAGATTGAGCCCGGGTGCCTGCTGCTCGAGGCTCTCGACGAACGCGGCCGCCCGGTAAGGCTCGGCGAAAGTCACGAGTGTCGACTGGCCGAGTTCGGAATACAGCGCGTCGCCGAAGGGCTTCCTCGATTCAGCGTCACCGAGCACGTAGGTCAGGTGCCGGAATATGTAGCCGGAATACCAGTTGGCGCCGCCGGGAATCACGCCGCCATCGAGCGGTATGCGGTTGGGGCCGTAATTGTAGGCGGCCAGTGCGAGGTGGAGATTGCCGTTGTAGCGCGCCAGCAGTTCCTTCAGGTAGCGTGCACCTGCGTCGATGTTAGTGCAGGGGTCATACAGTTCGCTGAGACGATGTATGCCCAGATGCCGGGCCGTATCGGGCCAGAGGATCTGCATCACGCCGTGGGCGTTGGCCCGCGATCTGGCCGTGGCCTCGAAATCGCTCTCGCCGCGCGCGACCGCCAGCAACAGCGTCTCGGGCAGGCCGTGTTGCAGCGCCGACGCGTCGAAGCAGTTCGCAAACGGAAAGCGATAGGCCGGTTCGACGTGGGCTTTCGTCGTCGAGTAGTCGCGCCACGCGGCATCGAGGTCTGGCTCCACGGCCTGCACCTCGGCGACGCACAACAGGACTGGCAAGAGCCGGAGTATCTTCGGGATCCCTCGCTTCAGCACCTCAGCCCTCCGGCAGCTGCAGGCCGGTCGCCGCAGAGATCCGTGACAGGTTTATGCTGATGTCCTGGTCGTCGTCGTACGCGAAGGCAACCTCGTAGGTGCCGGGTTGCACCTTGACGACCCGGTAATCGAGCCCGGTAACCCGCTGCAGCTGCTCGACGAATCCGTTTGCCGCGATCTCACTGCGGAACGGGCTCCAGAACGCGTACCAGCGCGGCGCCGGCGGCCTTTCGGTTTCGGCGGCTGTGGTTTCAGCTGCAGCCGGCGCCGCTTCGGTTACGGCAGCTACAGTTTCAGCCGGCGCCGGCGGATCGGTTGGCGGCGGTGTCGAGGCCGCGACCGGCGTTTCCTGCTGCGGCGCTTCGGGCTCGGGTTCCTGCGGAGGCGGATCGGAGCGCATTGGCAGCGTAATCACGGTGCGCTCCGCAACGCTCGACTCGGTCGTGAACCTCGGAATTCCGACAAAGACGACCAGCGCGGCGACGGCGAGGGCGGATCCCACCAGGACACCCAGTAAACGCATCATCGCTTCGTCCTCACAGCACGTCCTTTACCTCTATCGCGCGCCAGCCGACGTGCCGGGCATGGCGCTCGGCGAGCACGGCGAATCCTTCGAGCCAGCGTTCCAGCTCGACACCGTCGAGCCCCCGCCGCGGCGACTGCTGGCAGCGCAATGGCAGCACATCGATGTGGTTTGCGAACTCGCGCGCGGCGCGGGAATCGCTGACGGCAAACGCGTAATAAGTGTCGACGCCCGGCATCACCCGCCATTCCCTGGCCTCCCGCATTTCGCTGCTGCCGATTGCGGCGAAAGGCACGGTGAAACGCATGGGCGTGCCGCGCGTTACCACGTGGGCGGCCGTTCGCTCGCGGCAAGCGGTACCGCCGAGCCTCACAAGGCCGTAGTTCGCCTGGTGCTCGAGAACGAATACGATCGCGTCTGCGTGCGAATCGGCTATCAGGACCGAACATTGCCGCTGTGACCTGGCGTAGGTCGTCGTGTGCAGTGATGCTTCCACCGGTCCTGCACACGCACCGGGATCCTGTGATTTCAGGATTCGTATCGGACCCAGAAGCCCATCTCCTCCGCCGTGCGGAATGGCGACGGTTGCGCGCGAGGCGCCACCGGCGGGCGGGAGCACATTTTCCTCCGGCGGGCCGTCGCGAACGGGTGCCGGATCCGGGAGCGGTGCCCCGGCAAGCCGATGACCGGGGAGCAGCACGTAGGCACTGGCACTGAGCGTGGAGAGCTCTTCGCCGGGCTCGATCGGCGTTACCGTGAGCCAGTACTGGTAAAGGGCGCCGCCTATCGGGTGTGCCTTGCCGCTCAGCGTCGCATTTACCAGCTGCTCGTTGCCGGTCAGTTCGAGTGCGTCGTGGGTGGCCAGGTTGTTGCCAACCAGTTCTACCGTTGCAGCGAGGGTGTCACCGGGCTCCGCCTCTTGCTGCGCCGAGACGACATAGCGTTTCCGCGTTTCGCGCAACAGCGCGCAGGACAGTTCGTGCGCAAGATATGCAGCGAGCAGGTCGGACTCATCACCGGTGAACGGTACGTCCCGCGCACCGCGAAACGTCCTGTCGGCCTGCATTTGCCGCATGGCCCGCTGCTGGATGGTGCTTAGCGTCCCCTGCCAGGCTTTGCCGAAACCCGCTACCCAGCTCCGGTCTTCGAGGTCGAGCGCACGGACGTTCACGCCGTAAAGGCCGTCGATGCGCCGTGATACCGATATGCCCACGTAGTAGTGCACGTCATCCCGGGTGCAGTCCACGGATTGGCTGGCCGGCAGCGCGCTCGTGCCTCCCTGGCGCCGACCTAACGAAACCCCGGGCGTATTCAATGCGGCATCGAGCAGCCGGTCGCGAAGTGAAATGGCGAGATTGTTGCTGACGGACGCAGGCACGTTGTCTTCGAGCACGACGAACATCACCGACTCGCCCTTGAAGCGCGGGTGTTCGACGAGCTGCGAGGTGACGTAAGGCACCAGTTCCCTGTCGAACCAGCGATCGAGGTTACGCTCGGCCGCGATGGCCGGTAGCGCGGCCAGCGCCAGGGAGACGATCATCGCCGCGGCGCGGGTCATGATGCCTCCAGGCGCAACTCACCGTCACCGCCGATGACCAGCGCGCCACCGGAGTTCGTCTGCATCAGGGCATCCAGTTGTTCACGCAGCTTTCCAGGCAGCGTTACGCCCCAGCCTGCGCGGGCCGTGTCGGCGCCTGTGCGGCCGAGCGCGTCGATAACAGGCCCGGGCACGGTGCCGGTTTCCATCTCGTGGTAGCTGTTCGGCGCGGACGCATCCCAGAAGCTTATGCGGCTGTCGCTGACGGTCATGCGGCGAGCGCGACCGTCGGTGATGGCGTACAGCCCCACCTTGCCGGTGGCCACGAGCCTTGTCAGCGCGAGATCCGACTCGAATCTCAGCGTGAATCCGCGACGCTCCGGGTTCCGGGGCACATCCTGGTTCAGCTCGGCGTTACGCGCCGCCGCGTCTTGTTGCGGCACAGCGCTCGAGGTCCTGGACGGTCGTGTGAGCCGCTCGGCCTGTTCGGGCTTGCGTAGCGCTTTGACCGGAGTCTCGACGGGGGACGTCATTAAGGGCTCGCTATCGGCGACCGTGATGGGTGGCGGTGCTGCCGGTGCAGGCGACTGCGTTGGCGCTTCGGGGACCAGCGGGATGCTTTGTACAAGCGCAAATATGGCAACCAGGCACAGCGCGAGGATTGCCATGAACCGCATGATGTCGGTCTGCAGGTCGGCAGCACCGCCGGCGTCCGAGTCAGCGCGGTGCATGGGATAGAAAAGCGGCGAGCGGCTCACTCTGCGGCCTCCGCGGCGCTTGCGGCGGGAACCCGGTGACCCAGGTGCTGCTCGATGCGCCGCAGGCTCTCGCGCATTTCCGACGTGTCGGCGCGCGCCGCCCTGTCGTAGCGCTGCTGGAGGCGAGAGCCCAGGGTGACGGTCTTGTAGACCCGCATGAGATAACCGCCGATACCGCCGAATATCGTCGTCGACAGGGCCAGCAGGATACCGCCGTCGATCATGCGCTCGAGCATCGCGAATGCGCCGTCGTGCAGGGCGACGTCCCTGTCACCCAGTGCAAAGATCAATGCGCTGCGCATGCCGATTGCGGTCCAGATCACACCGGTACCGAAAAACAGCGTCGTCCAGATGTCGGTCAGGTGGTCGAGCTGGACGACCTGGTTGACGGGCCTGTCATCCTCGAGGCAGCGGCGCAAGCGCCCGAGCGTAATGAAATAGGCCAGCAGCAGCCCGGCAAATACCGGGATCGAGGAACCGAGATTGGTGTATGCCCAGCCCAGCCAGTCTCCCGGCGTGCTGAAGGCAGTGTCAGGCAGACGAATCAGCTGCAGCCGGGCCAGCATGTACAGCAGTGCCGTACCGCCGAGCAAGGTTCCAAAGGCGCCGGCAACCAATCCCTGCAGAAACAGCCGTTGCGTCATCGCCGTGTCCGGTCATCGACTGGCTGCACACGCCGTACAGGTCGCCTCGAGCACAAGTTCGACCTCCTGGTAGAGGCGGTCGGCACGGTAGTAGCCGTCGATATCCTGGCTCACCTTGAGCAAGCCGCGTTCCTTGTCGGAGAGTTCACGTTCCATGTCGAACAGCACGCGCTGTTTGTTTGGGCAGGTGTGTGAACAATTGTTGTAGTCACCCTTCATCGCCATGAACTTCACGTTGAAAAAACGGTTGTAGTACTCCTGCGCCTGCCGGGTGCTCAGCAGGCCCTGCTCGCCCGACCAGAGGAGGAACTCGCTGAAGATGCGCTTGTTGTCGGGCTTGGGATCTCCCTCGGCGATCGTCAGAAGGTCGTCGTAATAGCGGTCGAAATGCGCCTCGCAGCCGGTGTTCAGGGACGACTTGACGAAATCGATGGCGCTGTCGAGGTTGCGCGTCTGCGGTGACGGGCAACCGGGTTGCGTCGACGCGCAGGCGGCGATCGTGACGAGCCCGGCGGTCAAGACGAGAGCCTTGAAGAAAGGG
>Ga0224502_10000293_pt1 | contig 16043 bp, 14 predicted proteins | sample SF_Oct11_sed_USG_5_FD_169104 | JGI IMG/M metagenome (GOLD analysis project Ga0224502, IMG submission 169104) | Sediment microbial communities from San Francisco Bay, California, United States - SF_Oct11_sed_USGS_13 | ecosystem: Environmental > Aquatic > Marine > Sediment | place: USA... | reverse complement strand
CGGCGTGCCGGACTCCGGTAGGAGCGGCCCCCAGGCCGCGACATCGGTGCCTGGACTGACGCCCGTTCGCGCCGTGGGCGACGCTCCTACGGGATCGTGCCGGGCCCACGGTTGATCGCCCACTGGGTAGGGAACTCCGGCGTGCCGGACTCCTGTAGGAGCGGCCCCCAGGCCGCGACATCGGCGCCTGGATTGACGACCAGGTCGCGCCGTGGGCGACGCTCCTACGAGATCATGCCGGGCCAACGGTTGATCGCCCGTTGGTAGCGAATCGTTCGAACCCTACCTGAGCTAGCGATCGACGCCGCAAAGAAGAAGGGCCCCGGCGAAGATGTCGCCGGGGCCCTCTTTTTCGTTCCGGAAGCGGCTCTGCTTATTTGCAAAGACGCAGGTTGCCGTTCAGCGTCTGGATCGACACGCGGGCGTCGCCGTCGCCTTCGGTGAAGCGCAGCTCGCGACCCGGGGCATATTTGCTGGTGCGGACGGGTTCGGGCCCGAAACAGTTGCGGATATCGCCATTGAAGGTCTCGATGTCGAAACGCGCCGAGACATCGCCGCCGAAGTCGATGTCGACAGTGCCGTTGATCGTTTCGACGTCCAGCCTGCCGTCGCCGACCAGGCCGGCATGAAACACGATGTCGCCGTTTACCGTCTCGACGCGCGCCCGGGAAAAACTGCCGTTGATCGCCGAGACATCGCCGTTCACGGCCTCGATGCCGATCTCGCCGGACAGGCTGTCGGCGTCGATGTCACCGCTGACGGTGGTCAACTCGGATCGAATCGGCTGGTTGTCTCCCTGCACCTCGATATCACCGCTGACAGTGCCGAGCTCGATATTGGCGGCGTGCGCCTCAGTCGTGATGTCACCGCTGACCGACTCGAGCTCCTGTTCGCCGAGCACATCGGCAACCTCGATATCGGCACTGACCGTATCCACCTCGATCGTGCTCCGCTCGGGCACGTTTATGGACAGATCACTCGCGATACCACCAGAGTGGCGGCGCGGCACCTTGACCTCGATGATGATCTCGTCGCCATCGCGCTCGAAGACCAGCTCCTCGACCCGGTCGCCCAGCGTGCCGGTGACCTCGACCTGGTTACGTGACCAGCCGCGTACCTCGACCGAACCGGCCACGTTCTCGACCGTGACCGTGCCGTCCGTCTCGGCGTCCAGGGTCCGGTTGACCGGCTCGTCCGCCAGCGCGGTCGTACCCACCATCAAAAGTGCAATCAGCTTCCAGTTGTTCATATTTTCTGTCTCCCGATGTGCCAGCCGCCGTCCTACCCGAACGACCGCACAACAAAATTCTTCAGATATCGCCCCGCCGCATTGCGGCACTGGCGACACCGTCTACCTTGATCATCAGGTCGAGCTCCTCGCGATAACTGCCGCGCAAGAGCTCCTGCAAAAGAACGTTGTCCGGCTGCTCGGCCAGCGCCCTGTTGATTTCGTCGATCGCCTTGCGAATGGTCTCCAGGTTGGCCATAACCTCCTGCCGGGTTTCGTCAGGCATAGCCGCCAGCTTTTCGTCCAGCGAACCGGCGAGATCCTGCCGTGCGTCCACGTAGCCGGGCCCGAGATGGTACTGCGAACCGAAGCGACCGGCGGCCGACTCGAAGACCAGCTGCGGTGCTTCTGCGACCGGCGATGTCGGATCGACCGGCTCGTTCACCAGCAGGTAGGTGATACCGGACGAGGCGCCGACCAGCAGCAGCACGCTCGCTGCCCGCGCCCAGACCGAGTCCCAGCCGGATCGCCGGGGCGCAGGTGCCGTAATTGCGCGCTCGATATCCGGCCAGAGATCGCGCTCCGGCGCGACCGCTTTCGGCAGCGCCGCCGCGCTGGCTGTGAGTTCCTTTTCGAAATCGTCATATTCGTTCATTGTTTTTCCATCTTCAGCATCTGCACGAGCAGTCGCCGCGCGCGGCTGAGCTGTGCCTTGCTCGTTCCCTCGGCGATACCCAGCATCTCGCCGGTCTCGCCGTGGCTGTATCCGTAAACCGCGTTCAGCACAAAAACGTTTCTTGCGCCGCTCGGCAGTTCGTTGATGGCCTCTTCCAGGTCCCTTGCCTCGCCATCGTCCGCTACGGTCTCCCGCATCGGGTTTACCTCTGTTACCGCACGGATGCGATCCTGCTCGCGTCGTGACTTGCGCATCCTGCCCAGTACGACGTTGACTGCGACCCGGTGCATCCAGGTGCCGAAAGCGCTGTCGCCCCGGAACCTGTCCAGGTTGTTCCAGGCCTGGATGAACGCTTCCTGCGTGCAATCCTCCGCCTCGGCCGCAATCCCGGTCATGCGCAGGCAAAGCCCGTAAACCCGGTCGACGTTCGCGCGATACAGCTTCTCGAATGCCCTCGGATCGGCAGCCCTGGCGCTCGCTATCCAGCGAGACTCGTCGCTACCTCTGTCCGGCGCCACGAGGGCCGCCTCCCCTGCCGTCAAAGCCAATTGCAAACGTCCAAACTCCTCGGGTTTTGCTGTTTTGATGCCCGCCGTCTGCCATCGGTTTAATCCGTACGGTTAATTAATTCGGTGGTCGCGATACTATCCGCGAGCGGGCGCGCCGCGTCCACCGGCAAGGGCGCCGCCGAGCGACCATCGGAACCCAGCCCCGGGGTCGCCGGGATTAAGGCAAATGATTGATTTCAGAATGAGTTTTACGGCTTTTCTGGTATCATGCCCCAAGCCCTGGAACTGCGTTACGTATTGCGTACCCGTATTTCCAATAAAAATAACGATTAACAAAGAGCGATTCTCTCCCGGAAGCCAGCACAGGATTGGGGGATGAAACGAGTGGAGGCTCGGTAAACAGATGTCGGGGCGTTCGATTCTATATCTCGGCGACAGCGACTATGCGGCCGGGTTCTGTAACAAACTCGAAGCATATGGCTGCTGCAGCGAGATCTCGCGGCTGACTGAGTTCTCCGGACCGGCGGTTGTGCCGCCGGGCACTGACCTCGTCATGCTCGAACCTTCGAGCGTCATGGCGCAAACCGGGTGGACATTAAAGTCGATCCTGAAGCTCCTGGACGAGTGGCCGGTGGTGGCAGTGTCGACCCGCGACCAGGAGCATCGCTGCATCGCTGCCGTCAAGGTGGGTGCGCAGGGCTACCTGTGTGTCGACGAGGCCGGTCACGAGGAGATCGACGCCGTAATCAGCCACGCCATTCAGCGCTTCCGTCTCCTGGACCGCCTGTCGGAAACGGACAGCACGGTGCTGTCCATCCTGAAGAGCATCAACGATGGGGTCATCATTGTCGACCGCCAGGCCCGCGTGCTGGACATCAACCCGGCCGGGCGTTCGATCCTGGGACTGCAGCCCCGCGAGCGACCGGATGCCGAATGGGCGAGACACTTCTGCGACATCGCCGCCGACGGCGAGAACCCTATAGCCCACGATAACCTGCCGCTGGTCAAAGCCTGCCGCGGCGAGCGGTTCAGCGACCAGGTCGCTGCCTACCGGGTTCGCGACCAGGGTGACGCGATCCTGAGCATCAACGGCCAGGGTCTTTACGATTCCGGGCGGACGCTGGTCGGCGGTGTCATCACCTTCCGTGACATCACCGATTCGATGCGACGTTCCGTCGAACTCGAGAAGAAAGCGCAGTACGACGAGCTGACCGAACTGCCTAATCGTCGGCTGTTCACCGAGCAGTTACGCAGGGCGATGGGGCGCAGCCAGCGCAACGAACGGGCCCTTGCCGTCCTGTTTGTTGACCTCGATCGCTTCAAGTCGGTCAACGACACTCTCGGCCACGATATCGGCGACGAGCTGTTGCGACAGGTCGCTGACCGCCTGCGCCGAAATTTGCGCATCGGCGACTTCTCGGGCCGTTGGGGCGGTGACGAGTTCGTCGTCTGCCTCGAGGATTTCGGCGAACCGACCAATGCAGCCGCTGCGGCGCAAAAACTGGTGCTCGTCCTGTCCGACAAATATTACGTGACGGGCAGCGAGGTGTACGCGACGCCCAGCATCGGCATCGCCATCTACCCGGGCGCCGGCGAGTCGCCGGAGCAGCTCGTCAAAGCGGCCGACCTGGCCATGTACCAGGCGAAGAATCGTGGCGGCGGTCGATTCCAGTATTATTCGACCGCGCTCAATACGCGCCTGGAACAGCGCGAGGAACTCGAGGTGGGTTTGCGGCATGCGCTGGTGCGAGACGAATTCGTCCTGCATTACCAGCCACGTATCGACGTCAACAGCGGGCGCCTGATCGGCCTCGAAGCGTTGCTTCGCTGGCAGCACCCGCGTTTCGGCCTGCTGCCGCCGGCGCGTTTCCTGCCAATCCTCGAGAGTTCCGGACTCATACACTCGGCCGGCGAATGGATCATCCAGACCGCCTGCAGGCAGCTCGCCGCCTGGCAACACCAGTTCGAACTGCCGGACCTTGCGATCGCGATCAACCTGTCGCAGCAGCAGCTGAAGCACGATCGGCTCGTCGAAACTGTCGCGAAAGCCATCCAGGACAACGCCCTCGATGCAGGCTGTATCGAACTCGAGATCGGCGACGGCGAGATCGTGCGCCAGCGCTCGGTGGAACTCGAAACCCTGCACGGGCTGCGCAAGCTCGGCGTGCGCCTGTCGCTGGATCACTTCGGCACCCGCGACGTGTCCTTCAGCTCGCTGGATACCGGCGTCATCGACAGCTTCGTGCTGGATCAGTCGCTGATCCAGGATGTCGAGGTGAACGGCAGTCATCAGCGCATCGTGCGCGCCGCGATCGCAATGGCCCGCGGTCTCGACATAGAAGTCGCCGCCGAGGGCGTGGAAACGATCAGCCAGCTCGAGTTCCTGAGAAGCTGCAACTGCGACCTGGCGCAGGGTTTCCTGATCAGCCGGCCGATGCAGGCCGAGAAGGTTGCACGTATCCTGCGTAGCGAGATCGCCGGCACCCGCCTCCTGTCGCGGGGCTTTTCCGAAGCCTGATCGCGTAAATCGGTTGCGCCGTGGGCGGCGCTCCTACAATTGATCCGTAGGCGCGGGCCCAAGACCGCGACAGCACCCGACGCCGGACGTTGGCGGCGCTCCTACAGAGGAACCGTAGGAGCGGTCCCCAGACCGCGACAACAACCGAACCCGAGCCAATCCCCGAGCCAATCCCCGATACATCGACCGCAATCTTGCAGCGCGTTACTGCGGCTGGCCGCAGTTCCAGCAGGCGGCGAACAGCCCCTCGTTCTGCGCCTGGCAGTTATTGCAAATCCAGTCTTCCTGGCCGCTTTCATCTTCAAGCACGACGGCGTCGATCAGTTGCTTCGCGCGATCCAGATCGAGGTCGTTCTCGATCCAAAGCTCGGGCCACACCTCCTGGAACGGGATCTCGCCCATGATCGAGGCGAAATGCTCGTTGCGAACGAAGGCCGTTATGCCCTCGCTCTCGAGCAGGTTCCGGTAGTGCGCAATCGTTATCAGCGACGAGTCGGAGGTGACTTTCTTCACAGCAGCGACTGCAGGAACGCCGCCGGGTCCTCGCCACGTTCCAGAACTTCCACCAGGGCCGAGCCGACGATCGCGCCGGCAGCGTGCCGGCCGACGTTGACAACGTCGTCCTTCTGACGAATACCGAAGCCCGCGCACACCGGCAACGAAGAGGCCGCCGTCACCTTGTCGAGGTAGTCGGCGAGGTCCGTCGGCAAACCCGTATCACCGCCGGTGATGCCGGTAATCGTCACCGCGTACAGAAAGCCTCGCGAGGCGTCGGCGAGCATCTTCAACCGTTGCTCCGGCGTCGCCGGGGTGACCAGCTGGATCAGTCCGACGCCTTCGGACTCGAGCGCGTCACGCAGCTCGGCCGATTCCTCGAAGGGCAGGTCCGGAACGATGAAGGCGCAGACACCGGTCGCGGCGGCGCGCTTCGCCAGCGCCTCGTAACCGTAGGCGAGCAGCGGGTTCAGGTATGACATCATGACCAGCGGCGTGCCGAGCGGCTCGGCCATCGATTCGAGCTGGGCGAAAATCCACTTCAGCGTGACGCCTTTTTCAATGGCCACGAAACTCGAGCGCTGGATGGTCATGCCGTCGGCCATCGGATCGGAAAACGGTATACCGAGTTCGACGACGTCGCCCACATCGGCAACGGCCTTGAGGGTCTCGATGAATGCAGCCGGTTCCGGATAACCCGCCGTGATGAAGGGCACCAGCGCGGTGCGTCCCTTTTCTCTCGCGGCGCCTATTGCGGCGCCTATCCTCTCATGCGGCTGCATTGACGTTCGTCCTCAAGGGGAGTTTGCTGAGCGTCGGCATGTCCTTGTCACCGCGGCCCGAGTTGCCGATCAGAATGCGTTTGCCGGGATTCTGTTTCGCCCACTCCCTGGCGGCGGCATAGGCGTGCGCGGTCTCAAGAGCGGTGAGAATTCCCTCGAGTTCGCAAAGCTCCTCGAGCGCGTCGAGCGCGGCGTTGTCACCCGCGGAAATATACGTGACGCGGCCGATGGCTTGCAGTAACGCGTGTTCCGGGCCGACGCCGGAATAGTCGAGGCCCGCCGAGATCGAATGCGTTTCCCGCACGTTGCCGTTTTCATCCTGCAACACGATCGAGTAGCTGCCCTGCAGCACGCCGGGGGTGCCCGTGGCGAGCGTCGCCGCGTTCTCACCCAGGCCGCCGCCGGTGCCGCCGGCTTCGACGCCGATCAGCTCGATATCGCGATCACCCAGCAGCGGGTAAAAGAGCCCGATTGCGTTCGAACCGCCGCCGACGCAGGCGAAGGCCGCGTCCGGCAGACCGCCCGCGTACTCGAGCATCTGCGCGCGCGCTTCCTGGCCGATGACCGACTGCAGCTCGCGCACGAGATACGGATACGGATGCGCGCCGACGGCAGAGCCGATCAGGTAATAGGTGCCGTCGGGGTCGGTGACCCATTCGCGCAGCGCCTCGTCGATCGCGGCGCGCAGCGTCCTGTCGCCGGACTCGACCGGGAAGACTTCCGCGCCCAGCCGGTGCATGCGATCGACGTTCGGCGCCTGCCGCTCAACGTCGACGGCCCCCATGTACACGCGGCAGGGCAGACCGACTCTTGCACAGGCGGCAGCCGACGCGACGCCGTGCTGGCCGGCGCCGGTTTCGGCGATGACGCGCTTGACGCCCAGTTTCTTGGCGAGCAATGCCTGCCCGATGGCGTTGTTGATCTTGTGAGCACCGGTATGCGCGAGGTCCTCGCGCTTCAGCCAGACCTCGGCACCCCAGCGTCTGGACAGTCGCGGGGCAAAGGTCAGTGCCGTCGGCCGGCCGACCCAGCCGCGCAGCTCGGCGCGAAATTCCTCCTGGAACGCGTCGCTGTGCAGGTGTTCCCTGACGCCGGCCTCCAGCCGCTCGAAAGCGGGCACCAGCGTTTCCGGAACATAACGCCCGCCGAACGGCCCGAATCGGCCGCGCTCGTCAGGCAGGGTTCCGGCAATCGAGGCCTCGAGCAGTGCGCTCGCCTCACCGGTCTCCAGTACCGATTTCATTGTTGGGTCATCCTTTTTCTCAATTTGCTTTTGCTGCCGCGATAAATGCTTCGATCATTCGTATGTCCTTGACGCCGGGCGCCGATTCGACCGCACTCGAGACGTCGACGCCCCAAGGCGCCACCTGCTCTATGGCCGTCGCCACGTTGCCCGCCGTGAGCCCGCCCGCGAGGATCATCCTGCCGTGGCGCGCGAGTTCCGCTGCCACGCCCCAGTCGACCGTCTCACCGACGCCGCTCATCCTGCCCTCGTAGACGAAGGGACCGGCCGGCGGACCCGATTCCGGGACCGCACCTTCCCGGAGAACGGGCCATTTTTCAATACCGTCGGCGACATCGAGATATGAAAAATCATCGATATCGGTCTGCAGTACGTCCGGCCGCAGTATTTCCTCGATCTCCACCCACATGAGCGGGTCGGGATGCAGCGTGACCGCCACACGGCGGACGTGCGACGGGATATCCGCCGCGAGCCGCGCGGCCGTCTCCGGCGCGACGTTGCGAGGCGACTTTTCGAAAAACACGAAGCCGATGGCATCGGCGCCGGCCTGGATGGCGGCGGCGATGGCCGCCGCGTCACTCATGCCGCAGATCTTCACCATCACCGTCATGCGCCTCGACCTCCCGCGAGCATCGCGGCGATCAGCGCCGTCGGGTCATCGGCGCGCATCAGGGCCGTGCCGACCAGTGCCATGCGGTAACCCCAGCCGGCCGCGTTCGCCGTGTCGTCGGCCGTGTGCTGACCGCTCTCGGCAACGCAGGTCACGCCAGCGGGCAACAACGGACCGAAGCGCTCCAGCCGCGAAGGGTCGACCGCGAGCGTCCGGAGGTCTCGGGTGTTTACGCCGACAAGCAGTTTCTGCCGCGCTGCCTGGTGACGATAGCGGGCGTGCTCCAGCAACGCGGCCGAGCGTTGCAGGTCGGTTTCGTCGAAGGACTCCAGCAGCACGAACAGCTCGTGTTCGAACGCGCAATCGAGCATGCCGGCAAGCGCCCGATCGTCGAGCATTGCGGCGATCAGCAGCACGCCACTCGCGCCCACCGCGCGCGCCTCCTCGATCTGCACCGGCTCCACCAGGAAGTCCTTGCGCATCACCGGCACACTGCCGGCGACTTCGACAACCTCGGCGAGATGCGCCAGGTCGCCGTCAAAACGTTCAGGCTCCGTCAGCACGGAAATCGCGGCGGCGCCGCCGTCCACGTAGGCCCGCGCCCTTTGCCGACGGTCGCCGTCGACGCTCGCCAGTTCACCCTCCGCCGGGGAGCGATTCTTGATCTCGGCGATCAGGTCGAAGCCCTCGAGCGTCAGCGGATGCACCGGCTTGTCGAAATCAGCTGCGGTAAACGAACGAGCCGCCGCCGCACGGCGCGCGCTGGACTCGCTCATCTGTTGCAGGAAATCGCTCATCAGCCGCTGAAGTGTTCTCTGAAGGCGGCGAGGAAGGCCGCGGCCTTGCCACTGTCGATCACCTCGGCGGCCTGGGCGAGCCCGTCCTCGAGATTCTCGGCCAGGCCCACCACCTCCAGCACCAGCGAGGTACCCATCAGCAATGCGTCCCGATGCGGACCACGGTCCTCGCCTTTCATCACGCGCACGAGTTCCGCGGCGTTGTGGCGGGCATCACCGCCGTGCAAATCCTCCGGCTTACAGCGCTGCATGCCATAGTCCTCGGGCGTGCGTCGCGTCTCGGTCACCGAACCCGGAACGACGTCGTACAGTACGAACTCGCCGGCCGGCGTCGCCTCGTCCCAGCCAGGCTCGCCGTGCACGACGAAGGCACGCTGGATCGGCATGCCCGACAGCGTGTCAGCCATCAGCCGCGCGGCATCGTCGCTGAACGCGCCAATTAACTGATACGGTGGCGCGGCCGGGTTGGCCAGCGGGCCCAGGATGTTGAACACGGTGCGCACGCCCAGCGCGCCGCGCACTGGCATTATTGCCTTCATGGCGGGGTGATAGGCGGGTGCGAACAGGAAGGTAAAGTTGAGCGCCCGGAGCGCGGCGATGCTGGCCGCCTCGTCGAGAGGGATCGGCATGCCGAGACATTCGAGAAGGTCCGCACTGCCGGACTTCGATGACACTGAGCGGTTGCCGTGCTTGACCACGCGGGCACCGGCCGCCGCCGCAAGGAGACCGGTCCCGGTCGACAGATTGAGGCTGCCCGAGCCGTCGCCGCCGGTGCCGACCGTGTCGACAGTGGGTGCGCCGTCCGGAATCGCCGGGTGCAGCGCGAGTTCGCGCATCGCGGTCGCGAAGCCGCGAATCTCGGCCGCCGATTCGCCCTTGGCCCGCAGGCCTGCGAGGAACGCACCGGCGAGCGCCGGCGCCATCTCACCGGAAGCCATGTCGCGCATCAGGTCTGCGCACTGGGCTTCGGTCAGCTCCTCACCGTCCAGCAGGCGGTTCAGGATCGCTGAGTAGTTCTCTTTCATGGCTGCCTCTGTTTCAGGAAGTTGGCCATCAGGACATTACCCTCCGGTGTCAGCACGCTCTCCGGGTGAAACTGCACACCCTCGATGCAGAGTTCCCGGTGCCGTACGCCCATGATCTCGTCCCGGTCCGTTCGCGCCGTCACGACGAGCGAGTCGGGCAGTGAATCATACTCGGCCGAGAGCGAATGGTATCGCCCGGCCTCGAAAGGCTGCGACATACCCTCGAAGAGCGGCCCGCCATCGTGACCGACGAGCGAGGTCTTGCCGTGCATCAGGCGCCCGGCGCGGACGATCCTGCCGCCGAAGTGCTGCACGATCGACTGGTGACCCAGGCAGACACCGAGGATCGGAACCCTGCCGGCGAAGGCCTCGATCATCGCCAGCGAATGACCGGCATCGTCCGGCCGGCCGGGCCCCGGTGAGATGACCAGGTGCGTGGGTTCGAGTGCCAGCGCCTCGTCGACCGTCACCTGGTCGTTGCGATGCACCATGACCTCGGCGCCCAGCGACAGGAAGGCCTGCACCAGGTTGTAGGTGAAGGAGTCGTAGTTGTCGATCAAGAGCATGCGCACGTCGCTCACAGCCCTTCTCCCGCGATCTCGAGTGCGCGACGCAGGATGGCGCTCTTGGCCAGCACTTCCCGGTACTCCTTCTCTGGCACGCTGTCGGCGACAATTCCGGCACCGGCCTGGAAACTGTACTGGTCACCGTTCATCACCAGCGTGCGGATCGTGATGGCCTGGTCCATATCGCCACTCGAGCCGAAATAACCAGCGGTGCCGGCGTACAGCCCGCGACCCGTCGTCTCCATCTCCTCGATGATTTCCATCGCCCGGACTTTTGGCGCCCCGACCAGCGTGCCAGCGGGGAAGCTCGCGGCGAACAGGTCGAACATGTCGCGTTCGGGTGCGAGCCTTCCCTTGACGCCGCTGACGATGTGCATGACGTGGCTGTAGCGCTCGATCGCGCGGTAGGGATCGACGTGCACGGTGCCGGCCTCGGCGACGCGTCCCAGGTCGTTCCGTGCCAGGTCGACCAGCATGACGTGCTCGGCCGATTCCTTGGGGTCGGCGAGCAAAGCCTTCTCGTTGGCAAGATCCTCCTCGGGCGTCGCGCCACGCGGCAGCGTACCGGCAATCGGTCGCAGCGACGCGTTGCCGTCGTGCAGACGGACGAGCGCCTCGGGCGACGAGCCGGCGATCTTCAGGTCGCCGAACTCGAGAAAGAACATGTAGGGCGACGGGTTGAGGAGCCGCAACGCACGGTAGATTTCGAACGGCGAGAGATTGGTCTCGCCACTGAACAGCACCGAGATGACGATCTGGTAGATGTCGCCGGCGGCGATGTACTCCTTGCAGGCTTTGACGCGATCGACGTAGTCGGCCTCGCTCATGCCCGCGGCGGCCGGCGAGGTTTTGATCGTGTGGCCGTTCGGCGGCACCGCGCCGCGCAGCAGGCGGATGACTTCTTTCCTGAGGCTCTCGCGCTCGGCTTCCGGGCCATCATGCAAGAGCGCGACGCGCCGCGTCAGGTGGTCGAACACCAGCACCGATGAGGTCGCGCAGAACGCCGCTTGCGGAATGCCTTTCTGCGGCCGGGCCAGGTTCGGCAGGCGCTCGAACAGGCGCACGACGTCGTAACCGGAGACACCGACAAGGCCGCCGGTGAACGGCAGGTCCTCGACCTCGGGCTTCGGGGCCGGCGCCATCGCCAGCGCGTCGCGCAACGCTCCCAGGTAAGCGTGCTGGTCGGCTGGGTAAGGGCGGCGCTCGGCGCCGATAATCAGGCCGGTGGCGTCCAGGCGGAGGTCCAGCCCATCGCCGAAGCCGAGGAAGGAATAGCGGGCGAGCCGCTCACCGCCCTCGACGCTCTCGAGGAGATAGCGCGGCTTCAGCGCGCCGAGCTTGAGATACGCCGAGACTGGCGTGTCGAGGTCGGCCGCGATGTCAAAGGGTGGCTGCATTATCGGCTTCCCGGCTTGTTCGCTTGCTCTTCGTTCATGCGTTTTATGTGCTCATAAAAAAACCCATCCCTGCTGGCTTTGGCGGAGATGGGTTTCGGTTGATCCGTTTCAGTCGAACGCTAGCCGGCTGCCGCCTCCTTTCGGGACAGCCACCACCAGTTCAGGATGGTCGGCAATGCGTTCATGGGGCGAGTATCTCTGTCTGTCTGCCGCCGGTCAAGTTACCAGCCGATTCCGTAGATCGTTGGCAGCGCCACCGAGAAACCGATCCACATCAGGATCGTCAGCGGAATGCCGACGCGCAGGAAATCCGTGAACTTGTAGCCGCCGGCGCTCAGGATCAGGAGATTGGTCTGGTAGCCGAAAGGCGTGGCGAAACTCATGTTGGCGCCGAACAGGACCGCCAGCACGAAAGGTATCGGTTCGGCATTCAGCTGGCCGGCGATGGCCACGGCGATGGGCGTGCCGATGACCGCCGCGGCGTTGTTGGAAACGACGTTGGTCAGGATCGTCATGATCAGGATGAAGCCGCTGAGGATAACCGGCACCGGGAATCCCGACACGAGTCCGACGAAGCCCATCGCCAGATAGTCCGCCATGCCGGTTCCCATCAGCGCCTTGCCGAGCGCGAGCGAGGTCACGATGATCATGATCACCGGCGTCGATAATGCGTTCGCGGCGTCGCGCCAGCTCAGGCAGTCCAGCAATATCACCAGGCCGACGCCGATCAGCGCGCTGACCGAGATCGGCATGAGCCCGGTGGCCGCAGCCAGGATGACGAAGCCCATGATCGCCAGCGCACGATTGGCGCGGTGTGTGTGCGGCAGGTCGGTCGTACCGTCGAGTACGAGCATCGTGCCGCTTTCCTTCAGCGTGTCGATCGCATCGCGCGTGCCCTGCACGAGCAGCACGTCGCCGGCGCGCAAGCGAATCGTATTGATGTCGCCCGTTACCTGGGAGCTCGGCGCCCTGGCGCGGTGGATCGCGAGCGGCAGCAGGCCATAACTCGCTCCGAAGCGGGCCGCCGCGAGCGTTCGCAAGTGCAGCGGCGAGCCGCGGGTTACGACGACCTCGGCGAGCTGCTGGCCCTCGGCCTTCAGCGGCGTCTCCTCGTCAATAGGGTGTTCATTGTCGGAGATGTTGAAAAGCGTCGCGCCCAGCAGCCCCTCGTAGTGCTTGAGATTCTCCGGCGAATCCTTGACGAACAGCCGGTCGCCGGGCAGCAGTTTCACCGACGGCAGCTTGGCGAGAAACAGCGACTCGCTGCGCTGGATACGTTCGACGCGCATCTGGCCGTTGGTCTTGGCGAGTACCTCGGACAGGGTCTTGCCGGCGGCGAACGATTCCTCGGTGATGAAGAGCTGGCCGGAAAATACCCTGGGCGTCGTATCGGCGAGCGGCGGCACGCGGTCCGGCAGAAGCCTGGGCGCGAGCAGCCACAGGAACAGTATCGCGACGCCGCCGACGATAACCACGGGTATCGCAAAATCGAACATTGCGAATTCTTTCAGGCCCAGGTCCTGGGAGATGCCGACGACAAGCAGGTTGGTGGACGTGCCAATCGTCGTCGCCATGCCACCAATAATGGTGGCCAGACCCATCGGCAGCATCACGTCGGATATCGGGAACTTCACGCGCATCGAGACGCCAACGAGTATCGGCAGAAGCAGGACGACGATGGGCGTGTTGTTCATGAAGGCGCTGAGGACGGCACCAGCGAACAGCGTGACGAGCGAGGCCAGCAGTGGACGCGTCTGCCAGGCGCGGCCGACCACAGTCGCGAGCGGCTGCAGCGAGCCCGTGGTTTCCAGCGCCTTGCCGACAATCATCAACGCGCAGATGGCGACCAGCGCCTCGTTGCCGAAGCCTTCGAAAAACTGTGCGGCCCCCAGGCGCTCACCATCGGTGAAATAGGGAAAGACCTGAAAGCCCGCCACCAGCACTATAAGTACCGCCAGGCTTGACGTTTCGAGTGGCAAGCTGTCGCGGGTAAACAGGAAGAGCGCAAATCCTGTCAGCAGGAGTACGGCGACTCCGTGCGCATCTGGCGTTATGGCGGGCAATCGTTTCTCGCGCAAAGACCCGGGCAGCAGACCGTATATCAGTTCACGCCCCGGCTGCAACGAAGGAGTCCGCAGTCGCGCCCTGGATCACGGCGCGGGCCCGGTGATGGAAGGCTCGCCAGGCGGTCGGCCCGGCGCCGGCGAGCACGACCGGCGAGGCGAAGGACCAGGCATCGGCGTGGGCAATCACCGGCAAGAGGTCCGCGTAGCGGCCATCGGCGCCCGGCGGCAATACCGAGGCGGGAGACATGACGACGAGGTTGCGATGACGCACCGCGCACTTCTGCAACGCATCCTGCCAGGCGCTCTGCCACAGTTCCCGGCCGCTGCCCGGCAGCCAGGCGGCCGTCAGGTCGATCGGGCTCAGCGCCGGTACCGGCCCGGACAGTGCCACCAGTTTCGTCGACTCATCCTTCAGCACCCGGCGGATACCGGCGGCGATGCCCGACAGTCGGTTGAGCACGGCGAAATCACCGGGATCGTCGCCGTTTTGCGCGACCAGCTCGCCGAAGCCGCCGAGCATTACCGCAATACGCCGGTTCTGGCGTGCATCCGCAGCCTGTCCGGGGCCGGGCCATTCCGTCAAGTCGATAAGCTGGTCAGCCAGGCACAGCATGCGCCGCAGGTGACGGTGCAGCCGCCCCTCGTCGAGCCGGCCCGCAGGAGTCGCAAAGCGCGGCAGGCTGAGCTCCACCGGCAGCCAGGCAGACTGCCGCGGCGACAACAGGCCGCCGACGGGGAGCAGGCTCAGCGCCACCTCGCCCGACAACAACGGACAGACGCTTCGCACCGCGCCGCCATAGACGGGTAGCACCGGTCGGGCCTGGCCAGTATGGCGCCACAGAAACCGCCAGGTGGATTCGACTCTCTGCCGCAGCCAGTCCTGCGCGTGGCAGCGAAACAGGAGGCTGTCCAGGAACAGGTAGCGCGGCCCGCGACCGAGCACGGCATCCGCAACCAGGCACCAGGCCTCGGCCGGCATCAGGTGGGCAGCCATGCAGATAGCCAGCCTGCGCCCCTCGAGACCACGGTCGAGCAGGAAATCGCGCAGCAGTTCGCAAAAGCGCTGCCACGCGCCAATCACGACCGACTCCTCGCCTGACAGCGATGGCGACAGGCATACCGGTATGCCGACGCCCAGCAGACGCTCGAGCCGGGCCAGGAATTGCTCTGCCGTATCGCTCGAGGAAAGCACCGCATCGACGGCCACCGGCAGCGAGACGCCAGCGCCGGGACCGGGCGGCACGTCGAAGCCGAGCGCCGCTATTTCGCGGACGAGTGCATCCTTGCCATACGGCGCGCTGGCATGATCGAACATGGCGGTCCTTCCCTGGACTTTCCGCCATTCTGGCAAATCCGCTGCAGTTCGGGCTCGCCAAATCCGGCCGCGGCAGCCAGTTTCTCGCCGGCGGGCTGTCGCCCCGGAGTGGATGCGGGTGCGCTACACTTGTCAGTGCAAACCTGGCGACCGACAACGATGAAATTCGAACCCGGACTAATGACAAGGCAATCGATACGGAGCTACCTGCTGCCCCTGGCCCTGCTGGCGCTGGGGGCCTGTGAGGCGCCGGCGCCGCCGACACAGGACGAGACGACATCGGCCAGAGTCAGCCTGCCGACCGGTTACTGGCAGGCAGCCATTATTTTGCCGGGGGGCGACATCGAGACCGGCATCGAGATCGGCCTGGTCGACGGCACTTACCAGGCCAGCCTGATCAACGGCCAGGAGCGCGCCCGGATCGATGAGGTGCAATTCCAGAACGGCGAGTTGCTGCTGCGTTTCCCTGCCTTCAACAACGAGATCCGTGCGACGCTGAACAACTCGGAACTCGTCGGCACACTAACGCTGACGAAGCGCTTCGGCGACACCGAGGTGATGCCTTTTGTCGCACGCCAGAAGACTGCCCCGGTTGACGAGCCGGCTGACAGCGCGAGCCACGACATGTCGGGCCGCTGGGCGGTGCGTTTTCACGAACCCGAAGGCGGCGACACGCCGGCGATCGGCGAGTTTGCGCAGCGCGGCTCGCGACTGTTCGGCACATTCCTGACCCCGACCGCCGACCACCGCTACCTGGCCGGGCACGTTCGCGGCAACCGCTTTCACCTGTCGACCTTCGACGGCGCGCACGCCTTC
>Ga0224502_10000291_pt1 | contig 16071 bp, 12 predicted proteins | sample SF_Oct11_sed_USG_5_FD_169104 | JGI IMG/M metagenome (GOLD analysis project Ga0224502, IMG submission 169104) | Sediment microbial communities from San Francisco Bay, California, United States - SF_Oct11_sed_USGS_13 | ecosystem: Environmental > Aquatic > Marine > Sediment | place: USA... | reverse complement strand
GCACGGCATCGCCGGCTGCTGGACGCCGACGACCCGGAGATGAAGCAGCGCCGGGAGGCGTTCGCCGCCGACGTACGCCGGGCGCTTGCAGCGATCGATCTGCTGCAGTCCGCCTATGACCGACCGCTAAACAAATGTCCGGTGACGGACGTCTGCGAGTCGCGGTCGATCGCGTGAGAGACTACGATGCGCCAGCTTAGTGGATCCGACGCTTTCTTCCTTTATACCGACAAGCCCGGACGGCACCAGCACCTGTCGACGATCTACCTGTACGAGCCCGCCGCGCGGGATGGCGGCGCCGACTTCCGGAGGATTCTCGATCACGTGAACGAGCGTATTGGTACCTCCAGGATTTTTCGGCAACGGCTCGTCCACGTTCCGCTGAACGTCGACTATCCCTACTGGATTCACGACGAACACTTCGACCTCGAATTCCACGTCCGCCACATCGCGTTGCCGAGACCGGGCGACTGGCGGCAGTTCTGCATCCTGGCATCCCGGCTGCACGCGCGGCCGGTGGACATGCACCGGCCGGTCTGGGAGATGTACGTCATCGATGGCCTCGACAATGTTGCGTGGCTTCCCCAGGGCGCCTTCGCGGTGCTGGTCAAGGTGCATCACGTGGCCTTGGATGACGTGACCGAAGACGATTTCACGATCGCGCTTCACGATCTCGAGGCAACGCCGGAAGCCGAGGAGACCAAGCGGCGCTGGTTCTCGGAGAAAGAGCCTGGCGTCACGCAGCTGCTTGCGCTCGCCTGGTTCAACAACACGATAAAGCTGATCGAATCGGGCCAGTCACTTGTCGACAAGCTCCCGGGCATCGGCGCAAATCCGGTCAAGCCGGACGATGTGCTGCACTTTGACCGCGAGCACGCCCCGGAGACCCGTTTCGACGGTCGAATTTCCCCGCACCGGGTGCTTGCGCCGTTCACCTTCGATTTATCCGGCCTGCGGATCATCAACGATGCGCTTCCGGACGCAACGCTGAATGACGTGGTCTTCGCGGTTTGCAGCGGCGCGCTGCGGCGCTATCTTGCCGACAAGAACGAACTGCCCAAAAAGTCCCTGTACGCGCTGGTGCCCCTGCACGTCCATGACCCGGGGGACGAGGGAGTGCCGGGCCATCGAGTGCAGCTGATCCGCATCAGGCTCATGACCGACGTCCACGATCCGCTGGAGCGCCTTGCCATGATTCGCGAGGAAATGCAGGAAGCTCGGGCGCTGAAGCCGATAAGCGCGAAGGAAATGGCCGAGATGCAGGACGTGCTGCCATCCGCGGCCATGACGCTTGCCGCGCGGGCCATCGGCGCGGAGTTCGGGCCGGGCAAGCGCTACCGCGAGAACCACAATACCGTCATCTCGGTTCACCCGGGGCCGTCACGGCCACTATACCTGTGCGGCGCGCGCCTGGTCGGCTATACGAGCATGGGGGCGCTCATGGACAACCTCGGGCTCAACCACACCGCGACGATCTATGACGACAAGGTCACGATCGCGCCGGTCTGCGATCGGCAGATGATGCCGGACCCGGCTTATTATTATGAGTGCCTGCGCGCGTCGTTTGACGACCTGGTCACGGCGGCGCGAGACGCAATAGGCCGCGCCCGCAGGCCGCGGCCCAGAGCAGCGGGCGGGCGCTAGAAGCCGCGATACGCCGTCGCAAGAAAGCGCGCCGTCAGCTCGACGGCCGCAAGGGTCCGCAACGAATAGTAGATGTCGAAGGCGTGCTGTGCGCCGGGGAACTCGGCATAGCCCAGGGGATGTTGCGAGTGCTCGCGCAATCTCCGGGCGAATTCGCGCGCTTCGGGCACCGGGGTCAGGCTGTCGCGATCGCCGTGGAGGATGAGCCACGGAATCGATGCGCGCTCAACGTGATCCATCGGTGATGCGGCGTGAAAACGTTCGGGCTCGGTGTCGAAAAACGCCTTCAATACGTGCGGGCCGATGAGCCGGTTCTGGAATGCCGAACCGTGGACGCCGAGGCGGTTGGTGAAGTCGTATACGCCGTAATAAGTAACGATGGCCTGCACCGATGCATCGCCGCGTCGTTCGCCGGGGCCGAATGCGTGGTCGTCGCTCAGCGCGGTCATCGCGGCGATATGCGCGCCCGCCGAGTTGCCCGCGATCGCGATGAAATTCGGATCCACGCCGTAGTCGGCGCTGTGTTCGCGCAGCCAGGCAACGGCATCTTTCGCGTCGACGACGTGGTCGGGATAGGTCGCACCGGGGCTCAGCCTGTAATTGGCATTGGCGCAGACCCAGCCGAGCGTGGCGAGATGATTGCACAGCGGCAACCCCTGCTCGCGCTTGTCACCGAGGACCCACGCGCCGCCATGCAGGAACACGAGTCCCGGCCGCGGTCGGTCATCGCCGGAACCGTGGTAGATGTCCATCTTCAGCACACGCCCGTCGCGCCGGGAGAAAGGCACGTTGCGAATCACCGCAACGCCGTCGCGAAGCCGCGGAACCGGGTTCAGCAACAGGCGCCTCGGCATGGGCTCGACCGCGTCCAGATCGAGTTCGGCAGCGACGGCGTTCGCCGCAGACGCGGCGCGAAGGCTGGGCAGCCACAGAACGAACAGGACTGCGCTGGAAGCGAGGGTCAGGACAAGCGCCAGCTTTCCGGGTAACGACTGCAGCGCACCGCCCAGCGCAAAGAGCCCGGCGCAGGCCAGCGCCAGTGCGATGTGAAAAGGGGCGAGATCCAGCGTGAGGAATGCCAGCGCCCAGCTCGGCACCAGCGATATCGGCCCTCTTTGCGGCTTTGCCGCATTCAGGACGATCATCGCGCCCGCCAGGGAAATCAACAGGAACAGCCAGCCTGCCATGGAGTTTCCAATATCTCCGTTTTGGATACGTCACGATTGTCGGTGCAGCAGGCCGTCCATATCAAGTCGCACTCGACGGCCCCGGCCGGTCGCGTGGTACTGGCCTCGCTGTCAGGAGTCGCGCTGGCGCTGCCACATTGCCACGAACGTGGCGCCCGAAGGAGAGAGGCGAAAGTTGTCGTAGCCGTCTGTCGCGCCGATAACCGCGTCCAGCATCTTGTTCCGGCGCAGCTTGTCGACACTGCGTTGAACTTGCGACGGACGCAGCTTGAATTCCTCCGCAACTTCCGGCGCCGATGTCGCCATTCCCGGTCCTCGCGCGGCAGCGGAGCGCAGGACGGCGAGGTCGAGTTCATCGAAGTCGATTTCGGGCACCGCGTGGATAGCGTCGTCCTCTCGCCGCGGCAAGAATTCCCGGAACCTGCAGATCAACCGGATCTTCAGGCCGCAGGCCGCCTGACGGCTTCGGAACCCGATCGTATGAAGAACGGCGATGGAATTTCGCAACAGGCTCCGGCAATAAAGGTAAATGCGCCAGGCGATAATTGACGCCAGCAACCAGAATATGCCCGCCGTAACGGCAACGAGAACAGTCGAGTTGCCACTGTACGTGATGCCCCAGTCCGCGGCGGTTAAGGGCGCAAGTTCGGCAAAGAAGGACAGCATGAACTCGCCCGGCGCGAGGTAGATCTCGCGCAGGAGTTCGCCAAATTGCCGCAGGGTGCTTAGCCAGTTACTGATCATGTCGCTATGAGCGAGACTATGGGTCGGCCGCGTCGTACGCACAGTGACGCGATTCACATTCCGTTTATAAGGGCACCCTTCGCATGTCGGCGCCTGCCGCGGCACGGCGTGGATTTGCGGGTCAGTTCACAGATAAACCGGCGCATTTACTAAACACTAACGACTGTCCGCAAACCGGGCGCGACCACGCGCGATAGCGGCAATTGCATACGGATTATGTAATAGATAAAGGGACTTGAACGATGTCGAGACTTATCCGCACGTTGATGTTGCTCCTGCTCGCCGGCGGCCCGTTCGCGACGAGTATGGCGCAGGACATATCCGGGAACGAAACGCGCAGTCTGGACGGTCAGGTCCAGGAGATCAAATCCGATGTCCTCGGCATTGCTTCCGAACTCAGCAATCTCGAGGAGCGCCTGCTGTACCCGTCGAATACGCAGGTTGCCGTATTTGTCGCCATCGAAGAAGACGATGATTTCAGACTCGATGCCGTCAAGATCGAGATCGACGGCGAACTCGCGACGCATCACATCTACAGCTACAAGGAACTCGAAGCCCTGCAGAAAGGTGGCGTCCAGAGGATTTACACGGGCAACGTGCCGACCGGCGATCACCAGCTTAACGTCACGATGATCGGCAAGCTCAAGAATGGCTCGGAGTTCAACAAGACGGACCAGTTCTCGTTCGCCAAGGGCGTCGAGCCGAAGGCGCTTGGCATCACGCTGGCCGGTCCGGGACTCGGCAAGACCGGAATTCACGTCGGAGACTGGTAGTCCATGTTTCGGGCACCGTTCTCAGGGATCGGGCTCCTGCTGATCGCCAGTCTGGCAACGAGTCCAATTCGAAGCGAAGAGCTGAAGGATCTCTACTTCGGCGAGGCGCTCTATTACGCGCACCAGGGCTACTACTTCGAGGCGCTGGAGCGGCTTGATGCCGAAGTCAGCCAGCATGCCGGCCTTGACGAGCCCGAACTCGATTCGTTCTATCACCACATGGTCGACGCGGAATTCTCGCTCGGCGATTTCGAGCTGCGTTACCGGATGCACCACCGTGCGGGCCGCGCAATTACGGCCGTGCTCGAAGGTGCCGTCGATGAAGTCGTGCGCAACGACGCTGCCTATCGTCTCGCGCGGATTCATTTCCAGAAAGGTCAGCTGGAGGATGCCCTGCTCGCGCTCGAGCGCATCGACGGCAAGATTCCCGAATCCATCCGCGACGATATCGAGTTCCTGCGCGCGAACGTCTACCTCGCGCAGGAGAAGCCTGCGGAGTCTTTCGAGGTCCTGAAACGCCTGCAGGGATCCGACAGCTTTGGCGGCTTTGCGGCTTACAACCTCGGTATTGCCTATCTCCAGGATGGTCAGCGCCAGGCCGCGGTCGAGCAACTCGATCGTGCTGGCCAGATCGAGACGGATGATCCGGCGGATCTCGCAATCAGGGACAAGGCCAATCTCGTCCTCGGTACGATCCTGCTCGAAGACGGCGCACACGAGCGTGCGATGCCTTACCTGAATCGCGTCCGGCTCGACGGGCCGTTCTCGAACCAGGCGTTGCTGAGCGCAGGCTGGGCGAGCCTGTCCGCCGAACGATACGACCGCGCAGTGGTTCCATGGAGCATTCTCGCCGAACGCGAGGTCACCGATGGCGCAACGCAGGAAGCCATGCTGGCGCTGCCGTATGCATACGGGAAACTGGACAAACACGGCCGGGCGGCCATTTATTACGGCCGGGCCCTCGACGCCTTCGGTGCCGAGGTCGACAAGCTCAACGAGTCTATCGAGAGCATCCGCGAGGGCAGGTTCCTCGAAGCGCTGATTCGCGAGGAAATCCGCAAGGACAAGGACTGGGTCATTCGCCTGCGCGGACTGCCCGAGACCCCGGAAACCTATTACCTGATGGAGCTGCTCGCGACGCACGACTTCCAGACGGGCTTGCAGAACTATCTCGATCTCGCCGACCTGCGCAAGAAACTGGTCAGCTGGGAGGCGAGTTTCGATTCCTTCGACGACATGGTGGCGATTCGTCACGAGCACTACGAGCCGCTGTTGCCGGACGTGGACGGGAAGTTCCGCGAGCTGGACTCGCGCCTGCGTCTGCGGCGGGAACAACACAGGATGCTCGTGAAGCGGCGTGACGACCTGCTGACGACGCCGCGGCCGGAATTCCTCGCGACCCGTGAAGAGCAGGCCATTCTGGCCCGGGTCGCGCACATCGAGGCACAGCTCGAGGATGTGTCGACATCGCCCGAAGCAGAGCTCGTCCGGCGCACGCAGCGCCTGAAAGGATTGCTGACGTGGACTCTCGAGACCGAATATCACGAACGCCTGACGCAGTTCGATGAGAACCTCCGTAAGCTCGATGAAGCCATGGTGGTCGTGCAGGCGCAGTACGACGAGTTCGTGCGCGCGCGCCAGGCGGCCACCCACAGTTTCGAGGGCTACGAGACTCCTATCAGCCGGCTTCGCGGGCGGGTCAGTGCGGCGATCCAGAAGGTGGACCTGCTGATGAAACGGCAGGGCCGCCAGCTCGAGATCGTCGCGATAGACGAACTCATGGCGCGCCGGGGCAGGCTGGAGGGCTACCGCGACAAAGCGCGATTCGCTCTCGCCGACAGTTATGACCGGGCGACCCAGGCGCAGGCGAGGAGCGACGTCCAATGATCAGGCGAATCGGAATTCTGATTGGCGCCGTGACGGCGGGGCTCGCGGGCTGCGCCACGGTTTCCGAGCAAGGTACGCTTGCCGTGCTCGACAGCGTGCAGCCCGATGTCGACGAGGTCTACCTCGAAGACGGGCTCGAACGTGCCGCCGAAGGCTACCGGCGCTACCTCGAAGAGACACCCGAGACTTCGCGGACGCCCGAAGCGATGCGCCGCCTCGCGGACCTGCAGATCGAGCAGGCCTACGGCGTCATCGGCACGACTGAGGTCGTCGAAATGGCGGCTGCCGAGGCCGCCGTCACCAGCACGCCAGAGGTCACGGAAATGGCCACGCCGGAAGCGGCAGACATGCCCGCGCCGGCAAGCGCTGCGCCGCTGCAGCGGAGCGAAGCGCGTGCCACGGTTTCGGCCCCGGCTGAACCCGCGGAATCCGAAAGTGAGTTCGAGCAGCGCGCGTCGCAGCGCCAGGAACTGTTGAGCGAGGTGCCGCGGGACGACGACATCCTCACCGGCGCCGACGGCGAACCGATCCCGGCGGGCCCCCGGGAGGCCATCGCAACCTATCGCCAGATCCTCGAAACCTACCCGAATTACGAGCGCAACGACCAGGTGCTCTACCAGATGTCGCGCGCCTACGACGAGATTGGCCAGCCCGACGAGGCCATGAATGTGATGGATCGCCTCGTTGCAGAATATCCGTACTCGAAGTACATAGATGAAGTCCATTTCCGGCGTGGCGAGTATTTCTTCGTCAGGAAGAAGTACCTCGATGCGGAAAGCGCTTACGGCGCAATTATCAGCATGGGCAGCACCTCGTCGTACTACGAGCTGGCGCTGTACAAGCTCGGGTGGGCGCTTTACAAGCAGGATTTCTACGAGGAGGCGCTGCACCAGTACATGGCGATGCTCGATCACCGCCAGTCGATCGGCTACGATTTCGACCAGGCGGACGATCAGAGTGAAGAACACCGCGTGGCGGACACGTTCCGCGTCGTCAGCCTGAGCTTCTCGAACCTCGGCGGCCCCGAGGTAGTCGACGAATACTTCTCGGAGCACGGGCACCGCATTTACGCCGACAGGATTTACGGCAATCTCGGCGAGTTCTATTTCAGTAAGCTGCGCTACGAAGATGCCGCGTCCGTCTACAAGTCGTTCATCAATCTCAACCCCTATCACCGGGTCTCGCCGCATTTCAGCATGCGTATCGTCGAGATCTACGATGAGGCAGGCTTCCCGAAACTCGTCGTGGAGTCGAAGAAGGAGTTCGCAACCCGTTATGCAGTTGATGCCGAATACTGGCAGCGCTTCGATATCGAGGACTCGCCGGAAGTCGTCGGCTTCCTTAAAACGAACCTCGCGGACCTCGCGAATCACTACCATGCGCTGTACCAGGAGCCGGCGTTCGAAGAGGAGAAACCGCAGAGTTTCGCCGAAGCCTCCCGCTGGTACCGCCAGTTCCTGCACTCGTTCCCGACGGACGAGGACACGCCGCAGGTCAACTACCAGCTCGCCGACCTGCTGCTCGAGAACACCAATTTCGGAGAAGCGGCGCTCGAATACGAGCGGACCGCTTACGAATACGGCCCGCACGAGCAGGCCTCGGCCGCCGGCTATGCAGCGATCTACGCGTATCGCGAAGAACTGAAGATCGCCACGGGCGCGCGCACACTCGACGTCAAGAAGTCCACCGTCGAGAGTTCGCTCCGGTTTGCCGACACCTTCCCCGAACACGAGCAGGCGCCGGTCGTGCTGGGGGCTGCGGCCGACGACCTCTACGAGATGAAGGACTTCGTGGTTGCCATCGACTCGGCGCAGAAGCTCATCGACCGATATCCTCATGCCGACAGTGACTTGCTGCGCTCCGCATGGGCGGTCGTCGCGCACTCGTCGATCGATCTCGCCGAGTACCCGAATGCGGAAAATGCCTACAAGAACGTGCTTGCGCTGACACCGGCCGACGACGAGTCGCGGCCGGCGGTCATCGACGGTCTCGCGGCCTCGATCTACAAGCAGGGCGAGCAGGCCAACCTGCTGGAGGACTACAGGACGGCCGCCAACCACTTCCTCCGGATAAAGGTACTCGCGCCGACCTCGGACATACGGAGTATCGCCGAATACGACGCAGCCGCTGCACTGATGAAGCTCGAGGACTGGGCGATGGCGTCGAACGTGCTCGAGGAGTTCCGGAGCACCCATCCGGAGCACGAGCTTAACGCCGAAGCGACCAAGCAGCTGGCGCATATCTATCGCGAGGACGGCCAGACGGAGCGGTCCGCGGCCGAGCACGAGCGTATCGCGGCCGAGGCTACGGATCCGGAACTCGCCCGCGAGGCCCTGCTGACGGCGGCCGAACTGTATGACGAGGTCAACGTGCTCGCTGATGCCGTGCGCGTGTACGAAGAGTACGTGAACGAATTCCCGCGGCCTCTCGATCTCGCCATGGAGGCACGCAACAGGCTGTCCGAGATATTCAAGGCGGAACTCGATTACGAGCGCTATTACGCGCAGCTGAAAGACATTATCGATGCCGACAGGGAAGCGGGCGCGGACCGCAGCGACCGCAGCCGTTACCTGGCGGCAAAAGCCGCGCTGGTGCTTGCCGAGCAAAGTTACAAGCGGTTCGCCGATCTGAAGCTGGTGCAACCCTTCGAGGAAAGCCTCGCGGAGAAGCAGCTGCGAATGGACATCGCGATGGCCGCTTTCGAGCAGCTCGTCGACTACGAGGTCGCCGACGTGACCGCCGCAGCGACTTTCTACCTCGCAGAAATCTACTTCGAGTTCAGCGCCGCGCTGCTCGATTCGGAACGACCCGCGGGGCTGAGCGAGGCGGAGAAGGTCGATTACGAGATGGTGATCGAGGAAGAAGCCTATCCCTTCGAGGAACGTGCTATCGGCGTCCACGAAGAGAATTTCGAATTGCTTTCCGTCGGCGTCTACAACCCGTGGGTACAGAAGAGCCTCGACAGGCTCGCGGTGCTGATGCCCGGACGCTACGCGAAGAACGAGATCAGCGGCGGATTCGTCGGGTCGATCGACCGCTACGCCTACCGCATGCCCATCGCGCCGAGCATCGATATCGGCGAGGGCGACGGCGACCTGCAGGGCGCGGAAAGCGCCGAAGGTGCGGTCGAGGCAACCGCACAGATGACCGAAGGCCCCGCGACGAGCAAGGATTGAGCAGTGAACACACGAGCCATGAGAGCAGTTCTGGTCGCGTTGCCCGTATTCATGGTCGCCGCCTGTGCGACGACCGAACCGGTGCGCCCGCCCAAGAATATCGAAATCCAGGAACAGGTCGGCTTCACGATTACCGAGGATGCACAGATCGGCGGTGATGTGAGGATCGAATACGAAACGGCGCTCTCGTTCCTCCAGCAAGGCCGGCACGATGAGGGCATCGCGCTGCTCGAGCGGGTAGCGGCAGCGACACCGGAGCTGAGCGCGCCGCGCATCGACCTGGGGATAGCTCAGCATCGCGCGGGCGACCTCGAGGCCGCGGAGGCCAACCTGCTGCTCGCGCTGGAGGCGAACCCGGAGCAGCCCGTCGCGTACAACGAACTCGGTATCATCTATCGCAAGACGGGACGATTCCTCGAAGCCCGGGAGAGTTACGAGTCGGCGCTCGCCGTGTACCCCGGCTTTCATTTCGCGCGCCGCAACCTGGCGATACTCTGCGACCTGTACCTCGGGGACCTCGAATGCGCGCTCGACAACTACGAGGCCTACATGGAGACGGTGCCGAGTGACGAGGAAGCGTCCATGTGGATAGCCGACATCCGCTACCGACTGGACCAGTAGGAGGCGACATGAAGAAACTATCGCTATTTACGGCCGCACTGCTTTGCTGCAGCTTGCCCGCATTTGGTGAAGAAACCGACGATGCGGTGGTGGACGAGGAAGCACCCGCCGAGAAGACCGGCGACGGCATCAATCAGCCGAAGACGATGTCTGGAATGTCCGTCCTTGGCAACGAGGAAGCGCCCAAGTCGCTGGTTATCGTGCCGTGGAAGTCCTCCGAGCTTGGCGACAACATCAGCCTCTCGGATACGCTCGATGATCGTGCGCGTCCCGTGGACAAGGAAGTATTCCTGCGGCAGCTCCACTTTTACGAGATCCGCGCTAGCAGGTCGATGGACGAGGGCTGAGCGGCGCGAAGGCGCCTGTAGTGTGACGCCCTTCAAAGATTGCCATTCGGTAATGGACGTAATCCCCGAACGTGCGTTGTGTCACATCCAACTGGGTGATCGAAAACTAATCTAGAACCTATCCTGGGACGGACCCGGGATGTTTTGTCAAAAGAGGGTTTGGAAATGGACTTTTTCTATTCGATTGCAGGATTTTTCTCCTCGGGTGGCCTGTTCATGTTTCCGATACTGCTGGTGTTCGCCGTCGGTGTCGGGATCGCTATTGAACGGTACGTCACTCTATCGCTGGTGACCAACAAGAACCAGCAGGTGTGGGAGAACGTACAGCCGCTGCTGTCGGAAGGCGAATTCGACGAGGCTCGCAGGCTGACCAGCGAAGACGATTCGACGATCTCGCAGGTGCTGAACATGGGGTTGTCCCTGCAGGGCGCAGTCCGCCGTCGCGAAGACATTGAGATCGCGATGGAAGAGAGCATGATGGAGATCGTGCCGCGCCTCGAAAAGCGCACGCCATACGTAGCACTGGCTTCGAGTATCGCGACGTTGCTCGGCCTGCTCGGCACAATCATGGGCCTGATCCAGGCGTTTACCGCAGTTGCAAACGCCAATCCCGCGGAAAAAGCGGACCTCCTGTCCGCGAGTATCTCCGTGGCGATGAATACAACCGCCTTCGGCCTGATGGTTGCCATTCCGCTGCTGATCATCCACGCGATACTGACCAGCAAGACCGGCGACATCGTAGATAGCCTCGAGATGGCCACGGTCAAGGCTCTGAACGTCTTCTCGCGCAGGGCGAAGCGGGCGGTCGCCCAGGAGGCCTAAACCGAGATGGCCAGGCGGCATCATTACAAGCGGCGCACCAAGGGTACGGCCCACGAGATCGACGTTACGACGTTCCTGAATCTCATGGTGGTGCTCGTGCCGTTTCTGCTGATTACGGCGGTGTTCTCGCGTCTCACGATCGTCGAGCTCAACCTGCCGAGCACCTCGGGCGGTCCGTCGAACAACGAGGACGTGTTCCGCGTCGAGGTGGTCGTGCGCGAGACGGGCGTGGAGATCACCAACGGCAGAATGGTCATCGCCTCGATCCCGAAGAAGGACGAAGAGTACGACTTCCAAACCCTGTCCGACTTCATGATCGAGCTGAAGCGGGAATACCCGGATCACGACTCCGCTTCCGTTTTGATGGAGGCGCAAATCCCTTACGACTACCTCATCAAGGTGATGGACATCGTAAGGAGCGTCGAGCTGCCGGTCGAGGAGCCCATCGAAGGAGAGCCGGAGTATGAGCTCTATGCCCTGTTCTCCGAGATATCGGTAGGAGATGCGCCATGAGGAATTCGCGACGTATCAAGCGGATGTCGCGCAACCGCGTGAGAATCACGAAGATGAACCTGACATCGCTGATGGACGTGTTCACGATTCTCGTGTTCTTCCTGCTGGTCAACTCGGGGTCCGTCGAAGTACTCGACGCACCCAAGGAAGTGCAGCTTCCTGAATCGAAAGTTGAGACCAAGCCGCGCGAGACAGTAGTGATTTTCGTGAGCCCGGAAGAGGTATTGGTTCAGGGCGAGCCGGCGGCCAGGGTGGAGGAGATCATGGCTGCCGCGGACGGCGCGACGGATACGATCACCGCGCGCCTCGCGGAACTCAAGGAAAACGTCGTAGGGCCGTCGACGCTGGCCGTCGCCGGCAGCCTCGAGGTTACGATTCTCGCCGACAAGTCGGTGCCGTTCATCGTGATCAAGAGAATCATGTCGACGTGCACGGGTGAGGGCTACGAGAATGTTTCGCTGGCGGTTATTCAGAAAGCGCCGGCGCAGGTAGCGTCGCTGTAAAACCGCATGGACGAGGTTGGTTAAGGTGAGCTCAGATCCTTCATTTGAAGAACAACAGGCGCTGAAACACACGGTTTCTTCGCTCGAAGAGCTGCGGCTCAAGGAACAGCTGCAGTATTCCGAGCGCGAGCTGGAAGAACTCGAGCAAGAGCTTGCGGCGATCGAGGGCGACCTCGCGGCACAGATCGCGAAGAGCGAAGGCTTCGAGGCGCTTGTCCGCGTATGCGACTCCCTCGAAGACCTCGACAAGGCTGGCGCCTCGCACCTGTTCTGGGGTGACATCGAACGACCGGCCAATAATGCCGATCATCTCGAAAGCGTACGCTCCAGGATCAACGAATTCACCGACGAGACTGCACGGATCGAAGATCGCCGGGACGCCGTTCTTGACAAGATCGGCGACAAGAACCGGTCGATGGACTACCTGTATTACGATCTTCGCGACGCTACCGAACGCGAGGAAAGCCGCAAGGCCGAGTGGCTCGTCGAGCGCGAGGAGACCGACGTGCCGCGACGCGCGCTGGTCATGCCCTGGTCGCGCGGCTACGCGGAAGATGCGCGCTCGCGCCGGTCGGTGCTCGTAGCGCTGCTGCTGTGTCTCGCCGCCGGCTGGCTGTTCAACAGCGTTGACCTGCCGATCCCCGAGCGGGCCAAGCTGATCGAGGTCCCGGAGCGCGTTGCGAAGCTCGTGCGTGAAGAGCTGCCGAAACCGAAACCGGAGCCCGAGCCGGTCATCGAGGAGCCGGAACCCGAACCGGAGCCGGAAGAGCCCAAGCTCGCGGAAGAGCCGCCGCCGGAGCCCGAGGACATTCCGGAAGCCGTCGAGCAGCCCGTTGTGGCCGAATCGGCGCCGGTGGACACGAAAGAACAGGTGAAGTCCAAGGGTATTCTTGCTTTCCGCGAGAGTTTCGCGAAACGCGCGGACCTGGACACGAACGCAAAGCTCGGCTCGCAGGCGCGGCTGAGTACTGCGGGTGAAAACAGCGTCGGCCGTCCAGAACGGTCGATGGTCACGACTTCCGCGCCGGGCTCGAGTGGTGGCATCAACCTCTCCAGCATCAGCCGTGACGTAGGCGGTGGCGGAGATGGCATCGAAGGAGTGGCGGTCAGCCGCGTCGCGAGTTCCATCGGCGGTGGTGAAGGGCCGGCCCGGCCGCTCAGCGCGGGCGTGGCAGCCGGCCGCACGGACGAGGAAATCCAGATCGTCTTCGACCGCTACAAAGCCTCGCTTTACCGGCTCTACAACCGCGAATTGCGCAAGAATCCGACGCTCAGGGGACAGCTCGTGCTGCGCCTGACGATCGAGCCGGACGGCAGTGTCTCGATGTGCGAGCTGCAGTCGTCCAACATGGATGCCCCGGCGCTGGCGAACCAGGTCGTGGAGCGTGTGCGCACGTTCGACTTCGGCGCCAAGGACGTGGGCGCGATGACGATCATCTACCCGATCGACTTCCTGCCGGCCGGCTGAGGACCTTCCAGGCTCCCCTTACATAAGGCGCCGCCGGCAGAGGCGGCTCTTACATAAGGGTCGCCCGCAATTCACCAAATACGAGGTATGGGTCTTGAACCGTGCGGGGTTCACGAAGTCGGTAATCGCCTGGCACGAGCTTCTGATCATGTGATGCAGTTCAATACTTCCACTGCGCGCCTGCGCCATGATCATCTCGTGAATAAAGGCAAAGCCACCGAAAGGTGGCGACGCAAAGTCACCGGCCTAAAGGGCTAAGACCCAAAGGTAGCGGGACCGCTCGACGATAGCTTCAACTCGGGCCGTCCTCAGGATGAGGAATCAGCGTACACGGATTGCTGGCGACAGATCATGGCCCTGTTTAATCGAACAACGATGAATTACGGTCGCGGGATCGTTCCGCGGCTGGTTGCCCTGTTGGTGTTGTGCTGGGCGGCGTCACCGGCCGCGCAGGCGCAGGCCACCAACTGTTCGGAGTTCCCCGACGCGACGCTCGACGGGTTTGTGAACCCGAATCCGCCGTCGAACATCAACATCGACGTCAACTGCACGGTAAAGAATTTTCCGCAGTCGAACCCGCTCACGACGAACTTCTCGTTCTTCACGCAGCCGGGCCAGACGGACGAGCGCAAGCTGATCATCTTCGACAACGTCTACCACACGGGGCAGATGTCGTGTAACGCCGTGCTCGAACACAAGATCTGGTTCGTCAACGGTTCGTCATCGACGATCCAGCAGGGCTGCCAGAACCAGCTGATCCCGGTCGAGAAGATCGACAAGCAGAACCCGCCGGGTGACGTGGCGACGGTCGGCGTACCGTTCACCTATCGGCTGACGATCCCGGTATTGTTCGACCCGGCGTCGCAGACCGTGGTCGACTTCCAGGGATCGCTAAATGACCTGCACGGCGTTGTCGTGACCGACGACCTGAACGCGACGGGCGTGGATCTCACTTACGTCAGCCACACGGTGACGTGGAAGGATTCGGGCGGCGCGGTGCCGCATACTTTCTCGAATGTCGGCGGCTTCCTCGAGTTCATGCTCGACCCCGGCGTCATCATCCCGGCGACGGAGCAGATCTACGTCGACATCACCGTGGTCCTCGAGGACACGCCGACGAACTCGGTCGGCACGCAGTTCATCAACACCGCGAAGTGGGAGTTCGGGCGCCTCATCGACGGCATTTTCTACGAGCCGTTGCCGGGCGAGCGGGGCATCTCGGACCCGATCACGATCGGTGGGCCGGAGCTCGTGGTCACCAAGACGGGCCCGAGCACGCTCGGGAGAACGTTGAACCTCGGTGAGTGGGGTACGTTCAGCATTGAGGCACAAAATACCGGGACGACCGACGCCTGGACACCGAGGATCTTCGACAAGCTTCCAAGATTCGGGATGTGCGATACGACGCCGGAGATACTCAGCGCCCAGGTCTTCGAGGCGGATGGAGTTACACCTGTCGCCGGCAAGGGTCCGTTAGTCGAGGATGTCGACTATTTTCTCGAGTACCGCGGTGACCCCGGTTGCTGGATGAGGCTTACTACGACCTCGCCTGCCGCCACCATCGGTCCGGCCGAGCGTTTAATAATCACGTATCGAATGCGCGTAGACACGGACGCCCGAGACGGTGCTGTGTTGACGAATATTGCGTCCGCGTTCATGTGGTTCAACGGTCCTCCTGAAAACAGGAATCGGGTCCGATACGCTCCCACGCCGGTCTACTCCGACGGAACGCCGGGGATTGCAGACCATCAAGATGCGCACACTTTTACGGTCGACCTGTACGGCTACTTCTTTGAGAAGACCGTCGCGAACCTGACCAGCGGCGTGAGCCCCGCAACTACGGCGCGCACCGGCGACACGCTGCGTTATACCCTGCGCCTGCAGACGACCGACGGGCCGCTGGACGGCGTCCAGTTCTTCGACGACCTCGGCGAACTGAATGCCCTCGCCGTGTTCCAGCCGGGTAGCCTCTCGATCGTCCCTGGTACGCTGCCGCCGGGCGCAGTGAACAACTCGGATCCGAATGGTGGCACCAACGGCGCGGGGCTGATCGACATCCGCAACATCAGCGTGCCCGCTGCCAGCGAAGTATCGATCCAGTTCGACGTCACTCTTGCATCGTCGCTGCCGGACGGCACGCTGGTCACGAACCAGGCGGACCTGCTCGATCCCGCCGGGGCAAAGCTCGTCGACAGCGACGACCCCAACGTGAATGGCCAGTCCAGTCCCGACGTCATCGGCGATGAAGACCCGACCGTGGTCCTCATCGAGGCCGGGCCGGCCGACGGTCTCACCAAGGCGACGACGCAGGCCACCGCGACGATCGGCGAGACCTTCAGCTACCGGGTGACGGTGCCGGCGGTCGCGCACACGTCGCCGATCTACG
>Ga0224502_10000290_pt1 | contig 16079 bp, 12 predicted proteins | sample SF_Oct11_sed_USG_5_FD_169104 | JGI IMG/M metagenome (GOLD analysis project Ga0224502, IMG submission 169104) | Sediment microbial communities from San Francisco Bay, California, United States - SF_Oct11_sed_USGS_13 | ecosystem: Environmental > Aquatic > Marine > Sediment | place: USA... | reverse complement strand
AATCGAATAAAAGAGAACGAAAGAAAAGCTAAGGAGCGACGAAAAAAGAGAAAGCGAGAACAAGAAGAAGTTGAAGTTGAAAAAAAGAAAAAAGTAGAAGGAGAATACCCAGCAGCAATTAAATTGCCAGACGAGGCAGAAGTAGAAAAAGCAAAAGCAGAAAAGGAAAAAGCAGAAGAAGAGCAAAAACAAAATGTAGACAACAGCTTTGAAGATTTAGAAATAGTGAGTGTGGATACAGAAGAAGATAGCATTCCTTTTTTCAAAGAAGGGCTTCCTGCTCCCCCATTCAGGTGGATTCTAAACGCCCAGTCAATGTCTGGTAAAACTACATTGATTATTAATTTGTTATCTACTAAAATGTACGGTGATTATTTTCCTGAATTTAGATTGTATAGTAAATCTATAGATAATGATCCAAAATGGAAGTTGTTGAGCACTGAACAAAAAAATTGGGCTCAAGATAAATTTGAGGATGGAGAGATTCAACAAATATGGGATGAACAAAAAGCCAAGGTCAAGAGAGATGGAGGTAAAACTCGAGAAAATAGTATATTACTGATTTTTGATGACATGATCACTAGTTTATACAATAGAAGTGGTAAACCTAGAGTGGTTCAAAAAATGTTTATGAGAGGTAGACATGCCAACATCAGTATAATTTTAACCAGTCAACAATATATGCTAATCCCAGGTACTGTACGAATCAACCCCTCAGCACTGATAATTTTTGAAATTTTCAACGTGAAAGAACAAGAAAATTTGTACAACGAACACGGTGGAGTGCATAGCCGCAAAGAGTGGAAAGCCCTTACAAAACACGTATGGAGCCATCCATTTTCCTTTTTATTTATAGACTACAAACAACCCTTATTAAAACGATTCAAACGTAATTTCCAGTTCATACTTCAAATAGTTAATGGGGAAGGTAAAGGAGAAAACGAGTTTTAAACCTTTCATTATTCCAAAATTCCAAAATGCCAAAAAGAAAGAAATCCACGTCATCAGAAAAATGGAAACAATATGCTACAACTGGTCGAAAAAAACCAAGAGGATATAATTTAAAACATCCAGGACCGGGTAAAACCCTAGATGAATATGCTAAATTTCGTAGTAAAAAAAATTTAATCCAACGTAAAGCAGATGTAGCCAAACAAATAACAATACGTCGATCTTCAAAAAGAAGACGCGCAAGCGACATGAAGAGTGCTGATGCTGCTGGCTTTAGATTTAGTTTTGGTTACCATGATATGCTACCAGCAGAACGAGAAAAAGAGGATCAACAACATGCATTGGATCTTATTAGAATAAATAGAAGCATAAGTAGAAAGAGAAAGAGAAAGAGAAAAAAAAGAAAAAAATAAAATTCATTATTTCATAATTCCAATTTTTAAAAATGGCTAGAATTCTTAGGAGAAAATCTTGGTGCCGAGCTAGTGCCAAGAAAAAAAGATGGAATCTCAAACACAAAAGAAAAGCAGTAAACAACATGCGTAGAAAAGCATGTGGAACCAGTAAAAAGTATTTCACTTGTCCTGGTGGCAAGCGAAAAGCTCATTGTAGAAGATTAGGTAGAGGTTATAATAAATTTGATCAAATTAAGTATTAAATATCATTTTTCATAATGCCTTGTTGCACAAAGAAGTCTTGTAAAGGAAAGAAAAAACCAAAGTCCTGTAAAAAGAAAAGTAACTGCTGCAAAAACAAAAAGAAAAAGTGTAAGCATTGTTTAAGGTCATACCTAAAACAAAAGAAATTCAGATAACTGTATTCGTAACTATGGTTAAAAGCCAATCTAAAGTATTATCTTATTGCTCAGTTGGTCTTAAAGCTCGTAGAAAGTATAGAAAATTATATCCACGTAAAACTAAAAAACTAAACAAAATATTATGTGGGACATCAAAAAAGTATGTTGTATGTGGAAAAGGAAAGGTTAAATCACATTGTAGAAAATTTCCTAAAAAAAAGAAAACAGTAAAACGAAAATCACAAATAGTGGGAAGAAAAAGCAAAAAAAGTATTTTGACCGACGCGATGATTCCAGATTCTATTTTAACATCCAAAAAGAAGAAACCAGAAGAAAAAGTCAATGTTTTGATACCTAGAAGCAAAAAGAAGAAACCAGAAGAAAAAGTCAATGTTTTGATACCTAGAAGCAAAAAGAAGAAACCAGAAGAAAAACTCAATGTTTTGATACCTAGAAGCAAAAAGAAGAAAATTATTCCATCTGTAGACGAAGAGAAAGGTCTTAAACCAAGCGCATTGAAAACAATTAAATGGCCTGAATATAAAAAGGTAAAGCATAACGCTAACCATAGAGATATAGGTTTGTTAAAAGGAGATAAAAAAATATTGTCGCAATTGGAAGAAAAAGTAAATACGATGCTACCACGAAGAGGTAATTGGTTAGGTGATACAGTATCTTTCTTAGAAGAAAAATACGGAGGTGGGGGGACGTATGGTCATGGTGAAGAATATATATATGTAGCCCCTAAAAAAACATGGGAAAAAAGAGCGAAGAAACAAATCATGTCAAAAATTGATTTGAAAGAAGGAAAAAAAAAATATTCGTCATCAAAGAAACAACAAAAGAAAATACGAAAGAACACTGAAAAATATTGGAAAAGTTTGAAGAAAAAAAAATATAAATCAACATTATTATAACTAGTCTTACTAGTCATAATATTAACACTAAGAAAAGAAGCAAAGAAAAAGGAGAACACAAGCCGAAATGCTTATGGTCGCATAATGTTTTCGTTTAGCACTTTGCATAAAAACCGAGATGAGTGGTACACGCAAAAAAAAGCAGTCGATTACTTGATGCAGTTTTTACCGTCTCCTAAAAAATGTGGAGTTATCTGGGATCCTTCTCCTGGGCCTTTTGGCACGAGAAATAGTATTACTTGGCTCTTAGCTGATAAGGGTTATGACGTGATCGTGACGAAAGAAGATTTCATGAAAGTAGATGCTCCTCCTCATTCTAACGTCCGTTTAATAATCACCAACCCTCCCTTTTCCTTGAAGAACAAGTTCATTTGGAAAAGTATGGAATTAGGGCTTCCGTATTTATTTTTGTTACCATTGCATTCTTTAGATAGTGAAATTAGATGTGGGTGGTGGAGGTCGTACGGTTTACAATTATTTATTATTCCCGAACACTTAAGCTTTACGGATGATAATGGGAAAAGTAGTAAATGCAGTTTTAATATTTCATGGTTCGGATGGCGCGTCACCAGTCACAATTCAAGTTTAGAGTTTTTAAAACTCATCGAAGATGACGACCTCTAATGCAATGGATGTTGACTCAATTGTATATGGTGATGATGTTAATCATAATTTTCATCCTCGTGGTGATTTTGTCGGTGGTTCAGTCGGTGGTGTAGCCGATGGAAAATTAGATCCGCGTTTACAACTACACGATCCAAAAATCCCCAATTTCATTCCAGATTCTGTTCCTGATACGAAGATACAAGATCCAAATGTCCCCAATCCGGCTGAAACTGACTGGAAACAACAACTGTCTAATACGTGGAAAGGAAGTTGGGCAGATATCAACACGTACAAAAAAAATACACCCAAAGTTCAACATGTTCCCAAACCAACAGCACCACCTGATTACTCCTACAAATACTACAAATCAGAATATCACCCTTTTTCATTTCATGAAAATAGACAACATACCAAAATTATGAATCACGGAAAAGAACTTTTTGATGCGATTGGAAAAATAGATAACTTTGATCCGAACAAAATTAAACTATATAAAAAAGATTCGGTTAGACCATTTGCAGATCAAACATGGAGTGCAGTTGATGATAAATATTGGAAAGGTGAAAAACCAGAACAGTACGACTGGACAAATGGTAAATTCGAATTAAGACATGATGATGCTATTTTAAAACAAATTAATACGCATGATCCAACAAGAGCATGGGATATTTTGAATATTGCTTCAATGGTAGGACTCGGTATTATTCAACCTGAACTTATACCAGCAATGGCTGTGGGAGGAGCAATTGGAGGAATTGTTGGCGCTGCAACTCATGATGATATTTTGCAAAGTGCTATTTTAGGAGGTAACGTAGCTAGTGTATTAGCAGGAGGAGCTATTGCTGCTGGAAAAGTCGCATCATCAAGTGCTACAGTAGGATTAGCAAAAGCTATTGCCACTAACCCTGTTGCTTTTGGTGAAGCAATAGGCACTGGGACTGGTTCAATAGGTGGAAGTATATATGGCGGAGTTAAGGGTAAAAATTGGCAAGCTGCTGCTGCTGGAGCCATGATGGGTGGAGTTGTTGGAGGTGGAATAGGTAAAGTTATAAGTAAAGGTGTAGGTAAGGTAGTTAGTGGTGAAAATGTTTTTCATGTTGAAGTTAAAAATAATGCTAATATTATACAATCCGAAGGTAAAACACCTTCTACGATTAATTCTGTAAATAAAAATTTACAAATTAAAAATACAATGCCTGGGAAACCATATGTTCACCCACAAAGAATATTAGATGAAATCAAAATAACTGATGCAGAAATAAATTCAGCAGCTCAGTTAGAAAGCAAAAATGGAATATTACCTTGGGATTTACCCGATGTGAAAGCAATATCTGATAAATTAGGTCTTAATGCTAAAGATTTGTTTAAGAATTGGGTTAAATTATATAAAAAAGCTCCATTAATTACGGGAGGAGTAACAGGTTCTATTATTGGGGCTGGATCACAAGTTGTAGCGGGAGGAGATAATGATGAAATTGCGTTAGGAGCTATTGGAGGAGCGGCGGTTGGTGTAGGTTTATCTTCTGTAATTTCAGGAGGACCAGTTTATAATAAAATTTTAAATTCTTTAAATAAAAACCCAATATATACAGGTATTGGTGTAGGCTCAGTAGGTGGAGCTGGTTTAGCAGCATCTACTGGAGGTGATCGTACAGATATAGTATATGGTGCTTTACAAGGAGGTGCTTATGGTGGATTAGCGGGTCTTGGAGCGAAATCATACATAGAATTAAAAAATGTAGTTGGACGACCTGCAGCTAATATTGCAACTGCAGCTGGAGCTGGGGCCATTGTAGGACCAATGATGGGTGCATCTAGTTTTCAAGGAGCTGTTGCTGCAGGAACTGTAGCATTCACCGGTGAAGTAGCAGCTTCTACAATAAGAACTTATGAACAAAATGTAGCAGCATCTTTAGAGGTTGAATCTAAAATAGATACTGCTATGAGACATCCTCTTAGATATGAAAATCTTGAAGCCGATCTTAAAGCACTACAAGAAGCTAAAAGGGCAATCCGAAATAACCAAACATGGACAGGATATGTGAGAAGTATTTATCATGATTTCGTTGGGAAAGCCACAGGAACTTCATCATATGTAAGTAGTGACATTCACGCTAGCCAAGTTAGACATATACCATAATATTTCATATTTCATAAATCATATTCAATGTTTTTTTCCGATTCGCAAGTTTCCCGTCATGACGTTCAGTTGGCTGGGACTAAAGTAAACGACGCGTCCATGTGGAGCAACGAGCAGTGGAAGAGGTGGTCGACTGGCTTTCTTTATCCTGAAGCAGTGGCTAACACAGACGGTGTAGCAGCTAATCAACTTGTGGCGGACGCTCCCAAACTCGGTTTGAAAGAAAACAGCCAAATTGACAAGAAATCCACGAAGACTTTGGCCGATCAAAAACACAACCGCGCAATTACGCAGGACGCGGTTATTAACCAGCATGGATACGAAAAAGACCTCACGACTCAGGCTTATGAACTGACTAATCAAATTTACGAACACGATCGTTTCATTAATTCATACAACAAACCTTTTGCTGGAAGACTTCATTAATTCATATTACCATGGTTGGAAAATACGGTATCAGAGGATCGATCGGCGCGCCCGGCAAATCACTAGGCAATGGACTCTTTACTTTGGGGAAATCTGGTTTGATGCATGGGCTTTATAAACACCACAAGATGGGAATGTATCCAAAAGGTATGTACTCAAACGGTGTTGGAGATGCGATCAGCAATGCATCCACCATTGGACAAAACTTTTTAGGGCAAACTCATAAAGCACTAAGTTTTCAAAACCCGAACAATAATCCAAATACAAACTTGCTGCATTTACCTTTCGAAGGGAAAATCGCTTCGCAGTTACAGTCAGACGTTATTTCAGGGCGGAAACACCCTCTTCAAGTAATCAATACTGCTAAAGACATCAGTAATCGTATCTCACATCCAAGTTGGAGTGAACGCTACGAACAACACTCAAATTTTAATCACAAACCTTATAAAGGATTGAAAAGAGGCGCATTGAACTCAGCGCCTCCGTTCTTCGGACACAACAAGCGCCACAAAAAAGTGCTTAATCATCGCAATTTACCAAACTCAGTATCTACCGGCGAAGCTAATGTATACTCTTACATGGCTCAACCTTCGATCATGCCGAAATTAACCACGCACCAAGCTGCTGAAATGCACGGTCGCGCGAAAATGTAAAAAAAAAAATATTTATCAAATAAAACCTCGTTTATTAATTTTGTTTTTTCTCTACTCATTATTCAAAAATTGAAATACACGAACATGGATCAAGCTGAAAATATTGAAACCGTACCGCATTCTGAAATCCACTCGTCAAAAAGTTCTAATTCAGTTTATAAATTTGAACGAGATACTTTTTATAAGAGTTGTTGTGATTCCAGAATAGATAGAAGAGCATTGTTGTTTTTTACACAACTGAGTATGAGCGTGCTTGCTATTTCCTTTAGTTTTTACAAGTTGTGTTTAGATAACATCACCACAGAAGAAAAAAATGCATGGTTTATTCTACTTTCAGGTACGATAGCTGTTTGGTTACCTAACCCACGCATGCATTAATTAATCCAGGAATGACCTAACCTCATTATTTCAAATTCCTGTTAAAAAAAAGTGAACTTATCATGGCTTTGTTTTCAAAAAAGTACTTGGCAGTTCCTACTGAACTTACTTTTCACCCCAAATCTCATTCTGACGATGTGATTCTCAATAAACAAACTGTTAAGATTGACCCGTATACAAGTAAAACGTTGTTTTCTCCGGGAGATGATATCCAAATTAAAATCACGGGCGACAAAGCTGTAGACTTGCGGACTATAGTCCTCAACTTCACATGCTACATGGTTAACAACGAAGGTAAATCAATTAGAGACGATGTGAACGCATTTGCGACGTCAACAGACATTTTCAGAGGTTCAAGTGATTGTGTCACGGACTTAAAGAGACGACAGGTTGTTCATTTACACTCATGGATCGGCAGTATTTTCAAAACTTTTAACTTGAGATTGAACGATACCGTTCAAATCGAAAACATCGACCACTACAACCGTCTAAGACATACCCTCGCCAAAATGACAGTCAACGAGGGTTACCGTAACTCACAGTATGGTCACATGGAAGGGTGGCACTACGACTGCAAAGAACCAATCGCAAACCTAGGAGTAGGACTTCCACTAAAAACAGGCACTACCGCTTATTGCCTGCGAAACGGACGAGAGCTAGCAGACAAAATTATTACTGATTTGGGACCAGCACCAAGTCAAACACCTAAATGGATTGAAACTATTGATCAGAAGGATGCACCTACTCAAACAATTTTGACCACATCATTAAAAATAACTAAAGCTGGTACTTCAGACCTTAATCCCGCTGTTACTATTCCCGTTGGTACTGTTATTAGAGTTTCATCGGATGGTGATAAATTAATTACAATTGTTTCAGTTGGTAGTGCCACAACATCTGAAATAGATTATGTAATTACTAATTCAGACACCGCGGCTACAACTGCGGATCCGATACTCGATCTTAAATTTGATGAAGTTGGTGGTTTTAGAGAGAATGATGATTTGGTTACGATAAGAAACATTTCTTATTTTGATCGGTACATGGCGGGTGTGATTGAGCGAGAATATAGTATTCGATTAGATTTGAGCGGGTTGTTGGGGCGAGTACCTAAGATTTTATATTTACCAACTGTTGGTAGTTTGGATATGTACATGCGTCTTGAAGACGCGGGTAAGGTGATTAACTTAGATGATCAATCTGCTGGTGCAGTTTCGTATAGAGTGAAGGATATCCATGTGCAGGCTGAATATTTCGACTTGAGTCAGGCTTATCTCAACAGTTTGAAAACCGTATTGGACGATCAAGGTATGGTTCTTGAGTTAGATACTTACTTAACTTATGAATTCCCTCTTGATACAAGTTCTACACAAACCATTCGACTATGGCGGAGGTTGGTTTCTTTGAAAGGGTTGTATTTCGGTATTTATAGAGAAAATAAAGATTTGACTTATGAGCGAAAGAAAACTGATATTTTAAGTAGATACGACCATGCGGGACTAAAAGAGTACCAATTGTATATTGATGGGCGACCGATTCAAGCTCACCCAATTAAAACTGAGGTGTTGTTTGAAGAACCAGACGTCAACGGCCATAAACAACATGGTTTTGCTTCAAAAGTTTTGAATTCAGAAGCGGAGTGGGAAATTATGAAGGCGTTAAGATATCATGGAGATATTAGAACTGCGCCATTCTATGATCGTGATCAAAAAGACAATACCAATAACCAATCTTGGCGTGCGGTTCGGAATTACGATTCTTCTGGTGCAGATGATGATTACTTTCAAAAGAAGACTGAGCTCGTATACAATAACAAAGACTTTCGCGCAACTCCGTTTGCGTTGTACGCTGTTGACTTGGAAAAGTCGGATCTTTTATCTGGCACGTCGCTTTCCAACGAGTTGGCGTTGCAATTGAGATTCAACACCGATGATAGACTCACATCAACAATCCAAGCAGATTCTCCTACTGGAGACACTGCGCTCAATTTCAATTATCGATTATTTATGTTTTTGCATTATGACAAGAGAGTGATTGTGCATTCAGGACTCAGAATCACTGAGATTGAGTAATACACTTCATTATTTCAAATTCTCAGAAAAAAGAAACCATGTCCTACTTTGGAAAAGGTTTGAACAAAGTTCCTTCGTCGTTGTTATTTCATCCCAAAACACATAGCAATGATATTATTCTAAACAAGCAAACTACTCAAATCAACCCGTATACCTCTCGTAAAACTTTCGGGCCAAATAATGAACTCAAATTCAAAATTACCGGGGACAAAAGTTTAGATTTAAGAACATTGGTTTTTAACTTTGATTTAACTTTGCTTGATAAAGATGGAAAAACAGGAGCCGCAGCTACGTTTAGCCCCAGGTCATTAGCTTCTTTTCCTAAATTTAATGCAACACAAGATACTAATGATATAAACGATGTGGCAGTTTCTCATTTTCATAATTGGGCAGGTAGTATAATTAGCAGATTACAAGTTAGACTTAATGATACAGTATTGATCGAAGACCTGAAGTTTTACAATATTTTGAGATGTATGTTGGCTAGGTTAAGTACTAATAAAGACTATGCTAACAGTATTTATGGTAATATGGAAGGATATCATCCAACTTTATCTACGTTAGAAAAAGGACTTATAATCAGTAGTAATCATATAGGTATGCAGTATAGTAAAGATAGATTAGGTCATAGTAAATTTTCAGCTGGTATTTCGTTTGATGAACAGCCTGATATGGAAACTATTTTACAACAATTGCTCCATGTCGAGGCTAAAACTAATAAAGAATATACAATCAGGTTTGATTTGAGCGGGCTAATGGGTAGATTTCCTAAAATTATCTATTTACCAATAGTAGGGAGCATAGATTTGGAAATAACTTTTGCACCAGCAGAAACAGTCATTAATTTAGATACTGAAGGATACAGTGATAATAAAGATGCTCTTTCTTATAAAGTTGATAATTGCCACCTTCAAGCTGAAATGTACGATTTAACACAACCTTATTTAAATTCTTTAAAACAACTGGTTGAAATGGAAGGACTTAACATAGAATTAACTAATTATTTGAGTTATGAATTCAATCTCAATGCATCCGACCAGCAAACTATTCGTTTATGGCGTCGTCTTTCCAGTTTGAAGTCAATTTTCTTCGGAATTAAACGAATTCCAATTTCAATTCGAGATCAACGAGCTAAAGTCAATGAATTAGAAGAGTGGTGTCACGCTGGATTGGATAATTATTTAGTATTTGTAGATGGTCGTCCTATTTCAGCTCATGCTTTTTCAACTGTGAAGTCAGCAGAAATTTTGAGTGTGGATAGTGATACAACACGTAGAAGCGAATCAGTATGGGAATTATCAAAAGCGTTAAACAATCACGTGAATACTAATGGAAGAACACCCAACTTGGACATTTTCACTTTGGACGAGCGAATGAAAAACTCAATTTTAAAAAACGACATTGTTAGCACAGGTAGTGGAGATCCGGATTTAGTGGCAAAACAAACATCTCGTAGAAATTTAAGATATACTGCTGACCAGTTTAGTGTATATGGAGTAGACTTAGAAAAGTCAGAATTGCTTTCAGGCACCTCACTTTCCAACGAGTTAACTATCCAATTAAAGTTCAACTCCAGCTCTTCCAAAAGACTTGAAGATCAAGGAACATTATACGACTATAAACTGTACGTATTTTTATATTACGATAAAAGAATAGGAATCAACTCCGGATTGAGAATCACAGAGTTAGAATGAGTGGTTTACCTGAACTATACGATAACAAAATGAATTATCGCTACCCTGGAGCTGGGGCAGCATACTACAACCAAGGAATGATCAGCAGTGGTGGAATCGCTCCACCATCAGGGTATTTCAACAAAGCCAACCAACCGCCCAACCGGACCGCGATCATCTTTATCGACAGCAGGGACAAAACTAATCCGTACGATACCGCAGCCGACTTCGAAGTGGATTTGACGGTTAACCTCCCAAACATCAAAATCATCCAACCGATTTACGCATTTATCCCGATCGCATTCTCTCCGTTCCAAGATGGAGTTCTACGGTGGATCATCGAAGGTGTTAATGGGAATGACAAGGCTCTAATTTCAATGTCCATCAACGACAAAGTCTATCTTCAAGCAGATGGATTTGCGGAATTAGAAAAAGACATGCAAGATGCGACACTATCAACTATAAATGAAACAGTGGTCTTCACGATAACCACGCTCTCGAACAACAAGATAGAGTTTAAAACTGATAAAGGAAATTTGTACTTTATGCCTCGTTATCAAGAGGGGTACATGGTTCCTAATACCGAGCAATCTGCCGCAATTAACCAAGACATTCCCGAATTCAACGCAACCTCTTCCCATAATTTTGGATTCAAGTATGAAAACAAGAGCGGAGCCGCGATTATTGGAGAAAAAAAAATCACTTCGGATTATGTGTCTTCTTTGCAAGGAGAAACGTATATCAATATTTATTGCAACGTCGATTTGAATTCATCTCATACAAACGCGTCTCGAGACCGCAAGAACGTCCTTTGCCAAGTTCCAGTTACTGATTACGGCACTGCGATCCAAGTCAACAAACTCAACTTCACGACGATGAACGTTGACATCAACAACTTAAAAAGATTAAGTTTCGTTTTGGAGTTTCCGGATGGGACCAAGCCTAAACTTGACCCTAACCAACACATCGGCTTACAACTCAAAGTGTGGTACTACGAACCGTCCAAAGGAGCCTCAACTGCGCATTAACCGCTCCACACTAAAGAACTTGCATGCTTTTTTTATTATATTATATTATATTATATTATATTATATTATATTATATAAAACTTAATAAAACAAACATTGCGTTCACAAAAGTATTATTTATTTAATTGATATTTATAATTTATCATAATTTATCATTCTGATCTGGGCGGCTCGATAATCTAGCAGCAGTTTTAACTACGTTAGAGTCGAGTACTTTTTCTTGATGATTAACTTTAGATCTGCCCGCATGCACGTCGTTGGCTTTATCAGCTTCTCGAACAGCATTTTGAGTTCCACCACCAAGTGGGAACAAATCTCTGTCTTTGTTAGCGGAAGGATTCATCGACACCATATCACTGCCACTAGCTCCGGCCACAGTGTTAGCATTCCATTTGGTGATGTATGCTCCTTCTTTGTTAGGGACCATAGCGTAGTCATGAAGAGCTGCTCTAGACCTCCCAGAAATTTGGTCATAGTAAACACCTGTAGCCAATGAATCTTGGATCGTAGCGTTCAAATTATGTGAAGAAGCGGTTACCAGTCTGTTAATATCACTAGAACCTGGTAAATGTTCAAAAGTACTGCCTCCGTTGCTTAATATAAACTGCCCACGTTTTGATTTGACGTTGTTATCTCTTAATGAAGGCATGCGACGAGCGGCCATAGGTATGTTTTGTGAAATTGCATTAGGTCCTCCGACATGATTAATTTGCCAAGGACGATCATCAGTGTTAAAATTAGTTGTTGTTGGATAATGTGCAACAGAAGAAGTTAAATGAGTTTTTTTACCACCGTCCGCATTAGTAGAAATAGATTGTAAACCAGCACGCGAAGCTCCCCCAAGAGAAGAAGTATCAAATTGCTGCAAACGCTTTGCTGAAGTTTGCATTTTGAAAAATGATTTTATTTAGAAATACTTAAAATGTAACCAAGGTAGTCTAAATTTCGCTGTAATTAATTTTAATTGAATAGTGAATAGCTTATATGCTTCTTGAAAAACGCTGTAAACTTTCCTTTTAAGTTCTATGTCTGCATTTTTTAAAACAACAACTTTTCGAACATCAGATTCGAATGTTGCCATGTCATATTCACTTTGATTCAAAATCTTTAAAATCGCCATTATTATTTCCTCAATTTGATCATCAGATATTCTATCTCTGTGCGAATTCAAAACCAAGTGTGTAACAACAGTTGTCATAAAATCACCGTCACCTTCACCTTCACCTCCCTCTTGTTTTTCCTCTTGTTTTTCCTCTTGTTTTTCCTCTTGTTTTTCCTCTTGTTTTTCCTCTTGTTTTTCCTCTTGTTTTTCCTCTTGTTTTTCCTCTTGTTTTTCCTCTTGATTTTCCCTTAAAATTTTCATTCCGCTTTCTTGTAACTTTTTTTTAAGACTAGAGCTTAATTTTTGAAAATATGGCGTTTTCATCTGTTCTTTACTAAAATCTAATACTCTCTGTGGTTTTAATGATGCTGGTGTGAATTTTTTCTTTTCTTTTCGTTCTGCGCGTTTTCTTATGGATGCTGAAATTGACTTTTTCAAATGCGGAGTCAAAGTTTTATCAGCAAAGTTTTTAAATTTTTGCTGACTCTGCTTTGACAATGAATTCCACAATGATGTATTTGCTAACCCTTCAGTAAAATCATGGATCAACTTATCACCACGTCGTAATCTTGGAGTTATTGGAACATCGAATTCATCATCGTGTTGTTCTTTCAATTTTTCTGCAGACTTTTTTACAATTTGTTTAAATTCTTTCGATTCTTCGTTTGAAAAATTATTATTATTATCTATCAAAGCATTGCTTGTATCAACTAATACATTAATATCTTCATCAATCGTATCGTCTGGATGTGGAATAATTTGCGGCACTTCCGCTAACATGTGCTCTATTTGTTTATAGTCCATTGTTTCAACATCACGCATTATTTTATATTCATTTTTATTTTCTTCTTCTTCTTCTTCTTCTTCTTCTTCTTCTTCTTCTTGTTCTTCAATTCTTCTTTTTTTAAAATTCAACTTTTTTGTTGCAGTATGTTTAGACTTTTTATCACTTCTCCTTCTTTTTGATGTTCTTTTTGATGCTGCACCAAGGAAGGGGGTTATACTAGTATCATCAAACGGTGTATCATTGTTGAAGTTTTGTAGTGCTTTAGTGTCTGTTGGGAATGGCGTATTTACTTGACTCATAGGTGACATAAATTCCATAGCTGACTCAGGTGTTTTTCCGAGATCAAAGGATTTTAGCGGTGAGGTAGTTGGTGTATTTGTTGAGTTTTCATATGGTGGAGTAGATAAAATCCTAAACATTAATAAATTTTCTTGTTCATCATTCATCATGGATTGTTTTTCTTCTTCAATTGGTTCTGTTATTTCAATACTTGAATTAAGCGCTTCTTCAACATGTACAAATTCTTCTTCTTCTTCTTCTTCTTCTTCTTGTTGTGTTAGTTTTCTTTTCTTTTCTTCTCGTATTTTAAATCGAGTTCTTCCTGCTATGGGTGATGATTCTTTATTTTCTTCTTGTTCTTGCTTTTCTTTCTTTTCCTTTTCATCTCGTATTCGTATTTTTATATAACTAGAATAGTAATATTTACCCTGTTCATCTTGCGGAATAAGTAGTCGGAAATAATAATAATGCTGAGATTTGAAAATAATGTCTTTTTCTTCTAAGCTTTCGGTACTTTTTTGTTCAATTGCTTGACTTTGGAAAAATTGTTCGTGTTTTTTTTGCTTAGAAAATTCTTTATTTGACCTTTGGATTTGTTCATAATTAACAGGTGTGGCTTGATTAATATTTTTGTTTACCCTTTTGAGATAATTGACGACAAATCTCCAGGCTTTTGCTGGTTTCGAACTTTGTTGATTCATTTGCAAAATCCATTTGTTAGAATGTTCACCAATTTTTTTTAAAATTTCATTAGTTATTCCAAATGCGCTAGGACCAGCTAGAATTAAAAACAAACTTTTTCCTAACCAAATTGGTATATTATTAGATGTTAAGTAACTATTTAACATTTCATGTACGATTCGCTGAGTTCTTATTTCTTTGATTTCAGGACTGTGTGTCTTAAAATCTTGGAAAGTGTTAATCAAATCATTGACTTCATCACTATTAAGATTTACTCCCAATTCTGCTTGAGTATTTTTTATTTCTTCTACAATTTTTTCTTCAATACCCTCATCTACTTGATTTGCTGTTTTCAAAAATAATTCTTCAGCTATATCATCATTTAATTGACCTGCAATCATTGCTCCACCAGCTGCAGTAACAGCTGAAACTGCGCTATTAATTCCTTGTACTGCTTTTCCAAATGATCCTCCATCATTCGCTCCTCTTCTTATTCCCCCATCATTCGGTCCTCTTCTTATTCCCCTATCATTCGCTCTTCTTATTACGTTTTCATTTACTCGGAACATAATTTCTCCTTCTCTTTCTCTATAATAATGACGTGAGAAACTTTTGAATATTTTGCTTACCACAACAGCAGTGAGTGTTATAAACACAGCAAGCAATGGTTTTTTTGAAAATTCCCATAATGCTGGAGCTGTTATGTCATTTGGATAAGGAAATCTCTTTCCATAATAATCTCTTATTTCATCAAATTGTAAATTCAAATTCTTAAAGTTTCTAGGCACAAATCTATCTATTGAGTGTTCTTTTAAAGGATTCAACCAATTGGCTTTCTTTATATTATTTATTAAATTATCATTGTATTGAGAACTGATAATATCTTTTGGATTGAATAAGTTGTCTGTTTTTTCTGTCTGCACTTTATATTTAGAAAACGAAGATGCATCAAATGGTATTACTTTTCTTACTAAATTTTTAAATTTTTTAGACATTTGTATAGCAGTCACTCCACCTAACGAATGCCCGGTCATTACAATACTTAATCCGTTTGAACCATATTGATCAATAATACTTTGAATCTGTCTTTCCATTTCTGTATTATAAAAATTAAAGTTAAGTGGAAGTTTAATGTTATGCATTTTCATAAGTTCTGTAGCCCACGTTTGGAAACCGACCCAATTATTCATATTGCGCCACCAATCACTGATTGAGTTTGTCCCCTTAAAGCCTAATACAATTTCATGTTTATCTGAATCATAGTACACACTCATATCATGTCGCGAATTTTCTTCGTCATATACATATGAACCCACTTTAAAAGGTCGGTTAACTTTATTGTGATAACTTGTTGCACTAATAATTGATCCAATGCGTTGTTCTAAATTCAAATCATTCCAAAATTGATTTTCTGATGCTCTCTCGTCTGTTTTAAGATATTCTTCATTAAATTTCATTTGAGACCATAACTTAGGATTCGGACTAATGTTTAATACATTGCCGGAGTTATCTATATTAATAACACCTTGATTAACTAATTTTTTATACATATGTTTAGATACTTCTCCAAAAACTCCTTCTTTCATAGAT
>Ga0224502_10000289_pt1 | contig 16081 bp, 16 predicted proteins | sample SF_Oct11_sed_USG_5_FD_169104 | JGI IMG/M metagenome (GOLD analysis project Ga0224502, IMG submission 169104) | Sediment microbial communities from San Francisco Bay, California, United States - SF_Oct11_sed_USGS_13 | ecosystem: Environmental > Aquatic > Marine > Sediment | place: USA... | reverse complement strand
GGCGTCCCCCTGGACCGCAAGCGCGCCGGTTCCGCGGTCGACCAGGCCATCGAGATGTTCAGGACCGAAGAGTCCTTTTACTTCGGGCTCGCGCCGGAAGGGACGCGCAGCCATGCAGACCACTGGAAGTCGGGCTTCTACCGGATTGCCCAGGGCGCCGACGTGCCGGTCGTCCTCGGCTTTCTCGACTACGGCAAGCGCCGTATCGGCATCGGCACGACGCTCGAGCTATCGGGCGACTGGCACAAGGACCTCGATTTCTGCCGGGAGTTCTACAAGGACATCGAGGGCCGCTGGCCGGAGAAGGTCGGGCCCGTGACGTTTCCTGCGGACCCGACCATCGAAAAGAGCCGCAGGAAGAAACCCACTCAATAAGGGGACAGTGGGGTTATAAGGGGACAGTGACCCTAATTCGCGAATTAGGGTCACTGTCCCCTAATCTGTGCTCAGTAGCGCCAGTTGACCTCCAGGCCGAGCAGGCGTCCCTTCTGCATGGGCCCCGCGGTCCATAGACCGGCTATCGAGGTCAGGTTACCCCAGTTGGCTTCGTCGCTCAGGTTCCTGCCGTACAGCGAAACCTGCCAGCTGTTTTCCGGCGAATACCAATTGATACTCGCGTCGATGCGCTCCTGGTCGTCGAAGACCTCGGTATTGGCGTCGTTGTACGGGTTTTCCTCGCGGAAGCTGTAGCTGCCGGCGACATTGAAAACGCCGAGCGATCCCGCGGGGATGTCCCAGGAGAAGCCGAGGCTGTAATTCGACGGCGCGAGCCGCGGCAGGTCGGGGCCGATGACCGTAACCGGCTGGCCGGTCGCCTGCTCCAGCAGCGCCTCGAGCTGCGGCACGAACGGATCGATGCGGTCGTACTCCCCGTCCTGCACCCCGAGTGACGCGTTGATGGAGAAGTTCTCCGTCAGCAACGCGACGAGATCGACTTCGGCGCCCTGGATGGTCACGTCGCCCGCGTTGATCGTCGCCTGCAATACGATGACGTCGGGGTCGGGGAGATTCAGCTCGCGCTGCATGTCCGTGATCTCGTTGTGGAACGCGGCAACGTTGAGGCGTACGCGGCCATCGGCAAAGTCGGTCTTCAGGCCGATCTCGTAGGTGTTGTTCTCCTCTTCCCGGGTCGGGCCCGGCGGGATGATGAAGGGCCTCGCATTGCGGAAGTTGAAACCGCCCGAGCGGTAGCCCTTGGACCAGAATGCATAAACCTGGCCGGACTCGCTGAAGTTCCACTGCGCCCCGAGCTTGGGCGTGATGTTGTCCCAGTCACCCTCGAGGTTGTCGAACGTGCAGTTGAACGTCACAACGTCCCTGCACGGAGTGCCCGGCGGCGCGGTAATGATCTGCGCCTTCTTCGACTCGTCCGTGTATCGAATCCCCGCGGAGAGCACCCAGCTGTCACCGAGGTAAAAGTCGTTGTTCCAGAACAAGCCGTAATTCTCGGCCTGCATGTCGCCGCCGAGTGCGACCCTCAGGTTGACGCCGGCCGGGGCAGGACCGAGGGGCGGGGGCAGCCAGATATAGCGCCCTTCGCGGTATTCGATGTCCTGGTCGAACCAGTAGAAACCGATAGTCGTTTCCCAGCTATCGCCGAAGCGCCCGGACCAGCGCAGTTCGTTGCTGATCTGCTCCTGTGACGTGAAGCCCGGCGCCGAGAATATCGGCAGCAAGGTGCCGTCGATGTCGGCCGCGGAGTCCGCCTCCACTTCCCGGTAGCCCAGGATGTTGGTGAACGTGCCGCCGAAAGCGTCGATGTTCACCTCGATCGTCGACTGGAACCAGTCGATCTCGGTGTAGCCGATCTCGTCGGCCGTGGTCTTGAAGTTTGCGAGCCTCCCGGCGCGCTGGTCGGTGACGTTGGCCCACACGGCGCCGTCGCCTTCGGTCTTGCCGGACTCGAGTATCAGCGTGATGTCGACGTCGTCGTTGGGTGTCCAGACCAGCGTCGGCCGCACCAGCGTCGTCTCCATCTCGCCCACCTGGCTGCGCAGCGCCGGCTCGGCATAGAACGGTTGCAGCGGGTGTGGCGCCGGGAATACCGCAGCGGCGGGGTTCGGCGGTATCGTCTGGTTGATGTTGTCGAAGTAGCCGTTGTCCTTGTCGTAGAGGACGGCGATCTTGGCAGCCAGCCGGTCTTCGATCAGCGAGCCCTCGACTGCCGCGGCAATATTCGTCTGTTCTTCGTCCGTCTGCCCGACGCGCACCTTCGCCCGGAATTCGCCGTCGGGGCGCGCGTTGCGCAGCAGCACGGCCCCACCCGTGACGTTGCGGCCGAACAGCAGGCCCTGGGGACCGCGGAGGACCTCGATGCTCTCCAGGTCGAAAGTGTCGAGCACGACGCCGTAGGTCGTTCCCAGGAACACGCCGTCGATGAAAACGCCGACGGTCGGGTCGACCGAGGGAATCGAGCTGTTGATGCCCTGGCCGCGGATCGAAAAGTTCTGCACGCCCGGGAAGGTGCCCACGGCTTCGAGCTGCACGTTCGGCATCTTGTAGCTCAGGTCGTTGAGCTTCTTCACGAACAGGGCGTCGAGCTGGGCGGCGCCGAACGCCGTCAGCGCGACCGGCACGTCCTGGGCCTTCTCCGCATCGCTCTTCTTGCGCGCGGTCGTGACGATTTCCTCGAGCATCGCGCCCGCGGATCCTTCTTGCGCATTCGCCACGGCGGGTAGCGAGAACGCTGCAAGTGCTGCACCCAATGCTGCGCCAAGGCCGGCGAATGCAGCGAACGCAGCGCGTATCTGTCTGTAAATAATAATTGTTTTCATTTCTTTCCCCCGGCAGCTTTGCTGCAGTCCCGACAGCATACTTTCGTTTGCATACGTCGCTCAAGCGATAGAATGTGTACCGATGACGTCGAATCCAGACACCGGACCGCAGCGCAGACCGATCCGCAGTTTCGTGCGCCGGGCCGGCCGCCTCACGGCCTCCCAGCAGCGGGCGCTCGAGGAACTCTGGCCGGCCTGCGGCGTTGAGTTCGATGGCCGGCGCATCCGGTTCGATACCCTGTTCGGGCGCACGGCGCCTGTCGTGCTCGAGATCGGCTTCGGCAACGGGGACACGCTGGTGCAGCAGGCGGCCGAAAACCCGGAACTGGATTTCCTGGGCATCGAGGTGCACGAACCCGGGGTCGGCCACTGCCTGCTCATGGCGCGGGATGCGGGCGTCACCAACCTGCGGCTGATCCGGCATGACGCGGTCGAGGTTCTAGAGACGATGATCCCGGCGGCGTCGCTCGCGCGGGTCAACCTGTACTTCCCGGACCCGTGGCCGAAGAAGCGCCACCACAAGCGCCGTATCGTGCAGCCGGGATTCCTCGAGACCGTGGGGGACCGCCTGTCGGCAGGCGGTTGCCTCAATATCGCCACGGACTGGGCCGGCTACGCGGAGCACATCGACGCGACACTGGGCGAATCGGCCCGTTTCGAATGCGCCGAGCGCCGCGTCCACTCTGGCGACAGGCCGCTGGATCGTCCCGGCACCAAGTTCGAGCGTCGCGGACTCAGGCGCGGCCACCGCATCTGGGACTGGCGGTACATCCGCGCCGGTTGACGCCCGCTGGCCTTGCAACTGGCAAATTGTCACCTATATATAACAAATAGACGGGTTTCTTATACAACGGATAGGGCGAAGAAGATGGCAGTACTCTACCCCGTGATCGGCCAGTGGTTCAGCCGCCCGAACGGTACGCTGTTCGAGGTTGTCGCTGTCGACGAGGACGACGGCACCGTCGAGCTGCAGCAGTTCGACGGCACTATCGACCAGATCGACCTTGAGTCCTGGCCCGACCTGTTGCTCGTCGAAGCCAGCGCGCCCGAGGATTGGTTGGGTTCGGTGGACATGGATCCCGAAGACTATCTCGGCAGGAATAATGAAGAGATACCGGCCGGTTTCCACGACCCGCTAGAGTTCCTCGACAACATCTGAGCATCGGCGGAGTTCAGCCGGACAGATTGAGGCCGTGACACTCGGCGACGTGTGCCGCTGACTTGCCGTGTTCGATGCGTCGTCCGCCAAGAAGTCGACTCCGTCACTCGTGCTCCCAGAAGAATAGAGACGTTGGAGAGATCCATTCCTTTCGGAAAGTACTGCCGCAGCAGTCGGTTGGTGTGTTCGTTCGATCCGCGTTGCCAGGGCTAATCGGGGCGCAGAAACAAACCTTGATGTCGGTGACCAGACTGAAGCGCTTCTGGCCAATCATTTCCCTGCCACGATCCCGGGTAAGAGATCTGTAGATTTCTCTCGGTAACTTGCGTGCCTGCTTGACCAATCGTTCGCGGATCGACACCGTGTCTTTGATGCGACCGTACGTCGGTGTCTCTTGCGTGTGACTGCGACCGCGACGCGCCTTTCGTGTTCGCCTCAGGTGCTGCAATAGCTCTTTTTTTTAAGGTGCCACGCGCCTGGAAATGAGACTTCAGTAGATGTTCTCGTGCGACACCTGGTTTTTCGTCGTGTCCCACATCAGGTTCTTCTGTTCCTGCGTGTAATAGATCCTCGACCTTTGCTTCATCAACAACAGGTAACGCCCTGGTATTACAGTCCAGCTGTTGCAATCACCGGTTGCATCCACACCCGCTAGCTACCGTTAGGCTAATCTGAATACAGACGACCGCTACTGAATCCGAAGCGGAAATTGCTGCTTCTGCATTATGTCATTTTAGGTATATCCCGTAATTGCTCCTGCTTTTCCAAATATGGGAATGTGCGTCGAACAGAAAAAGAAGAAGGGCTAACCTGAGGAAACTCAGGGACGAAAAGCCACGGGTCTTTATCACCAATCTGACGATCGTCGATTCGCAGAGACGGCCAGGCTGCCCGCATTGAATCAGTCGAGGTGAGCCATGAAGAAGATAATCCCGCTTGTGCTAAGTCTCTTGTTACCCGCGTCGGTGCTTGCCTCCGAGTCGACCTGGGAAGTATGCGATGAATGCCACGGCACCGATGGCATGGGAGGGGGCGATCCAATGGTGCCCGTCGTCGCCGGCATTCCGGCTGGCCACATCGAGGAGTCGATCTTCGCATACGTGGACGGCGCGCGGCTCTGCGTCAATGCGCCCCGCATGTGCGAGACAGTGGCGGCGCTATCAGAATCCCAGGTAGCGCAAGTCTCCGAGTACTACGCCAAAATGGTTCGTGGTTCATCAGGCGAGGAGTTCGACATCGTCCTTGCTGCAGAAGGTGCAGTGCTACACCAGAAATACTGCGCACGTTGCCATTTGCCACCAGAAGATGAGCATATTGCATACGCCATTGGTATACCGCTGGAAGGGCAGCGCTCGAAGTATCTACTCTTCGCTCTCGAGACATATCGCACCGGGGATCGCGAGTCGCTGGTCGAGAAGATGGATGAGAAAATGAAAATGCTCAAAGATGGTGATCTGAACAAGCTCGTTAATTACTATTCGAGTTACAAGTTGTTTGATTGACGATTTCGGCCTGGCCTGATCCGTCGGAGTATACGAGGGGATTGCAGGGTAGAACCCTATGTCTACTTCTGGCCGATGCTGTGTGAAAACTGTGTTTGCCTTCGCGTCTGCTCGATTACTCGCTTGTTGGCGCAATGCTCATCACTGCGTCCTCAGTTATCTGAAATATCATCGTCGCCACTTGCCGCAAGGGGTTTCAGGAAACGTAAGGTAAAAAACGTCATTGCGCTGATCACGAGAGCGATTTCGATTCTCTGCGAGGCAACCGCCAACCCTATTGCGCCTGTTGCCCATAGACTTGCGGCAGTCGCGGTACCTTGTACCTTACCGCGATGTTTCAAAATTGCGCCGCCCCCGATGAACCCCATTCCAGTCATCAGTCCTTGAATGACGCGGGCTTCAGCATCCGTTGAATCAAGCACTTGGTAACCGATGAGCATGTAACCGCATGCTGCAACCGCAACAAGGGGGAATGTTCTCAGTCCGGCGGTTCAAGCGTGGGTTTCGCGGTCCCAAGCGATTGGAATAGCAAAGATATAGGCCAGGGTTAATTCGACGAGATGGCTGAAAACCACAGACCAATCAAAATTCAGATTTAACAGGTTACCCACCAATCACCTCCCGCACAGGCCACGCCGAATGAGTCAGCGTAACTCAATGACCATCAGAGCCATATTGAATATCCACAATTGGCCTATTCTGTTGAAAAGCTCTGTTTTCAGAATCGTCGATATCTCATTTGCGAGTTACCGCTCAATTCGCATCGCAGATACGAGGACGTAGTGCAATTTCTATGAAAGCACTTCCTGGCGCAGGTCATCGTGGCTAACCAGCGGTACCGAACGCGCACAGGATTGAACGAATCCTGTGGTTCGGAGCAACCGGCCTCACATGCTGGCCGGCCCGGTGACGTAGATAACGCCGTCGCGCACGTCCACCGCCACCCTGCGCAATGATTTCCCACGGCACGGTCCCGCGAAACACTCGCCGCTCCCGATATCGTAAAGCGCGCCGTGGGAGGCGCAGATGATCGCCGTCCGGTCCTTCGTCAGGAACCTGTCCGGCGCCCAGTTGAGCGGGTGCCCGGCGTGCATGCAGTAGTTCTGGTAGGCATGGATATCGTCACCCTGCCTGATCACGAAACCCGTGAAAGGCCACTCGCCGTCCCCTATCGTGAATTCGCGGCAGCCGGGATCGTCCAGCTCGGCGAGGGCGCCGACCGCCACTTCCTGCATGGCTGTCACGCAGCCTCCTCGTTCCAGGGGGCGACCTTGAGCAGCAGCAACATCCCGGGCACGGCAAGCACCGTGCACAGCAGGAAGAAATTCGTCCAGCCCGTGTGCTCGACGATTACGCCCGTAACGGCACTCGCCAGCGTCCGTGGCGTTGCGGCCAACGCCGTGAACAACGCGAACTGCGTCGCCGCGAAGGCGACATGAGTCGAGCGGGCGATGAATGCGGTCAGCGCCGCCGTGCCGAGGCCGACGCCGAGGTACTCGAACGCGACGGCGAAGCCGAGCATCCAGAGGTTCGGCCCGATCACCGACAGGGCAGCGAAGCCGAGAATACTCACTATCTGGACCACGCCGAACAACCATAGCGCGCGGTTGATCGACAACTTCACCATGATCAGGCCACCGACGATGCCGCCGACGATCGCCGCCGTCAGTGACGAGAATTTTGCGACCGTGCCGATCTGGGTCAGCGTGAAGCCGACGTCTATGAAAAACGGCGACTGCAGCGCGGTCGCCATGTTGTCGCCCAGCTTGTAGAAAAACAGGAAGGCGAGCACGTAGAGCGCCGAGCCCAGGCCCGCCCGTCCCAGGAATTCCCGAAACGGCTCGACGACGGCGGCTCGGAGCGACTGCGGCGGCGTCGGCTCGGCGATGGCCTCGGACACCGACAGCGTCAGCACGATGCCGACGAGCATGAACGCCGCAACGACGATAAAGACCGTGTGCCACGGCAGGTGGTCGGCCAGTATCAGGGCCAGTGCGCCGGGAACCAGCCCGGACAGTCGATACGTCTGCACGTGGATCGCATTGCCCAGGCCGAGCTCGACATCCGGCAAAAGCTCGCGGCGATACGCATCGAGGACGACGTCCTGGCTGGCGCTGAAGAACGCCACGGCCGCCGAGAGGTAGGCGACGGTCCAGATCGACAGCTCGGGATTCACGAAGCCGAGCGCCGCGATGCTGGCGAACAGCGCAAGCTGCGTCAGCAGCATCCAGCCGCGGCGGTGACCCAGGAAGGGCAGCGTGAATCGATCCATGAGCGGCGCCCAAAGGAATTTCCACGTATACGGAAACTGGATCAGCGCGAAGAAACCGATCTCGGCAAGGCCGACACCTTCGGTGCGCAGCCACGCGGGCACGAGCTGGATCAGGACGTACAAAGGCAGCCCGGACGTGAAGCCCGTGAAGACGCATATCAGCATGCGCTTGTTGAGAACCGCTTCCCTGAACGTCTCCCGCCGCGAGCGCTCCTTGTGCACGTCAGCCGTCATGCTGCCAGTCGTAGTCCATGGTCAATGGTGCATGATCAGAAAAGCGCTGCTCCCTGTAGATCTCCGTGCGAAGGACGCGGTCCCTGAGGCCTGGCGTGACCACGTGATAGTCGATGCGCCACCCCACGTTGTTATCCCACGCGCGCCCGCGATTCGACCACCACGTGTACTGCTCCGGCTCCTGGTCGAGCGTCCGGAATGCGTCCACCCACCGGTATTCACCGAACACCTTGTCGAGCCACGCGCGTTCCTCGGGCAGGCAGCCGGAGTTTTTCTGGTTCGACTTCCAGTTCCTGATGTCCTCTTCCTTGTGAACGATGTTCCAGTCGCCGCAGATGACGAACTCCGAGCGCCGCCGCTGTAGCTTCTTCAGGTGCTCGGTAAACGAGTCCATGCAGCGGTACTTGGCCTCCTGGCGTTCGTCGCTCGAGGAACCGGAGGGCAGATACAGCGACGCCACGCTGATTCCGCCCAGCTGCACCTCGAGGTAGCGGCCCTCGGCATCGAATTCCTCGTCGCCGTAGCCACGAACGACTCTTTTCGGTTTATGGCGGCTGTAGATGGCGACGCCGCTGTAGCCCTTCTTGATAGCGTCCTCGTAGTAGCAGTGGTAGCCGGACGGCGAGAAACACTCGTCAGTGAGCTGATGGATCTGCGCCTTGGTTTCCTGGATGCAGACAACGTCCGCATCCTGGGCGGACATCCAGCCGAAGAATCCCTTGCGTGCTGCTGCCCGAATACCGTTCGCATTCAGGCTGATTACCCGGAACAAACCGACCCTCCCTGTTTCGTTGGCTAAAGTGACACGGGGCCTCCCGTGGGCATCCCACCGGGCGGCGCGTATGGCATACTCCGCGACGCCGCGTCTGGAGGCGGCCATGATACAGAAGCGCGGAGCGGGACGAAGCAAATGCAAGCCTACAAGAAGGAATTTATCGACCTGGCGCTGGAACTCGGCGTCTTGCGGTTCGGGGAGTTTACGCTGAAATCAGGGCGGGTCAGCCCGTACTTCTTCAATGCGGGGCTGTTCAACACGGGCTACGCGGCCGCGCGAATAGGCCGATTCTACGCGGCGGCCATCGCGGCGTCCGGTGTGGAGTTCGACCTGATTTTCGGGCCGGCTTACAAGGGCATTCCACTGGCGGCGCTTACGGCGGCTGCGCTCGCCGAGCAGCACGACATCGACGTCCCCTGGTGCTACAACCGCAAGGAAGAGAAGGCACACGGTGAAGGTGGCAGCGTCGTCGGCGCGTCCCTGCACGGGCGCGCCCTGATCGTGGACGATGTCATTACCGCCGGCACGGCCGTTCGAGAGGCGTACGACCTGATTACGTCGCACGGGGCCGATGTCGCCGGCCTCGCGATTTCCCTGGACCGGCAGGAGCGCGGCCAGGGCGCGGTGTCGGCCGTGCAGGAGCTGAAGGTGTCGCTGGGGATCCCGGTCGTCAGCATCATTCAGCTCGACGATCTCATCGAGATCCTGGAAGAATCGAGAGAATACGCGAAGCACGTGGACCCCGTGATCGAATACCGCCGCAGGTACGGCGTCACCGGCTGATCACCGTTGGTTTACAGAATGCGCGCCTGGCACTAAGCTCGGAAAAGCGAACTGTGTCGCAACTCACGCTTGCCGGACATGGCATATTCGGGCCCATGCTGAAACCCGCGATTACCACAGGCTTACTTATTGCTCTCGCGTCGCTTGCCGCCGTGGCCGGCGAGACGGAGCGCGTCTACCGGTGGGTGGACGAAAACGGCCAGGTTCACTACGGCGACAGCATCCCACCCGAGTACTCGGACCTGCCCAAGCAGGTTCTCAACGAGCACGCCGTCACGGTCGATCATCTCGAGGGCAGGAAGACCGCGGAACAGCTCGCGGCCGAGCAGAAAGCCCGGGATCTCGCGATGCAGAAAGAGCTGCAGCTTCGCGCCGACAAGGCATTGCTCGCCACGTACCTGTCGGTCGAAGAAATCGTCATGCATCGCGACCGCCGCATCGAACTGTTCCAGGCCCAGTCCCGCGTCACGGAACTGTACCTGCGCAACCTCGAGCGCAGGCTGACCAAGCTGAAACGGGAAGCAGCCAGGTACCGCCCTTACAGCGAGGATCCCGACGCGCCGCTGATCAGCGAGGATCTCGTCGCCGACATCAACGAGACGCAGGCCACGATCGCGCGGCACCAGGAGAACCTGTTGCAGTTCCGCGAGGAAGAGCGGCAGATGGTCGCTCGCTTCGAAGGCGACATCAGTCGATTCAAGTCCCTGAAAGGCCTGAATTGACGGGAGGCTCAGGCCGTGCCTGAGTGTCCGAACCCTCCTTCTCCCCGATCGCTGTCGGCGAATTCCTCGACGACCTGGAAGCGCACCTGCTCCACCGGCACGAACACCATCTGGGCGATGCGTTCGCCCGGCTGAACCTCGTAGGCCTGCGAGCCGCGGTTCCAGCAGGAAATGAACACCTGCCCCTGGTAGTCCGAATCGATCAGGCCGGTGAGGTTGCCGAGGACGAGACCGTGCTTGTGGCCGAGACCCGAGCGCGGCAGGAGCACCGCCGCAAGTCCCGGATCCCCGATATGAATCGCAAGGCCCGTCGGGATCAGTTCAGTCGCACCGGGCTCGACCGTGACCGGCGCGTCGACGCAGGCTCTCATGTCGAGGCCCGCGGAACCGTCGGTCGCGTAGTGCGGCACCGGGATCGAATCACCCAATCGCGGGTCGAGGAGCTTTAGTTCGATGAGTCGCGTGGGCAAGCCTGTCGCTCCTTTTCCTGTCGTCTTTTTTGCCGTCATTCTTTTGTAGAGACGACGGACAATGCGGGCGGCATTCCTGCGCCATGCGTTTCCAGAAAGCGCTCTGCGATGACGTCCATCAGTCCGGCGGCGAGCTCGGACTTCGGCATATTCGCGAACACCTTTTCGCCGCCGTTCCAGAGCAGTTCCGCTGCATTGTCGTCGTAATCAAAGCCACAATCAGCACCAACGCGATTGGCGACTATCATGTCCAGTTTCTTGTCTGCGAGTTTTCCGAGCGCGTACTCGCGGACGTTCTCGGTCTCCGCCGCGAAGCCCACGGTGAATGGCGCAGCCTCGAGCGACGCCACGGATGCCAGTACGTCCGGCGAGCGCTCGAGTTCAAGTGTCATCGTGTCTCGCGTCTTCTTGATCTTCTGCACAGCAATCTCGGCCGGCCGGTAATCGGACACCGCGGCGGCGGCGATGAAGATGTCCGCGTCCGCGACCGCCGCGTGGGTCGCGGCGTGCATTTCCTCTGCCGTTTCGACGGGCAGGACTTCGACGCCGCGCGGCGCCGGCAAGGCCACCGGACCACTGACCAGTATTACGCGCGCACCGAGCGCATGCGCGGCCGCTGCCATGGCATAGCCCATCTTGCCGGAGCTGCGGTTCGTGATGTAGCGAACCGGGTCGATAGGCTCACGCGTCGGCCCCGCCGTCACCAGGACAGTCTTGCCGGCGAGCATCCCGTCCGCAACGGCGCCGGCAACGTCTTCCCCGCACACGGCCGCCGCGATGGCCTCGGGCTCGAGCATGCGGCCGGCGCCGGTTTCCCCGCAGGCCTGGGATCCCGTATCGGGACCGAGGATCTTCACGCCACGTTCTTCGAGCGTCCTGCGGTTCGCCTGCACGGCCGGGTTCGCCCACATGACCCGGTTCATCGCCGGCGCGATCACGATCGGCGCCTCGGTCGCGAGACACAGCGTCGCCAGCAGGTCCGGTGCGCCACCACCCGCAAGGCGCGCCATGATCTCGGCCGTAGCCGGCGCGATTAGCACGAGGTCCGCCCATCGAGCCAGCTCGATGTGGCTCATCGACGCCTCCGCTTCCTTGTCCCAGAGGTTGGTGCGTATCGGTCGCCCCGAGACCGCCTGCAGGGACGTCGGCGTGACGAATTCTTCGGCGGATGCCGTCATGACGATCTGCACGTCGGCACCGCGCTCGCGAAGCCGGCGAACGAGTTCGGGCGTTTTGTAAGCGGCGATGCCGCCGCTGATGCCAAGCACGATATTCATGCGCCCAGCTTAGCCTTTCAGCGCGCGGCATTTCCAGAAAAACGAGCGCTACGGTCCAGATTGATTGCTTGTATCGGCAGGCCGAAACGGAATAAATCAGGGGCGTCACCGCGCAGGAACAATAGGTAGCGTTCATGGACCGGACCGCAAGCGAGGATGCCCGCGAACCGGGCGACGCCGAACTGCTCGCCCTGTTGCTCCGCGCCGGTGGCCGCGTGCACGACGCGGCCCACCTCGCCAGCCGCCTGCTGGAACACTTCGGCTCCCTGCGCCAGCTGCTGCACGCGGACAGCGCAGCCATACTTGCCGAAGCAGGGATCGGCCCGGCGAGGCTCGCCGTGCTGCGCGCCATCCCGCTGCTTGCACGGCGCTACTTCGAGCAGTCGCTGCCCGCGGGTGCCTGCATCCGCAGCCCGGCAGACACCGAGGCTTTCCTGCTGTCGAGACTGCGGCACCTGGGCCACGAACGCTTCTGCTGCCTGTACCTCGACAACCGGCATCGCGTGTTGCGATTCGACGAGTTGTTCCGCGGTACCATCGACGGCACCAGCGTCTATCCCCGGGAGGTCGTAAAGGAGGCGCTGGCGGTCAACGCGGCCGCCGTGATCCTGGCGCACAACCATCCGTCCGGCGTTGCCGAACCCAGCCAGGCCGACGAACGGATCACCCGGCGCCTCAAATCGGCCCTCGAACTCGTCGATATCCGGCTGCTCGATCACCTGATCATCGGCGACGCCGGGACCACCTCGCTGGCCAGCCGCGGCCTGTTGTGATGGCGGGCGCGGGCGCTTGAATTGCCCCTTCAGGGCTGGTATAAAGGCCCGCTCGCTACCCGCCGTCGCGGGCCTCGTTTATATCATAAAACTGTTAAATCAAGGACTTAGTCATGTCCAAAGTGTGCCAGGTGACCGGGAAACGGCCGCAGAGCGGCAATAATGTCTCCCACGCCAACAACAGGACGCGTCGGCGCTTCCTGCCGAATCTGCAGAATAAACGGTTCTGGCTCGAGTCCGAGAAGCGTTTCGTGCGCCTGCGCGTGTCGCACAAGGGCCTGCGGATCATCGACAAGCACGGCATCGACAAGGTCGTAGCCGACCTGCGTGCGCAGGGTCAGCACGTCTGACGACGGGAGGACAGGACAATGGCAAAAGGTAATCGCGAAAAGATCAAGCTCGTGTCGAGCGCGGGGACGGGCCACTACTACACGGCCACCAAGAACAAGAAGCTCCATCCCGAGAAGCTCGAGACGAAGAAGTACGACCCGACGATCCGCAAGCACGTGACCTACAAGGAAGCGAAGATCAAATAAGCGCCCCGGGCCGTCAGGCACGACCATAAGATACCCGCGCAGCGCCGCGGGTATTTTTTTGCCTGGCCGGCAGGCTTTTTTGTTCAGGGCTTTGTTGGCACTCTAGCGGTATGCCGGAATTGCCCGAAGTCGAAACCAGCCGCCGCGGTATCGAACCGCACCTCGTCGGCCAGCCGATCGTGGACGTCACGATCCGCAACAGGGAGCTGCGCTGGCCCGTCAGCAAGGAAGTGGACAGGCACCTGCCGGGCGAGACTATCGTCTCGGTCGACCGGCGCGCGAAGTACCTGCTGATCAATACGACCGGCGGCACGGCCATCCTGCATCTGGGCATGTCGGGCCACCTCACCATCGTTGCCCGCGACGCGCCTGCGGGCATCCACGACCATGTCGACATTGGCCTCGCATCCGGGCACGCACTCAGGCTGCGGGACCCGCGCCGCTTCGGCTCGCTGCACTGGAGCGATGACCCTCACAGCCACTGGCTGCTGAAAGGTCTCGGCCCCGAGCCGCTGGGCGACGATTTCAGCGGCGAGCACCTGTGGCACCGATCGCGCGGCCGCCGCATCGCCGTGAAGCAGTTCATCATGAACGCCGGAATCGTCGTCGGCGTCGGCAATATCTATGCGAGCGAGTCGCTGTTCCTCGCCGGCATCAACCCGAAGCGCGCGGCCGGGCGCATCGCGTTGCCGCGATACGAGGCGCTCGCGGAGGCCATACGCAACGTGCTCCAGCGAGCGATACGCGCCGGGGGCACCACGCTCAGGGACTACTACGGCGGCTTCGGCGAAGCCGGCTGGTTCCAGCAGGAGCTGGACGTCTACGGGCGCGAGGACAAGCCCTGCCATCGCTGCAACCGGCCGGTAACCGCGATTGTCCAGGGGCAGCGCGCGACTTACTACTGCAAGAACTGCCAGTCCTAGCCGCAGGAGCGCGGCTCAGTCCGACGGCGGCGCGCTGCAGTACCCGGCCACGAACTCACGGTGCATGGGCTGCAGGTCGACAATCTGCCGGACCGACGCCCGGATCCGCGCGAGGAACTGCCTGAGCTCGTCGTCGCCGGCCATCTCGACGACGGGGTGATAGCCCCCGGGCACTAGCCCCTGGCCCAGCATCACCGCTGCCCAGGACTGGTCGGCGAACAGGTCGTACGGGTGCTGCGCGATCAGGCCGCTGCTCGCGAAAAGACCGACTTTGTGCAGAAGCGTATCCGGCACCTGCATGTTGCGGCAATCCTCCCAATACGGCGAGTCTCCTCGCTGCGTCAGGTGGTAGTGCAGGATGATGAAGTCGCGAATGAACTCGATCTCCGTCTTCACGTCTTCGTTGTACTGGTCGACGGCGGCCTGGTCGATCTCCCGGAACGGGAACAGCTTGATCAGCCGGATGATCCCGTTCTGGATCAGGTGGATGCTGGTCGACTCCAGCGGCTCGAGGAATCCGCTCGACAGGCCGAGAGCCACGCAGTTCCTGTTCCATTGCTTCAGGCGCCGGCCGGTCCGGAACTTTATTACCCTCGGCTCGTTGATGGTCTTGCCGTCGACGTTGTCCAGCAGCGTGCGGGTCGCCTCGTCGTCCGGCATGTAGGGGCTGCTGTACACGAGTCCGTTCCCGACCCTGTGCTGCAACGGGATCTTCCATTGCCAGCCGGCCGAACGTGCCGTCGAGCGCGTGTACGGCGCCAGTGACGACACCGACTCCGTCTGTACCGCGACCGCGCTGTCGTTGCGCAGCCAGTGCGACCAGTCCTCCCAGCCCGTCTTCAGCTCCTGCTCGATTAGCAGCCCGCGGAACCCGGTGCAGTCGATGAACAGGTCGCCGGCGACGACGTCCCCGGATTCCAGCTTCACCGACTCGATGAAGCCGGACTCCGGATGGGTTTGCACTTCGACGACCTTGCCCTCCATTCGCCGCACGCCGAGGTCCTCGCTGAACCCCCGCAGCATGCGCGCATACAGCCCGGCATCGAAATGATAGGCGTAATTGGGTTTGCGCTCGCCGTTCATGCCGAACCTGCCGGCCTTCGCCATCGAGGTCTCGACGCTGAACTCGCCGTAATCTGTGTTCTCGCCCCGCTCGAGACCCCTCAGCCAGTAGTGGTGGAACTGCGCCGCCCAGGATTCGACGCCTGGCGGCCCGAACGGGTGGAAATAGCGGTCGCCGAGATTCGCCCAGTTGACGAACTCGATGCCGAGCTTGAACGTGCCGTGCACGGCGCGCATGAACTCGGCCTCGTCGAGCTCGAGCAGCAGGTGGAAATTTTTGATGTTCGGTATCGTGGCCTCGCCGACGCCGACGGTGCCGATCGCCTCGGATTCGATCAGCTCGATGCTGATCTTTTCGCGAAAGGTCTTGGACAACGCGGCCGCTGCCATCCAGCCGGCGGTGCCGCCACCAACGATCACGACCCTGTTGAACGGGATCTTCCCTTCTGCATTCGCCATGTCTTTTACCGGTTCAGGTTGTTGCGCAAGGTGGCCCTGAGCTTACGCGCTGCGTTCTCGTCGAGTTCCCCCAGCACTCCGCGACGGCCGGCAGGAATGTGTTCCACCGACTTCTCATCGGCGTGAAAGACATAATGGTCGAATATCCCGCGCCAGGCCTCGCGCTGCTCTGCAGGCAGGTCGCGAATACTCAGGATGGCGTGCAGTAGTGCGTCCTGCGGTACCCCCAGGTAGTCGGGAGAAATTCGCCACCAGTGGTTGATCAATATGTTGAGACTTTCCAGCCCTTCGACGTGGTGCCACCACATGCTGGGGATGTAGATTGCGTCGCCAGGCTCGAGCTCGCTCGACTGCGCATGC
>Ga0224502_10000288_pt1 | contig 16108 bp, 15 predicted proteins | sample SF_Oct11_sed_USG_5_FD_169104 | JGI IMG/M metagenome (GOLD analysis project Ga0224502, IMG submission 169104) | Sediment microbial communities from San Francisco Bay, California, United States - SF_Oct11_sed_USGS_13 | ecosystem: Environmental > Aquatic > Marine > Sediment | place: USA... | reverse complement strand
CCACTTCCGGGCCTCTTGACTACTTTGTCAAGAAGTGTCATAGTTGATCATCTTTTTTCGTTGGTTTTGGTGCGTAACCCCAGAGCCTCTAGGGACTTCTGGGGGTTTTTATTGCTGGATTCAAGGAGGTGGGTAAGTCGGTCTTTATGGCCGACAGTAAGCACTTTGTCTATCTCTAGTGCAAGGTGAAGTTATACCACCGAAACCCCCTGACTCAGCTGGATCAATTAAAGAGTTTGGAGATGGGAGAGTGCAATGGCAAGACGTGGTCAACACAGCTTTATGAAACGGCAAAAAGAGATCAAGCGCAAGCAAAAGGCCCTGGACAAGATGGCGCGGCGGCAGGGCAAGATAGAGGAAGCTACCGACGTTGACGAGGAAGAGCTTACAGAGAGCCAAGAAGAGCAAGACGAAGAAGAGGCAGACTGATCGTCACTTTCGCCTGACCGAACATACTTTAATCTAAACTTTGCCATTCAAGCTACCGCCACAATATATCACTTTACCCTACCAAATCTGAAATCTACAATGTCAAATCCCTAAACCTTTTGCCACTTGTCGCGTCGTCTTCTCTCCTTTTTTGAGAGTCTCTTCGCAGGCCCTTTCTTGCGCGTTCCTTTGTCGGGATGCCATCTCTCCTCCTCATCCCCTTCTTCCACTCCCTTGGCATCCACATAGAGCGCCATTTCCATTCTTACTTCAAAATCTTCTGAATCTATGGCCACAGAACCACGCGCTTCAGCATAGCTGGCCAACTCCCGATCTGTAGTCACTAGCAGTACCTTTTCACCTTCATTTTGGCAAATCCTCTTAATCACTGTGTCAGCCGTTTCTCCCTGCCCTGAGTAAATCATTCTTATCCCTTTATGTTGGCTCTGTTCTTCAGCAAGAAGCGGTTTGTTGGCAGCATCGAAAACTACGGTTATTCGGTGACTTCGCACCCGCTTGTACTGCCGCAAACGTTCAAGGAGGGCATCCCTCCCCAGCTCGAGGGACAACTCCTCTTGTGCGCTGAGCGTCGCAGATTGGCGAATAAGATTATATCCATCAATAACCACGTGTACTGCCATGGTTCCGCTTCCTATTTCGAATTCTACTTAAGTTTGAACATCTACTCTATGGTTGAAATGGGACACAGATGGACACAGATTATCAAGATACTAATTATGTAGCTACTTATTCGCTGTAGAGAGTGCAAAGGCTGCTAAAATAAATCGAGTTCAGGAAAATCAATACCTATAATTAGGGGGCATCATCAATTTCCCCCTAAGGGTGCTAAGAATCGCTAAGCTGGAACTGCGGTTAGACTATTTCTAAGCGTGACTTCGCGTCCTTCGTGGATAATCTCCTATTTTGCCCACTGATCAAGAATATCAATCTTAATTCTACGTTATCTTAACACTTTCTGCTATTAGTTCTGTCTTGGTACGGCTGTTATCTGGAAGTATTTATGGGCGATAATAGAATGGACAATCAAACTGATGCAGAGCACATCATTTACAAAGGATGGAACAAGATTTTGAAGAGTTAAAGAAAACTAGCCTGGATGTTTCAAGAGCTTTTCAAGAAAAGATCCAGAATGCGTTGAAGGTCTTCATCAGAATAGAATTCGATCTCTATTTTACCCCTCTTGCCTCGACGAGCGATATTCACTTTGGTACCGAAGTGACGAATAAGTCGATCGATAATGGCGCGTTCATGGCTGTCAAGCGGCTTTGCAGCTTTCACTTTCTTCTTTTTCTTGAGCAGAGCCTGGATCAACTTTTCTGTGTCCCGCACGGTAAGGCTTCGTTTGACAATGGTATTTCTAGCTCGCAGTTGTGCATCTGCAGCAGGCAACGCTAGCAGTGCTCGAGCGTGCCCCATGCTCAACACCCCATCCACTATGTCATTGCGGATCTTGTCAGGCAATTTCAGCAGACGAATCAAATTGGCCACAGTGGAGCGGTCTTTCCCTATCTTCTTGGCAATTTTCTCTTGGCTTAATTGAAACTCCTGGTGGAGTCTTCTGTAGGCCTCTCCTTCTTCGATGGGATTAAGATCTTTTCTCTGAATGTTTTCAATGAGAGCTAGCTCAAATGACTCTGGCTCATCGCTCTCCTTTATAATTACCGGGACCCGCTGTAGCCCAGCCAGCTGTGCGGCCCGCCATCGCCTTTCCCCTGCTATTAACTGGTATCCCCCCTCTGTGCTTCTCACCAAAAGGGGCTGCAGTATGCCCCTTTCACGGACAGAGTCCACCAGTTCCTTGAAGGCCTTATCCCTAACATTTTGTCGCGGCTGGTTGGGATTAGGGGTGATCTCCTCAATGCCACAGTAGAAAAATTGATCGCCAGTGCGTACCAAAAAATCAGCGTCAGGAATAAGCGCTCCCAGCCCTTTGCCCAATCCTTTCTTTTTGCTGCTTCGCTCCATAGCCTTTCTAACCCATTCTTTTCGGTGTTGTCTGGTTGCTCTGGCTCTTACAGCATCTTGCCCCAGCCCCAATCGACCAGCCCAAAGAACCTAAGCATCATCATTTACCTCTCGCCTGATCATTTCTTTTGCCAGTTCCAAGTAAGCCCGCGCTCCTTTTGAATTTACGTCATAGAGGAGGGCAGGTTTACCATGGCTGGGACTTTCGCTCAGACGAACATTGCGGGGTACCACCGTTTTGAACACCCGCCTTTTAAAGTGAGTTCTGACCTCACTTGCAACCTGGTGACAGAGATTGTTCCGGCTGTCGAACATGGTAAGCAAGATACCTTCAACACCCAAGCCAGGATTGAGCGTTCTTTTTACCAACTGAATGGTCCTAAGCAACTGACTCAATCCCTCCATGGCGTAGTACTCACACTGCAGGGGGATTATCACTGTCTTGGCGGCTGTCAGGGCATTGACGGTAAGCAACCCAAGCGAAGGTGGGCAGTCCAGAATGATGTAGTCATATTGGGAAATCATGCTGCTTAGACCATGACCCAATACCTTTTCTCTCGCCTCGAGAACCTGCAGTTCAATCTCGGCGCCAATGAGTTCTCTGGTTGCAGGAATGAGATGCAAATATCGTAAAGCTGTTGTACAGACAGTTTCCGAGGGTTCAGTCTCGTTGATGAGGAGCTGATAGAGGTCTTTCTCTATCTGTCCTCGCTGGACACCCAAGCCGCTGGTGGCATTTCCTTGTGGATCGCAGTCCACAAGTAGGGTGCGTCGTTCAGCCACGGCCAGCGAAGACGCGAGATTTACGGAAGTGGTAGTCTTTCCCACTCCCCCTTTCTGATTTGCGATGGCAATGATCTTGGCCATATTCTATAACCTGCCGTACCCGCTATTGTCCTGTATTATATCCTCCCCACCTTGGCAATGAGGAGGTTATATTTGCTATTCTACCGCTTTAGCGCGATTGCTGACAATCCTAGTTAACCTATTGAGTTAGCTTAAGAGTGGCCTCTACCTGCAGGGCGATGGCTCCGGTTCGGTCCAACCTCAAAGTGCTGGCACACAATAGCACACCGCCTCCAATTTTCAAAGAGAAATACCTCCTTGAGATCAGCCAATGTTTCACGTGAAACATTGCTGCTAGAAAGGCTCCCCATAGTCACAAACCAGCTCAATGTTGAAATCCGAAGGTGGTTATTGAGAAAAATTCTTAACCTGGGCCTCGGGACATTTCTCTCATACTCTACAGATTAAAGGTAGATCATTTTTGCTGCTTATTGACCCTTTCCTTCCAGGGCCAAAGTCTGTATCATTGAGCCCCATTAAAGAGAATCTGCACCAAGGAGGAGTGTGTATGGCGCTGGTAAATGAACACTATCTAAAGTTGAAAGCTGGCTACCTTTTTCCTGAAATAACACGTCGAGTTAAGGCTTTTACCGATGCAAATCCGGAAGTTGAAATAATCCGATTAGGCATCGGTGACGTCACCCAACCCTTGCCACCTGCGGTCATCGATTCTTTGCATCAGGCTGTTAGCGAGATGGGCAAACCCGAAACCTTTCGGGGATATGGCCCCGAGCAAGGGTATCAGTTTCTCATAGATCTTATCTTAGCAAATGACTACGAGGCCAGGTCAGTTCGTCTCGATTCCGACGAAGTCTTTGTCAGTGACGGCTCCAAATGCGATAGTGGCAATATGCAGGAAATCTTTGCGGCGGATAACGTTATCGCAGTGGCTGATCCGGCCTACCCCGTCTACGTCGACACCAACGTCATGGCAGGTAGAACTGGTGAAGCCGATGCGCAGGGCCGTTACCATGGCCTCTACTACATGCCATGCACCGAAGCCAATGACTTTTTGCCCGAGTTGCCGGACCGCAAGGTAGACATCATTTATCTCTGCTTTCCCAATAACCCCACAGGTGTTGTGGCGAACCCACAGGTGCTGCAAGCATGGGTGGACTATGCCCTGGAAAACCAGGCGATAATCCTCTTCGATGCTGCCTATGAGGCCTATATCACCGAGGAACAGATTCCCCATTCCATATATGAAATACCCGGCGCCAAGGAATGCGCCATCGAGTTCAGGAGCTTTTCCAAAACAGCTGGGTTCACTGGAACCAGGTGTGCCTACACTGTTGTGCCGAAGGGCTTGGTAGCTCGAACCGCGTCGGGCGAACCGGTAAGTATTAACCAACTCTGGAACCGTCGCCACACTACCAAATTCAACGGTGTATCCTATCCCGTCCAGGTCGCTGCCGCTGCCGTGTACTCTGATGAAGGTAAGTTTCAGGTACGGGAACTGATTCGTTACTATATGGAAAACGCTCGGATAATTCGGGAGACCCTCACTTCTGCTGGTTTTACTGTGTACGGCGGGCTAAATGCACCCTACATCTGGATGAAAACTTCCGGTGGTATGAGCTCGTGGGAATTCTTTGATCAATTGCTTGCTGAAGCACACGTGGTAGGAACGCCCGGGTCAGGCTTTGGCCCATCCGGTGAAGGATATTTTCGCCTCAGTGCTTTCGGTAATCGGGAAAACATTGAAGAAGCGGTAGCGCGAATCCGCAACAAAATCTCTCCTTAAAACCCTAGAGATCGCTGAGAACTCTGCGTTCTCTGCGGTAAGTCGGCTGGAATGCCACGAGAGTCAATGGGTTGTTTGCGATGGGACACGGATCGACCAAGCGTCAAACAGTGAGTTGTAACGGAGGAGAAATACTCTACCCTCTACGGTGCGCACCTTGAAGTAATCTAAGGCGGGTTCGTTGGCCTGAACCTCTCCCTCATACCAGCGATCAATGATTTCCTCCACCTGCCAGCGGCGGTCTTGAAAGGTAAACGCTACTGGGCGCTCATTAGCCCGATAGCCACTATAGCATTCAACGTCTACGCTCTCGTATGGCATCCTCGCCCTATCGCGGCTACCTGCCCGCAACGCTCTCGCTTGTCGCAGATCCTCGCTTGCGGGGCGAGACGGGCGGGGAAAGCCGCTCCCACAGTCTCAAATTTTCTTAGAGTAATGGAATATTAGAGTACTATAGTGACTTAAAATTCCAAATAACAAATCACAATTGCCAAGGTTTCAGTGTTCAGGTTTCAGCTTGTATGTTTCTCTTTCCTGACACCTGAAACCTCCTTAAGGTAGGCTAATATCGCTTAGCTGGCGGTCGTAGAGTTTACCTATTCCGTACTCGGATCGGCGCAGGAATCTCTCTTTGGCGGGTCCTATGATCTGCATTTCTGGATGTTTACGTTGCACCTCTATGGCAAGCTTCATCTCCTTAGTGCAACCGGTGCTGTAGGTGGCGTCCTTACCAAGCCATTCCGGTGCTACCTCCCTATTAAGAAGCCCAAAACTTGTCTCAATATCTTCTACGGTCTGAAATCTCCATATATCGATTAAACCGCTCCGCTGAACCACTTCCCACATATACATGAGGTCGTCAGCGTCCATCCCAGAAACGAAGTGCTCGGCTGGATTGATTATAAAGCTCTTCTGGTATCCTTTCCGAAGGTGGTCTACATAAACTTTGAGAAGCTGAACGGCAGTCTCCATCTGCCCCGGGATGCTACCAATGATGGCGCTGTAGAAAATGACCTTATCACCGCGATCCTTTGCAGCAGTCATCTCACGGATGATACCATTGGCTTTTTCTTTGAGGTCTTGTTCTGAGAACTTCACCGCCTCGGGATGTTTCGGTTTGTAACTTACGATCACCTCTTGTCCGTCAGGGCCCAATCGTACATTGAAAATATCCCTGGTAAACTGAAACGGGGTGAAAAATAGCCGCCGCCACTGTTCCTCGCCCTTGGATATGACCATATCGGCTTCTTTGAACATTCTGGCAAAGGTAGTAGAGGTGAGCAGAAAATTCAGACGTTCCTGAGTCCCATCGGAGATAATGAAAAGCTGCGTGTCCGTCTTGAGCCTCTCCAGCAGTTCATTCTTTGAGATAGCCGGGTCTTTGATATGGTAAGCATCATGTACCTCCTGCATCAGCAAAGGGTCGTGCTCCACATCGTATCTGCTAACCTTATGGAGGTAGAACCCGTCCTTGACCACGAGAATAACCTTATGCCCCCAACCCAGGAGGAACCGTATGATCTTCAGATCAACTACGATCTCCCCCGCATCATTGCATAGCCAGAGGATCTTCTTTGGAGGCTCGCTGCACGTACCAGGGGCCTCCTGGGGGCGTTGTAGATAGTCTTGCAGAGGCTTCACTCCATTTCCGCCCAATGGCCGATGTAAGATCTTGTTAAAGTCTACCCTTGACGGACCTGCCCCTGCCTCTCCGGTTTCCCAGAGCTCACTGGCAACACAGAGGTTGAGGAGTCGCCGCAATTGCAGCTTGGCCGCCTCCGACTTGAGGTCTTCAAGGCTCTCGAAACTCAAGATGGTTTGATGGTCAATCCAGTTGAAGCTGTTCCAGAAGGTAGGGCCCGCCACCAATTCGTTCACCATCTTATTTCGTTGTACTTTAGCGGGGAAGTATGGGGTGTCGATTTTACTCTTATCAATGAAAATCTTAAAAAGCCTTTTTTCAAGGCGCGATGGGAGGAGGATATCGTCGTTTGTGTCATGTTCGAATTTGATTCGCAGTAATTCTGTGAGAAAAGTCCTTCGGGACTCATCGGCTATCAGATCTTGGACCAACTGCTCCACAATCTTCCACACCTCCTGATAACGGTCTTGGAGATATGTCTTGGACTGCCTTTTTAAAATAGCCTCGAATAGTTCGGTGGAACAGGGATAGTAGACAGCATTTTCTGGCAAATGGACAACGAAACGCACCTGTTCTGGTGAAGCCACCTCGTCAGGTTGAGTTTCGAAATCCAGGTGGTTCTCGGTGAAGAAATTGGTTAACCAGGCGTCGGCTAAAGGGTCTTCCTCAGATTTAGGTATTGAAGCCGTCTCCGGCTGAAGAGGTTCAGCGGGTTCATACAACATCGCTCATGGCTCCATCGGATCAAATGAAATCAGAATGCATAGATGCACTCTTTGTGCCACAGTGGCAATCGATGAGCCGAAGAAAAGCACATATTCCTTTTTTCCCAAAAATACTATCTATACTATATTTAATATATAAATAGTGTCCATTCGCAAACCGCGTTTATGGGTGTCATTCTGAGGAGCAAGGCGACGAAGAATCTCATAGTTACAGGGTCCGCAGAGATTCTTCGCTTCGCTCAGAATGACATGGAGGAGTTTATGGATGGACACTAGCCATAAAACATAACAAAACCGTTCAGGCCCGCTGAAAACAGCAATGGTAGATTGCCCCTTTTCGTCGGCGCGATATCTGCTAACCCGGATAATTCATGATTCTCTTCCGCTCTCAAGAATTATCCGCCCTTCGGGCTTCGACTCCGGCCCTACAGGCCTCCGCTCAGGGTTAGCCCTGAGTAAGGTGCGAAGCACCGCATCGAAGCCTGCAAGAAAGCAAACATGCTTTCTTGCAGGCGCCTATTCACGAAGCGAAAAATTCGTGAATAATGCGGGCTAACCTTGTGAATTGTATAATATCTTGAACCATTGACCCCTTTCTGCTAAACAGGGAATAGCTTGTTCATCGCCAAAAAATAGTAGCACTCCAGAGAAAAGGGCCTTGCCAATGGGTACAGATCAGCCGCACAGCAGAGAAATCATGACTGATCTGTATGAGCTCACCATGGCCGCCAGTTATTTTGAACAAGACATGTACGCTCCGGCCACCTTTAGTCTTATGGTGCGTGAGTACCCCTCAAAACGCTCCTACCAGGTCTGCGCTGGTCTGGCTCCTCTCCTTGATTATCTGGAGTCGTTCCACTTCCGTCCTGACGATCTCGAATACTTGGAACAAACTTCTCTCTTCCCCGACAGATTCCTTCAGTTTTTGGAAACGCTTCGCTTTACCGGCGAGGTCAGAGCAATTCCCGAAGGCCGCATTGCTTTCTGTGATGAGCCACTGGTTGAGATTACCGCCCCTGTTATGCAAGCCCAGCTGGTGGAGACTTTTGTCATCAATTCCATAAACTTACCAACATTAGTCGCTACAAAGGCCTCTCGTTGTCTCCATGCAGCTGGTGAGCGACGACTGGTGGATTTTTCCTTGCGCCGCACCCATGGCATGCATGCCGGTCTCATGGTAGCCAGGTCCAGTTTTATTGGTGGTTTCATAGGCACCAGCAATGTCCAGGCGGGTAAAATGTACGGTCTGCCCATCCACGGGACCATGGCCCACTCTTACGTTGAGAGTTTTGACCGAGAAATCGATTCATTCCGCGCCTTTGCCAAGTCATTTCCGGATAATACCGTCCTCCTTATAGACACCTATGACACCCTGGCCGGTGCACGAAAAGCGGTGACCGTGGCTGGCGAGATGCGACAGGCCGGCGAGAGTCTTAGAGCTGTTCGCTTGGATAGCGGCGATATGGTTCAACTCAGCCAGCAGGTGCGGAAAATCTTCGATGACTCTGGCTTTCCAGAGGTTAGAATCTTTGCCAGCGGTGGCTTCGACGAATTCAAGATCCAGAAAATACTGACCGCTGGCGCCAATATTGATGCATTTGGTGTTGGTACAAGGATGGGGGTCTCTGCTGATGCTCCTTACCTTAACATGGCTTATAAGATGGTCATGTATAACGGTAGACCGGTAATGAAATTAAGCAGTGGCAAGATTTCCTTAGCGGGCCCGAAGCAGGTGTTTCGTCAACGGACGAAAGACGGTTTTTTCAAGCGGGACCTAATCGGCTTGCTTGACGATGACATTGCCGACTCTGAATCACTGCTCATACCGGTGATGAAAGATGGAAAGCGGCTGCTCCCATCGGAGCCCTTGCCTAAAATTCAGGAACTTTTTCGTAAGGAATTTGCCCTACTCCCGGAAACCTACAAGGACCTGGAAGGAAACCCAAACTATCCAGTGGAAATAACCCCCCGGCTTCAAGCACTTCAGGATCAAGTCCGTAAGGAAATTGGCGAAAAAGAACTGGGCTTAGATTGATTCACGCTTACAGTATTTCATCTGAGCCTTTTGAGCATTGCTCCATCCCTACGTTCTGACGTCCAACACACCGAGGAAAGAAACCATGAAAAAAGATGAGCGCTTGCGCGGCTACCACGATGAACAGCTAGAGACTCTTCCCTGGGAAGAAAAAAAACGGCTAATGGAAAAACAACTACAGCGGGCGGTTCTGATCGCTTTTGAAGAAGCCCCCGCTATGCGAGAGAAATTCAAGGCAGCAGGAGTGGGAGCCACCGACATCCGCTCCCTTGAAGATCTCCAGTCACTGGCCATCACCCCTAAAGCCCAGATGCGACAACTCCAGCAAGCCTCTCCACCTTTTGGTGGCTTCTTGGGGGTAGATCTGAACAAACTCCGCCGGATTTACACTTCTCCTGGAGCTATTTTTGACCCTGAGGGACATCAAGCTGACTACTGGCGCTTGCAAGGGGTTTTCTTTAATACGGGTTTCCGCCCCGGGGACAGGGTGCTCAATACCTTCTCTTACCACCTCACCCCGGGGGGGCTCATGTGTGATGAGGCCTTGAGCGGTATTGGCTGCACAGTAGTCCCCGGAGGTATAGGCAACACTGAAACTCAAGTCCAGCTTATGGAGGAGCTCAAGCTTACAGGTTATGTGGGAGTCCCGAGTTTTCTCCAGGCCATCATTGAACGCGCAGAACAGGAGGGCAAGGATTTCCGCCGGGATTTTAGTTTGCAAATAGCGGTCACAGCCGGTGAGATGCTTACCGCTGCCAGTCGCAACCGCTTTGAAGAAGACTATGGCATTCTCGTGCGCCAGTTTCTCGCCACTGCGGATGTGGGTGGCATTGCCTATGAGTGTGGTGAGAAGAATGGGATGCACTTCGCTGACTATAGAGTCATAGAGGTGGTAGACCCTGAAACCGGCAGGCAGTTAGGACCGGGCCAGATTGGTGAGGTGGTCGTCACTTTACTTGAAAATCCAGTCTACCCTCTCATCCGCTTTGGCACTGGAGATCTCTCCTATTACGAGGAGGAACCCTGTCACTGCGGCCGGACGTCTCCTCGTCTCATGAAACTCGTGGGTCGGGTGGACCAGGTTACCAAAGTACGTGGTATGTTCATCCATCCCTCACAGGTGGAAGAGGTGATAGCTGCCTTCCCAGAGATTCAAACTGCCCAGGCAGTGGTGGAGCGAGAACAAGACCGCGACAAACTCACCTTTTGTGCGGTTTTAGCCGAACCATCATCTCAAGAAGGATTGGCCTCTCCTCTCCAGGAGAAAATCCGCGCTGTGCTCAAGCTGAGAGCGGATGTGACCTTTGTCAGTGAAAATGACATCCAGGAAGCTGAGAAACGCATTCTAGATCTTCGGAAGTGGGATTAGGGTCATATTGCGGATTTCGGACTGCGGATTTCGGACTGCGGATTGCGGATTGCGGATCTCGCCCCGCGCAGCGGCGCTCGTCCGGAATTACGGGTTCGGTGAATTGTGAGCTAGTTTCCAAGGGGAGAAGAGATTTTTACGGATTTCACCTTATGTCTAACAAAACCACAAACATATTGCTTTTTCTGACCCAAGGTTTCGAAGACCTCGAGGCCGTAACCACCCTGGATGTTTTTGGCTGGACTCAATATCGAGAGCATCTACCCAGGGTGTCAGTCACGACAGCAGGTTTCCACAAGGTCATCAAGAGTCGATTTGGTATAACCATCACCCCCGACCTCCTCTATCCTGAGATTAATCCTGAGGATTATCAAGCACTTGTTATACCGGGAGGCTTCCACAGCCACGGCTTTGATGAAGCCTACGATGCAAGAATCCACGAGCTTGCCCGCAGCATCCATGCAAACGGCGGCTACATTGCCACCATGTGTGTGGGGATCTTGCCAGTTGCTGACAGTGGACTTCTCAAAGGAAAAGAGGCTACCACTTACCCCCACAGCCGCCACCATGACAACATTGGCCGGCTTCGGAAAGCTGGTGCTAAAGTTGTAAGCGACAGGCACGTGGTCATGGATGATAGGATAATCTCCTGTGACGGACCTGGGTCATCCTTAGAGGTGATTTTTCTGTTGATGGAATGTTTGTTGGGTCACGAAGCAACCAAAGAGGTTCGCCGGTACATGATCTATGATCAGTAGTGTATTATATAGTAACGAGATTTATGAAGGGGATCTGTAGCAAACGAGGCTTAAGGGAAAGGGATCATTTATGGCAAGACAAAAACTTCCCATCCCCAGCCACTTTAATCCACAAACAGTGGGTGAAGTGTGGAAAGTTCCCTATCAGGAACGCGCAGAAGATGCTGAAAAATGGGCAAAACAACACAAGATACAGCCTGCTTCTCGAGACAAATTCAGGATCTCACTCCTGTTAGTTGATGTGCAGAATACGTTTTGCATCCCAGAATTTGAGTTATACGTAGGGGGAGCTTCAGGAACGGGAGCCGTTGACGACAATCGGAAGCTTTGTGAATTCATCTATCTCAATCTCGCCGTGATTACCGAAATATGCCCGACGATGGACACGCACCAGACAATGCAGATCTTCCACTCCATCTTTCTCGTTAACGACAAGGGAGAACATCCACCACCTTATACCCTTATATCCACGGAAGAAATCGAGCAAGGTCTATGGAAATTCAATCCCGAAATTGCATCTAGTCTCCACCTCGACCAGGACTACGGTCAGGAATACTTGCGTCACTATGCGCAGACTTTAAAGGAAGGCGGCAAGTATGATCTCACCATTTGGCCGTATCATGCCATGTTAGGCGGGATTGGTCATGCCCTGGTTTCAGCGGTTGAGGAAGCCATATTCTTCCATGGTATTGCCCGCTATAGTCAACCGGATTTTCAAGTCAAAGGAGGAAATCCCTTCACAGAGAACTATTCTGTTCTCAGCCCTGAGGTGTTAGAGGACGCGGATGGTAAAGAGATCGCTCAAAAGAACTTCAAGTTTATCAAAAAACTGCTGGACTTTGATGCAGTCATTATTGGGGGTGAGGCCAAGAGTCACTGTGTGGCCTGGACAATTGACGATATGTTGAATGAAATTTCCAGCACCGATAGGAAGTTGGCTGAAAAAGTGTATTTACTGGAAGACTGCTCTTCTCCCGTTGTTATTCCTGGTGTTGTGGACTACACAGAGGAAGCGAACGCAGCTTTTGAAAGGTTTGCCGAGGCGGGAATGCATATTGTCCGCTCAACCGATCCCATCTCGACCTGGCCTGGCATGAATCTTTGATACCTCATATCCCTCTTGCTTTACGAAAACAATCTAAGTACTAGAAAATTCAACTATTTTTTCTTTCAATGACCTAACTTTTGCGGCTATGTCTGCGGCCCTGGTGATGGCTGTTACCATTGCCACCCGCCGTGCGCCTTGGGCAAGAACTTGATCTATGTTTGCCTCGTTTATGCCACCCATCACCGTGAAATCCACTTCAACATGCGGGCTGATCTTCGCAATGGCTTCGGGGCCCAAAACACGCTCTACCCCCTCTTTTGTCCTGGTGGGGAAAATCGGTCCAATGTTAACGTAGTCAGCTCCATCCCTTTGCGCTTGCAGAGCGTCTTCCAGAAAATGGGTTGAAGCTCCAATGAGCAACTCCGGCGCCAACTGCCTGGCAACTGTCAGAGGCAAATCCTCCTGACCCAGGTGGACCCCGTCCGCCTCCACACCGAGAGCAATATCCACATGATCGTTGATGATGAGCAAAACCCCGGCCTTTGCAGTCATCTCCCTGAATATCAGAGCCAGATGGTACAAATCCTTCTTGGAATACTCTTTTTCCCTTAACTGAACGATTCGGGCCCCACCCTGTATCACAGCCTCCAGAACCTCCAGATTCGACCTTCCCTGTGAAAGTTCCTCGCAGGTTACCGGATAAATATCCACCTGCTGAAACAGCCGTATTCTTGCTTCTCTTGTCATCTAACCACCTGCGTTTATACGAATAATCTTTTTGCCTTCCTCATCTCACGCACTCTCTCTAGCGTCTGCGTGCTCTAAAGTCAGCCAGCCTTTACTTGCCTCCTTGTAATGCCTTGAAAAGAAGCTCCCTGGAAACAACCTTCGAAGATGACCCATCTTCGTAGATATATAATCTTCATCCCAGACCATAGTCCTGCCGCTCGTCCGCACCCGGCTCAATGTCGCGGCCGTTAAAACGGATGGATGGGGATCCGAGAAATTGCAACTCCCTGGCTTTCTCCTCGGTATCCACCATGATCTCTGAAACATCCACAGCCAAATCAAGTTCTCTTAGAGCCTCCTTTACCATGGTCACAGTATTTTCAATGGCTCCACAGCCCGGTGCAAACAACAACTCCAGTTTTGGAACACTTACCGTCATCCTCTCTTCTCCTCAGTTCTTTCGGCAACCAACTCCGGCTCTGCAAAGTTTTTCGTGAATCAGAGAGAAGGCTCACTATTTCCTAGAGAGAGCCCCGGACTCTAAACTAGGGTACAATGTTTATCATTCTAAATAGGGTGAACAAACCCGTTTGCCAACGCTGAAGATGTCATCTGATTGGAATTTTACCACAATTTAGGTTCTAAGGAGATTATAGAAATGTCAGAAAAACGAAGAGTTGAAGTTTTTACAGCTGGATTTATGTAAGGAGGTCATCTCGTGCCCCTACTGGGAGCCCATATGTCAATCGCCGGCGGTTTGCACCTGGCTTTTGCTCGAATCCAGGAGGTTCAGGGTGAATCCTTGCAGATTTTTCTCAGCAACCAGCGACAGTGGCAGACGGTACCACTTACCTCACAGATGGTGGAAGACTTTCGCCAAAAGTGGAAAGAAAACGATTACATGCCTGTGGCCGCCCACGACTCGTATCTCATCAATTTGGCGGCCCCGGACCCGACAACCCTGGAAAGATCAGTGGCTGCTTTTGCTGACGAACTACAGCGAGCAGCCACACTCGAAATTCCATTTCTTATCACTCACCCTGGTTCCCATCGGGGCGAGGGTGTGGAGGCCGGTCTTGAACGCTTTGCAGAAAACATGGACCGCGCCATAACTCGCTCGAAAACCTCTACAGTAATGGTACTCATTGAAAACACTGCCGGACAGGGCACAAACCTGGGCTCAACATTCGAGGAGATCTCCTTCATCATAAGTGAATCTCAGTACGGTGAACGTCTTGGTGTCTGCTTCGACACCTCCCACGCATTCGCTGCCGGCTATGACATTCGCACCCGGGTAACCTATGAAGACACGCTCTCCACATTTGACCAGATCATTGGCTTGGAAAGACTCCGATTCTTCCACATAAACGACTCCAAGCGACCGCTTGATTCTCGGGTCGATCGTCACGAACACATTGGCAAAGGAGAAATAGGCTTGAAGGGCTTTCGTTTGCTCCTGAACGATCCCCGTTTTCGGCAACATCCAATGGTTCTCGAAACCCCTAAGGGCAAAGAGCTTAAGGAAGATAAGGCAAATCTAGAAGTACTGCGTTCCCTGATTGCGAAATAAGCAGATGGAGTGCTGGAGTAATGGAGTAGTGGAGTAATGGAATAAAAAAAATCGCTGAATTTTTCTGCAATACTCCAACACTCCAGTACTCCAATACACCGAACGAAATTATCGGCTATCAACGTCTGAACTCGGAAAGGGGAATACTTTGGCATTCCAAAATCAGCCCGATTCAGGTATGTTTTGTGGCTCCACATTTAAGGTGAGAGAAGATTTATGCGTAAACAGAGCGAGAGTCGCACGACCTCTCCAACCATTCAGGAAAAGATTGAGCAAGCCCAAGATCTATTCGAAACTTGTGGCGATTCACTGAGAGAAAATCCTTCCATTCGTACCCTCCTGAACAAGTTGCAAGAATGTATTGAAAATACGAAAGATAGCATGTTGAAGCTCGGCGTTGTTGCCGAGTGCAAGCATTGCGAGGAGCAGGAAGGCGGAAGTTGTTGCGGTACTGGTATAGAGAACAAATATGACGTGGAACTCTTGCTTGTAAACCTACTCCTGGAAGCCTCTTTGCTATATCAGCAACCCAGCCAGAATAGCTGCTATTTTCAAGGGGAAAAGGGCTGTAAGCTCACAGCCCGCCATGTCCTGTGTGTTAACTATATGTGCCAGAAATTACAGAAGAAGTTGGCTAGAGAACAACTAATATCATTGCAAACCTGTGCGGGAGAAGAACTGGATACGTTGTTCATCCTCCACGAAGCCATCAAAAAGCACATACGAACTCATTAAGCATAGATTTACTCACTCTAGCTTTTTGATGGCTCAAATCCGAATATCGAAATTCGAAACAATGCTCAAATTCTCAAAATTCTCCTTCGGAGTCCCCACCTTTCAGGCGGGGCCCCAGTTTCAAATGACCAAAACCATTTGTTCATTTAAGTTCAATATTGTTTGGGACATTGGAACATTCGTATTTCGAATTTGTTTCGGATTTCGTGCTTCGGATTTCGGATTTGTGTACGCCAGATAGCGGATTTTAAACCTCGAACTTATTCACGCCTATGGACGATGTTCGCCTAAAACAGACGGTAGCCTGCATTGCGGATTACTACGACGGCAACAAGGTTGGCTATGTGGGTCATGAAGGGTACCGTAAATCCACAGATCTAGCCAAATTCTGCAAATGCATAGATGAACTGGTGGCCCTTGGCTACATAGAGCCCCAGCATACCACTTTCCTTGACCTGGGATGCGCTGACGGCAGAGTGAATGTGCTCATGA
>Ga0224502_10000286_pt1 | contig 16169 bp, 17 predicted proteins | sample SF_Oct11_sed_USG_5_FD_169104 | JGI IMG/M metagenome (GOLD analysis project Ga0224502, IMG submission 169104) | Sediment microbial communities from San Francisco Bay, California, United States - SF_Oct11_sed_USGS_13 | ecosystem: Environmental > Aquatic > Marine > Sediment | place: USA... | reverse complement strand
GATTGCCGCCATCAAGGCGGCCGACGAAGGCCTGGATATCAATGGCTCGGTCATGGCATCCGATGCGTTTTTCCCGTTCCGTGATGGCATTGACACCGCTGCCGAGACGGGAATTGCCGCCATTATCCAGCCGGGTGGCTCGATGCGGGATGACGAGGTTATCCAGGCCGCCAACGAGCACGGTCTGGCGATGGTATTCACCGGCATGCGACACTTCCGGCACTGATGAACATTCTCATTATTGGATCCGGCGGCCGCGAACACGCTCTCGCGTGGAAATGCGCCCAGTCACCGCGCGTCGACGAAGTGCTCGTCGCACCCGGCAATGCCGGCACGGCGCGCGAAGATAAAGTTCGCAACGTCGATGTATCTGCCGACGATATCGAGGCTCTCGCAGCGCTGGCACGTGCCGAGAAAGTGGCCCTGACTATCGTTGGTCCGGAGGCACCACTCGTCGCCGGCGTTGTCGATCGTTTCAATGAACTCAACCTCCCTTGCTTTGGTCCGACAGCGGCGGCCGCCCAACTCGAAGGCTCGAAGGCCTTTACGAAGGATTTCCTCGCACGCCATAACATTCCTACAGCCGCCTACCAGAATTTTACCGACCTGGAACCGGCGCTCGCCTATATACGCGAGCAAGGTGCACCCATCGTCATCAAGGCCGATGGCCTGGCGGCGGGCAAGGGTGTGATTGTTGCGACGACGCTCGAGGAAGCCGAAACCGCGGCAACCGACATGCTCGCCGGCGGCAGCTTCGGCGAGGCCGGCGCCAGAATCGTCGTCGAGGAGTTCCTGCACGGGGAAGAAGCGAGCTTCATCGTTATTACGGACGGCGACACCGTCCTGCCGATGGCAACCTCCCAGGACCACAAAGCCCGCGACGAAGGCGATGTCGGCCCGAATACCGGCGGCATGGGCGCCTACTCCCCCGCCCCGGTCGTAACACCGGAAATCGAAGCGCGGATTATGCAAGAGGTGATTCGGCCCACCCTCGAGGGAATGAAAGCCGATGGCAATCCCTACCTCGGATTCCTGTATGCCGGCCTCATGATCATGGCGGATGGCACGCCCCGGGTCATCGAGTTCAACTGCCGCATGGGCGATCCGGAAACGCAGCCGATTATGGCGCGCCTCAAGTCAGACCTCGTTGACATCTGCCTGTCGACGCTGGAAGGCGACCTTGACGAACGCTACGCGGTCTGGGATATGCGCGCTGCGCTGGGTGTCGTTATGGCAGCCGGCGGTTATCCGGCAAGCTATGCAAAAGGCAAGGTCATTTCCGGACTCGATGACGCTGACAGCAACACCCAGAAGGTTTTCCACGCAGGTACCGCGACAGACGGCGATAACGTCGTTACAAGCGGCGGCCGCGTACTGTGCGTTGTTGGCCTCGGCAATACCGTTGCCGAAGCCGCTCGGGATGCCTACGACGCCGTCGACAAGATCGACTGGGAAGACGTGTACCTGCGCCGCGATATTGGTCACCGCGCAATCGCGCGGGAGACCGCTTAAGCCGTGCTGACGACAGCTGAGGCCCTCGAAAAAGTTCTGGCCGCGATGCCCGAGCTCGCGGCTGAAGCCACCGAGGTTTCCGCTGCGACCGGCCGCATCCTGCGCCAGACTGTGGTCGCTGAGCGTGACCAGCCACCTTTCGATCGCGTCACGATGGATGGCATCGCGCTTGCCCACGCAGACCTTGCGGCTGGCACGACGTCCTTTCCAATTCAATGCACCCAAATGGCGGGCGAACCGGCGAAGCACCTGGAGGCCGGCAAGGCGATCGAGATCATGACCGGCGCATCGTTGCCGGTGGGTGCCGACTGCATCGTTCCCGTGGAACGCATCACGGTCGATCACGGCGTGGCAGCACTAGAGGACGGCTACGAGCCGGAGAAATGTCAATTCATCCACCCACGCGCGTCTGATCACGCCCAGGGCAGCGAACTACTCGTTCCCGGCAAACGAATCTCGCCGCTGGATATCGCAGTCATCACGTCGGCCGGATTGACAGAAGTTGCGGTAAGTCGTGCACCGGTGATTCGCATCATTTCAACCGGCGACGAGCTCATCCCGGCCGGCGAGAGAATCGAGCCACACCAGGTTCGCCTGTCGAACGGCCCGGCCATGCAGGCCTTGCTCGAACAACACGGCTACACGGATTGTGAGCATGACCACCTGGTCGACGAGCGAGACGTACTCAAAGAGTGGATTGCGATTCACCTGGATGCCGCCGATGTGATTATCCTGAGCGGTGGCGTATCGATGGGCAAGGCGGACTACGTACCGGAGGTGCTCACCGAACTCGGTGTCGAGGTGATTTTTCACAAGATCAGCCAGCGCCCCGGCAAACCGATGTGGTTTGGCAGGGGGCCGGATGGTCAATCGGTGTTTGCGCTGCCCGGCAATCCTGTTTCAGCGCTGGTTTGTTGCCGACAGTACGTCATCCCGGCGCTGGCGAAGGCCTCGCTGGCCGCTACGCAGGCACCTGAGTTCGCATCGCTCGCGAGCGACGTCACATTCAAGCCGGACCTGACCTGTTTTCAGCCTGTACGCCTGCTATCGAACGCCGCAGGCCAGGTGCTGGCGATGCCCGTCAAGACCAACACATCTGGCGACTTCACCGCCTTGTCCGCTACCGACGGCTATGTCGAACTCGCCAGGGAGCAGTCAGAGTTTCCGGCGGGGACTCCAGTTTTCCTTCACCGGTGGTAATCTCCCTGCATGATTCCCGCATCTGAAGCACTCCAGCGCCTGCGCGACGGTAACTATCGATTCGTGCATGGCGAGGAAAATGACCTGCAGTCGATAAACCAGGCTCGACGGGCCGAACTGGTGGATGGCCAGAGCCCGTTCGCCGTCATCGTCGCCTGTTCGGATTCGCGAGTCCCGGTTGAACTGATATTCGACCAGGGTCTTGGCGATCTGTTTGTTATTCGGGTGGCAGGAAATATTGTCGCACCGTCACAAATCGGCAGCGTAGAGTTTGCGGCCGCAAATCTCGGTACAAAGCTTGTGGTCGTGCTGGGCCACAGTAATTGTGGCGCTGTGGACGCGACCCTGAAAGAACTCTCACTGCAGCAGGAAATACGCTCACCTAACCTGCGGTCCATCGTGGATCGTATTGGCCCAGCTGTGGAAGCTCTCGACAACCCGTCCCTCAACGATGCCGTCGTCGCCAACGTGCGCAATTCGGTAGCGCGACTGCGCAGCGGCTCGGGAATACTCGAAGCGCTGATCGATTCGGGCGATCTGACCGTCGTCGGTGCTAAATACTCGATCGAGTCCGGTGTGGTCGATTTCCTCGACGACTGAAAATTCATCCCTGGACTAGATAGAAAACCGTTGTACTCGGGACTAGACTTATTCCATGGCCGTGCAGTATTCCATCGAATACGTTAACTCCACAGTCGAGGTCCGAGCCTCCGGCATACCCGACCGTGCGTCGCTGACACAGATGTGGAAGGACATCATTGCGGCCTGCAAGGAGCACCACTGTTTCTCGATTCTCGGGATAGCCAACATGGATCGGCCACTCAGTCTTGCCGATGCCATCGACCACCAGGCGATCTTCCCCGAGGCGGGCGTTACGATCGACCACCGTATCGCCTGGGTGCAGGAGGATCCGGACGCACGCAAGAGAACAGAGGTCGCCGAGACGATATTGCTTAATCGTGGCCTGCTCAATGGTCGCCTGTTTGCGGACGAGTTCGAGGCACGCCGCTGGTTGGCAGATACATAGTCGAAACAAGAACATCACGCTGGTCTTTCTGTCCACTCCTGTTCAATTAAATCGACAGATTTCCTGACTTTTACCCGTCTTACCGGGTAGCCCCACAAGCAGTCAGGAGAACCGACCATGAAAACAAGAAACCTATGCCTGGAAGCATCTCGAGATCGAAGACCCTGACGAACACAAAATGCTCGGTGTGAGCGTTCGCAGCCGCCTGCGGCGCCAAGGCCTTACCGAGATCTTTTTCGAAAGCGCAGAACCGACATTCGATGAGCTCGCGCCAGAGACATTTTTCGGGCGTTTTCCGGAAGGTACCTACGAGGTCGAGGGCATCACGCTTGAAGGTGACGAAATCGAGAGCGAAACGGAGATCACGCACGCGATGCCGGCACCGCCGGTTCCCACGGTCAATGGCGAGGCTGCAGCCCAACAATGCGATGACGAGGAACCCGGTTATGACGCCCCGGTGATTGACGCCGACGAGTATGTCATCGCGTGGGATGATGTCACGACGACGCACCCATCCCTTGGCTACCCGCGAGGGGCACCCGGCCTTGTGGTCGTCAACTACGAGGTAGTCGTCGAAGCTGAGTTGGAGACTGACAGCGGCGAGGAGTTCACGAGCGTTTTCAGTGTCGTCCTTCCCCCTGGTGTCACTGAGATGACGATTCCAGAGGAGTTCATGGACCAGGCGGAGGAGTTCAAGTATGAAGTCCTGGTCCGTGAAAATAGCTGGAATCAAACGGCCATCGAAAGCTGCTTCCTGACGGAAGATGAAGGTGACTAAAGGACCAACCTGCCTGCAGTGCGGGGTCCTTGCGGGCCTCGCGTTGCTTCTTGCGGGCAATGCATTCGCGGACAAATCGCTGCGGGACCAGGTTCACAGGCAATACAAGGACCGCAGCTACATGCTGATAGAGGACTCAAATGGCGCCCGCCTTTACCTGTTCGGCAACGAGAATACTGCGGCGAGTACGCACATGTTGCGGACCATTGAAAAAAACCTTGTCGACCAAGCGCTGGAGAAAGTTCGCGTGCCGGATGCGAGAACCCGGGTTCGCGGGTTGACAGAGCTGGCGGGCGTCGATGACCCTGCGGCACTGAACGCGGCGCTGGCTCTGCTAGTGGACCCCGAAAAGCAGGTCCGCGATGAGGCGGCCATACTCATCCTGGATCACCCGCAAGGTGCGGACATCGCCGCGGCACTCGGATTGACTGACGAGGATGCAGAGGACTAGTGTGCGGGTCGGCCATATCTTCCTTGCGAAATCGTTTGACGGCACGGACGAACATTTCGTCAACTTGCTCGAGGCGCTGATGCGCGCGGGTCTTCAGCAGTACGTGCTGGTAAGAAACCCGTCGCTTGCGAAGCGATACGATGCGATTGAAGGCGTAGACGTCGGGCCAACAGTCCGTTCGGCTGTTGCGGCCAGTTGCCTGATGCCGCATCTCGATCTCGTACACGCTCACGACCGTGCCGCAGGCCAGGCCGGATTGTTACTCACCCTGACCCGTTCGATTCCGTTCGTTCTGACACATCGTGAGTCGATGGCGATCAACAAGGATCCGATCACCCAGGCGGTCTACAAACGTGCGGCCGGTATAATCTGCGTGGACGATGCCGACATTGCTCTTTTGCGGCACTACGACCAATCGTTGCGCCTGCATCTCGTTCAGGATCCTGGCCGCTTCGATTCTACGCGTGATCATTTGCGCATCTATCAAAACTCCCAGAGAATGCCAATTGCGGGTAGCAAGGGCATCCAGTAGTCGAAACTTTGCTCGAGAAACGGCTCTCCGTTGTCATCTTCATCGACATCCCAGTCAATACAACAGACGTTTTTTCGGTTCAGTGCATTGGAAATTTCGACGAAAACCAGTAATGACCCGCGTGGTACGCGGATTCTTCGACTCAGGCGCACGTCGAGGCTCGCAAACGTCGATAGCTGCAAAGCATTGCGTGGGCCGGGAACGGCATTACCGTCCCCATCCAGCTGCAAATCCGTCGTTGGCCATCCGGAGTGCACGCTTGTGGCGGCAGAAAAATTCCAGGTCTCGTCGCGCCAGCCGAAGCCACCCTGAAAGGCGTGGCGCTGATCCCAACTTCTGGGTTCGTCCCGGTTGCCTATGCGATCACTGGCTTTAGACCACGTGTAGGACATCCACCAGTTCCACGCCCCACGCACTCGGTCGGCCGATAGCTCAATGCCATGCACTCGCGCCCGCGTCGGGTCGAGGCGCACCCGGTCAGCCTGGAGCTCGGGCATGGGTCCGAGCGGATCGTACAGATTTTCGAAACGCGGCCGCACGTCGCGAATCTCTTTGCGGAAGGCCTCTGCACGCAGGAAGATGTCGCGTGCGATCAGCTGCCGGAACCCAATTATGAAATGATCGGCACGCTGAGCCGGCCAGAAACTCGTGATGCCATCCTCAACCTGCAGTTGCTGGATCGGTTGGGACTGATGGTATCGACCCGCGCTCAGCCGAAACTCGCCATTCTCCCAGGGCCGAAACATGTAACTCAGCCTTGGACTCAATTGAGAATCGGAATCGAGGTCTGTGTATGTCTGATCATCCCAGCGTAACCCCCACTCGACAATCGAACGGTCACTGATCCGCCAGCGATCAGACACGTAAAGTGCGTAACTGCCGCCCTCCGGGTTCGCAACATGCGACCGGTCTACGTCTGGCAGACCATAAAGTTCCTGCAGACCAAAGTAACGTGCCGTCCCCTCGTAGGAATACTCGGCATCGCTCCATGCCGCGTGAACGCCCCACTGCGTATGGTGGCGATCGGTCGGGCTCCATACCCAGTCCTGCCGCACACCGAGTTGGCCTACGTCCCGGTCGTCCCGCACCGTCGCAATCAACTTCTCGGGGTCGTTTGCATTACCGTTACGACGATTGGAGTAGTCGATGTACGAAAGCACGGTACTGCTCCTCAATGTCGGCGACCAGTTGCTATCGAGCTGTATCCAGAATTGCGCATTGGTTGTGTCACTGACGACCTGCTCACGTTCGGCGGGGTCGGTCTCCAGCACGATCTCGACGTTGTCGTCCGCATACAAGGCATTGAAGGAGAGGTGCACGTCGGGCGACAAGTCGACAGCATATTCAGCGAAGATGTCGAAGTAAGCGGGTCGACCAAACTTCGGATCAATGACGAGATCCAGGTTTCCCCGGCGCGCAGAAAACAACCAGTTGCGATCACCACTGCTCCCGGCCGTAAGCAGCGATGTATTGAAGACACTGATACCTATTTCGTTGTGGCTATCGTCTTCGGACTCAAGTGAATCCATGAGGACGAGGCCACTCATGCGATCGCCGTATCTCGCGGGGAAGCCGCCCGTGTATACCTCGACACCGTCGATGGCGCGTGCGTCGATTGAGCTGAAGATGTTTTGGTAATCACGCATGTGGAAAGGATCGAACAGCCACTGACCATTCAGCATAATCCCGACTTCGCTTTCCTCGCCGCCCCGAAAGTGTGTTCGCGCCGAGGCGCCGCTCGCAGCCGTTCCCGGCAGTCGCTGCGTCACCCGCATGGGGTCTTCGCCGATGTCCGGCATATTCTGAATCGTTCGCCGGTCTATCGAGAATCTCGACACAGAGATGTCACGGGAGATCGCGTACCGACTTGCAGCGACGATCACGTTTTCGATGTCGGGAGGTCCTCGCTCTTCCGCCGTGGAATCTGAGCCCGATGCTGGCCGCGCCTCGTCTCGCAAGACGAGGTAGATGCCGGCATCCTCCCGCACGATCAACCCGTGCGGCTTCAGGATCTGCCGCAGGATATCGAGCGGTTTACCAGGTTCAGGTTCGAACGCGACGTATAAATCGTCTGTGACCACGTTGGTGCTGTATGCGAGCTCGACGCCCGCTGCGCGAAACTCATCGATCACGCTGGCAATCAGCCGTCCGGCGTAAGCCGCAGTCTGCCCGTCGGCAGCCACGGAGACCGCCGCAGCAAGCAACCATACGAGCGCAAGGCCGCATGGCAAGGACCTGGCCTTAATCGGTGATATAGATCACTCCTTGGTCGATGCGCCACTTGAGCGCTGCCGTCGCCAGTCGCATTCTCAGCGCATCGGCGGGTTCGGTATCGATCGTTCCTCTGAGAATCGCCGCTTCCGCGACAGCCTCGGCTTTACCCTCGAATCGCAACTCGAGGCCCATCTCGCGACTCACCCAGACGAGGAACTGATGCAAAGACCTGCCATCAACATCTGCCGCCGGTGTCGTGCGTCCGACCCAGTCCCAAGCCTGCCCAGTCCTGCTCACGCTCAGAATGCTGGGTCGCTGCGACCCGACAAAGGTCGCCTGCTGTCCGGAGGTGATCGTCTGGTCGTGGTAAGTTCCGTCAATCATCACCTCGCCCTCTCGCACACTTACGACCAGGCTGTCACGCGCGACATCGGTCATGTACTGGGTTCCCAGATGTCGAATGTCACCGTACTGGGTTTGCAGCATAAAAACAGGCACATCAGCCACATCGGTCCCCCCAATCGACGAGGCTATAGAATCGAAGTAGACACGCCCTTCTTCGACAAAGACGGCCTCGCCGCTGCTAAACCGGATACGCGTATTTTCATCTGCTCGCAAAGAACCCCCTGCAGCCCAGGAAAGTGCGAGCCCGGCACCGTCACCGGTGACGATCGTCTGGCCTGACATCACATCAGACAGGTTTCTCGTCGGCCGCAACTCGGCTTGTTCGCCCAGCACGTAGACCGGGCCGAAGCTCTTCTCGATTCTGGCAACCTGTACGACATCGACGGCAGGCACGCGGAGGATGTTGAGCACGGCGAACACACCGACGAGTACCGACGCTGCAATCGCAAAATTCGCCAGCCGTCGTCGATCTGTGCGTCGTGTTGTAACCGTGCGCCACTCATCTCGCACAGCGGACTTGACCGCTGTCAGATCTTCTGGCGCTGGCACCGGCCGCGGCGAAGCGCGCCGGAGCAGGTCTTCCAGTGTGTCGCGTTCGCCCTTGTTCATGAATTCACCAGTTCATTTTCATGTCGTTCGAGCCCTTCGGTCAACGATGAGTAGACATCTGCAAACGCACGTCTCGCACGCGCCAGCAAAGATTGCGTCGCCTCACTCCCGAGGTTCATACGCTCAGCAATCTCCTCGACCGAATGTCCCTGGATGTACTTCCATTCGAGCACGTCGCCATAGTTTGGCGGAAGATTGTCGAGCGCAACCTGGATAAGGCGCAGGAGTTCGATGCGCCGATATTGCCGTTCCGGGCCCATCCGATCCGGTTCTTGCAACGACTCTACGGCCGCGCGAACCTCGGCGAAATCCTCGGTGAGCACGATGTGCTCGCGGTAGCGGATCTGTTTGGCCAGCCAGTCCGACGTCTCGTTCCTGCAGATGGAACAGAGCCACGTAAACAGCGCGGCTTCTGCCTTGTACGTGTGCAACTTGCGGACCGCCTTACTTAACGTAATCTGGGCAACTTCACGCGCGGCATCAGAATCATCAGACAGACGGACCAGAGCGAATCGATACAGGCGCGCGAAATTCTCGTCAAAGAACCGGTCAAAAGCTCGCTCGTCGCCAGCAAGCAACTGTTTTACAAGCTTTTTATCCTCTAACCAGACCGCCATACCCAGGAACCTTCCAGGTGTTCATGCATTAGACGTGAACAGTCCGATAAATCGGTCGCACCAGCTGTTTATTGTACGCCTGCCCCAGCCAGACAACTCGACAACAAAAAACGGGACCCGCAGGTCCCGTTCTCGTTGAAATGTCGCGCGCCAGGCGCGCTCCGGCACTCGGCGCAGCTAGCGCTTCATCGCCTCGAAGAACTGCGCGTTGGTCTTCGTATCCTGCAGCTTGTTGAGCAGGAACTCGATCGCGGCGAGCTCGTCCATCGGATGCAGGACCTTTCGAAGTATCCACATCTTTTGCAGCTCGGCGTCTTCGGTCAGCAACTCTTCCTTGCGCGTGCCCGAACGGTTGATGTTGATCGCGGGGAAGACACGCTTCTCGGCAATGCGGCGATCCAAATGAATCTCCATATTGCCCGTGCCTTTGAATTCCTCGTAGATCACCTCGTCCATCTTCGAACCCGTATCAACCAGTGCCGTAGCAAGAATCGTCAGGCTACCGCCCTCTTCGATATTGCGTGCTGCGCCAAAGAAGCGCTTCGGACGATGCAGTGCGTTCGCATCGACGCCACCGGTCAGGACCTTGCCTGACGACGGAACGACCGTGTTGTACGCACGTGCGAGACGCGTAATCGAATCGAGCAGGATAACCACGTCGCGCTTGTGCTCAACGAGGCGCTTGGCCTTCTCGATAACCATGTCGGCAACCTGTACGTGACGGCTGGCCGGCTCGTCGAAGGTCGACGAAACAACTTCACCACGCACCGTACGCGTCATCTCGGTCACTTCCTCGGGACGCTCGTCGATGAGCAGTACCATGAGGTCAACTTCCGGATTGTTGGCGCAGATCGCTGACGCAATATTCTGCAACAGCATCGTCTTACCGGCCTTCGGCGGCGATACGATCAGGCCACGCTGGCCCTTACCGATCGGCGCGACCATGTCGATGATGCGTGCCGTGAGGTCTTCGGTACTACCGTTGCCCTGCTCCAGAACCAATCGGTCCTTGGGAAATAGCGGCGTCAGGTTTTCGAAGAGAACCTTGGTGCGCGCATTCTCCGGTGCATCGTGGTTGATCTGGCCAACCTTGAGCAACGCGAAGTAACGCTCGCCCTCTTTCGGCGGTCGTATCAGTCCGGATACCGTGTCACCCGTACGCAGGTTGAAGCGCCGGATCTGGCTGGGGCTGACGTAGATATCGTCAGGACCGGCCAGGTAGGAGCTGTCAGCCGAGCGCAGGAAGCCGAAACCGTCCTGCAGGATCTCGAGAACACCATCACCGTATATGTCTTCGCCCAGCGCTGCGTGCGCCTTCAGAATCGAGAAGATGATGTCCTGCTTGCGCGAACGCGCCATGTTCTCGACGCCGAGTGATTCACCGAGTTCAACAAGCGCAGCGGCCGGACGGGTTTTGAGCTCCGTCAGGTTCATCATGTTCTTGCTGGCTTCGAGTTGCTCCGGCGGAATAACCTCGAGATTGCCATCATCATCGGGGTATTCGCTCTGAGGCGGCCGACGACGTCGGCGACGGTTAGGATTGCCCTTTCCCTTGTTGCCCGACTTATTGACCGGGCGAGTTTTATTTGAAGTACCCAAGTACCCTCTCACAGATTAGTGTCCAGAAACTCTTCGAGCTGCGACTTTGGCATCGCGCCCATCATTTGCGCCTGCACGGCGCCGTCTTTAAACAGCATCAGCGTTGGGATGCTGCGGATACCGAACTTTTGAGCTGTGTTCGGGTTTTCATCTACATTCAGCTTGACGATAGCAAGCCTGTCTTCGTACTTGTCTGAAATTTCGTCGAGCAGCGGCGCGATCATCTTGCACGGGCCACACCACTCAGCCCAGAAGTCGAGCAGAACCGCTTTTTCATTCTGTAAAACATCAGCATCAAACGTGCCGTCCGAGGTGTGCACAATCTTGTCGCTCACCGGCTAACTCCTCAAATATGTCCATGGGTTAATATCAGAAACGCGCGTATTCCGAACTTCTGGAAAACGAACATCTCAAAAACGGATGACGCAGCCTGTTCTATCAGGCAAACTGTCGCACTTCATTACCGACAATTTCCGGTATTTGATCCGGCTTCTTTCTGGATTGATGAAAAGCAAAATTGGCAGGTGCGACGGTCGTCGCGTCGAATTCAGGCCAATTTGACCGTTTCGTGACGCATTTTGCAAGCTTTTAACGCATATTTTCCGGTTCTATTTATATGTCTCAAGACCATTTGAGCGATCTTAGGTTCGACTCACTGCCCATCCATGAATCCATACTCGCGGGAATTCGCGACGCAGGATTCGAATTCTGTACACCTATCCAGGCAAATACGCTGCCGATTGCGCTTCAGGGCCACGATGTGGCCGGGCAGGCGCAGACGGGGACGGGCAAGACAGCCGCGTTCCTGATCGCCGCTTATCAGCGCCTGTTGAACAAAGATCGTGATCCGGACAAGCCAAGACAACCCCGGCTATTTGCCCTTGCGCCAACCCGGGAACTGGCTGTCCAGATTGCGAACGACGCAGAAGTCCTCGGCAAGCACACCGAACTCAAAATTGCGCTTGCCTATGGCGGAACGGACTACGAGAAGCAGCGCAAGACGCTCGAAGGCGGTGTCGACCTGTTGATTGGTACGCCGGGCCGCATTATCGACTATTTCAAACAGGGTGTATTTAAGCTCGACCAGGTTGAGGTGGCGATTCTCGATGAGGCCGATCGTATGTTTGATCTCGGGTTCATCAAGGACATTCGTTACCTGTTGCGCCGCCTTCCGGACCCCGATAAACGGTTGAATATGTTGTTTTCGGCAACGCTTTCGCAGCGCGTCATGGAGCTGGCTTACGAGCATATGAACGAACCGGAGCTCATTCGCATCGAACCCGACAAGGTTACTGCGGACCGCGTGCGCCAGGCTATTTTCTTTCCGTCAAACGAAGACAAGATGCCGCTGCTCATCGGCCTCGTCCGCGAGATGGGAGAGGGGCGCATCATGATTTTTGTAAATATGAAGCGCGAAGCCGAACGCGTACAGGACTTTCTCGAGGCGAACGGCATACATGCCGCGGCAATTTCAGGCGATGTTCCGCAAAAGAAGCGCCTGCGCATGCTAATGGATTTCCAGGCCGGTACGCTTCCGGTGCTGATCGGTACAGATGTCGCGTCTCGAGGCCTGCACGTTCCTGATGTGCATTATGTAATCAACTACGACCTGCCGCAGGACGCCGAAGACTATGTGCACCGTATCGGCCGGACGGCACGCGCGGGCGCATCGGGAGATGCCATCAGCCTGGGCTGTGAAACCTACGTAATCACGTTACCGGATATTGAAAAGTACATCGGCCACAAAATTCCGGTTGCCAACTATGATCCCGACGACCTGCCTGAGATCGTCAGGCCCAAGCCGCGCCCACGGAAACCACGTAGTGGTGGGCCACGCCGCAGACCTGGTGGTGGAGAGCACAACAAGCACCCGAAGCAACACCGGCGAGGATCTCGTTAGAACATGCCGTAGAGGCGCTGCCCGGCTAGCCTACAGCATGTCGCTTACACCCTCGACCCCGCTGAATTCCGACCCCCGCCTGACCGGCTCCGATGTGTCGGGGCGGGTCACCGTCACCAGCATTTTCACTCCGTATTCCTGCGCGCTCCGCAGCACCGGCTGACTGTCGTCGACGAACAATGTCGTTTCGACGTCGAAACCGACGTCCTCCTGCAGCGCGTGCCAGAACGACTGCGACTCTTTCGCGTGGCCGTAATGGTGTGAACTGACCACACCGTCAAAATAATCCGCGAGGCCGGTCACCGCATCTTTGAGGTCGAGCGTGTCGGGATGAGAATTGGTGACCAGCAGAACCCGCACATCCTGTTTATGCACCGTGCGCAGGAAATCGAGAGCTCCGGGCAGGTAGCCGATCTTGTGTGTCACGTCGTGGTGAATTTTCACGACGTCGATGCCGAGTCGTTCGTTCCAGTGATCGAGGCAATACCACTCGAGGTCGCCCTGTATGGCCGAGTATTGCTCGAAAAGATGCGCGCGCGCAGCGTCGAGCGAAATGCCATTCGCGGCGGCATATCGGCGCGGCACGAGGCTGCGCCAGATGTAGTTATCGAATGCCAGGTCGAGAATGGTCCCGTCCATGTCGAGCATCAGCGTTTCACAACGCTCAAGTGCCGTCTGTGGATCCATATTCATTGCTATACTGCGCGCCCGTTTAGTTTCAGGACCCGGATATGGATCTCAAGTCCCTGGTAGAACCGGTTGTCGCGTTGGCCGAGGATGCCGGCCGCGCGATTCTCGAAGTCTACTCGACCGATTTTGATGTGCAAAGCAAGGATGACGAGTCGCCGCTGACACAAGCCGACCTCGCCTCGCACCGCTGGATCGAAGCGGGCCTGAGGTCGCTGACACCAGACATCCCGATCATTTCGGAAGAATCCGGTCTGCCGGACTTCGAGGACCGCCGCCAATGGAGTCGCTACTGGCTCATCGATCCGCTCGACGGCACCAGGGAGTTCGTGAACCGCAACGGCGAATTCACCGTCAATATCGCCCTCATAGAGAACCACCGTCCCGTACTCGGCGTCGTGCATGTGCCGGTACAGGACAAGACCTATGTTGGTTGCGAAGGCCTTGGCGCGCAGCGCCGCGAGGGAGATGCGGACCCGGTTCAGATCGAGGTCGCCTCATCGAGTGCAAGCGCGGTGCGCGTCGTCGGCAGTCGTTCGCACCGCGGCGCAAGCCTCGATGCCTATCTCGAGGCCCTCGGCGACTGCGATATGGTGCCGATGGGCAGCTCGCTGAAGTTCTGCGTGGTCGCTGAAGGTGGTGCGGATGTATACCCCCGCCTCGGCCCGACATCGGAATGGGATACCGCGGCAGCGCAGGCCGTCGTCGAGCAGGCTGGCGGCAGCGTCGTGACACTCGACGGCAGGCCGATGCAATATAATGCAAAAGCGGACATTCTGAATCCGCATTTTTTCGTGATCGGTGCCGCAGACAGAGACTGGTTGGCACTGCTGCCCGACAGCGAGTAGCATAAACCTATGTCAGACAAAGTAGACACTGAATCGTTTGCGCAGCTCGAGCGATTACGTGAACTGCGTGTCAGTCACAGAGACCTCGACTACCTGATCGATCGCCTGCAGGACGATCCCATGGTCGACCAACTGCGCATCCGCAGACTCAAGAAACGCAAGCTCCTGCTCAAGGACATGATCGCCACGCTCGAGAGTGAGCTCATCCCGGACATGGATGCCTGATTTACAGGTCTACCGGCTATCGCGAGCCACGCAGCGTCGCGTTACCGTGGCAAACTTCCGTTTAATACAGGAACTCATCCGTGGGTGAGCTGACCATCATCGCACTGGTCGCCGGCAGCTACGCCGCGACCAACATAGATAACCTGACGATCCTCATCAGCTGGATTCTGGCAGGAAAAATCCCCTTTGCTGGCATTGCCCGTGGCTATGCAATGGCGACTATTGCGGTTCTCGTTGGTTCAGTCACTCTCGGTCTGTCTTCTAACGTGATACCCGTGGAGCTCATTGGCTATCTCGGTGTTTTTCCGATTGGCCTCGGCATTTATTCGCTGATCGGGCAGATTCGCGGCGGTAGTCGACAGGCTGCGGACGCCACCGCTGGGCACGGCGCTGCCCTCGGAGTCGCCATAACTCTAACCGTAAACAGCGCGGATTCGATTCTCGTCTTCTCCCCAATGCTTGCCGACAGTATGGCAATCATTGATCTGTACGTTGTGTCCGCATTTGTCGTCGTGGCGGCAGCCTGGTTCTGGATGGCGAAGGTCGCAAGCCAGCAAGCCGCAAAACTCGACGCCGTAACTAAAGTGGCGGGTTGGATAGCGCCGTTTATCATGATCTACGTTGGCATCTACATCCTGATGAACACGGCTACCGACGTAATCTGAACAGCGCCGAAAAACGACGCGAATCAGCCACTCACAATTCGTCAATGTTATCGTGCCCCCGCAACCCTCTTTTGCTGCCAAAGCAGGAACAGAGCGGGAATGACTGCGAGTGTCAGAATCGTTGCACTGACCATGCCCCCGACCATTGGCGCCGCGATGCGCCGCATAACCTCCGACCCGGTACCGCTGCCGAACATGATCGGCAGTAAGCCACCAATTGTCGCTGCGACCGTCATGATGACCGGGCGAATGCGCAATAGCGCGCCTTCGACGACAGCACGTTCAACATCTTCCTTCGTCGTTGCCGATATTCGTCGAATGGCCTGGTTCAGGTACACAAGCATGACGACGCCGATCTCTACCGCGACACCTGCCAATGCAATGAAGCCCACGCCGACCGCTACTGACAAATCATAGCCGAGCAGGTACAGCAACCAGAGACCGCCGACCAGGGCGAGCGGCAGCGTCCCCATGACGATCGCCACTTCGGCGAGACGACCGAAGTTGATGAACAGCAGCAACACGATGACGGCCAGCGTCACCGGGCCGACAACCGCCAGGCGTTCTTGCGCGCGCACCATGTACTCGTACTGCCCGGACCAGGCCAGCGAATAGCCTGCAGGCAATTCGATATTCTCGGCAACGATACGCTGCGCTTCAGCGACATACGATCCCAGGTCACGATCCTTGATATCGACATAGGTCCAGCCATTCAGCCGTGCGTTCTCACTCTTGATCGCTGGCGGGCCATCGACCACTTTCACATCGGCTACGTCCGCCAGTGCGATACGTGCGCCATTCGGCGTCACGATCGGCAGCAACCTGAGTTGCTGCACGGAATCCCGCACACGTTGCGGGTAGCGCACGTTGACCGGATAACGCTCCAGCCCTTCAACCGTC
>Ga0224502_10000285_pt1 | contig 16171 bp, 10 predicted proteins | sample SF_Oct11_sed_USG_5_FD_169104 | JGI IMG/M metagenome (GOLD analysis project Ga0224502, IMG submission 169104) | Sediment microbial communities from San Francisco Bay, California, United States - SF_Oct11_sed_USGS_13 | ecosystem: Environmental > Aquatic > Marine > Sediment | place: USA... | reverse complement strand
AACCGGTCGGACTCGACGAAGTCGTCCGACTGGTTCTGTACGATGCGGTCCAGCATGTGGGAGACGATCAGCTTGCTCGTGCCGCGCCCGGAAAACTGCTTGTCGAACTGGAATGCCGTTACCGAGTTCCTGAAGTCCTGGTCGACGGGTGCCAGGAAGAAGTCGAGGTACTCGACGGTGCCCTCCGCGTGCCAGTGCCGCAGGCCGATCTCCCCGTCTCCGATATCGTGCGCCGCATGGACGTTCAGCGACAAGTTGTCGTAACCACGGTCGATATCGGACCCCACGCGGGGCGGGAAGCCCGCCGTATCCTGCCAGTCGAGCGTGAATCCGACCTGGTTATTTTCGTTACCGAAACCACCGGACAGGAAAGCGGAGCGCGAGTCGAAGCTGCCGGCGCCCGCGCCGCCCTCGATGTGGGATTCGTCAGCGCGGCGCGTGATGATGTTGATGACGCCGCCGATGGCATCCGTGCCGAACAGCGCGGAGCGTGCCCCCTTTACGATTTCGACGCGCTCGATGACTTCCGGCGAAATATGCTGTATCGCGGCACCGCCGATCGTGCCGGGGTTCATGCGGACGCCGTCGATGAGGACGAGCGTGTGGTTACTTTCCGTGCCGCGCATGAAGAAAGACGTCGCCTGGCCGGGGCCACCGTTGCGGCCGATATCGATGCCGGCCTCGAAGCGCAGCAATTCTGCAAGGTCGGTAGCCAGGGACAACTCGATGTCTTCGCGGGTTATGACGCGAACCGGCACCGTCGCCTGCTCCAGCGGAATCTCCGTTCGAGTCGCCGTCACGATGATGGTGTCGCTTGGCGAGATATCGGACGCGTGGGCAAGCGACGCAGAGGCCGACAGCAAAGCCGTCGCCGCGACGAACCGGAACAATCTCATTTATTTCCCCTGTGCGTGCCCGCCGCACGCGCCCTGCTTCTTGTTGGCCAGAACGGCTGCGGTGGAGTCGGGTCAACGGGATACGGTGGCCCGAACAAGCGCCCGCCGCGCCGTCCGCGTGTTCAACAGGCCGGTCTCCGGGCTTACGAGCGGGTCAGACCCTGCCGCAGCGCCTTCCCACGATCACGCCAGACGCGTCGCAGTGGCTCCGTGCAACACCACGGGGCTGGGGCATTTACTCGATCACCGTTGCGGGGGCAGCGCCGGAATATTCGCCGGCTTCCCGTCACCCGATCCGTATCGACCGGGCTCACCTGATGACGAGGCCACGATAGGAAGCGGCGCCAGCGGTGTCAAGCAGAAGTGCCCTGCTGATACCCCGGAGGATCTACTCGCCAGCGTAGCCGAGCGTTTTCAGCGCCGACTCGACCTCGGTGAGCACGTCGGGATCCTCGATCGTCGCCGGTACCTTGAATTCCTCGCTGTCGGCGATCTTGCGCATCGTTGCACGCAATACCTTGCCCGAACGTGTCTTGGGCAGACGCTTGACGACGACGGCTTTCTTGAAGACCGCGACGGGCCCGACCTGGTCGCGAACCATCTGCACGACGTCGGCGACGACCTCCTCGGGACTTTGCTGCGCTCCGGCCTTGAGGACGAGGAAGCCCACGGGCAACTGTCCTTTCATCGGGTCCGCGGCACCGATAACGGCGCATTCGGCGACGTCGTCGTGAGCGGCGAGTACTTCTTCGATCGCGCCGGTGGAGAGCCTGTGGCCCGCAACATTGATGACATCGTCGGTTCGCGACATGACGAATATGTAGCCATCCTCGTCGATGAATCCGGCGTCCCCGGTCTCGTAATAGCCCGGGAAGGTCTCGAGGTAGGACTTGCGGAATCTGTCCTCGGCATTCCACAGACCCGGCAACGTTCCGGGTGGCAGCGGCAGCTTGCAGGCGATGGCTCCTACGTCGCCCGCAGCCACGTCCCTGCCGCCCTCGTCGAGTGCGCGCACCTCCCATCCTGGCGCGGCGCGGCCAACCGAGCCGGCCTTGACCGGCGCGAGTTCGATGCCGAGACAGTTCGCGGCAATCGACCAGCCGGTCTCCGTCTGCCACCAGTGGTCGATGACCGGTATGCCGAGCTTGTTCTCGGCCCAATGCAGGGTATCCGGGTCACAGCGTTCGCCGGCGAGGAAAAGGGCGCGGAGCGACGACAGGTCGTATTTCGGTATGAAGTCGCCGTCCGGATCCTGCTGGCGTATCGCACGGAAAGCGGTCGGCGCCGTGAACAGGGTTGCGACCTTGTGTTCCGAGGCGACGCGCCAGAACGCGCCGGCGTCCGGCGTCCCCACGGGCTTGCCTTCGTAGAGGATAGTCGTGTTGCCGTGCAGCAACGGTCCGTAGATGATGTAGGAATGGCCGACGACCCAGCCTATGTCGGATGCAGCCCAGTAGACCTCGCCCGGTTCGACGCCGTAGATGTTTTTCATGGTCCAGTGCAGCGCGACGGCGTGACCGCCGTTGTCACGAACGATGCCCTTGGGCTGGCCGGTGGTGCCTGAAGTGTAGAGCAGGTAGAGCGGATCCGTAGCCTCGACGGGCACGCAGTCCTGCGGCGTCGCGCTCGCCAGCGCATCGTTCCAGTCCACGTCCCGAGGCGCCGATAGCGCAGCTTCGACCTGCGGCCGCTGCAGAATGATGCAGTGCTGCGGCTTGTGCTTCGCAAGGTCCAGCGCCTGGTCGAGCAGCGGCTTGTATTCGACGAGACGGCTCGGTTCGATGCCACAGGATGCGCAAACGATTGCTTTCGGCGTCGCGTCGTCGATTCGGGTTGCCAGCTCGTTGGGTGCGAAACCGCCGAATACGACCGAGTGCACCGCCCCGATCCGGGCGCAGGCCAGGACGGCAACGACGGCTTCCGGGATCATCGGCATGTAGATGATGACGCGGTCGCCTTGCTTGACGCCGTTATTCACGAGTGCGCCGGCGAACAGGGCCACTTCGTCGCGGAGTTCGCCGTAGCTAATGGTGCGCTGGGTGCCCGTCACCGGGCTGTCGTAGATGATCGCCGCCTGTTCGCCCCGGCCATTCGCCACGTGGCGGTCTAGCGCGTTGTGGCAGGTGTTCAGACGCCCCCCGGAAAACCAGCGGTATATCGGCGCTTTGGAGTCATCCAGAACCTTGTCCCATCGTTTCTCCCAGTCGATGCCTTCGGCCGCCTCGCCCCAGAAGTCGGATGGATTCTCGATCGAGCGGCGGTGAATATCCAGGTAGTTGCTCATGACGATTCCGCAGTGTTGTTATCCTCGATGATTCTAGAAGAGCCGCGGATTTCCGGCCATGCGACAAAAGGCGCACGGCGACCGGGCAATCAGTACAGGTCTGCCAGCGTGGTCGGCGAATCGCGGCTGGCGACCATCGCGATCAGCAGTTCGGCGGTGGAAATGGCGTCTCCCAGGCAGTTGTGTCCCCGGTACCAGGGCAGGTTGTAGTGTGTGCGGAGATCGGGCAGTCGCAGCGAGCGCGTATCCTCGAGGTGGTGTTGGCGTGATTTGCGGCGATTTTCCAGGGCCAGCGTGTCGATCACAGGGACCAGCAGGCTGTCGCCGAATCGCAGTTTGCAGAAGCGATCGAGCAATCGCTTGTCGAGACCGGCGTGGTGCACGACGAGGACGCGGCCGGTCAATGCCGCGATGACGCGCTCCATGGCTTCGTCGGGCGATATGCCCCGGTCGACGACACTGTCCGTCAGGCCGTGAATCGAGGGGCTGTCGCCGAGGTCGCCACTCGGTTTGACGACGTGAGACTCCGCTGTCGAGAGATCCACCCGGCCGCCGCGAATCAATACCCAGCCAATGCTCAGCATGTCGACCGTCGCCGGATCCAGCCCGGTCGTTTCGATATCGAGGCAGACGAGTTCCGCTTCGTCGAAGCGGCAGGACGGCGCGGGCGGCGGCGTTTCGAGAAACGCCTTGTAATGCTCGTCCGCGGAGCGGTGGCCGGCTTTCCACCGTTTGAGCGCCAGCCACCTGCCCGTATTCATGCCAGGTGGAAGCGGTTCAGGAGCGCCGCCTGGCTTACGTTGACCTGGTTGAAAGCCGACTTGAGGTTCTGCCGGACCAGCGAGGAAAGTTCACTCGGCGACAGGTGATTGTCCGGTTTCTTGCCCGCGTGCAGCTGCCGGTTCTGGTGTTCCACCCGGAGCTTCTCGATGAAGTCGAGCGCGTCGATCAGGTTGGCCGCATCCGGCTCCGTGATTTCCCCCGCCTTGGCCGCGGCGCGCAGGCGGTTTCGCGTCGTTATGCGCATTTCGCCCGCCGCGAGCGCCCGGATCCGGGCGATCTCGACGATGGGCATGATGCCGTGCTTCTTGATATCGAGTGTGTTCTTGTGCTCGCCCGACTTCTCGAGCACGAACTGCCGGAAGAAACCGAGCGGTGGCTGGAAGTTCATCGCGTTCTTCGCCATCAGCGCGAGGAACAGTTCGTTGCGCTTGGCGTCCTCTCGAATGCTCTCCTTGAGTTCGTCGACGAGCCCGGCGTCGCCGTAGACGCAGCGCAGGTCGAAGAAGATGTTGGCGTGCATTAGCGCTTTTGACTCGGGCACCGTTATCCATTTGTTGAAGTATTTCTTCCAGGTCTCGAGCGGCTGGCGCCATTTCGGATTCGACGCCATCACGTCGCCGGGGCAGTAGACGTAGCCGCAGGCATCGAGGCCGTCGTTGACGACGCGCGCAAGGGCTTTGAAGTAGCCGTCATCCGCCGCGGTCGCGGAATCGTCGAGCACCAGCGCATTGTCCTGGTCACTGCGCGCGGACTGTTCGTGGCGGCCCTGAGAGCCCAGCGCGACCCAGGCGTAGGTGCACGGCGGCGAGCCCAGCTCGGTTTCGGCTATGCGGCACAGCTGCTGCGTGACGGAATCGGTGATCGTCGTGATGAATTTGCCCAGCTGTTCGCCGTCCGCATCCGCACTGATCTGGCTGGCGATCAGCGCCGGCAGGCGCTTGCAGGCGTCGACGATGCCTTCCACGGTCGTCTGCTTTGCGATGTCGTTGACGAGGTAGAGCGGATGCTCCGTCTCGATGCGCATGAAGTCGCTGCGCGATACCATGCCGATAAGCTCGTTGTCGCGGGTAACGGGAAGATGGTGGATCTTGTTCTGCATCATCGTGAGCGCGGCTTCGTAGGCCGTATCGTCCGCGTCGATCGAAATCGGATTCGCGGACATGATCTCCCGAATGCTCGTATCGATGGGCAGGGCGCGTGCCACGACCCGTTCCCGCAGATCGCGGTCCGTGGCGATGCCGCAGAAGTGTTCCCCGTCCATCACGAGAATGGCCGACACCCGCTCGTTCACCATCTTGCGGGCGGCGTCCTGGATGCTCGCGGCCGCATCGATCGTGACCGGCGGCCGCGTGATGAGTTGTGACACCGCACGCCCTTCGGCGCCGTGCAGTTTCGTCGGGGTGGGGCGCGACAGCAGCCGGTCAGAGAGCAGCCGGATGAAGTAGGTGTCGAAGCGGTCATTTCGCCGCCGCAGCTTTCCGAATATCTCGCCATCGAGGTGATAGATCAGCGAGTCCTCGATCGCGGTGGACTGGTTGCGCAGCGGCACGGCATTCATCAGTGACGGGAAGCCGAAAACGTCTCCCTCGGCCGGGCGCGTGACCAGGTCGCCCTCGGCGTTGCGCAGTTCGAGCGCGCCGCTGCGACGATGTGCAGCTGCTCGTTTGGGGCACCGATCTTGAGCACCTGGCTGCCCGCCTTGTAATAGCCGATCTGGATGGCCCTGGCGGCCGCGGTGAGTTCTTCCTGGTCGAGTTCGTCGAAGCCGGGCAGCTCGGCGAGGAAGCGGCTGATCTCGGGCAGTTCGTTCATGGGCCGATTCTGACACGACAGGCCCCAACGTGAAACCGGCGGCACCCTTTCGGGAACCGCCGGGTCGGACGCAATCGAGATTGCGTTGTTTCTAGAACGCGTACTTCGCTGAGAACTGGAGGCGCGTGAAATCGCCGTCCGTGCCATTCACGAGTTCACGTTCGCCGTAGATGATTTCGGCACCCACGTCGAGCTTCGGCAGGATGTTGTAGATCAGGTTCCAGTGGAAGCTCCAGCCATTGTCGTTCAGCGATGCCGCCGCCGCGTTGTCGTCATAGTCGATCGTGGTGTTGCCGTACATGATGTTCGTGCGCCACTTTCCGAAGGGGATACGCAGCGCGGCGAAATAGGCAAGCGCCTCGGCCGTTGCAATGTTGTTGTTCGCATCCAGGTAACCGTCGCGGACAAAACCCAGGCCGATATACCGGCCGACGCCGTCACCAAAGGTGACCATCGCACGCAGGTCGGCGCCGCCGCCGAACACCCACTTGGTCGAGGCACTGATGCCGTAGCCGGCTTCATCCGGCTGCGATCCGCCGACGTCTCCAATCTTGATGTTGCGGTACAGGCCGGCGACCTTGAAGTAGCTGCCATTGTCGCCGAAATTGAACGTGTAGCGCGCGATCAGGTCGGGTATCGTGGAATAACCGCGTTCTATACTCACCGCATCGTCGCCCTCGCCTGTAACCGCACCGGCTACGAACGCCTCGGGATTCTCTGCCGCGATCTCGAGGCCACCCATCGTGTAACGGATCATCGCCTGGCGGATGAAGGTCGTGGACTCGGCCGGGCCGACGAAGTCGAGTGCTTCCGGTAACGCAGCCACGTCCTGGAACGTCGACCAGGTCTGGCCGAAGGTCCAGTTGTTGTACTTGATGAAGGCGTGGCGCAGGCGCGGGCTGTAAGAGTTGGACACGACCTCGTTGCCGTCGCCGTGGATAAAGAAGTCCATCTCGATGAACGCGGTGATGCTGTCGCCGCCGGAGGTCTTCGTGTCGGCGCGGAAATTGATGCGCGTTTCGCGGGCCTGGAAGTCGGCCGTGATGTCGTCGCTGGCCGAGCCGTCGCCAACCGGGATCTGCGGTGCATAGTAGAACTGGCGCATCAGGCTGTTGCCGTCCGGCGTGCCGTCGCTGTAGTCGGTGAACATCGCGTCGAACTTGGCATAGCCGCCGAACTTGTACGTGGTCGTCGGCGCGTCGTCCTGGGCGAGCGCAGACCCTGACACACACAGCAGCACCGCGGCCGCCGATGCGTACAGTTTGGGAGTAACTCTGATCATCATATTTTCCCCCGGGAAAAGTTTTTTTGAGTGAATCACGCCGCATACTCAATCAGGGGACCACCGGTTGCCATTAGCCAAAAGTCGAATCCGCGTCTTTATGTAGACCAATGTCTAATGCGGGTTTACAGGCCGCGATTCAAAATGCCGGGAAACGGGCCGCCGCCCGCACCGAAGCGCAGCTACCGAGTGGAGATTCCGATGAGCGATATCTACGCCGTCAACGACTATTTCAAAGAGCACGGACTGGTCAACGAGGACCAGTATTTCGACCTGTACAGGCAGTCGGTCGAGGACAACGAAGAATTCTGGGCAGAGCAGGCGGGAATCGTCGACTGGATCAAGCCGTTTACCAGGGTCAAGGACGTTTCCTACGCGAAAGACGATCTGCACATCCGCTGGTACGAGGACGGCGAGCTGAACGTCTGCTTCAACTGCATCGACCGCCACCTCGACGACAAGGGGGACCAGCCGGCGATCATCTGGGAGGGCGACGACCCGGACCGGGATCTGACGATCACCTACAGGGATCTGCACGGGCGAGTATGCCGCTTCGCCAACGTGCTGAAGTCGATCGGCGTCAAGAAAGGCGACCGGGTCACGATCTACATGCCGATGATCCCCGACGCGGCGGTCGCGATGCTCGCCTGCGCGCGCATCGGCGCGATCCATTCCGTCGTGTTCGGCGGTTTCTCGCCCGATGCGCTGGCCGGCCGCATCATCGACTGCGAGTCGAATGTGGTGATCACTGCCGACGAAGGCGTGCGGGGCGGCCGTTCCGTGCCGCTGAAGGCCAATGTCGACGCGGCGGCGAAGATCGACGGCGTCACGACGCTGGAAAAAGTCCTGGTCGTCAGGAACACGGGCAACGACATCGGCTGGCAGGAAGGCCGCGACGTCTGGCTGCACGAGGCGGAGGAGTCGGTGGACGACGACTGCCCCTGCGAGCCGATGAACGCTGAGGATCCGCTGTTCATCCTCTACACCTCGGGCTCCACCGGCCAGCCCAAGGGCGTGCTGCACACGACCGGCGGTTACCTCGTGTACGCGGCGTTGACGTTCAAATACGTCTTCAACTACGAGCCGGGCGACATCTACTGGTGCACCGCCGACGTCGGCTGGGTCACCGGGCATTCCTACATCGTGTACGGCCCGCTCGCGAACGGCGCAAGGACCATGATGTTCGAAGGCGTTCCGAACTATCCCGACTCGAGCCGTTTCTGGCAGATCTGCGACAAGCACCAGGTGAACATCTGCTACACGGCGCCGACCGCGATCCGCGCGCTCATGCGTGAGGGCGACGAGCCGGTCAAGAAGACGTCCCGCAAGAGCTTGCGCCTGCTCGGCTCGGTGGGCGAGCCGATCAATCCCGAAGCCTGGGAGTGGTATTACAAGGTGGTAGGCGAGGGCCGCTGCCCGATCGTCGACACCTGGTGGCAGACAGAGACCGGCGGCATCCTGATCACCCCGCTGCCGGGCGCGACGGCGCTCAAGCCGGGTTCGGCCACGCGGCCGTTCTTCGGCGTACAGCCCGCGCTCGTCGACTCCGACGGCAAGATCCTGGAAGGCGCGACCTCCGGCAATCTCGTCATACTCGACAGCTGGCCGGGGCAGATGCGCACCGTATACGGCGATCATCAGCGTTTTATCGAGACCTACTTCAGCACCTTCGAGGGCCGCTACTTCACCGGAGATGGCGCGCGCCGGGATGAAGACGACTACTACTGGATCACCGGCCGCGTCGACGACGTCCTGAACGTCTCCGGCCATCGCATGGGCACGGCGGAAGTCGAGAGTGCCCTGGTCGCCCACCACGCGGTCGCCGAGGCTGCGGTCGTCGGGTATCCTCACGACATCAAGGGACAGGGCATCTACGTGTACGTCACGCTCATGGAAGGGCACGAGCCCAGCGACGAACTCGCGACCGAGCTGCGCAACTGGGTCCGCAAGGAAATCGGGCCCATCGCGAGCCCGGACCTGCTGCAGTGGGCGCCCGGGCTGCCGAAGACGCGATCCGGAAAGATCATGCGGCGAATTCTCAGGAAGATCGCCGAAAATGATTACGGCAACCTCGGCGACACGTCCACGCTGGCTGATCCGAGCGTCGTGGAGCACCTGATAGAGAACCGTAAGAACCGAGCGTGAGGACGCGGAGCGGCTGTGACCCTATCCGACAGCAGTAATTTCATTGTCGCCGACGATCACCCGCTGTTTCGGGAGGCGCTGATACACGCGATTCATAATTGCGTGCCGGGTGCCGTGATCCATGAAGCCGACAGCCTGGCGAGCCTCTACGAGGTCGTCGAGGCACACCCCGATGCGGACCTGCTGTTTCTCGACCTGCACATGCCCGGCGTCAGCGGCTTTTCCGCGCTCGCCTACATGCGCAACAATCACGAGTCCTTGCCGACGGTCATCGTCTCCGCAGTCGACGACCCGGCCGTGATCAGGCGCGCGATCCAGCACGGTGCCAGCGGGTTCATCCCGAAGTCGTCGCCCATACGCACTATCGAGGCCGCGATCGATGCCATCCTTCAGGGCGAGGTGTGGCTGCCCGAGCACATCGACCTCGGTGCGGGCGGGCTCGACGACGAGGAGGCGCGGATCGCGGCGGCCATGAGCGCGCTGACGCCGCACCAGTTCAGGGTCCTGATGATGCTCGGCGAAGGGCTGCTCAACAAGCAGATCGCCTACCAGCTCGGTGTCTCCGAAGCGACGATCAAGGCGCACGTCACCGCAATCCTGCGCAAGATGCAGGTGACGAATCGCACGCAGGCTGTACTCGCCGTTCAGCGGCTCAATACCAAGGAGCCCGGGCTCGTCGAGTAGTCCGTCCCGCGTTAGGAGCGGCTCAGGATGCGCGTCATCAGGGCGCGCAATGCGGCCGGCTTGACCGGCTTGTGCAGCAGGGCGTGGCCGGACTCCAGAATTACCTCGCGGACGTCTTGCGTATGGTCCGCCGTGACGATGATCGCGGGAATACTCGTTTCCGCGTACTCTCGCAGTTCGTCGATAACCTCGATGCCCGTTACGTCGTCGTCGAGATGGTAGTCGACGAGGAGTATCGACGGGTAGCCGCCGCCGTTGCTGCCGAGTCTTCGCAGGTGCTCGAGCGCCGTCTCCGAATTGTTCGCGATGAGGGGGCTGGCGCCCCATTTGCTCAGGAGTCCCTGCATGCCTTCCAGGATCGTGTGCTCGTTGTCGACGCACAGGATGATTGTTCCGTCCAGCGACGATGCCGGCGCCTTGTCGATCAGCCCCCTGACCGCCGGAACGGCATCCGCGCGGTCTGCGCGCGGAACCAGCACCTCGAACGTGCTACCCCTGTCGATCTCGGAGCGCATACGAATCTCGTGATCCAGCAGCTTGGCGATACGATCGACGATCGCGAGCCCGAGCCCGAGGCCCCGCTTGGTTCCCTTGCCGCGCTTGCCGAGGCGTTTGAATTCCTCGAACACCACCTTCCGGTCTTCGTGTGCGATGCCGATACCGGTGTCGACGACCTGAATCGCCACCCGGTCGCCGCGCCTGCGGCAGCCGACCAGCACCCCGCCCGCGGGAGTATAGCGGCGGGCGTTGCTGACGAAATTCTGCACGATGCGTCTGAGCAGGGCGGGGTCCGAGCGTAGATAGAGTGAGGAGTCCGCGAAACGCAGCCGGAGGCCGTCTTCGGCGAACGCGGCCGAAAACTGGTTTTCGATTGCCTTGAAGATGTTGGTGACCGGGAACACTTCCGGCTTGGGCACGGGTGCAGACGTGTCGAGCCGTGAAATATCGAGCAACGCGCCGAGAAGGTCCTCCACCGCCACCAGGCTGTTCTCGACGCGCTCGACGAGGCTTTGCTGTTCCGCCGGCATATTGTCGCGGTGCTCGTTCAGCAGCGCGGCGAACAGCTTGGCGGCGTTGAGCGGCTGCAGCAGGTCGTGCGCCGCAGCCGCGAGGAATCGGGTTTTCGACGCGTTGGCGTCCTCCGCCTCGGCCTTGGCCTGCTGCAGCGCCGTCATGGTCCGCTCCAGTTCGGCGGTGCGGTCGGCGACGCGCTGTTCCAGCATGGCCTTGGCTTCGACGAGTTCGCTCTCTACGATCTTCGAGTCGGTTATGTCCGTGTAGGTCGTTACGTAGCCGCCGCCGGGCATGGGCTGCCCGCTGATCTCGATGACCTTGCCGTCGATGAAATTGCTCTGGTACCTGTAAGGCGTGCCGGACCGGATATGTTTGATTCGCTTGTTGATCTCGGCGTCTACGTCGGTGTCACCGAAACGGCCCTGCTCGCCGTTGTAGCGGATCAGGTCGACGATCGATTCCCCGACGTGCACCATGCCGGGCGGATAGTTCATCAGCTGCTCGTAGCGGCTGTTCCAGCCGATGAGGCGCTGTGACGAATCGACGACGCTGACCCCCTGGGTGATGTTCTCCAGCGTCGCATCGAGCAGGCGGCGGTTGAAAGTCAGCGCCTGCGACGTCTCGTCGAGCAGCAATACGACGTCGCCGATTTCGGTTCCCGTCTTGCGCAGCGCGGCGGTCATGACGACGCGGGCCGACGACGCCCCTATGGCGCCGGCGATCAGGCGCTCCGTGAACAACAGCAGCCGCCGGTCCGCCGGGCCCGACGAATTCAGGTCGATGCCGGTCGACGCCGCGAAATCCGCAAAGGAACGTTCCACGTTGTGCACGCCCAGGAAGCGCTCCGCGAGCGAACGCAGGTCCGCGTTGGTGATGTCGTGGCGGGCAACGGCCGCCCGCACCGGCCCGAACCCGAAGATCGGGCCCGCGAAGGTCCGCGCCTGGATCTTCTCGACCAGGGACTGGCGCGTCATCATCGAGACCAGGACGTTGACGAGGATATTCGCCCCCAGCGACCAGGCTACGCCGTGCGTCAGTGAATTGGTCTGCATGTCGACGATCAGCGCCTCGGGGCGCAGCCATGGTTGCGAAAACAGTCCCTCGGTGATGAATGCGTCGCTGAATGCGCCGGCGCGCGCCAGGTTCGGCAGGAACAGGGTGTAGGACCAAAGCACGAAGCCCGTGCACAGTCCGGCAATGGCGCCGGTGCGGGTGGCGCCCGACCAGTAGAGCCCGAACACGATCAGTGGCGCGAACTGCGCCGCGGCCGCGAACGACAGCAGCCCGATCGACGCCAGCGCCGCGGACTGATCGGTGGCCTCGAGGTACAGATACCCGAGCGCGGCGATGCCGATGATGGCTCCCCGGCGAACATGCATCAGGATTCGCGTGTAGTCCTTGCGCTCCGACAGGCCGAGCATCTTGATGCTCATGAGCGCCGGGATGACGATTTCATTGCTGATCATGGTCGACAGCGCGACGCTGGCGACGATCACCATGCTCGTCGCAGCGGAGAACCCGCCGAGGAACGCGAGCATGGTCAGCAGCGTGTGCTCGCCCTGCATGGGCAGGGCGAGTACGAAAGCGTCGCCGTTGAACTCGCCGGGCGGCAGGATCTTCAGGCCGGCAATCGTGATCGGGATGACGAAGGCGGAGAAGATCAGCAGGTAGAGCGGGAACGACCAGCGCGTGGGCCGGATGTTGGCGTCTTCGTAGGCCTCCACGACCGCGACATGGAACTGGCGCGGCAGGCAGAATATTGCCGCGCTGGCCAGGATCAGCTGCGTTAGGAACATGTCCGGCATGTGATCCAGCCTGAATACCGCCGCCGCACGTTCAGCCGCCTCCGGTGAAGCGGCCGGCGCGCTGCCGAGCAGCGACCAGGCGAACAGTCCCACAGCCACGAAAGCGAGCAGCTTGACGACCGATTCGAACGCGACGGCGAGCATCAGGCCGTCGTGATGTTCCGTGACGTCGATCTTCCGGGTGCCGAACAGGATGGCGAACACGGCGAGGGCCGCGGCGAACACGAAAGCCGTATCGTTCTCGACCGCGCCGGCCGCCGCATAGTTCGAGACGATGTCGAAACCCGCGACGACCGCTTTGAGCTGGAGCGCGATGTAGGGAATCGAACCGATTGTCGCGAGGATGGTTACCAGCACCGCCAGGCTGCGCGCCTTACCGTAGCGAGCGGCGATGAAGTCCGCTATCGACGTCAGGTTCTGGCGCTTGCTCACCGTCACGATGCGGTGGATCATGCCCCAGCCGAAAAAGATCACCGCCATCGGGCCCAGATAGATCGGTATGTAGCCCCAGCCACTCTCTGCGGCGGTGCCGACGGCGCCGTAGAACGTCCAGGATGTGCAGTATACAGCGAGCGTCAGGCCGTAGATCGTTGCGCGCGCCGCGCCAGAGAAGCGGCTCGGGTCCGCCTTGTCGCCCCAGTGCGCGATGGCAAACAGGAGCGAGACGTAGCCCAGCGACAACAGCAGCAGCGCCCACCAGTTGATCAACGCGGCAATCTCCCCTCTTCGATGGCTTTTGGCGCCCTCGTACGGACGCTCTCTAGTTCTGAGCGAAGTCTACTACTATCGTCGAACGCGGGCGACAGGAAGCGCCCGAAAAGGCGCGCGATAGACATATAAATATATGATTTTATTGTCATATCCGGGGTCATCGGTGTACGGGGTCCGGCGCTGCCCGGCAGCACCTACGACTAAAGTCTGTACTGAGGCCCTGAACCCGTTTGATAGATTGCGCTGGTGACAAATCCAATAAAAGCATCATAAGGGGGACGCATGTCTCAGAAAGCCGACTACTGGAGTGCAAATTTGCGCCTCATCGCGTTTTGCCTCGCTATATGGTTTCTCGTTTCCTTTGTTTTCGGGATCATTCTCGTCGAGCCGCTCAACAACATATCCATCGGTGGATACAAGCTCGGCTTCTGGTTCGCGAATCAAGGATCGATATACGTATTCGTCGCGTTGATTTTCTTCTACGCCAATCGCATGGGTAAGCTCGATCGCGAGCACGACGTGCACGAAGACAAAGACTAGGGGGGAAGACCATGTCACTACAAGCAATGACCTACCTGGTTGTCGGACTGACGTTCGCGCTCTACATCGGCATCGCGATCTGGTCACGCGCCGCGTCAACCAAGGATTTCTATGTTGCAGGCAGCCATGTCCATCCGGTGGCAAACGGTATGGCGACCGCGGCCGACTGGATGTCCGCCGCCTCGTTCATCTCGATGGCCGGCCTCATCGCCTTCATGGGCTATGGCGGTTCGTTATTCCTGATGGGCTGGACCGGCGGCTACGTGCTGCTCGCGATGCTGCTCGCACCATACCTGCGCAAGTTCGGCAAGTTCACGGTTCCCGAGTTCATTGGCGACCGCTATTACTCGAAGACAGCGCGCATCGTGGCAGTCATTTGCCTCATCGTCGCGTCGGTGACCTACGTTATCGGCCAGATGAAAGGCATCGGCGTGGCGTTCTCGCGCTTCCTCGAAGTGGACTACAACGTCGGCCTGGTGATCGGCATGGGTATCGTCTTCGTGTACGCGGTACTTGGTGGAATGAAAGGCATCACCTACACACAGATCGCACAGTACTGCGTCCTGATCTTCGCTTACACGATCCCGGCGATCTTCATCTCGATGCAGCTGACGGGCGTTCCGATCCCGCAGATCGGCCTCGGCTCGACGATGACGGGCAGCGAGGTCTACCTGCTCGATCGCCTGGACCAGGTGCTCACCGATCTCGGCTTCGCGCAATACACGACACAGGCACGATTAAGTTACCTGAACATGTTCGTGTACACGATGTCGCTGATGATCGGTACTGCGGGCCTGCCGCACGTCATCATCCGCTTCTTCACCGTTCCGAAAGTGAAGGACGCCCGCAGTTCGGCCGGCTGGGCGCTGGTGTTCATCGCCATCCTCTACACGACCGCACCGGGCGTCGCCGCGATGGCGCGTCTGAACCTCGTCGAGACCATCAACCACCCCGACGGCACGCAGCTCGTTTACGCGGAACGGCCGACCTGGGTCAAGAAGTGGGAAGAGACCGGCCTGCTGGCCTTCGAAGACAAGAACGGCGACGGCGAGATCGTCTACGCCGCCGACCCGAACGTCAACGAAGTGACACTGATCGACCGTGACATCATGGTACTCGCCAACCCCGAGATCGCGGGCCTGCCCAACTGGGTCATCGCGCTGGTCGCAGCGGGTGGCCTGGCGGCCGCATTGTCGACCGCGGCGGGATTGCTACTCGCCATATCCTCGGCGATATCCCATGACCTGCTGAAGGGCGTGTTCAAGCCGGAAATCACCGAGCAGCAGGAACTGCTGGCCAGTCGTATCGCCATGGCTTTCGCGATCCTGCTGGCCGGTTATCTCGGCTTCAACCCGCCGGACTTCGCGGCAGGAACCGTTGCCCTGGCATTCGGCCTGGCCGCTTCGTCGATATTCCCGGCGCTGATGATGGGCATCTTCAACAAGAGGATGAACAAGGAAGGCGCGATTGCGGGTATGGTTGCCGGCCTGGGCATTACCCTGCTGTACGTATTCCAGCACAAGGGCATCATGTTCATCGCCAGCACGGCATTCCTCGGCGACATGCCGGAGAACTGGTTCCTCGGCATCGAGCCGAACGCGTTCGGCGCCATCGGCGCGCTGATCAACTTCGGTGTTGCCTACGCGGTGTCGCACATGACGGCACCGCCTCCGGAGCACATCCAGCACATCGTGGAAGACATCCGCGTGCCGCATGGGGCCGGCGAGGCTATCAGCCACTGAGATTCTTTCTCGTCCTGAGAAAAGGGGGGCAGCAATGCCCCCCTTTTTTTGCGCTAAGATAGGGTTATGTGGAAGAACAAGCATGTCGTGATCGCCATGATCGTGGCGCCCATTCTCGCGGTCCTCGCGTGGTTTGCCGTTGGTGCTCTCGTCGGCGAGAAGGCGCAGGTCGCCAAGCCGGGAGGGGCGTATCCGCTCGTCGCCCGTTCGAACTGCCGCCGGGAGAGCGGTGAGTGCGACCTCGTCAACAATGACCTGAAGATGACCATCCTGCCGCTGGAACTCGGAACGCAGTACACGAGGCTCTCGCTGGATTCGGAATTTCCGCTGGCGCAGGCAACCTTCGGCTTGCTGTCGGGGGGTAACGAAGTGGTCGCAGACGCCGAGCACGACGCGTCACCCGATGCCGCCGCGCAGATGACGGTGACCATACCGGCATTCGCGGACCCGGAGGCCATGCTGCGGGTCGCCGA
>Ga0224502_10000284_pt1 | contig 16201 bp, 19 predicted proteins | sample SF_Oct11_sed_USG_5_FD_169104 | JGI IMG/M metagenome (GOLD analysis project Ga0224502, IMG submission 169104) | Sediment microbial communities from San Francisco Bay, California, United States - SF_Oct11_sed_USGS_13 | ecosystem: Environmental > Aquatic > Marine > Sediment | place: USA... | reverse complement strand
CCGCTCGAGTTCAGGGAGGTGGTCAAACATGACAGCCTGTGATTTCGACAAGGTGGCGTCGCTACCGATCATCCTGTTCGAGGTTTTCGTGCTCGTTGGCTCGGTCGGCGCGCTGTTCGTGCTTGGGAAACTGACGAACCACGTGCTCAAGCGATTCTTCGTTGTCCTGGCAGGCGTGCTGATATTCGAGGTCTTCACCTCGCCGATGTGGCTCAACTATAAGCTCGGCCCGTGGGCCTACATCTACCAGGACGTCAGCTGGGTCCTCGGCGTGGGCTGGTCGGCCCTGATATTGACGATCGTGACGGCCGTCGACCATATCTTTTCGCGCTGGTCGACCGGCCGGCGCTTCGCGCTCTACCTGGTGGCACTTACGGCGCTGGTCTTCGTGCTCGAGGCGATCGTTGTTGGCCTGGGCATTCGCCGCTACTCGCCGGAGGTCCTGGAGACCGTGATCGGGGTGTTCGTAGCCGGCGTGCCGCTCGAGGCGCTCTATTACGTGCCCGTCTTCATGACGCTGGTCATCTGCCTGTATAAATACTGGGCGTTTCGCATCGACGGCGTGCTGCTGGTGCCGTCCGGCAGGACGAACTGGGGAAGAAACCTGCTGCTCACGGCCGGCGGCGTGCTGCTATTCGAGCTGATGATCGAACCGATGGTCGTCAATGCCAATTTCCCCTCCTGGTCATATATCTATAACGACATCACGTTCGTCATGACCGGTCTCTGGGTCGTCCTGATTTCGCTGGCGACGATCGCCGTAGACCGGTTCTTCGTGCACTGGAGCATCCGCCGCCGGTTCGTCGCCTACATCCTGGCGGTCGGTGCGCTGGCGCTGCCACTCGAGTCGGTCTTCATTCGCGCCGGCTACCGCGTGTACGGCCCCAGCGCCGAAGCAAATTTCACCGGTTTCGTTACGCCGATCACGAATGTCGCGGCAGAGATCGCGTTCGCGATACCGCTCTACATGGCGCTGATCATCGCCTTCGTCCGCTTCTGGGAGATCGTCGGCGACCAGCGGCGGGCCGAGAGGCTGGCCCAAGCAGGCGCGGCCGTGTAATCGACAAGCACACGTTACCGAAGGAGGTGTAGACGGACATGAAATTCACTATCGACACGCTGGTCGGCGCCGCCATCCTGGTCGTGCTGATGTCGATCTTCCTGACGCCGGGCCCTGCCATGTCAGTTATCTACTATTCGGTCGTCTGCACGGCCGGGATAAGCCTGGTCATCTGGATCCCGCTCGCCACCGGTATCGGCAGAATGGCCCGGTATATTTTCAGTCGCGGGGACGAGACGCTCAAACCGTCGATGACCAGCGTTTCCGCGAACCGCCATCAGGCAATTGAGACCTACATCCGGGATGCAACCTGCAAAGGTACGCCCATCGAGCAGATAGTCCAGCAACTAAGAGCACTCGGCTGGAGCCAGCAGGAAATTGACAGAGTCATCGTCCCGCACGAGCCCGTGCACTGAGGCTTTCGGTCACGATTCCTGGTGGCCCCGGATTGCCGTGCGCTAATCCGATAAACGCCCGGGCGGTTTCACGACGTCTTCCCGAACATTTTGTGCAGGTGCTATTCTCGAGCCTCTTCAAGAGGCTTACTGATGAAGCTGACTCTCGGCAATCTCGCACACCTGGCGGAGATCATCGGCGCGGTGGCGATCGTTATTTCACTGATCTACGTTGGCCAGGAACTCAACGCCAATACGGCGGCCGTGCAGGCCTCGTCGCTGCAAGCCGTTACCAATGCCTCCAGCGCCAGCATGCTGGCCGTGGTGGAGAACGAAGACTTCGCCAGGATTCGCGTACAGGCTATGCGCGATCCCTCGCAGCTCTCGGAAACTGAGCAACTCCGCTGGTTCCTGTACCAGCGGCAGATGTGGCTCCACTTCCAGAACGTCTGGCAACAATGGGAACTCGGTACGCTGGATAACGGCATATGGGAGGGCTACGAGCGGGTCATTTGCCGGGACTTGCTCAGCGACGAAGCGGCCCGCCGGCAATGGCAGGAAACGCATGCCTTTGCCCTGTCGACGGAGTTCGTGGGCCACTTTGGAAAGTGCGGGTGAGCGCGATGCTCAGAGCGATCCGCGCGGACATCACGACGCTCGACGTCGACGCGATCGTCAACGCCGCCAACTCGTCGCTGCTCGGCGGCGGTGGGGTCGACGGCGCCATCCACCGCGCGGCCGGTCCGGGGTTGCTGGACGAATGCCGTTCGTTGGGCGGCTGCCCGACGGGCGAGGCGCGCATCACCGGCGGCCATCGGCTGCCGGCGAAATACGTGATCCACACCGTCGGGCCGGTCTGGCACGGCGGCGATGACGACGAGCCGGCGCTGCTTGCTTCCTGCTACCGAGATAGCCTCGCGCTCGCCGTCGCGCACGGCGCCGCCAGCATCGCCTTTCCCGGCATCAGCACCGGCGTCTACGGGTACCCGGTCGGGGCTGCGGCCCGGATCGCAGTTGACACCACGCGCGAGTTTGTCCGTGACAAACCGGGCTCGCTGCACGAGGTCATCTTCTGTTGTTTCTCGGCAGGCGACCTCGCCGTTTACGAATCGCTGCTGGAATCGGCCTGAGACCGGTCGCCCGCAGGGGCAGGCCCCATTGGCCAATGCCGGGGTTGGATCTGGTCGCGCCGTGGGCGGCGCTCCTACAATAATCCGTGGGAGCGGTTCCGGGGCCGCGACAGGATCTGGCGTCGGTGGTGGGTCGCGCCGTGGGCGGCGCTCCTACAGATTGTTTATTGCCTCTCTCACGAAATCCAGGCGGTCGTTGCCGAAGAACATCTCGCTGCCGACGAAGAAGGTCGGTGCGCCGAATACGCCGCGCGCCACGGCCTCGTCGGAATTGGCGCGCAACTCGGCCTTGACGTCGTCGCCGGCAATCTCCTCGAGCACTGTGGCGGGATCCCGGCCGGCCGCCTCGACGATGCCCGCCAGCACGGCGTCGTCGCTCAGATCCAGGTTCTCGATCCATGCGGCAGAAAAAAGCCGCGGATGCAGCGCCTCGAACCAGCCCTGGTGCTGGGCCACGATCGCGATTCGCAGGGCCTTGACGGTGTTCTGGGGAAATACCGAATTCCAATGGAACGGCACCCCGTAGCGCTGGACCCAGCGCTTCAGATCCTTATCCAGGTAGCTGCCTTTCGCCGGCACCGACTTGGGTGGGCTGTTGCCCGTCGCCTTCATCACGCCGCCGAGCAGCATCGGCCGGTAGACGATCTCGGCGCCCAGGCGGTCGAGTTGGGTATCAGCCAGGTAAGTGTAGGGACTGACGTAGTCGTAAAAGAATTCCAGCTTCGGTTTCATGCGGTCACCATCGGTACGAAATTCGGCCGTGCCTCGATGCGGTCGATCCAGGCGCGGACGGCCACGTAGTCCGCGAGACTGAAGCCACCCTCTTCGGCGACGTGGGTATAAGCGTAAAGCGCGATATCGGCAATCGAGAAACGATTGTTGACGAAGAAGTCCTGCTCCGCCAGATACGCTTCCATGATCCCCAGCGCCTTGAACCCGCCCTTGCGCTTCGCCTCCAGGTCGCGCTGCCGTTCCGGCGGGCTGCCGAGGTACTGGATGATGAACCTTGACGTAGCGATGTACGGTTCGTGGCTGTACTGCTCGAAAAACAACCATTGCAGGACCAGCGCCCGCTCCCAGGCGCTGCCTAAGAAAAATTCGCTGCCGTCCGCGAGATAGCACAGAATCGCATTCGACTCGGCGAGATGCCGGCCGTCAGGGAGTTCCAGTAACGGGATCTTGCCGTTCGGGTTCATCGCCAGGAACTCCGGCGTGTGCGTGGAGCCAGCCAGGATGTCGACCTCCCGCCAGTCGTAGCCGATACCCATTTCGGCACACAAGAGCTTCAGCTTGTAGCAATTCCCGGACCGGGAGTCCCCGTAAAGAACGATGCGCCCTTCCGTCACCTGTTTTCCCTCTCCAGGTTCCGGAGCCCGAGCACTTCGTGCCGTTTGAGGCGGCGGTTGGCAAAAAACGCGGCCACGCCACAGCCGCTGAATGCGTAGATGTGGTCGACCGGGTTGACCGTGTTGCGGAAGAAATTGCGCAGCGTGTCCGACGACAGGCCGCGCAGTACCTCGACCGGCGTGGCTTCGATGTAGCGCCCGGTCTCGAAGACCCCGATCAGCAGGTTGCCAGCGTAGGCGGCGACACCGGCAATGACGGCGGCGACGACCGGGTAGTGCCAGCTCAGGCCACGACCGAATCGCTGCATGGCGATACCGATCAGCGCGCCCATCGGGATCGTGAACCAGGGATAGACGCTGGCCGTCGTCATCGCGAACAGACCCCAGACCCAGCAAAGCAGCAGTGCGACAGCAAACGTGCCGAGTGTGCCGCGGCCCAGCGACTGTTCGGCGACCAGGCGCCTGCCGTCTGCCGGCGGCAATTGCCTGGCAGGATTGGGCGTGTGCTTTTGCTTCATCCGGTACATAAGCGTGGCCGATTCAGCCCGTCGTGTGGTTGCGGACCGCCAGTTCGGCGGCAGCGAGGTCCTCGAGTGCAGTGCCGACCGACTTGAAGAGCGTGATGCTCTCGCTGGATTCGCGGCCCGGGGCGCTCGCGGTACAGAGCTCACGGAGCTCGGCCCTGATGTCGGCCTCGACGAGCGCCCCCGACTGCAGGCCCTGCAGGATCTCGCCAGCCTCGGCCAGCGCGCCCGCCCGCGTATCGACGAAGACCTCCGCCCGCCGCAACGCCTCGTCGTCCGCCTCGCGCATGTCCGGCCGGAACGCACCGACCAGGTCGACGTGCTGGCCCGCCGACAACCACTCGCCCCTGATGAGCGGCGCCGCGGCCAGCGTGGCACTGCTGATGATGTCGGCCTCGCGGATGCCCCGCTCGAGGTCTTCCTCAACGACGACGTCGAAGTCAGCACCCGCCAACAGGGTTACGAGCCGTTCCGCCGCCTCGCGGCGCCGTCCCCAGACCGCCACCTTCTCGATCGGCCGGGCCGTGGCATGCGCCAACACCATGTGCGGCGCCAGGTTGCCAGTGCCGATCATCAGCAGTCGCCGCGAGTCTTTACGAGACAGGTAGGCGGAAGCCAGCGCGGAGGCGGCCGCCGTGCGTCGGACCGTCAGTTCGGTGCCGTCCAGTATCGCCACCGGCACACCGGTTTCGGCACTCATCAACAGGTAGGTTCCGAAAACCGCCGGCGCGCCGTGCGACGCGTTGTCGGGAAAGACGGTGACAACCTTGACACCCATACTGCCGCCCTGCCGCCAGGCAGGCATCAGCAGGAGGTTGCCGGCTGTGCCATCCGGCACCGGGACCTCGTGATGCGCCCGGACCGGCGCCTCCACCTCGCTGGCGAACGCGGCATTCAGTGCCGCGATCAGTTCAGCGTAAGGTAGAGTCGCCGCGACGGCTGCGGAATCGAGATTGAGCATAGTGCCGCGGAGGATAGCACTTCCAAGCACCGCCAAGGAGCGGTAAGGTCAGCCGAAGCCAGAAGAAGAAGAAATGACTCTGCAACGAAAACTTGGCTTCTCCGCGGTGCTGGCGGTCGTCATGGGCGACATGATCGGCTCGGGGATTTTCTTCACGCCCGGTGAACTGGCGGCGGTAGCGACGGCCGAGTGGCAGGTCTATTTCTTCTGGGCGTTGTGCGGCCTGATTACGTTTTGCGGCGCGCTGACGCTCGCCGAGTTGTCGGCGCTGATTCCCAAACCCGGCGTCTCCTATCACGCACTGACCGAGGCCTTCGGACCGTTTGCCGGTTTCATGCAGGCCTGGATGATGGTGCTGGTCAGTGGGCCGGGCGCCATCGCTGGCATCGCCATTCTCTTCGGCGAACTGGCGAACCAGGTTTTCGGTTCGGGGTCGCCCGGCATGCAGCTCGCCTGGGCCGTCGCCGCCATTGCATTCTTCGCGAGCGTAAACCTGCGTGGTGCGGAATGGGGCGGTCGCACACAGATCGTGTTGACAGCGATCAAGGTGTTCGGCCTGGTCGTGCTGGTGGCAGGCGGCGTGTACATTGCTGCGCCCGCGGACCCGACGACCGCCGCCGTGAGTGCGGGCGACGAGAGCCTTTTCGGTTTGCTGCGTTTCGTCGGCCTGGGCGTCGCGATCGTGCTGTTTACCTACGACGGCTGGATCGACGCCTCCAACGTGGCCGGCGAAGTGCGCAATCCGAACCGCAACTTCCCGCTGGCAATGGGCATCGGCGTCCTGCTGATCACCGTCATCTACCTCGTCGTCAACTTCGCGTTCCTTCGCGTGGTCCCGCTTGTCGCGATGCGGGAGAACCCGACGCTGGTCGCGCCGATGGTCGCCGAGGCTGCCTTTGGCGAGACCGGGGGCGCCGCGCTGAATATCCTGATGTGGATTTCGATCTTCGGCGCGCTGGGGGGCCTGATCATGACGCTGCCGCGACTTTTCTACGCGGCGGCGAGCGAGTATGTCGAGAGGGCCCGAGGTACCCGGCTCGCGCCGTTCTTCACGGCACTCTCGCACCTGTCGCCGCAGAGGAGCGTGCCGTCGGGCGCGATCCTGTTTGCCGCCGTCGTCTCGGCGGCCGCCCTCTTCTTCTTCGGATCGTTTTCGCGAATCGTCACGTTCTTCGTCGTGCCCTTCCAGTTTATGAACATCCTGATGGTCGCATCGATTTTCAGGCTGCGTCCGCGCCTCTCGAACGATACGTCGTTTCGTCTGCCCGGCTACCCGCTCGTGCCGGCCATCTTCATCTTTGTCATGGCCCTGTTTCTTGTCTCGGCCCTGGTGTTCAACCCGCGAGACAGCCTGATTGGCATCGCGTTGACGGCAGCCGGAGCGCCCGTCTACCGGGTGCTGACCAGGAAAAGCCCCGCATGAGCGGCTTCCACCGGCTCTTCACACGATCACCGGCCATCGTCGGCATGATTCACCTGCCGCCGCTGCCCGGCTACCCGGACTCGCCGGGCATCGATGCGTTAATCGAGCACGCGCTTGGGGATCTGGCCACGCTCGAGGACGCCGGCGTCGATGGTGTGCTGATCGAAAACGAATACGATCGGCCACACCGGGTAATGGCCACCGCCGAAGTCACGGCGGCGATGACCCGGATCACGAGGGAACTCGTTGCCGCCCGACGATTCGTCAGCATCGGCTGCGAGATACTACTGAACGACCCACGGGCCTCGCTGGCGGCGGCAGCCGCCGCCGGCGCCGATTTCATTCGCAGTGATTACTTCGTCGATCGCATGACGCGACCGGAGCACGGCGAGTTCGAGATCGATCCCGCGGGGCTGCTTCGATACCGCGACGCCATCGGTGCCGAAAACGTGCTGATTCTGGCCGACATCCAGGTCAAGTACGCGACGATGCTCGATCCGCGGCCGCTCGCCGAGTCAGCAAAGCTGGCAGCAGATTTCGGTGCCGATGCCGTCGTCGTCACCGGCACGAAAAGCGGTAGTGCGCCGTCCGTCGCCGATCTCGAAGCCGGCGCCGGGGAACTGCCGGTGCTCGTCGGCAGCGGACTGGACCCGGACAATGCCGGGAAACTGCTCACGGCCTGCGACGGTGCGATCGTCGGCACGGCCATCATGGAGAAAGGCCGCGTAAGCGGCAGAAAGATCGACGCACTGATGGCGGCCGCAGGTTACCGCTGACGTGGACGTCGTATGTGTCGGCGATTGCGGAATTGACCTCTACCTGCCCTCCGGCCTGCGGCGCTTCGGCGGCATCACCGCCAACTTCGCCCGCCATGCCCGGCGTGAATTCCCGGACGACGACCGGATTCATATCGTCTCCTGCGTCGGCGATGACGCCGGCGGCGACCTGGTGCTGTCGTCGCTGGCCGGATCCGGAATCGAGTGTCACATCGATCGTCTGCACGGGCGAACCCCCGTGCAGACGATCGAGATTCATCCCGACGGCGAAAAAGACTTCGTGCACTATGACGAAGGCGTATTGCGCGACTTCCATTTCGACGAGGTCGCGCGCCGGCTGATTGCCGGAAGCGACCTCCTGGTCGCGCCCGTCTATCTGCAAATCGTCGGCCTGTTCGACGAATTGATGGCTATCCCGACGAAGGGGTTGGTGAGTGTCGATTTCGCGGATTTCCTGGTTGATCCTGACTTCCACCTGCTCGAACGCCATCTCGGCAGCATCGACATCGCCTTCTTCGGGATTTCGGCCGACGATACGGAGACGATCGATCGTCTACGTGTACTTGCGGATCGACAGAAGAAACTGATCGTAGTTACTCTGGGCCCTGCAGGAAGCCGTAGCTTTGCGGGTTCCAGGCACTACGCCAGCCGGGCTGCGCCGGTCGACGCTATCGTCGACACGACCGGGGCCGGCGATGCCTATGCCGCAGGGTTTCTGTCACGGTATTGCCATGGCGCGAACATCGAGGCGTGCATGCAGCACGGCGCGAAAGTGGCCGCATCCGTGATAGGGCGAATCGGCAGTTTTACCGCTGACTGAACCACGCAGAGGAGTAGCTATGACCATGCTGATTGTCGGTGTCCTGTTGTGGACGGTGGTCCATCTCGTGCCGGCGGTCGCGCCCGGCTTTCGCCAGAACATGATGGACAGGCTCGGCAGAGAGCCCTACCGGGGGCTGTTCGCCCTGCTGGTGTTCGGAACGCTGTTCGTGATCGTGCGCGGCTGGCAGATCGCGCCTGAAGACTACGTCTATGCCCTGGGTCCCTGGGTGCGGCCGATCGGTCTCATCCTGCTGATAGCGGCATTCTTCCTGGTCGGCGCGGCTTATCACCCGACGGCCATTCGACGGCTGGTACGGCATCCGATGCTCATCGGTACGATACTCTGGTCGATCAGCCATCTGCTTAGCAGCGGCACGACTCGCGGACTGGTGCTGTTCGGCGGCATCGGCGCCTGGGCGGTGCTGGAGATACTGATGATCAATCGCCGGGACCGCGGCTACACGAAACCCGAAGCACCGGGCATTCGCGGCGAACTGACCGGGATTTTCATCAGCGGCATCATCTTCATGATCGTGCTGTTTGCGCACCCGTACTTCGCCGGTGTGACCCCCTACCCCTGATGTGAAACGGCAACCGGAAGCCTGACCATGTCATCTGATCCCTCGCTGCTCGTTAAACGCATTGACGAAATCATTGCGCATGCCAACGAGCTGGAAGCAAAGTTCGCGGACGAAATGGCTGCGGTGCATCCGGAGTACACCGACAGCGCGAAGAATCTGCTGCATTACATCGCGCTGAGGCAGGCTGACATTCGCGGGCTTCAGGAAGCCCTGACGGCCAACGGCATCTCGTCGCTCAGTGCGTGCGAGGGCCATGTCATGCCGACCCTGCTCGCCGTGCGCAATGCACTGGTATGCGTCGGCGAACTGGACCTGACCGTCGCTGCCCCCGATACGTCGGCGCCCCGGGATAGCAGAGAGCGATTCGAGCGCAACATCGATGCATTGCTCGGCATGAACTACACAGGTCGAATGGTCAAAATCATGGTAACCCTGTCGAGCGAGGCAGCGACCGACTATGACTTCGTGCGTGCGTTAGTTGACGCCGGGATGGACGTCGCCCGCATCAATTGTGCGCACGACACGCCCGCCGATTGGCTGGGGATGATCGAAAACCTGCGACGTGTCGACAACGAAACCGGCAGGCGCTGCAGGATCGTCATGGACCTGCCCGGACCGAAGATCCGGACCGGGACACTCAAACCGGGACCCGGCCTGTTGGCTATCAAGCCGCGGCGAGACCCGCTCGGCCAGGTGATTGCGCCGCGACGCGTCCGTCTCATTCCCGACGACGTTCCGTGGCAAGGCAAGAAGATCGCCGTCGTACCGGTTCCCCGTGAGTTGATCGAGAGCGCCGAGATAGATGACGTTATCCGCTTCAAGGATACGCGCGGACGCAAGCGGCGGTTGCGAGTCGAGAGAAAGGACGACAAAGGCCTGGTCGTCGAAGCACGCAAGCGAGCTTATCTTGCCGAGGGCAGCAAGCTCACGCTCACCAAGGCTGACGGCCGACGCTTCGAGTACCGGGCCGGCTCACTACCACCAGTGGAAATCCCCATCCTGCTCCGCCCGGGGGATCTCCTGATCCTCGATGACAGCGACAAGCCGGGCGAACCGGCGGTCACGGCAGCCGACGGCTCGATCATGATCCCGGCCCGCATCCCCTGTCGACCACGGGAGATTCTGCCGCACATCGCCGTTGGCCAGCGAGTCTTGCTGAACGACGGCAAGATCGAGGGTGTCGTCGAATCCATCGACGGCTACGACCTGGCCGTGCGCATCAACTACGCCAAGATCCGGGGCAGCCGCCTGCGCGGGGGCAAGAGCATTAATTTTCCGGGCACCAGCCTCGGCCTTGAAGGCCTGACACAGGCCGATCGCGAGAATCTCGATTTCATCGTCAAGCATGCGGACGCCGTCGACCTGTCATTCGTGCGCAAGCCTGAAGACGTCATCGCCCTGCAGGCAGAGCTCGCCAGGCGCCCGGGTCACCAGCTCGGCGTGATCGTCAAGATCGAAACCGTCGAAGCCTTTCATCATCTGCCGCGCATAATGCTGGCGGCTATGCGCACCTATCCGGCAGGCATCATGATCGCCCGTGGCGACCTGGCCGTGGAGTGCGGCTGGGAACGGCTGGCCGAAATTCAGGAAGAAATCCTGTGGTTGTCGGAGGCAGCCCAGATTCCGGTGATCTGGGCCACCCAGGTGCTGGAAGGCATGGCCAAAAAAGGGCGCGCATCACGCGCCGAAATCACCGATGCGGCGATGTCTCAGCGGGCCGACTGTGTGATGCTCAACAAGGGACCTTACATACTCGGTGCCATCAGCATGCTCGACGACATCCTGCGGCGCATGCAGGATCACCAACATAAGAAGGCGCCCATTCTCAGGAAACTGTCGATCTCCGATATGGCCTGATTGCTACGGCCGTCAGATCGCCTCCCATTCAGCCGCGGACGCCAGGGACTTCTGAAATTCCATGATCAGTTTCCAGCCGTCTTTCTTCACCAGCAAGGCCTCGAAGTGCAGAGTCTGCTCGAGGCTGCTGCCACCCGGCGTTCGTAATACGTAACGAAACATGCCGGTCTCGTGCGCGGTCGTTGGACCGAAAAGCCGCGCCGAAAAACGGAACTCGACACTCGTCTCGGTCGCGCCGGCGCGAGTATCGTCGAACCCCTCCCGCCAGCCCTCGAGGGCTTTCGCGATCGGGTAGCTGGTGCCATTGATCCCGCTCACCAGCACGGCATCCGGATGATAGGTCGCGGCGTAGCCTTCGAAGTCACCTTCTGCCACCGTTCGCGCAACTTCCGCCCAGAAGGCGTCGAGCTCCGCAACGATCGGGTCGTCCTGGGCGACAGCGAGCACTGACTGCATGCCGAGCATCACGGTGATTATTGCCAGCTTTAGTAGCTTCATGAGGTGTTCAATTCTCCCGATAGTTGGAGGCATTACCGGCGTGCCGCCATTCTCCATCGATTTTGCTGACGATCATTATCCATGCCCACTGATCGTCGAATAGCTGGTCCGAACCAATGCTCTTTCCCCTGGCCCTGACGTTCACGGCTACAAAGCCGAGATCCCTGGCCGCGGCAATTTCAACGACCGGTGGCTTGAGGTCGATATACGCAGTGTAGTCGATACGCTCGAACAGGCTACTGAACTGCTGCCGTATCTCGTCCCTGGACACGTTGTGTAACTCGCCCCGGCTGGCGATCTTCGTTGACGAAGCCGAGAGGCGCGCCATCAACTCCGCATCGCCAAGACAGTGCGCGGCAAGGAGTTTTCTGTGCAGCCTGAAAACATCAACCTCGTCGATAGATGGGGACGGTACCGCCTCGAAGAACCACAAGGGATCGCGATCACTGAATTCAACGCTGGAAAACCGATAATCAAAGACGCGCGCGCCGTCGTCTATCGAGACGAGGAACGGCACACGCCTGCCATGCTCGTCACGCCAGTCATCGTAGCGGACGACGATACGGCCGTAGTCGGGAATGTCGAGCAGCAATACCTGCTCATCCTTGCCTGCATCGATCAGGGTAGCCCTACCGCCATAAGGATGATTTCCCCGGCGACCCTTATACGTCGATCCCGCCCATGAGACGTCGACATCGACTTCCAGTCCGTCTACGAGATCGTCGAAATACCAGAGAAAAGCATGAAACTGGTGCCCCAGAGAGAAGCTGGCCAGAGCCGCCCCTCCGAGTTCCGCATCCTGGCCCGAATCCGCCCAACTGTACGGACCTTCGACCACAACGACTCGCTCACTCGTGTCGATATGGCGGATTGCCGCGGCCTCCCGGGAATGAAAGTAGGACTGCGTGCGAAACGAGCCGCCGTCGGACACGCTGACCTCTGCGGCGGTAACGATGGCTGTAGTGGAGCAGGCATCAGTTGCCCCTGCCATCGGTCCGACCAGGGTGCCCAGCAGGCAGAGCAGACTCGTCGCGCTGCCTCGTCGGCTCTTTTCCTTGTCAAGCATGGATTGACGCCTTCCACGCGCGAAAGAATGCCCATAGCCACAGGCTGGCGAACGGTAACGAGAGTGCCGTGACGACGGCTTGCAGCGTACTGCCGAGCACGTCAGCCTGCGTCGACAGGCCTGCCACAGCAAACGCCACGGCTCCAGCCACGTTGATCAGGACGACCGGGTGGAAGCGACGCGCCTGCAGGCCTGTAACCGGATCTTGCGCCGCCCGCCAGGCGTTGTAGCCGGTCACGACGCCGCCGACCGCCGAGTAGCAGGCGGCGGTATAGAAGAATACAACCGGGCGCTCACCAATCGCCGAATTGAGCGAGAAATGTGCAAGTGAGAGAACGAAGACATTGAGGGTGTCCCAGATCGTCGGCACGAGGCGGAGCACTGACGCGGTCGCCGAATAGCCCACCCAGGCATTGAAGATCACATGCACGACGAACGCGGCCGTCAACCAGTGAAAGAGTGTCGGGTCCCCGATACCACGCATAATCGAGACCAGGTCCTCGAGAACCAGTGCCAGCAGGACGCTGACGATGGTGACGTAAATCGTCGAGTAATTCTCTTCCAGTCGGTTCCGGATCACAGTGTGCATGGTCCAGGCTCCCAATTTTCTGATCAGCCCATTATAGGCTGTCGTACCGTGCTCGTTTTCTCCGCGGTATTTGTCCGCCGCGAATTAGTCGTTAAGCTTGCGGCGCAGACCCTGTAGAGCTACGGAGACCGGACATCAACTTGCCACGCCTGATCATACTCGAACCCATGAAACTCGTCGGCCTGTGCCGGGAAATGTCCCAGGTCAGCGACGAGACTTCGCTATTGTGGCGTGAGTTCTCTGCTCGCCGAGCGGAAGTCACGAACCGCGCCTCAAACGACAGCATTTCGCTGCGGGTCTATCCGGAGGACGTCGCGCAGATCTTCGATCCGACGGCCCGAATCTACAGATGGGCTGCTGTGGAAGTCCGCGATTTCGAGACGATCCCGGACGGCATGACCGCATGGACAACCGCTGGCGGACTTTACGCCGTATTCGTTCATCAAGGCCCGGCGACGGACCTGTCGACTTTCGAATTCATCTTTGGCGAGTGGCTGCCCGAGTCCGATTTCGATCTCGACCACCGCGAGCACTTCGAGATCCTGCCTGCAGCTTACCGCCCTCTCGATCCGCAGGCGCGGGAGGAAATCTGCGTCCCCATCACTATGAACATGACCGGTAACGGGCCCGACCTGCTACAGTGACAGCCTGAGCGCGGTGGATCCCGGCCGGGGATGGCTTCGCGAATAAGAGAGGGGAGAACCAATTGGAACAGCGCACCCCACAGCCCTACGAGTTCGTTCGCATCGCCGTGATGCTGATTACGCTGGCCAGCCTGGCCTTAGTCTGCTTCTACCTGGTTGATTCGTCATTCGAGGTCGATGCCGCCACCGGGATCCGCAGTATTGCCGGCATCATGCTGCCGCTCGTGATTGGCGGGTTCCTCGCCGTTTTCAAACGCAGCCTCTTCGAAAAGGCCGCCCGGGTTTCGCCGACGATAGCCTTCCTGCTGGCCGCGGTCTTTGCCGTCGCCATCATGTTGCTTGTCGAGAACATCGAATTGCTCCGCGCCGCGCCCATCGCCGAGATCATCGTTGCTGCCGGCCTGACGATTCTGCTTTACTCGCCCGGCTCGATGCCGGGCTTCGTCCAGTCCACCGAAAGGAGCGACGTCTGGATGGCTTATTACTTCGGGATGGTGAGCGGCATGCTTGGCTACATCGTCCTGATCGGATTTCCGATTTGACCTGGAGCGTATTGAATTGATGTCGCATTCCACCGGGATCTTTCGCCTTCTCTGGCTTGCCATTCTCGCGCTCGCCCTGCCAGCATCGGCCCAGGAGCGGGACATTCCTACCCTGCAGGCGCAGATGGAGTCGGGCGAGCTGTCAGCGGAGGCGCTGACCAACTATTACCTCGAGCGCATCAGGACCATCGACGAGAACGGTCCGGCGCTCAATTCCATCATCGAGATGAACCCGGATGCGCTGGCAATCGCACGCGCTCTGGACGAGGAGCGCAACGAGTCCGGGCCGCGCGGCCCGATGCACGGCATACCCGTCGTGCTCAAGGCGAATATCGACACCGCCGACAAGATGGAAACGACGGCAGGCTCGCTCGCGCTGGCCGGACACATACCGCCCCGCGACGCCTTCCTGGTCGAGCGCCTGCGCGAGGCCGGTGCCGTCATTCTTGCCAAGGCAAACTTGAGTGAGTGGGCCAACTTCCGTTCGTCGAAGTCGTCCAGCGGCTGGAGCAGTATCGGCGGGCAGACGCACAACCCCTACGATACGGCGCGCAACCCCTGCGGCTCATCGAGCGGCTCGGGCGTCGCAGTCGCGGCTGACCTTACCTCTGTCGCCGTCGGCACCGAGACCGACGGCTCCGTCGTCTGCCCGGCATCGATCAACGGCGTCGTAGGCATCAAGCCCACACTGGGCCTGGTCAGCCGCAGCGGCATCATACCTATCGCCCACAGCCAGGACACGGCCGGCCCGATGGCGCGCACGGTCACCGACGCGGCGATCCTGCTGAACGCCATGGCAGGCCGGGATGCAGAAGACCCGCTAGCCGACGGTTTCCCGGATCGGTTGCCCGATTTCACGTCCGGCCTGGAAGCCGATGCGCTCAAAGGCAAACGCATCGGCGTCATCCGAAACTATGGAGGTGCAGGCAGCGATTACAGGGTCGAGGCTATCTACCAGGCGAGCATCGACAAGCTGAAGGAACTCGGCGCCGAAATCGTCGACGACATCGAACTCGACACCGAGGGCATGAACGACGCCGAGTACCAGGTACTGCTGTACGAGTACAAGGCCGACCTGGCTGCCTACTTCGAACGTTCCGAGGCGCCAGTGAAATCGCTGGCCGAGGTTATCGACTTCAATCGCGCCCACGCCGACGAGGTCATGCCGATCTTTCAGCAGGAGATCATGGAAGCCGCCGTCGAGAAAGGACCATTGACCGAGCCGGCATACCTCGAGGCACTCGAGACCAGCAAACGCATTTCGCAACAGGCCATCGACGGAGCGCTCGAGGAACACGACCTGGATGCGCTGATCGCGCCCAGCAACAACCCGACCTGGATGACCGATCACGTCAACGGTGATTCGCTGGGCGGCGTGTTCAGCTCCAGCTACGCAGCGGTCTCGGGCTACCCGAACGTCACCGTTCCGGCCGGTTTCATCTCGGGCCTTCCAATCGGTCTGTCCTTCATTGGCGGCGCGTTCGCCGACGCCGAGCTGATCGGCTTCGCGTATGCTTTCGAGCAGGCGACGGGCGCGCGGCGGCCGCCACCGCTTGACTGAGCGACAAGACAACGGGGTGTCTGCGTGATTCGCTGGTCACTGAAGAAATGGGCGCTCTTTGCCGAGGTCGTTGGTGGCATCGGCATCATCGTCTCGATCCTGTACCTGGCCCTGGAGATCAACCAGAACACCGAGAGCGTGCGGGCGACCAATCACCTGGCATTGATCGAGCAACTCGGCGTGGTGCGTTCCTGGAGCGTTCAGGACGCAGAGTTCGCCGACATCACGGTGCGCGGCAATGAGAACTTCCAATCCTTGAATACAACGGAAAAATCACGTTTCGCCGACTTCCATAGTCAATATTTCGACGTCTGGGAGCTCGGCTTTTCCATGGGCCAGCGTGGGCTGGTTCCCATCGACATTATCGACGCCTTCAATGATGGTTATTGCCGGTCAATGCCGAGCTCGGGTGCGCGATCGGTCTGG
>Ga0224502_10000278_pt1 | contig 16358 bp, 16 predicted proteins | sample SF_Oct11_sed_USG_5_FD_169104 | JGI IMG/M metagenome (GOLD analysis project Ga0224502, IMG submission 169104) | Sediment microbial communities from San Francisco Bay, California, United States - SF_Oct11_sed_USGS_13 | ecosystem: Environmental > Aquatic > Marine > Sediment | place: USA... | reverse complement strand
GATGGCGGACGCGGGGCATTTCAATAATTTTCCCTGGCGAATCGATCCGCCCGTTTCAGTTAACCTAATTGGAGGTAAAAATGGATACAGATAGTGCACAGTTATTCGTTCAAAAAATGCGAGAGGACAAAGACCTTAGAGACACAGTACAAGAGATTAGCGATAGAACTGAACTCTGGGAATACATAGAAAATAAAGGCTATGCTTTTGATGAGTGTGACTTGGTTAAAGCTATGGCGGCATGTATGACAGAGCTTGAAGCCGCTGGTTAAGGGTTGAGCAACCCTATAAGACCCAATGATTGCCGAGTGATTCAAGGCATGGAGGTCGAAGGCATAATGAACGTCGTTCCGAAAGTGAGTTTCCCGTTCAATATATTGCTTGTGTTGGAAAGCATAACTTTTGTAAAAGAGAAAAGTTGAAGCAGGTTTTAAGGGCGGAGGTAACATGAGAAACGGAACATCATTGATTGCATGCAAGATTTTTGAGCATGAGCTTAATAAAGTACTCTCTCCAGATACGGATGCAACCATACACTGGATCGACGCAGCGCTTCATGCGAATCCTGACCGCATGAAGAAAGAACTTTCAGATGCAATAACGGCAGCCGAGAATGATCGAGTGGATGATATCTGTTTTCTGTTCGGAAACGGATGCCACCCGGACATACAGGAGATCACTGAAAGCTGTGGTGCGCAACTGCCTTCGGTGAAAAACTGCATCCAAGCGATCATTGGACCTGAAAAAACAAAACAACTGGAAGCAAATCTTACGATGGTGATAACGCCGGGTTGGATTACAGCCTGGCCGGGAATCATGGCGGGGTTGGGTTGGGACGAAGTGGATGTTCGCATAAATCTGGGCCGATACGACCGGATACTGTTACTTGATCCGGGTATTGTTCCCATCAACGATGAAGAAATACTTGCTTTTTATGATCTGGTTCAGGTCCCCGTAGAGATTGAACAAGTGGATCTGACCTATTTTCGTCATTTGATAGGAGAGATTCTCCCGAAAGCCGTAGAAAAAAATTTATGCGAAACAAGACTTTCCGGTGCGTAGAATTCTCCAAGTAGATGCGACGGCAGAGTCATTAGAAGCTATCTCAAAATAATCTTTTGGCCCAACCTCGGCGTTGGAGCCTCATTTTAAGTCCTCGACATACTTGAGTATGCCTGCCTGTCCCGGTATTTTAACGGGGCGGGTTAAAACTCGGCCCCGCCTTTTTATCCCGCTGGGTTTTAGCGGGGGATCTTGAACCAAAATCTTTATTTTGAGATGGCTTCTATTATTCAAGTAGACTTTTGAAGATAATTATTTCTTTTTCCGTTCGATGTGTTTTTGGGCAAAATCCATCAAATCGTTCCCGCTATCAGCCCCATCTCTTTGCCAGTTAACACCATCTTTCGGCTCGCACACCAGAACGTTCCGTTCATCCTTTTCAAATGAGCATTTCTGATTTAAAATGGATTTGAATTTCTTTCGAGCACGGTGTAAACGAATTTTGACGTTTTCAACGCTTAACTCGAGAATATCGGCGATTTCTTTCAGTGTAAAACCTAAAACATCAAAAAGCCAAAGAACCGTTCGGTAATTTTCCGGAAGAAGCAGCATCTGATTTTGTACACAAACACTCATTTGGTGCTGCTCCAGTTTTCTTTCCGTTGTAGAAGAATCGGAAGTATTCATTCCCCGAAAATCCGCTATTTCCTCTGAAGGATTCCGGCTTTCCTTGCGAAAATGATCCATACACTGCCGGTAAGCGATACGAAAAAGCCATGAGCCGATTTTGTCGTGATCCTTGAGTGTGTCGATCTTGGAATGAGCACGGACAAAGGCCTCTTGAACAATATCATCCACAATCCATTCATTCTTGACCGTAATTGTCACGAACTTTTTCAGACGGTCATGGTACTGGTTGAAAATCGAATAGAAATTGAGTGGCGGTTGTTTCATATCAGCAACATGACGAGGTTTATTGACTGCAGCAGGGTTGCTCTGCGGTCGGTGTGTCACCAAGGGCTTCGGCGATGGTATTTTTCATAAAAATCGATGCCCCGTTTTTGACCTTGCCAGCGATTTCGGCAATTGCTCTAATTTCATCCTCGTCCAGTTTGATCTCCCGACTCCTGGAATATAAATGATCGAAGCAAGGAATACAGTTAACACCGATAGCGATCCCCAAGGCAATCATGATTTCAGTTTTCTCATCCATCTTATAACCTCCTTTTCATTTGATTTCAATACCTAAGACATTTTTTTCTGTAAGACGAAAAACAAGTATAAAAAGTTACGCTTTTTTATTGTTGAGGAGAAAAAAGATTTTTAGCCGGTTTTTTTTATCAAATATTCACCACCGACTCTGAATTTTTACCTATGAAATTATGCAAACTAACTAAAAGTGTATCCTTTTTATTCCTTCCATCGTCTTTAAGATTAAAAAGGAGGTGATCTATATGGACGGTTCAGAAATTTTTAATTTTTCCTTATGGTGGATATGCCCGATTTTGATGATAGCCATTTGTTTTTTTATGATGAGAGGGCGAAGAGGCTCCATGATGTGCGGATTTGGTTTTCGCGACAAAGACAGGCATCATATCAGCACCTCAGATTCTGCAACAGATATACTCGATAAGCGGTATGCTTCTGGCGATATTGATAAGGAAGAATATGAGGATAAAAAAAGAACCTTGGCTAAGTCATCGGAATTGTTTCGATAATTATTGGCATATTGAAAAGGCTAAAAGATTAGGAGGACAAAAATGGAAATAAAAGACAACGGAACTAAAGCAAAAGATACAGACTTTGGGTGTTGTAACCCGGAAAATTTTAAAGAAATGTTTGAGAAAATGAGCAAGTGCTGTCCCGGCCAGGGTGATTCCCCTGATTTTTCCGCCATGAAGGGCGCCTTGATGAAAAACATGATGGAAATGTGCTGCGGACCTATAGCAACTGATACTAAAGGGGATGCTGATAGCCAAAACGAGTAGGGAATCTTTCAACTCCTGATGTGTCACTTCCTTGGAGTGCTTGTGCCCATCGGGACAAGAGATTTTGAGAACTGAAAAAAGCCGTTCTATCTCAAAGAGTCGAATATAGTTCCGCTGGTTGTCGGACTTCAGTCTGTGCGGATTGTGACTTGCGGATTTTGTCCTGCAGCGAGCCTGGCCGTGAGGGAGAAAGAACCCTATCTTTATTTTGAGATGGCTTCTTATATCTTCCATTTTTACGACGATTCAATTGGTTGTGATATTATACTCCGAAAATTGAACTGCCAAATGATGTATTGACCCGCCTTATGGTTATGTCAAATCAAATTTAGATCGAGAAAATTAATATTAGCCGGAAGGAGCTTGGAAAGAATGTATTGAAAAATATTAAAAATGAATATATGTTCATTCTTCTAAACAAGAAAGTTGAACCCAAATCCATTCGCATTTCCCAGTTTCTTTATTAATAACTTCCATTTATTATCTAATATCTATTCACTTATCAGACATATCATTTGACAATTTTTCTTGACATTTTTCTGTCCGGTTGATAGTGAATGAGTGTTCATTCATAATGTTGTTAAATAGTACAAATCCTACGCGACATTTTATTAATATGCTGACTTTGATATTAAAACACAAACGTTACAAGTGCCTAAAGTCAGCTAAAGTTATAAGAATGGATAATAAAGAATTTTTAAAAAATCTTGAAAAGCAAACAAGAAAATTCAGGGTTATGTCAAGCACCTAAGTTACTTATAGTATCCCATGAAATATGCGGGTCAGGGAGGTTTGTTATTACTACCAAAGAAAAAATAAACGACAAATATCATCGGATCCTCGAAGCCGCCGTCAAGGTATTTGCCGAGCAGAGCTTTTTCCAGTCAACGGTTTCGCAAATTGCAAGGGAAGCGGGGGTTGCCGATGGTACGATCTATCTTTATTTCAAAAATAAAGAAGATATCCTGGTTCAATTTTTCAGTTATAAGGCCAAACAGGTTTTTGCACGCTTCAGAGACGAAGTTGATGGGGCGGACACCGCTGTTGAAAAACTTCGCAATCTTGTACGCCGACATCTCGAGGAATTTCAAAGCGATAGGAACATGGCAATGGTCTATCGGGCTGAAACACACCAGAACAGCCGGCTGGTTGAAGAACAAATAAAAGAGATGTCGAAAATGTATCTTGATATTGTTTCAGAGATTGTTGAGCAGGGCCAGGAAGAAGGGGTCATCCGTAGAGATTTGTATCTGGGACTCGTGAAACGTTTTATACTGGGTGCCGTTGATGAAGTGATCAACACATGGCTCCACGCAGGTTCGAATTACGATCTCGTTACCATGGCAGATCCTCTTGTAGATCTGTTTATGAGGGGAATCGGGCATAACGATGCCCGTGATCTTTAAATGCGTACCTTCCATACATTAAATTGTGTGGCGTTATCAGGAAGAGGGAGAAATTAAAAAATGGCACAATACATCGCAGATAGAAGGGATATCGATTTTGTCCTTCACGATCAGATGCAGGTTGAAGAACTTGGCAAAACCGAACTGTTTGCTGATTTTAATAAAAAGACGGTGGACATGATTGTGTCCGAAGCTCGCAATCTGGCGATCAAAGAGATTCTTCCCACCCGGGAACTGGGTGATCAGGAAGGATGCCAATTTGAAAACGGCAAAGTGATCGTTCCGGAGTCTTTTCATAAAGCTTTCGAACTCCTAAAGGACGGTGAGTGGGTTGCCATGACTGAAGACCCTGAATGGGGTGGACAGGGAATGCCCGCAACGGTTGCTCTGGCGGCTAGTGATTACCTTGTGGGTGCAAACTATGCATTTATGATGTATGCGGGCCTAACCCACGGTGCCGGAAAGCTGATTCAATCTTTTGGCACGGAACAACAGAAACGGCTCTTTCTTAATAAGATGTACTCCGGAGAGTGGACCGGCACGATGCTGCTTACGGAGCCTGAGGCCGGGTCGGATGTAGGCGCGCTAACGACCTCCGCTGTCAAGAATGATGATGGGACTTATTCCATTACCGGGAACAAGATCTTTATCTCAGGCGGAGAACACGATCTGTCCGAAAATATCATTCATCCGGTGTTGGCCCGCATCGAGGGTGCTCCTGAAGGAACCAAGGGCATTTCACTGTTTCTTGTTCCGAAGATATGGGTCAATGACGACGGAAGCCTCGGCGAGTTCAATGACGTGGTGTGTACGGGTATTGAAGAGAAAATGGGAATTCACGGCAACTCAACTTGTTCGCTTATGCTTGGCGGTAAAGGCAAGTGCAGGGGGATGCTGTTGGGCGAAGAGAACAAAGGCATGCGTGCCATGTTTTTGATGATGAATGAAGCCCGTCTGCTTGTGGGTCTCCAGGGGTTGGCCTGTGCGTCGTCTGCTTACATGTACGCCGTGGATTATGCCAGACAGCGGGTACAGGGCAAAAATCTATTGCAGATGATGGATAAAAGTGCACCGCCGGTTCCCATTATCCAGCATCCTGATGTGCGGCGCCAGTTGATGATGATGAAAGTGTATGTTGAGGGGATACGAAGTCTTCTCTATTATGTGGGACTGTGTGAAGATAAGGTCAAAATTTGTGAAGATGCGGAAGAAAAATTAACCTATCAGGGTATTATTGACGTCCTCATACCCATTGCCAAAGGATATGTCACCGACCGGGCTTTTGAGGTTTGCAGTCACGGTGTTCAGGTGTACGGCGGTTATGGGTATATCAGAGATTATCCCATGGAACAGCTTCTTCGGGATTGCCGAATTACCATGATCTATGAAGGGACAAACGGAATTCAGGCCATGGATCTTCTGGGGAGAAAACTGGGACTCAACAAGGGAAAACCGGTGATGGATCTTTTAGGAGAGATCCAAAAATCCATAGCCATGGCAAAGGATGCCCAGGGACTGGAAGACTTGGCCGAAAAATTGGAAGGGATCGTCGATAAACTGGGAGAGGTGGCCCTTCATATGGGAATGACAGCCATGTCGCCCAAAGTGATGAATGCCTTTGCCTTTGCCCATCCTTTTATGGAAGTTTGCGGAGATGTGGTCATGGCGTGGATGTTGCTCTGGCGAGCAGCGATTGCAAGTAACAAGCTGGAAAAAGGCGCCAAGAAAAAAGATGTCGCCTTCTACCAGGGGCAGATTAAAAGTGCCGAATTTTTCATCTATTCGATCCTCCCGATTACCGTTGGCAAGATAAAAGCTATTTTGACCACCAACGGTGCCGCCGTGGACATTGATGAAAAGTCATTTGGGGGGTAATTTTATGGTTCTTCTCCAATTTAGTTGGAGAAGAGGGTCCAAGGACTCAAGGGGTCAAGGATTCAAGGGTTAGCTTTCTAAAGACTTTATCAGCGACTTTAACATTCTTTCGATTTCTGCGATGTCTTTTTTTAGTGTACCCAATTCACCTTTTTCAATTAAATCTAAATCCCCTGCTAATAATATCTGCGTTTCCAATTCGCAAACAGAACCATAAGATATGTAAAGCATCCTAACGTAATCCAAGGTTGTCTTTCTTCCATATCCTTCTGCTCTTTGTAATTCTTTAGTATTTCACTCGAACCCTTGAATCCTTGACCCCTTGTACCCTTTGGAATTACACCAACGCTTTTGGAGAGGATCCCATAAAGAAGATCATTTATCCTGATATGTTTCTTTTGTCAAAAAAGTGCAGATCAGGGATAAAACGGAAGACCCGAGAAGAATAAGGATGAGCATCGTGTAGGCTTCGAGGGAATATCCACCGGCATCGGACTTGGGATACGCATCCAAAACCCGGCCTAAAAGGGGCATAAAAATAGCACCGCCTAAAAATGGAAAAAGGTTTACCATTCCGGTTGAAGTGCCGGCAATTTCCACGGGAAAAAGCTCTTTAATAAGGGTAAATCCGAAGATAACCACTGCTGAAGCACAAATTGAAAAAACAAAAAAGAAAATATACAGAGCGATACGGGGAAGGCCGGCCGGGTAAATGCTTAGAAAGGCGAGTTCTATAACCAGCACCAGGTTGCACAGAATAAATGGCTTCTTTCGGCTTTTCATGACCTTGTCCGATATAAATCCTAAAGGAGGGCTTCCGACAATCATACCCCATGCAATCATACTGAGCACCGTGCCGGCTTGGGCCCGGGTCATGCCGTAAACATCCATCAGATAAGGCCCGCCCCACAGTGCTCCAAAGCCGAAAAATATACCGCAATCAAAGAAAAACCATATGGCCACCGGCCAGAAGTATTTTTCGGAAATGACCCGGCGGACGCCTTGGAGAAGGGGTATCTGCTTTACCGGTCCGGAGACTTTCCCTTTTTCCTTTCCGAGTTCTTCGATAGAAGGCCAGCCTTTATCCTCGGGGCGGTCCCTGACAATAAACCATACCAGCAAGACGATGATAAAGGTGCAGCAGCCAATAAATTCAAAAGAGATGCGCCATCCGAAAATCAAGGTCATCAAAGCAAGAAGCCACGTGGCCGCGAGAACCCCGATTCCGCCAACTGCATTTAGAATACCGGTCATGAAGGCAAATTCGTGAGGGTGAAACCATCGGGATAGGATTTTCATGGTGGGAATAAAGACCATGGAAACACCGAGTCCCACCATAACCCTTCCAAGAAAGGCGATTTTTATGGTCGGTGCAAATCCAAATATAATACTTCCTGCAGATGCGATGATTAAAAATAATGTGACGGATTTTCGAGGGCCCAATGAATCCGACAGAAGACCGGCGGGAAGTTGCATAAAGGCATAGCAGTAAAAATATGTCGATCCCAACAAACCCATGACACTGGCGGTTGTTTTAAAATCTTTTATTAAATCGTTTGCGACAACAGAAAGGGAAAGGCGGTGGAAATAAACAAAAAGATAGGCAAGTGCCAGCACAATAAAAATCAGCCACCTGAATCGCATTATCTTTCCTGTAACATCTTCAGTCATTCATTTGCCCCATAAAAATCAAGTTCTTTGCCGTGTGAGAAGGGTGGCATCGCCGGAATGTCGAAACCCGGGTGGAGACGGGTATGTGGGAAAGGGGTGATATAGAATTTTATTTCGTCATAAAAAACCCGGCCTTCTGTTCCAGGTCAGAGTTCTCTGGCTCTGCATTAAGAATTGCTGCAAGAGTTTGAAGTGAACTAAAGTTTAAAGTGAGCTAAAGTTAAGGAATTCTATCAATTATATAAAATCAGCGGAGCGAAGCGACTCCATAACTTCCCCGCTAATACGGGATAAATAGGCACTTTAGATCACTTCCCCGTTTAATACGGGATAAATAGGCACTTTTAACTTGTCTGGTTTTCAGGGAAACAGTCCCTTTTAGGGCTCAACCAAAGCCCAATCCTCTGGGCCAAAATTCTTTTCTATAGACCGATTTACTCTGTTTTTCGTTGCTTCGCCATTTCTTCTGCTCGGAGGTCTTTTTTCAAAATTTTACCGACATTTGTTTTAGGAAGTTCGATTCTGAATTCAATTTCGGTTGGAAGCTTAAACTTTGCCATTTTGTCTGTGCAATATTCGATAAGTTCTTCCTGTGTGGCGGTTTCGCCTTCTTTAAGCGCAACAAAAACTTTGACAGATTCACCTCGGCTGGGGTGGGGGATGCCGATTGCAGCGGCTTCCTGGATCTTGGGATTTTCATAAAATACTTCTTCAATATCACGCGGGTATACATTCAAACCACCGGATAAGATCATATCTTTTTTTCTGTCAACGATATAAAAATATCCTTCTTCATCCATTTTGCCGATATCACCTGTGTGAAGCCAGCCATCTGTAAGTGTGCTGGCTGTTTCTTCGGCCTTGTTCCAATAACCTTTCATGACCTGTGGACCTTTAACGAGAATTTCACCCGATTCTCCTAAAGGAACATCTGCATTGCCGTTATTGAGGTCAACGATACGGCAATCCGTGTCAGAAATCGGGATTCCGATACTCCCGACTTTACGTTTTCCTCCGGAAAAGGGGTTTATGTGGGTGACCGGTGAGGATTCCGTCAAACCGTATCCTTCGACGATCACAGCGCCGGTTTTGTTTTCAAATTCTCTGATCACTTCCAACGGTAGCGGGGCACTGCCTGAAAAACATCCTTTGATTGACGTCAGGTCAACATTGTCGATGTGTGGATGATTCAGTATTCCGATATACATGGTTGGTACCAGTGGCACGAAGGTTGGTTTAAATTTCCGAATGGCTTGGATTAGCGGTTCCGGTTGGGGTTTTGGAACAAGAATATCTCCCCACCCCAAATAAATGGCCAGATTCATTGCGGTGGTCAGGCCAAACACATGAAAAAAGGGAAGTGCTCCCAACATAATTTCATTGCTGTCGAAGGCGGGAAACCATGCGCCAACCTGTTGAACCTGTTTGCTCAGATTGCCATGGGTAAGCATAACGCCTTTTGAAACGCCGGTGGTACCGCCGGTATACTGATACATGGCAACGTCATCAAACGAAAGCTCAACCGCGGGAGGATTTGAAGAATTTTTTGCCAGAACATCTTTCCATTTGAACACATTTGAAGATGATTTAACGTCTGCCGCAAGCTTTTTTTTCTTGCCCACAAGCGGAAACAAAAGATTCTTTGGAAAAGGAAGATAATCACCGATAGAGGTATATATAATCTGCTTTATCTTTGTTTTCGGCCTTAAATCAATCATGCGATTTCCCAAAAGGTCCAGAGTTATCAGCACTTTTGACCCGGAATCATTAAATTGGTGTTCAAGTTCCCGGTCCGAATACAAAGGGTTGTTCATCACCGTGATTCCGCCGATCTTTAATATGGCATAATAGGCCACGACACAAGGGATGAGGTTGGGCAGAAGGATGGCAACGCTGTCGCCTTCTTTAATACCAAAGGAATGCAAGGCTGCGGCAAAACGGTTGACCATATCATTGAGTTCGCGATAGGTCACTTTGTATCCCTCAAATAAAAGGGCCATCTTATTCGGAAATTTGCCGGCCGTCCTTTCCAGAATTTTTGGGAGGCATATTTCTTCATAGTCTAATTTTTCAGGAACCCCTTTTTCATAACTGGTTAGCCAGGATTTATCTTCATATCTGATTTCTGTTGTCATAGGCCCCCCTTTATGCGCTTGGGTAAAAATATTGTGCCTTTCACGGCAGAAGAAAAGTTCTGGTGCAAACGCTCTAAATTGAATAATTTAAGATTTAAGATTGAAGATTTAATAAATTTTGCCCGGTTTAGCAGGCCAATTCCAATTTTCTTGTCTATATTTGTTAGGATGAAAATGGATATTTGTCAAGAAAGCTTGTAATTTATGCGACATTAGTATACCAAGATAGACTTGAAATCGAATGAAAAACCAAACTTTTACTTGACAGCAAAAAGGGCTGTTTGTTAAAAAATGAATGAGCATTCATTCATTGCCGAGCATGACAATCATAAAAACATCTCGGTGCGACCTGTCTTCGTCTAAATCTGCCCGTCGCCATTTGATCGGGGTAGGGAGCGAAAAAATATAAAATGGAACCTGTATTAATATCTCCGGCTAAGGCCTTCGTTTTAGGGTTTCCCACCGTAATTTTCTCATTGATCATACCGGTGGTGGGTGTGGCAATGTTTACCTACATCATCGCCCTCCGTCTGAAACCGATGGTTCAAGCATCTCCGGACCCGCGACTTGACCGTCTATTTGTCCGATTTTTAAAAATGTTAAAGTATGCCGTCGGGCAGTACCGGCATCCCAGGTACCCGGATGCGGGAATTATCCATATTGCGCTCTTTGCTGGTTTTGTCATCCTGTCTCTGAGATCCATAACTCTTGTGCTGCTCGGAATTTCCGATGGCTATGTGCTGCCGGGAATGAGCGGCATGACCGGTCAGGTTTACATGGTACTAAAGGATCTTGCCGGAACAGTCATTTTGGCAGCTTGTCTGGCTGCATTGTATCGTCGAATCGTCATTAAACCCGAACGATACGCGGTACCCCCCAAATACGGCAAAGATCATACCTGGGAAGCCGTACTGGTCCTGTTTCTGATTACAGGACTGGTCACCTGCGATATGGCCTTTGAAGGAAGCGAGTTTGCCGCTCGAATTCAAAGTGGATTAAAGCCGGAGATTTTGGTGCCATTGACCGGAACATGGGCGGCTACGCATATGTTAAGACTCTTTCCAATAGATATGCTGCAACATCTACATCTGGGTGCATATTATTCGCATGAACTGATATTCTTCTTTTTCCTCTGTTTTTTACCCATGGGCAAGCATTTTCATGTGATCACGTCCTTGCCGAATGTGTTTTTAATGAAACTCGACAAAGGTACGGTAAAACCGGTAAAATGGGGGGTTGAGGAAGAAGCGTTGGATGACCTTGAATCTTTCGGGGTCAAGAAGTTTGAAGATTTTACCTGGAAACACATGCTCGATTTTTATTCCTGTGTCGATTGCGGGAGATGTTCGGACAATTGTCCGGCCAATGCCGTGGGGCGACCGCTTTCTCCAAGATTTATCTCTATTAAGAGCCGCAACTATTCGTTCAATAAATATCCGCTCAAGGGCAAGTCTGTGGATGTGAGTCCGTTTATCGGCAAAGTTTTGGAAGAAGATGAAATATGGTCGTGCACCACCTGCGGCGCCTGTGAAGAGGAGTGTCCGGTTCTTATCGAATATATCGACAAGATTGTTGATGTGAGAAGGGGTTTGGTGGACGACGGGATGGTACCCCAATCCTTGCAAAAACCTTTGGGAGCCCTCGAAAAACGGGGTAACCCTTACGGCAAAATGGAGAAAAAACGCGCGGACTGGACCAAGGAATTGCCTGAAGATCTCAACATAAAGATCTTGGGAAAAAAAGAGACCGCAGATACCCTCTACTTTGTCGACAGCATTACTTCGTATGATGACCGGATACAGGACATCGGCCGGGCCGCAGCCAGGGTTCTTAGTGCTGCCCATGTAGATTTCGGAATTCTGGGACCCGCGGAAAGAGACAGCGGCCACGAGGTCAGGCGATTCGGCGAGGAGATGCTCTTTTTGGATCTAAGGGATCGAAATTCAGATGCCATCAACAATGCCGGTGTGAATCGTATTGTTACCGCAGACCCCCATGCCTTTAATGCGTTAAAACACGACTACAAGGACATCCCGTCGGTGGAGCACATCAGCAGTACTGTTTTAAAAGGCATCAAATCGGGCAATATCCAATTAAAGTATATTGAGAGCCCGGATAAAATCTATACCTATCACGATCCGTGTTATCTTGGCCGTCACAATGACCTTTATAATGATCCGCGTGAGGTCATCGATTCGATTCCCGGAATCCAGCGGGTTGAAATGACCAAAAACTGCAAAGACCGCTCGTTCTGTTGCGGCGGCGGCGGACTGATGCTCTTTTACGAGCCCATAGAGGATAAACGGATGGGGCAGGTCAGAGTTGAAATGGCAAAGGCAGCCGGAGCGAACGTCATTGTCACCGCTTGTCCCTTTTGTATGGTCAATATTGAAGATGCCATTAAGACCAGCGGGCTGGAAGGGGAAATGGAGGCCATAGATCTGGTGGAGCTGGTTAACCAGCATATAACTGAACCCTAAATGAGCATAAACAAAGTGACAGTAGCCTTCTCGCAAGTGCCTAAAGTTTGAAGTCCAAAAGTGTGAAGTTTGAAGTGCCTAAAGTGAGCTAAAGTTGAGGAACGCGTTTTCAGCGCGACCAATTATAATTAAAATTGACAGAATACCTTAACTTCCCCGATGAATACGGGATAAATAGGCACTTTAGCTCACTTTAGGCACTTGCAACTTTTTTTGATGATTGTCGTTTGTTGATTGAATCTAAACTGAGCGGTTTCGGGTTCCCTGTTCAACGTTCAAGGTTGTAAAGAAATTCAGTCCCGCCTGCCACTGCGAGGCACGAGCGGGCAGGTACAGCTCATTGCTGTCTGTTTATAGACAGCTTCAGCAATCATCCATTGGGTGAACTGATAAGTGTTTCTGAATTCTTAATAACTCCAGTTAAGTTGGGATGTTTGTGTTGCTGAACGGTGAACCTTAAACCCTGAACCGATTAACCTGGGATATATCCTTTGTGCCTGCCCGCCATCGGCTTCGCCTTAGGCGAGGCGGGCGGGTCTTCGTGCCTTTGTGGCAAATAATTTTTGGGAGGGAAAATATGGAAATTTTAGTGTGTGTCAAACGGGTTCCGGACACCTCGGAAAATGAGATCGAGGTCAACAGAGACGGTACGGATATCGAACGGGATGACCTGGTATATTCTGTAAACGAATGGGACAATTATGCTGTTGAAGAAGCCATTCAGATTCGAGACAAGGTCGGCGGCAGCATTACCGTCGTTACTGTCGGCGACGAGGAAGATGAGGAGATCGTTCGAAGAGAGATGGCCATGGGCGCTGATAACGGCACCCTCCTTTCAGATGATGCGTTTAATGGATCTGATGGAAAAGGGATTGCCGCTGTTTTAAAAGCAGCGGTTGAAAAGGGGAATTATGACCTGATTTTGACCGGCGCTCAGGCAGATGACGGGGCAGGCCAGGTGGGCGGCATGCTGGCCGCCATGCTCGAGTGGCCCTATGCTTCTTTGGTCAATCTTTTAGAAGTTATCGATGACAAAAAAATTAAAGTCGGCCGTGAAATTGCCGGCGGAAACCAGGAGATGAATGAAATCGAGCTCCCTTGTGTTCTTTCCATCCAGACCGGCATCAACGAGCCGCGATATGTGGGTATTCGCGGAATCCGAAAGGTGGCGTCACTTGATATACCGGTTTACACCGCCGGCGACCTCGGGATTGCAGCGGACGCTGTCGGAGAATCCGGGGCTCGAATAAAGCGTCTCGATTATTTTGTGCCTGACGCGGGCGAAGGCGCAGAGATTCTGGAAGGGGACACCGATGAAATCATCGACAAACTCGTCGAACTCTTAAAAGCCAAAGGAGGGATCAAATAATGGCCCAACAGGTTTTTGCATATATAATACACAAGAATGGTATTGTAGACGATACGGCCCTTGAAATGATCACCGCGGCCGGAAAACTCAATACAGATGCTTCGGTTACTGCCGTAATTGCAGGTACCGGCGCCGAACTCGATGGGGTGTGCAAGGATGTTAAGTCTTCTTTTGCCGAGGTCTGGAAGATCGATAATGAAGCTCTGGCCCATATTAACGCAGAAGTGATCCGGCCGATGCTGACTCGCATTCTGCCAAAGGAAGGGATCGTTCTGATTCCCCATGAACATTTTGGTATGGATCTGGCGCCAGGGCTTTCCGTAAAGCTTGACTCGGCATATCTTCCGGACGCTGTCGATTTTGAAGGCATTGAAGACGGAAAACTCAAGGCTGTTCGCGAGGAATACGGCGGACAGGTCAGCACGCACCTTCTTTGCGATATATCCCAGGGTGCCGTGATCACCCTCCGCCCGGGATCTTTCAAAGCAGATGAAAGCAAAAGTGCCAACGGCAACATCGTTGACAAAACTGCCGAAGCCATGGCAGGCGGTCTTGCAGGTGGTGCTCGCCGTTTCCTGGAAATTGTAGAGGCTGAAGTTGGCGATGTCGATATTACCAAGTCGGATGTTCTGGTATCGGTGGGCAGGGGAATCGAAGATGAGGACAACCTGGAGATGATATTCGATTTGGCAAAAGCCATGGGCGCCGATGTGTCGTGCTCCAGACCCATAGTGGATGCAAAATGGCTGGAAAAGTCCCGTCAGGTTGGAACCTCGGGCAAGATCGTCAAACCGAAAGTCTATATGGCATTGGGGATCAGCGGATCATTTCAGCACCTGGGCGGCCTCAAGGGCGCGCCTTTTGTTGTTGCCGTCAATAAAAACCCCAAAGCACCCATTTTTCAGGCTGCGGATGTTGGCGTTGTGGATGACATCCTCGATTTTATTCCTGACCTCACGGACCGGATCAATGAGATAAAAGGATAAACCTTCGGAAAATTTTAGCCGTCTGTTGTGCATTTTTAAACAGACGGCTATTTTATTAGTCCTTGAAAACCTGGTTCTCCCCCGCAATGCGGGATCTAAGATGGGCCATGCCTGCCCCGCGTAGCGGGGGTCAAAGTTCTCCTGCTCTGCCTAAAGAATCGCTGCAAGAGTTTGAAGTGAACTAAAGTTTAAAGTGAGCTAAAGTTATTGATTTTGTCTTATCACCAGAGAGTTTCGAGGCTTAAAAATATAACTGAAAAACTAAAAACATACATGTAAAAAGCAGACCTGACCCCTTTCCCAGGCAGTTCTGCGCGGAGAATGAAAAGAGGGGACAGAATTATTTCCTATACGATGGTTTGTGAAAAGACAGGCAATCACGTAATTTATGGATCATGAAAAAATCTTCAAAGAACAGATTGACACCCCAGCAGCAGTCATTCTTTTCCGGCAACAGCCTTTTCGATAAAATTTCAAGGGCTGTCTGCCGCGCTGGAACGCTTCCAAGAAAAGAGCTCTATGAAGCATGGGAAATGGCAAAAAGGGTACGGCGAAGATACAGGGGCGGCAGGATCATAGATCTTGCCTGCGGTCATGGTCTTTTGGCGCATATCATGCTCATCCTTGATGACAGTTCAAAGACAGCCATTGCCGTGGACAAAAAAATCCCTTTAAATGCAGGAAAATTGTCCAATGCATTGATCACATCCTGGCCGAGACTGAAAAACAGAGTCATCTACAAAGAAGTGCCTTTCCAGGAGTTCACCATTCTTCCGGATGATATTGTGGTCTCAGCCCATGCCTGTGGATCTTTAACCGATCTGATTATTGATAAGGCCACTGAACAGCATGCCAGGGTAGCGGTTCTGCCCTGCTGTCATGATTTGAAGGAATCTTCCACAGACGGCCTTGAAGGTTGGATGGATAAAACCCTTGCCGTAGATACGGTAAGAGCGGTGAGGCTTAGATCGAAGGGATACCAGATTTTAACCCAGAAGATTCCCAACGATATCACGCCCAAAAACAGGCTGCTCATGGGAGAATATCTAAAGAGCGAATCAACCTTTTAGTACAGACAGGGCAATCTCCAGAGAAAACAAGGGGGGGCAGGTCCCGGTTAAATATGCTCCGCATTTGACAGGTTTCGGCGTTCTTTTGTACTTTATTGCTGTAAAACGAAATGCCAATAAACCGTTTTGGTTGGCGATGGGTATTTTATTTGGCCCTTTTGCTTTGCCCTTTGTTTTCTTTGCTAAATCCAACAATACAAATAGCTAAGTCGGGGGTCGGGGTGTTTTTAATTGTGGATCATCTACCGATTAGTTGTAGTTAATTAGGGTAAAATAAGCGGGGCATCTCCAATTGAGCAGGTGTGATTCCAAAGGGTACGAGGGGTCAAGGATTCAAGGGTTCGAGTGATCCTCTACAGAACAGGCGGATAAAAAT
>Ga0224502_10000274_pt1 | contig 16469 bp, 19 predicted proteins | sample SF_Oct11_sed_USG_5_FD_169104 | JGI IMG/M metagenome (GOLD analysis project Ga0224502, IMG submission 169104) | Sediment microbial communities from San Francisco Bay, California, United States - SF_Oct11_sed_USGS_13 | ecosystem: Environmental > Aquatic > Marine > Sediment | place: USA... | reverse complement strand
CGGTGGCGAGATCATCTGGCGAGGCAGGCCACAAGTCATGCTGATCGGGCCTGAGGACAAGCGGTGGGATCTGATCTTCATCGCCCGATATCCCACCGCGGGTGCGTTCCTCGAAATGGTCACTGATCCCCAATACCAGGAGGCGGTGAAGCACCGGCAGGCCGCAGTACTCGACAGCCGCCTGATCCGCACGACCGAAGCGGGCACGGGTCAGGGTTTTGCCGTGCCCCAGTAGTTGTACGACAGGATTTTGAGTCCCGGGATATACATGCGCTCGTCGGTGGTTATGCGAAAGCCGCTGCTCTCGATGAGCCCCGGTATGTCGCGGTTCATGTTGCAACCGCCGGAGAAGCGCTTCCAGCCGGGGTTCAGCCGATCTTGCCAGCGGCGCACGTTCGCATCGGGTGCTTCGCCGTGTTCGCAAAACAGCAAATTGCCGCCAGCCTTTAGGACACGGCGCATGCCTTCGAGCGCGGCCACGGCATCCGGGATTGTGCACAGCGTGTAGGTGACAAGCACGGTATCCACGCTGTTCGATTCGAGCGGGATCTCCTCGCCGGGCAGGTCGATGAACTCGACGTCCAGTCCGGACGCATCGACGTTGGGCTGAGCTTTACGCCGCATGCCCTCAGAGGGTTCGAGGCCGAAGACCCTGCGAACCTTGTCATTGTCGTAATACGGCAGGTTGAGCCCGCTGCCGAAACCGATTTCCAGGACGTCACCCTCAGCGAGGTGGACGATCTTCTCGCGCTGTTTGCGTGTCGGCTTTGTCGAGCATGCGATGTCAATCAGGTGCGGCAGCACGTGATCTTCATAAACAGACATGGCACCCCCCGAGCTAATGAGTTTTCAGCGTTCTCTCAGTTGCGCCCTCTGGTCGCGTGTCAGTTCCCTGGGATGTTTCGCCGAAATGAAACCGTCCAGCTTGTGCGCAATCGCGAGATACGGGTGCCTGAGCAACATTCGTGGGCCGGCGTACCGCATGATCATCCTGGCTCGTGCCCTGGGACCGGGCTTGTAACAATGGATCGGGCAATTGGCGCAGGTAGGCTTGTCGGCGCCGTAGAGGCATTTCTCCAGGCGCACATCGGCATAGTCGAGGAAGCCCTGGCAGTGGTCGCACAAATCTGCATGCGAAGGCTGGTGGCGCGCGTTGCAGTAAATCTCGACCATTTTCGCCATCGTATGCCGTTCCCGGTCGAGACGCTCGTTCAACAGATTCATTGCTGGATATACCCCCCTTTAGGATCCACGATTACGCTGATTCAATTGAACTACAGGCGGTGACAGCCCGTATATACGTAAATAACGCGGTCCGGCAAGCGAGTTCTGCAGTCTATTTGCTTGAAAGCCATTTATTTTCTGCGGAGAATCGGGTGATTGTTGTCCGGATATTGGGGGGTGCCATGGCATTCAGGACACGACTTTTCCCGCTGCTGCTGGTCCTCGTGACGGCGGGCTGTACATCGCAGCAGCCCGAGCAGGTTCCCGAGGATGATGATCTCCGCGTACTTCCCGGGCGCTTTGCCGACGAGCCGGTCACGAAGCCCCTCGTCGCGGTCGAAGCTTATATCGGCAGCGATGAATTTTTCGTTGCGTACGAAGGCGAGGACGGCCTCGTCTATTCCGGAGGCAACTGGTCAAACCGCGTCGACCTGACGGCCCTGAAGCAGGGCCCCGATGGTGACTATGCCGGCCCCTTCATCCTGCCGCTCGAGTACCACAGCGCGAAACGCTGGGAAAAGCTGCCGGAGAAGCCGATCGTCCCGCGATTGCTCAGCAGCAAGTACTGGAGCCGCTTTATCGACGAGGTCTTTGCGACCGTGCTGCCGAAAGCGGAAATGACCGGCATCGTCATGCACTTCGGCGAAGAGGACTATTTTCTCTTCAACAACGACATCAACAACTTCGAAGCCCGGCTGATCATCGACAAGCCCGATAACTACATCGTGGCCGAGACGATCGACTTCATGGATTTCATCGAACGGGCGCAGCCCGTGCTCGACCGGTTCCTGAAGGAGGAGGGCATCGAAGACCGGCGTATCGTCTTCAGCACGGGCGACACCGGAACTTATTCGCTGCCGTTTATCTTTATCGACCGCGATATCCCGATCGGCATCTTCGTGCGCTACGCGCCGGCACCGGCAGACGGTCCGGCAGCCAGCAAGGCCTCACAGATCGCACAGTCCACCGGGCACGTCGCGCAGAGCCACCTCGGCGGGCTCGTTTCGAGGCCGGTGTCGTCTCTGTACCGCCTGCTGTTCGTCGCGAAGGATGTCGCCGTCGAGACGGTGACGCCGAGCTGGATGGTGACACTCGAGTCGGAGCCGATTCCCGAGCTCAGCGAACGTCCCGCTATGGACCTCGATGCCTGGGAAGAGGAGTTGACCCGCATCACCGGCCACGAAGCGACGCGCGGCACCATCGACTACCTCGTCGACGGCGAGGATTTTTTCGTGCGCTACATCGACGCGATCTCGACGGCAACGCAGTCCGTTGATATCCGCACCTATATTTTCGACAACGACGATTTCGCGTCGAGAATACGGGACCTGTTGCGACGCCGATCCGACGAAGGCGTCGATGTGCGCATACTCCTGGATGGCCTCGGCACGATTGTTGCGACCGGGGCGGATGACGAATCCATGCCCGCGGATTACCAGGCGCCTCAGTCGGTTCGCGAGTCGCTCGAGTCTGGCTCGGCCATCAGCGTGCGGCAGTCGAAGAACCCGTGGCTGGTGGCCGGCGATCACGTCAAGACGACAATCGTGGACAACAGGATCGCGTTTGCCGGTGGCATGAACATCGGCCGCGAGTATCGGTACGTGTGGCACGACCTGATGATGGAGCTAAGAGGCCCGGTCGTCGACGTCCTGCGCGGCGAGTTCGAACGGGCGTGGGCGCATGCCGGTCCGATGGGTGATGCGGGCTACCTGCTGTCCGCTGTGCAACGGCACGACGGTAACAGCGAAGACGTCGGGTTCCCGTTGCGCGTACTGCACACTCGGCCCGGCGATGCGGAAATCTTTCGTGCGCAGCGCGCCGCCATCCGCAGCGCGCGCAAATTCATCTACATTCAGAACGCGTATTTCACCGATGACGCGATGCTGTACGAGCTGGCGAAAGCACGGCGCAGGGGAGTGGACGTTCGTGTCATATTGCCGCTCGTGGGCAACCACGGCCCGATCAACAAGAGCAATGTACTCGCCGCCAACGCCATGCTCGAGCATGGCGTCCGGGTGTTCGTCTACCCGGGCATGTCGCACATCAAGGCGGCAGTGTACGACGGCTGGGCCTGCATGGGCTCTGCGAACTGGGACAAGCTTAGCTTCCGGACAAACAAGGAGCTGAATATCGCAACGTCCCATGCGCCGTATGTCGACGCACTGCTCGGCGCGGTGTTTACGCCCGATTTCGGCAAGTCGGTCGAACTCACCGAACCGTTCCCGGTGCGCTGGTCGGATCACCTCATGGAGGTCGTCGCCGACTACCTGTTGTAGGGGCGGTCCCCGAAGCGCTATCGCGGGCCGAGACCCGCTCCTGCCGGTCAGCGGTCGCCGCTACCAGCCTGGAACAGCTTGGGAGACCGGCTCGCGACACCCTTCAGGCCCTCGATAAAGAGCCAAAGAAACAGCAGCGGCAGCAGAATCGTCTGCAGCACGAATATCGCGATGAGACTGACGATGTGCTCCGCCGCATTGGAGGCACTCTCCTTCAATTCCTGCAATCGGTCTCCGACCTGCATGGATGCCAGCGACTCGTCGATCATTTCGCCCAGCCGGTCCATGAGCGACTGTTCGTCGGCCGATGTGGCCCGAGTCTCGTCATTAATACGCTCGATATTCGCGGTGGTGTTTCTCAGAATCGCCGTCGCCGCTTCCTGCTCCGGTGCCAGGAACGCATCGGAGATCACCGTGGTGCCGACGATGAGTACCGGTACCGCAAAGCGCACGAACAGCAGTATCAGCAATACCCGCAGCGCCGGCCCGGCGTAGGTGGCTGCAACCGACCGGGGTGCCCAGATCACGATCAGGAAGCCGGCCGCCGCGGCGAACAGGAACGCTGTTACGCCCCACCAGCTGGTGATGTTCAGCAGCAGTGCCTGCAATCCCAGTGAACTCGCGGCAATCAGCATGACGGTCGAGAATCGTTCGATCAGGTCGTTGACCGGATCCAGGATTTCGCCGACAGACAGAACCACGCCGACGCCGCCGGGCTCGAGCGCAACTTCGGTGCCCTGCGCGACGGAGATCACACCGTTGAGCGTGCGGGCGACGGCAAATGTCACCAGCGCATTCCCGAGTGCGCTTTCAGCCTGTTCTTCGGATGCCTTGTCGATATGGCCCGTAACGGCACCGGCGACGGCCAGCAGAATGACGGCGGTCCACAATAGGCGCTTTTTCAGCATGCGTTGGTGATCCCGGATTATGGCGATATGCACATTATAGAGGCCCGGAGGATGCGGAGCGCGTCACACGGAAAACCACGACCAGTTAACAATTCCGGACCTTCCCGCCCGCTTTGCTGGTCTTTTGGCGTGCCGAATGTCAAAAAAGCTGCCAGGGAAACGTGGAGTTGAATCATGGCCACGAACAGCAAGGACAATGTCGACTACCGACTGCTGAACCGGCTCAACAAGCTGGTGATCTGCAGCCGCTGCCTTAGAGCCGGGCGCGTCACGCCGATACCCCAGGTGTTCTCGTCGTATCACCGGCCCCGGAATGTCTGCGACAAATGCCGCGAAGATTCCGGAGTAAACACGGGTGCCGGACGGAACGGACATCGGCGCAGGCTGGCAACGGTCCTCAAACTCCGGCCCTGATCGCCCGCGGGTGCAAGGGCCCGCATCCGGTGCGACAATAACGGAACTCCGTTAGCTACGAGTTCCAAATGGCAAAACTGTATTTCTACTACTCGTCGATGAACGCCGGGAAATCGACGTCTCTCCTGCAATCGAGCTACAACTATCGCGAACGCGGGATGAACACGGTCGTACTGGCACCTGCACTCGACGACCGCTATGGCGTCGGCAAGGTGACCTCGCGGATCGGGCTCGAGTCCGAAGCGACGACGTTTACGCCGCAGGAAAATCTCTTCGACCTCATCCAATCCATGATGGCGGATGCGCCGCTGCACTGCGTCCTCATCGACGAAGCGCAGTTCCTCACCAAGCAGCAGGTGTTTCAGCTCGGCGAGGTCACTGACAGCCTGAACATCCCGGTGCTGGCATACGGCCTGCGCACGGACTTCCAGGGTGAGCCATTCGAGGGCAGCAAGTACTTGCTTGCCTGGTCGGACAACCTCAAGGAGCTCAAGGCAATCTGCCACTGCGGCACCAAGGCGATAATGGTGCTGCGCATGGACGAAGAGGGCAACGCGGTGCGAGAAGGGTCACAGGTCGAAATCGGTGGCAATGACCGCTATGTCTCGATGTGCCGCAAGCACTTCAAGAAGAGTTATTACGGCTGAATGGTTCTACTTGTTGCCGTAGGTCGGCAGGTTTTCGCTCGGAACCGGCAGCATCGCCGTGTTTTCCTGGGCGAGCAGGTTACGCATGTCGTCGAGCGTCTTCATGATTGCAGTGTCCGTGAATTCGCTGCCGGTCATTATGCCGCGACTCCTGGCATGCGGGTCACAGAACTTGATTCGGTGATTGCCCACCGTGATGACGTCGTTGTCCATCAGTACGTGGTTCGACACGCGCCTCGAGTTCACGAAGATCCCGTTACTGCTGTTCAGGTCCATCATGAACGTAGTGCTGCCGTGCCGGACGAGCAGCAAATGGTGACGGCTGACAAACCGGCTCGGAATCGCAATATCGTTGTGCTCCGAGCGGCCAATCAGTAACCGCGGCTGGTCGAAGGTAAGTTCCTTTATGACCTCGCCGTCCTTGCTGACAAAGAGTTTGGGCGGCTCCGGAATCGCGCCGACGGCGTCTTCGAGTTCGGCCAGCGAATGGTCGTCCCAGTCCGAATGGGGCAGCGTCGGTCGCTCGATCGCAGAAATAGCGACCGGCAACGCCTCGGCGCGCGACAGCGCCAACAATGCGATCCGGTCGAGCACGCCGGGCCAGCCCCCGGACGCGTCCCACAGTTCGACGCACACGGAGTTGGGGAACACATACTCCGGTATCGAGCTGCCGGCCCTGCGAAGCTTCTCCCGCAGGTAGTCCTTGGCATCGTCGCAGGACATCGGCCGCATCTGGAAGTTGACGGCCACGCGGCGCGCAATCGGCGCCATCGCCGGCGCTTCGATGATCGATTCGAGCGATCGATCACTCACCAGCACGATCTTCAGGGCGCTCGTCAGCCTGTTGGTTCTCGTGCACTTGAGATCGGCCAGGCTGCACAGCGCCCGCAGGGCGCTGGGATTCAGTCGATGCGTGTTCTCGATGACGAGCAGCGGAGGCTGGTGATTTGCGGTTTGCTGCAGCGCGAACACACGCAGCATCGCCAACATTTCATTGTCGGTACCGAAATCGGCATCGTAGCCAAACTGTTGCAACGTGGTCTCGAGCAGAGTCGTGGTATTGAGGCCGCTGCCGTCGACCACCGCGCATTCCTGGTCATCGTCGCGCGAAACGACGAGATGCTCGATAAGCGTGGATTTGCCGGATAGCGGCGGGCCCTGCAGCAGAGCGAGCCCCATCGGCTTCTTACAGGCTGCGCGAATGGCCTCGAGCCCCTCAAGGTGCGAGGCATACGATACAATCGGCTCTGGTTTGCCGTAGGTGCGGAAGGGTTGCTCCCTTAGACCTGCCGCGGCTAAATCCATACGCTTGAATTCGCTCCAGTTGTTATTACTTATCACGCGCTGGTATCGTTGCCCGCTGCGCGTATTTATGTCCAAATCGGGCCGGATTATTCAGTCTACGGTCGCGCGGCAAGCCGTGCAAACGACAATTAGTGAAACCTATACGCATCAAACAGACGCGGATGCATTCTCTACGCTTGTTTAGGAAAGACAACTAACTTAATGAATAAAAAGGATTTTGAGCAGTTGAATCAAAGTGTCCGCAAGCAGCGACAGGACGTAAGGCGTTGACTTCGCAACTATCGGCCGAGAACCTGACGCTTTTTCGCGGCGATCGCTGCCTGTTCCGGGGCGTCAGTTTTGCGCTGAACTCAGGCGAATTGCTGATCCTGGAGGGCTCGAACGGCAGCGGCAAGACCAGCCTGATGAGAGCGATCGTGGGCATGCTCGATCTCGAGAAGGGCGCGGTGAGCTGGAACGGCATGCCGGTTGCCGAGCAGCGCCAGGTCTTTCATGGCGCGTTGGTGTGGACTGCCCACCGTGTCGGTCTAAAGGCGGATCTTACCCTGGTCGAGAACCTGCGTTTCGAGGCTGCTTTGCGCCCGCAGGGCAGTGACGGCCTGGAGACCGTACTCGAGCGTCTCGAAATCAGCCGCCTCAAGCCCCTGCCTCTGCGGTCGTTGTCTGCGGGCCAGCAGCGCCGCGTTGCGCTCGCCCGAATGTTGCTCGCGGACGTGCCACTGTGGCTGATGGACGAGCCGTTTACGAACCTGGACAGGGAAGGACGTGCCCTCGTGATGCAGCTGGTCAAGGAACATCTGGACAAGGGCGGCATGTGCGTGATGGCCGCCCACCAGGACGTCGAGATCGATGCGCCGGTGAAGAAGGTGATCCTGCAATGACGTACTCCGAACGGCATATGCCGGGGTTGCTGAGCGGGCTTATCGCGGTTGCCAGGCGCGACCTGTTGCTGGCATGGAAGCGCCCGGGCGACGTGCTCAACCCGCTGTTCTTCTTTGCGATGGTCTGCACGCTGTTCCCGCTCGCCGTGGGGCCGAGCGCCGATCAACTAACGTTCAGCGGCCCTGGTGTCTTGTGGGTTGCCGCGCTGCTGGCGATGCTGATCTCGCTGAACAGCCTGTTCATCTCCGACTTCGATGACGGCAGCCTCGAGCAGCTCCTCGTGAGTCCGCAGCCCTTGCCCCTGGTCGGGCTGGGCAAGACGATCTCGCACTGGCTGACCAGCGGTTTACCGCTCGTACTGGTTTCTCCCATCGTGGCTATCACTTATCGTATGCCGGGAGATGTTGTCATAGTGTTGATGATGACCCTGACGCTCGGCACCATTAGCCTGAGTCTGTTAGGCTCAATAGGGGCGGCGCTGACGGTCGGCCTGCACCGCGGGACCGCGTTGCTGAGCTTGCTGATCTTGCCGTTATCGATGCCGGTGCTCATCATCGGTGCCAACACCGTGTCGCTTGCGGCCGGTAACGAGACATATTCAGCCGGAATCTGGGCACTGGCCGCATACGCGGTCGGTACGCTGAGTCTGGCGCCTTATGCAACAGCCGCCGCATTACGTATTAGTAACGAGTAGAATCCCCGCCCATGTGGAAATGGTTTCACCAGTTGGCCTCGCCGCCACACTTCTATAGGATTGCCCCGGTCTTCAGCATCTTGCTGTTGCTGCCGGGCCTTGCCCTCATTGCCTACGGTGTCTACGCGGGCCTGTTTCTTGCGCCCATGGACTACCAGCAGGGCGATGCGTTCCGGATCATCTATATCCATGTACCGTCGGCGTACCTGTCGATGATGGCGTACATGATCATGGCGGTCGCGGGCGCTATCGGGCTCATCTGGCGTATGAAGCTCGCCCACGCCGTCGCGGCGTCCGCGGCGCCGCTCGGCGCGTGGTTCACGTTCCTGGCACTGGCGACGGGATCGATCTGGGGCCGGCCGATGTGGGGAACCTGGTGGGAATGGGCGGATCCAAGGATGATGTCCGAGCTGATCCTGCTGTTCTTCTATTTCGGCTACATGGCGCTGCGTGGCGCGATCGACGATACGGCCAAGGCCGACAAGGCGAGTGCAGTCCTCGCGCTGGTCGGCGTCGTCAATGTCATCATCGTGCATTACTCGGTGGAGTGGTGGAGTTCCCTGCACCAGGGTCGGACGATCATGGCCGAGGGCGGTCCCGCGATGGATCCGGGCATGTTGTACCCGCTGCTCTCGAATATTTTCGGTTTCACACTGCTGTTCGGCTCGCTGCTCTTGCGGCGCACAAGGACGGAGGTCCTGTATCGCGAACGGCGGACACGATGGGTTAAGGAAATGATTTTGGCTCCGGAGGGTCAAAGCTGATGGAAAGTCTCGCGATGGGTGGCTACGGCGAGTACGTCTGGACCTGTTACGGCCTGGCGGCGGCGGTGCTGCTAATCAACGAATGGCGGGTGCGTGCCCGCCAGGCGGCGGTGTACAAGGAAATCGAAGTGCGCATCAAGGCACTGGAGGAAAGTGCATGAAACCAAGACAGCAGCGAATGCTGGCCGTTGGCCTCGTTGCGGTCGGACTCGCGATCGCGGCGACATTTAGCCTGCGAGCATTCAAAGACAATATGATGTTTTTCGTCGAGATCTCCGACGTCATGGCGGGAAACTATCCCAAGGAACGTAATTTCCGTATCGGCGGGCTCGTCGTTGCCGGCACCGTCGAGCGCGAGGAGGGCTCGTTGGACATGTCGTTCATGGTAACGGATACGCGCTGTGCGTTGCCGGTATCCTACAGCGGCGTGGTTCCCGACCTGTTCCGCGAAGGTCAGGGCGTGGTCGCACATGGGCGCATGGGCGGCGACGGCGCTTTCGTCGCCGACAAGATCATGGCGAAGCACGACGAGGAATACATGGCACCGGAGGTCGCGGAGTCGATCGCCAAGCACGTCCAGGACCAGACGGCAAGCGTGCAGAACCTGTCAGTGGAGTGCAGTCCAAGTGATTCCTGAAATCGGCCATTTCGCGCTGATCCTCGCGCTTTCGCTCGCTCTGTGCCAGGGCGTGATTCCGCTCGTCGGCGCACATCGTAACGATTCGGCAATGATGGCTGTGGCACGCACGGCGGCAAACGGGCATTTCTTCTTTGTCGCGTTCGCGTTCGGCTGCCTTGTCTGGGCGTTCGTGCAAAGCGACTTCTCGGTCCTGTACGTCGCCAACCATTCGCAGCTCGCCCTGCCCACGATTTACAAGGTTTCGGCCGTGTGGGGCGCGCACGAAGGCTCGTTGCTGATGTGGATCCTCATCCTGGCCATCTGGACCGTCGCGGTGAGTTATTTCAGCCACGATCTCCCGCAAGCGTTTTCGGCACGCGTGATCGGCGTACTGGGACTCCTGTCGACCGGGTTCCTTCTGTTTACGTTACTGACATCGAACCCGTTCGAGCGGCTGACCCCGGCGCCGGCCGATGGTGCTGATCTCAATCCGTTACTGCAGGATCCGGGTCTCGCTATTCATCCACCTATCCTCTACGCGGGATACGTCGGTTTCTCGGTCGCGTTTGCGTTCGCGATTGCCGCGATGATCAGCGGCAACCTCGACCAGAAATGGGCGAAGTGGACACGGCCCTGGACGACGGTGGCCTGGCTGTTCCTGACGGTCGGTATCGCACTCGGCAGCTGGTGGGCCTACTACGAACTCGGCTGGGGTGGCTGGTGGTTCTGGGACCCGGTCGAGAATGCCTCCTTCATGCCGTGGCTGGTCGGCACGGCGCTCATTCATTCGCTGGCGGTCACCGAGCGGCGCGGCCTGTTCAAGAGCTGGACGCTGTTGCTTGCCATCTCCGCGTTCTCTCTCAGCCTCCTGGGCACGTTCCTGGTGCGTTCGGGAATTCTCGTGTCGGTGCACGCGTTTGCGACCGATCCGACGCGCGGCTTCTTCATTCTCGGTTTCCTGGGTGTCGTCATCCTCAGTGCGCTGCTGCTTTATGCATGGCGCGCCCCGGGACTCGATTCGGCGGCCGGCTTCAGGCCCCTGTCACGCGAGACGTTCCTGCTGCTGAATAACGTACTGCTGGTCATCGCGGCCTTGCTGGTGTTCATCGGCACGCTCGCGCCGCTGGTCGTAGAGGTCCTCAACGCCGGCAAGATCTCGGTCGGTGCGCCATGGTTCAGCGTCGCGTTTGCCATTCCAATGCTGCCGCTCGTTGTGCTGATGGGCATGGGCATGCATACGGCCTGGCGTTCGCAGCCCCTGGAACCCTGGTTGCGGAGGTTGCGCATCCCGGCGGCAGTCGCGCTGGTGATCGGCCTTGTTATTCCCTTTATGTACGGTGGGCCATTCGGCGCGCTCGCCGCGGTCGGCAGTATTGCCGGTATCTGGATCATCGTGGTTTCGCTCATACAGCCCTTGCGGACCTGGCGCAGTAAAGTAAGACTGACGCCGGCCGTGCTCGGCATGTCGGTCGCCCACATGGGTGTTGGTTTGTTCGTGCTCGGCGTCACGATGGTGAATACTTTCGGCGTCGAGACGGACCGGGCGTTGCGCCCCGGCGAATCGATCGAAATCGGCAAATACCAGTACGAGATGCGTGAACTGAGGGACGTGCGCGGCCCGAACTATTCCGCTCGTGAGGCAGTCATAGACATTCGCCGCAACGGCGAGTTTGTCGCCGAAGTTCGCCCACAGAAGCGTCAATATCTCGTGCAGAAGAGCCCCATGACCGAAGCCGGTATCGACGCCGGCCTTACCCGCGACCTGTTCGTCGCGCTGGGCGACCAGATCGGGCAGGATACGTGGAGCGTACGCGTGCAGTACAAGCCGATGATACGGTTTATCTGGCTGGGCTGCCTCGTCATGGCGCTCGGCGGGCTGATAGCGGCCAGCGACCGGCGTTACCGCATGGTAGCGGCGGAAAGTCCTGCGACCGGTAAGGCAGTACCGGAGACAGCCTGATGCGGTTCGCCATTCCTATCGTCGTCTTCCTGCTCCTGGTCGTCGTGTTTTCTTTCGGCCTGTTCAACGATCCGCGCGAACTGCCGTCGCCGTTCCTGGGTGAACAGGCGCCGACATTCGAGGTTGCGTCACTGACAGAGCCGGATCGTATCGTCGGTTCGGCGGACTACGCCGGCAAGATGGCACTGGTCAATGTCTGGGCCACCTGGTGCGGCGGCTGCCGCCAGGAGCATGGCTTTCTCATGCAGCTCGCCCGTTCCGGCGCGATTCCCATTTACGGCATCAACTGGCGCGACAGTCGTCCCGAAGCGCTGCAGTGGCTGCAGAAACTCGGCGACCCGTACGAGTTCTCGGCTTACGACGAGGACGGTCGTGCCGGTATCGACTGGGGGGTCTACGGGGCACCGGAAACATTCCTCGTCAGCCCCGACGGCATCGTCCTGCATAAACACCTCGGCCCCCTGGACGCGGCTATCTGGCAAGAAGATTTCGTGCCGCTAATCGAGGCGGGAGAGCCATCGTCATGAGACGGTTCATCGTATGCACGCTTCTCGTTGCGTTTGCCTCTGTTGCACTGGCCATCGATACGGACAAAGCTTTCGACGATCCGGAGCTGCAGGCGCGTTACGAACACATCATCGAGGAGGTTCGCTGCCTCAAGTGCCAGAACCAGAGCATCAAGGACTCGAATGCGTTCCTCGCCGGCGACCTGCGGCGCGAAATTCGGCGCATGCTGAGTGAGGGCAAGACGGATGCTGAGATCTACGATTTCCTGGTGGCTCGTTACGGCGAGTTCGCGCTCTACCGGCCGCGCATGTCCGGTAAGACCCTGGTCTTATGGGTCGCACCGATCGTGTTGTTGCTTGCCGGCGGCTTCGTGCTCGTGAACATCCTGCGGCGTCGCATGGCTATACCCATGGAAAGCGACGCGGCGGCCGAGGAGTAGAACGCTCATGCTTTGGTTGACGCTAGGTGTGATGAGTTTTGCGGGCGTGGTCTTCGCGGTATGGCCGTTCCTGCGGGACAACTCGCGTAGCTTTGGCATGGTTGCCGCCGCCGTATTGTTTGTCGTTGCGTCGTCGGCGGGCCTGTATGCGATGCTCGGCAGCCCGGGGCTGCAGAATCAGGCACTGACTCACGGTGGCGAACCCGGCAGCGACATGATCGAGGTGGTCGAAGCGCTCGCGAAACGCCTGGAAGGTAATCCGGACGATGTCGGTGGCTGGCGCATGCTGGGCAAGTCCTACATGTCCCTGAACAATTACCCGAGAGCCGTTGCCGCGTTCGAGCGTGTCGTCGAGCTGGAGGATGGACGGTCTGCGCAGGGCCTCGTCGAGCTTGGTGAAGCCTTGCTCGCGGCCGAGGGTGGGCAGACCATGCCGCAGCGTGCGATGTCGTTATTCGAGAATGCACTGGCGATCGAGCCGAATAACCAGGCTGCACTGTTCTGGGGCGGTCTCGGGGCCGTCAATCGTGGTGACACCAGTCTTGCCGCAGACCGCTGGGAGCGGCTGCTGGGCACGAATCCACCCGAGGATATCCGGGATGTCATCGAGCAGCGCGTGGCCGAGTGGCGCGGCGAACCGGCGCCGCCGACAGCGGCAGCCGCACAGCAGCCCGCTGAGTCCGAGACAGCGCCCGAACCTGCACCGCTGGAGGCCGGAGCGATCGTGAGCGCCAGTATCGCGCTGTCCGAGGCCGCGCAAAGCGCGCTGCCGGCAGACGCCACGGTGTTTGTTATTGCCCGCGATCCGTCGCAGCCTTCGCCGCCGATCGCAGTGACGCGGCGCAGACTCGCTGAGTTACCCGCCGTCGTGCAGCTTGGCGACCGGGAATCGATGGTGCCCGGCAGGGAGCTGTCAGGGTTCGAGGAGTTCGAGCTCGTCGCCCGCGTGTCGTTGTCCGGCCAGCCCGTCAGTAAGCCGGGCGACTGGTTCGGCAGCGTGCTTGTGAAGCCGGCCGAGAACGGTTCGATAGCGCTTTCGATCGATACGCCCGTCGAGTAGCCCACCGGTAGTGGCTACCGAGATCGAAGCGGCCACCATGTGCTTTGCCTGTGGCAAAGATAACCCGGTTGGTTTGCATATCGTCTTCGATTGCGATGGTGGCGCCTGCCGCGCGGAATTCACACCGAACGCCAATCATGTCGGCTGGGAGGATACCGTTCACGGCGGCATCATTTACGCAGCGCTCGACGACGTCACTGCCAACGTTCTTTACAAACAAGGTCGCAAGGCACACACGGCTCGCTGCGAGATTCGCTATCGCGAGCCGCTGCGCGTTGGCGAGACGATCCGCTTGAAGGGCTGGATCGAGAGAGAAAAAGGCAGGCTGGTCGTACTCAGGGGCGAAGCTCGTCGCGTTGCCGACGAAAACGTCATTGCCGATTGCGAAGCCAGTTTCATGCTCGACCGGACCTGACCGGCCGCTGTTTCGAATGGCGCTCCCCGATATTCTCGACCGTAATCTGCGCATACCGTTGATCGGTGCGCCGATGTTTATCGTGTCGGTTCCCGATCTTGTCGTGGCGCAATGTACTGCGGGCATCGTCGGTTCGTTCCCGGCTCTCAATGCGCGACCTCAGGAGCGCCTCGAAGAATGGATCGTGGATATAAAAGAGCGCCTGGCAGCCTACGCCGAGGCCAATCCTGACGCCCCGGTGGCGCCGTTTGCGGTGAACCAGATCGTTCATGGCAGCAATATCCGGCTACGCGCCGACATGGAAACCTGCGTGCGGCACGAGGTTCCGATCATCATCACGAGCTTGCGGCCGCCGGGTGAGGTCGTTGATGCGGTCCACAGTTACGGCGGCCTGGTATTCCACGACGTAATCAGCCTGCGGCACGCGCACAAGGCGATGGAGCAGGGTGTGGACGGCATCATCGCGGTGTGTGCGGGTGCCGGCGGCCATGCCGGGCCATTGAGCCCCTTCGCGCTGGTCAAGGAGGTCCGCCGCGAGTTCGACGGCGTCGTGATCCTGTCGGGTGCCATGTCGAGCGGCGGGGACATACTTGCGGCACAGGCTATGGGTGCCGACCTTGCCTACATCGGCACACGCTTCATCGCCACGCGAGAGGCGAACGCCTCCGACGACTACAAGCAGATGATCGTATCCAGCAGAGCGGCCGACATCGTCTATACGCCGGTGTTCACCGGCGTGCCCGGCAGCTACCTTCGCGGCAGCATCGAGAACGCCGGACTGGACCCCGACAAGCTTCCGGAAGTGGACAAGTCGGCGATGGACTTTGCCAGCTCAGCCAAATCGGATGCCAAAGCCTGGCGCGACATATGGGGAGCGGGCCAGGGCGTCGGCAACATTGACGACGTTCTGCCCACGCACGATCTCGTGCTGCGGATTGCAGACGAATACGAAGCAGCGCGTGTGCGGCTGGCTGGCAACTAGCGACGTATCGTCGTGAAGACCGTCGTTCTCTCTTACGTGTTCGTCGCGGTCGGCGGTGCCCTGGGAGCGATGGCGCGCTTCTCGCTCAATGTGACCTTGCAGAGGGACACGCCGTTTCCATGGGGTACGTTGGGCGCGAACCTCATCGGTTGCCTGGTGATGGGTGTCATCGCGTATCTCGTTGCGGCGTCCTCCTGGTTCAACGAGGCGGGGATAATTCCGGATCAGTACCGCCTGCTGTTCGCGATCGGTTTCTGCGGCAGTTTTACCACGCTTTCTGCGCTGGTCATGGAGTTGCATACGATGCTGCAGAGGGGGGAACTGTTCGGTTCCTTCGCCTACATGACCGTGACGATGGTGGGCGGCTTCGCCTGCTTTTACCTGGGCTTCATCGTGACGCGGGCGCTGTCGACTCTGTCAGGCGGCTGACGCCGCTTTCGAGGATCGACATGATCGGCTCGAGCCATTCTTCGTGCTCGGGCTTCATCAGGACCGAGCGCAGGCAGGTTACCGTATCCGTGGTTGCACGAATTTCGGGAACGTAGGCCCGCAACATGTCGGTTGGCAGTTCGATCAGCGCCAGGTGCAGATTGTCTTTGGCGGCCAGCTGAAACAGCTCCCGCGCCCGCGCGGACGCGGTGGCCGTGTCCGGCGAGTCGACGGCGTACACCACGATGTCGAGCTCAGGGCGCATCAACGGGCGGAACGACGGACTTGCGTCGAGTCGTGACCAGAATTCCCGGCCGGCCTGCAGGCTGCAATCCAGGTCTCGCGCAAAGTCACCTCCCTTGACCGGCGGCAGCAATCGATGCGTCGCCCACAAAGCGACCGCGGAGGCGCCAGGCCGCGAACACTCCAGGCTGATTTCACCGAGGTGCAATTCATCGGAGCTGAAGTAGGTGAATGGTGAATCGTGCTTGTAATAGCGGCCCTCCGTCGGGTCGCGGAACAGCACGCAGCCGCAGCCATAGGGCTGCAGGCCGTGTTTGTGCGGGTCGATGACGATAGAGTCGACATCGCTCATGCGATCGAAAACAGCGCGCGCATTTTCGTCCAGCTTGCTTGCGAGCATGAAGTAACCGCCATAGGCCGCGTCCGCGTGGACACGGATGCCGGATTGCCCCGTCCGTTCCAGGATGTCAGGTAGCGGATCCAGGACACCGAAACCGGTCGTGCCGATGGTCGCAACGACGGTCCCGACATCGCCGTGATCCAGCAGCTCGTCGAGATGCGAAAGGTCCATGTGCCCTGCAGGCGTGCAGCGCACGGCAGTGAAGGGAATACCGAGTACCTCGCAGATGCGTTTATGGGTGTAGTGCGACTGATCCGAGGCGACGATGCGTTTGCCCGGCTGCAGCCGACGGGCAATCCAG
>Ga0224502_10000273_pt1 | contig 16480 bp, 17 predicted proteins | sample SF_Oct11_sed_USG_5_FD_169104 | JGI IMG/M metagenome (GOLD analysis project Ga0224502, IMG submission 169104) | Sediment microbial communities from San Francisco Bay, California, United States - SF_Oct11_sed_USGS_13 | ecosystem: Environmental > Aquatic > Marine > Sediment | place: USA... | reverse complement strand
AATCAGGTAGGGAATCGAGAACTGAATATCGGCGATTCGCATCAAAAATGCATCGAGTTTGCCCCCCAGGTAACCGGATAGAAGGCCGACCAGGATCCCCACCACTGCCTGGAGCAGAACCGCTCCAACGCCGATCAGAAGAGATACTCTCAAGCCGTATATCATGGTGCTCAGAAGATCCCGACCCTGGATGTCAGTGCCTAAAATGAAGCTTTCGCTGCCACCCTCCATCCATGCAGGCGGGGTTTCGGCATCCATGATATCAATCGTTGCCATATCATAGGTATTATAGGGTGCTACCACCGGTGCCAGGATGCTGATGATAACCAGAACCGATAGGGCCGAGAAACTAAAAATAGCGACGGGATCGCGTTTAAAGCTGTAAAATAGATAGGAATTTTTAAATCGATTCCAGGATTTCATTTGGTTCCTGCAATTCGTACCATGGGGTTGACGAACCCGTAGACGATATCAACGATGGTATTGACGACCACAAAAATCGCGCCCACCACGACCAGGTAGGCCACCAGAAGGGAGGTATCCGAACGTTCCACAGCCTCCAGAAACATAAATCCCATCCCCTGCCATTGAAAAACGGTTTCGGTCAGAATGGTAAAGGCAAACAGAATTCCCAGTTGAACGCCGAATACGGTGATCACCGGCAGCAGGGTATTTTTAAAGGCGTGAATGTACCAAACCCGTTCGCGGCGGAGTCCTTTAGCCCAGGCGAATTTGATATATTCGGTTTCCAAAACCTCCATCATCTCGGCGCGCACCAGACGAATAAAAAGCGGTAGCATGATCGATGAGAGGGATACGCTGGGTAATACCAGGTGTTTTAACCCGTCCCAGGTGAAAAAGCCGCTTTCCCATCCCCAGAGATTAACGGTTTCGCCCCGCCCATAGGATGGCAGCCAGTTCAATTCCACTCCGAAAAGATAGATCAGGCCGATGGCCGTCAGAAAGACCGGAATGGCCACCCCGATGGTGCTAAACGCCATTACCATGCGCGAGAACCAGCTTCTGGGATAAATGGCGGAATAGATGCCTGCCGGAATGGAGATAACGATCAGGATAAGGGCGGTCACGATGACCAGCTCGATGGTTGCGGGGGCCTTGGCTGCGATGACCTCCAGGGCCGGTTTCTTGTAGAAAAATGACAGCCCCAGGTCACCTCTAGCGGCATTTTTTACAAAGCGGACATACTGGATATAGAAGGGATCATTCAAACCCAGCTGGTCGCGGATGACCGCGCGTTCGGCCGGTGTGACCCGCTCCCCTACCAAATCTCTGATCGGATCGCCGATCTGGTGCTGGATCGAAAAACCCACCAGACTGATGATCAGCATCACTACAACGGCCTGAATAATACGTCTGACGATGAATGCGAACATGAAAGGCCTTTTTTTTAAATATGCATAATCGCTGCGAACTTGTTAATACGATCTATGCGGTCCGAGGTCAAGGGCGAAAAATTTTTAAACTACTGGAATAAATTCATTATGATAGGGTTGCTGAATGAATCGGCCAAAGGCAAAAGCGCCCACATCAGTCCCTAATCCCTCAGAATAAAAATGGGGCAGGTGATATATTCAATAACAACCACCTGCCCCTTTGTTTATCGAGCCGACCGTTTTCCGAAACCAATCATTGAGCGACTACCGAAGATTTTGTTGCGCTTTCAATTGACAACGGACACTGGCTAACAGTCTCTTATTTGACCACCAGATCCCCAAAATACGGGAAATTCATGGTATTAACGATCGGTTTAATGTCAACACTATTTTTGCCCGCATATGAATGGTTCTGCCAGTGAAACGGTATAAAAGCAGCTTCATCATACAGAATCTTCTCGATTTGTTGCAGGATCTGAGTACGTTTCTGCAGATCGGTCTCGGTCTGGGCCGCCATGGTCAGCTCATCGATTTTGGGATTGCAGTAATTGCCGCTGTTAAACTGCCCCATACCGGTCTCCTTGTTCGGGCACATCGTTAGAAATTCTGAAAAGTTTCCGGAGTCTTCCGTATCCGAGTGCCAGCCGATCAATTGCATATCAGCCACCTGAAGATCGAACTCATCCCAGTACTGGGCCTTGGGCATGGTCTTGAGATTGACCTTGATATTAATTTTGGCCAGCATGGATACAACCGCCTCGGCAATCTTTTCATCGTTTACATAGCGATTGTTGGGCCCAATCATGGTCACTTCAAAGCCCTTTGCCAGACCGGCTTTTTTCATCAGGTCTTTGGCTTTATTAAGGTCATAGCGGGGCTTCAGTGCCGGATTGTACCCCATATACCCCATGGGGCCTTGCTGAGCCGCCGGTGTTGCGGTGCCTTTCATAATTTTTTGGGCAATACCCACATTATTAATCGCGTGGACAATGGCCTGTCGCACCCGCACGTCCTTGAATTCGGCCCGGCGCTTCTGGTTCATCTGAACGGTAATAATCCGGCCACCGGAATAGGTCACCAGTTTGACTTTGGGATCCTTTTCGATCCGCTGAAAATCCTGGGGCGGTACCGGTGAAATGAAGTCCACATCGCCGGACAGCAGCGCCGCCACACGGGTGGCATCCTCTTTGATCGGCGTCAGCACAATCTTGCTCACATTGCCGGGCGAACCCTTATCCCAATAATCGGCGAACCTTTCGAAAACATATTTGGCACCCTGTTCCCATTCGACGACTTTAAAGGCACCCGTACCGGATGAATTGTGCAGCGCAAATGAGGGGCCGACTTTGACGACCGCATCTTTGGGCTGACCAGTGGCATCCGTTCCGCTGTAAAATTTGCTGTCCATCGGAAAGATATAGGTGGCCATGTTGATCAGCAGCGCGTAGGGTTTTTTGGTCTTGATATCAACGGTGTAATCATCGACTACGGTACAGCCGTCAAATGGCGTAAAAAGCCCCTTGAAATCCTTGCTTTTGTAAAAGCGGTCAAAGGTAAATTTGACATCTTTGGCCGTAAAGGCATTGCCGCTGTGGAATTTGACACCTTTGCGCAGATAAAAGCGCATAGTCAGGTCATCCAGCCGTTCCCATCGTTCGGCCAGGCGCGGTTCAAACTCCATATTTTGGGCGTAGCGTACAAGGGGATCAAAAGCCCAGTGTGAAAACTGCAGCATCCCCCCGGATAATTGGACCTGGGGATCCTGGGAAACCGGACCTGCATCCAGCCCCACTTTTAGCGTTTTGGCGCCTGCGATGGAACCCAGAGAAAACAGCATCAAAATGGCTAAACTAAAGATAACGAATTTTTTCATTACATCCTCCTTTCTTCATATTTCTGTCTTTTTGTTAATCCCCCACATCAAAAAAAAACAGTGTTTAAACGAGAGTATTAATCATTACCGCCAAACATAATATATATTTGAGAAGCAAGTGCAGGTCAAGGAAGAAAACCCAAATAGATAGTTAACTATAAAAAATGATTACTATTTTAATTCAGGAGTTGGGAGGTTTTTTCTTTCCAAGTTTGTCATTCCCGCCAAAGAGGGAATCCAGAAATACCTTGCGGGAAAAACTGGATTCCCGCCTGCGCGGGAATGACAGGTTCGTATTGAAGATACTCTCCGCCTCCCTCCCCAATTAATTAAGACATTAATGGATGCTTTATCAGTGGGATTCAGATAGAGCAGGGCGTTACAGCTTTTTGCCCAGGCCGATGACATCATCGTTTGAAAACCCCAAGCCTTCATAAAATGAGATCACCGCCTGGTTTGAAGTGCGGACCTGCAAATTGATTTTGGGGCAACCGAGTTTTACAAGCGCGGACTCGGCTTCTACCATCATGCGGCGGCCGATTTGCTGCCGCTGATAACCCGGATCCACGGCCAGATAATAGATCTATCCGCGGTGCCCGTCATAGCCGGCCATAATCGTTGACACGATACGATTGTCGATGGTACCCACAAAAAACAGGTCGGGTTGGACTTTGCGTTTCATTTCGATATCTTTTATCGGTTCGTTTTGCGGGACCACCAGGTTACAGCGATGCCATAGCTCAATGACCGCGGATTCATCGGAAGCCTGATAGGATCGAATCTTAAATTCCGCATTCTGAGCGGCGTCCGCAGAATCCTCTTTTTTTTGAAAGGGATTATATCCCGGCGTTACAACCCGATTTTCTTTTTTATCGATGATATCGGGTTGGTAAACTTCTTTAGCCCCATCATCCGGTTCCACTTCCTCAAAGGCCACCGATACGGATTTCTCCTCGCATTCCGCAATTTCGACAACGCTCTTTACGATTTCACGTGCCAGCTGTTTTTTTCTGCTCCTCGGATCTTCCGGGGAAGAATTTTACGATGACATGAGGCATGGGATAAATCCTTTCGTCGGTTAAGCCCGTTGCCCGTTGAGCCCGTTTCCGGTTAAATAAAATGAACTCTTGTTCCTTTCAGGACAGGCATGGCCGGCGCAAATTTTTTTAATTTATTCCTGGGACACAACACTAGGCTTTTGATATGAACGTTTGTGAGCGATTGATAAACGTGTCCAGCAAGTCATAGAGTTTATAAAAACTGTCGATATTGATGTGTTCATCGGCCGAATGCTGGCTCATATCACCATCGGCTCCCCAGACAATGCCTTTGATGCCATGGGCGGATAAAAAGCGGGCGTCACTGGCGCCGTGCTCAAAACCGACTTCGCTGTCGGTTGCGATTTCCAGCAGCAACTCCAGATAGGGGGAGTCACCGCCTTCAAACAGCGGCTCTTTTTTCTCGACCACCAGTTCGCTTTTAATTTCAGACTGGATGTTTTCGAAGAGCGATTCCATGTCGTCGTTTTCCGTGTAGCGGATATCGAACAGGGCTTCGGCATAATCCGGGACCTGGTTGGAGACCTTGCCGGCCTGAATCCAGCTGAAATTTAAGGTGCGGTGCCAGTGATCCGGAGCCGAAAGCTCAAAATTTGTCTTCAGCACCTGATAATCTTTGATGAGGTTTTCAATGGCATTCTCTCCCAGCCAGGGCCTTGCGCCGTGAGCAGTCTTGCCCCTGGCGATCAGCTTTAATTTAACAATGCCTTTTTCTTTGATCACAATTTTGTTTAAGCCGCCGCCGTCTAAAGCAATACAAAACTCAGCTTTGATTTCTTTTAGCGCTTTCTGGGCCCCATTCGCACCACCGATCTCTTCATCAGCCGTGATGATAATACCGAAGGGCAGATCGTTCTGGTCTTTGCCTTCTTTTTGCAGTTGCTGCAGGTAGTTTTTTACGAAAACCAGGGATATGGCCGCTGCATACTTGTCATCAATGCTGCCGCGGCCATACAGGGCGTCGTCCTTTACACGAGGATTAAACAGGTCATCAGGGCCATCTACCACATCGATGTGTGACATCAGTAATATGGGTGCAAAGTTGTTTTGCGGCATAACCATAACAGATGGGCTGTTATGATGATCCAGCCGCCTGTAATTGGCACCGCACTGCTTTAAATAATCTTCAATAAACGCCATACAGCGCTGAATTTCTTCAGGTTGGGAATGCATGGTTTTAAAGCGAATGAGATCCTGTGTTAACGTGACGAGCTCTTCCATAGATGTTTTCCTCGCTCAAGCTATTTTAATTGGGTTTCAGTGTTCAGGTGTCAGGTGTCAGGAATAAGTAGGTTTCAGGTTTCGGGTGTCAGGTGTCAGGACACTGCGCGCCGCATCGTAATTTGAAATCACTCTTTAGCTGATTGAAGCCAATAGGCCTCAAGGCCAACAAAAGACCCTCCAGGCCAACTGCTGACACCTGAAACCTGACACCCGAAACCTTTAATTTAAGCTCTGAACCTTTCTATCTCATCGTGGAAATATAGAGAAATTAAACCCAAGTCAAGGTCATTCATATTTGCAAATAAAGGCGCGGACCTCACATTGCGGGACTGGTGGACGGGGTGGTGGGCAAGAACGATTGAGGGTTTGTAATTTTATAAACTTTTTGCAGCAGCGATGACGGCCTCCACGGCGGCTTCGATGCCCATTTTGCCCGTATTGATGGTCAGATCATAATTTTCAGGATCGGATATATCGGCATTATAGGATTTTCTGATAAAAGCGCTGCGCCTTGATTCTCTTCCAATCACGCGCTTCCTGGCTTTTTCGACAGATACGTTATAGGCGCGGGCCACATTTTGAATCCTTATTTCTAATGGGGCCACGAACCGCATACTGAATCTTTCTTCAGGCGGGAGAATAAAATTGGCGCCCCGGCCGACAATGACCGCGCGCCCATGATCCGCAATCGTGTTGACAACCTTCACCAGGTGCTGCATGTAGATTCCGGGATAGAGGTACTGGTCTTTGTAGAGGGAGGATATAAAATCCTCAATTCCCGAGAGCCGTTCTTTTTCAAGGGTATCGATGACCGAGGCCCTTATTTTGGCACTTTTGGCGATCCCTTCGATAATGCCCCGGTGAAAATAATCAAACCCTAATCGATCGGCAACTTCCCGGGCCACGAGGCTGCCGCCGCTTCCAGGTTTCATGCTAACGGTGATCACCGGAATAAGGACTTCCGGTCTGCGGTCTCTTTCGGCAGGGCCGCTTTCCCATTTCCGGATCTGCTGCTTTACAAACTGTGCGATTGAATTTTCTTTTGTGACCATTTTCAGTTATTTCCCGGCGGTGCTTTCCATAAAATGATCGATCAACTTCTGCTCGTCGGCTGCCGTTATTTCTTCAGGCAGCCGTTGCTCCGCCAGCCTGATGGCGGATTCAATCAGCTCTGATCGAATTAAATTTCGGGCTTCTACGATCTGGTTTTCGATCTTCTGTCGGGTGCCCGTCAGCAAGATCAGGCTTTCCTGTCGGGCGCCTTCAATGATTTGTTGTTTTTTCTTTTTGCCGTCCTCGACGATTCTCTTTTTTATTTTTTCAAAGCGGGCGATGCTGTTTTTAAGCAAATTGTTGGCTTCTTCAATTTTTTCTGCGGCTGCTTCTTTTTGCTGCTCATATTTTTTAATTTGCTGATCAATCTTTTCTCTGCGGTTCGATAAGAAATCCTTTATCGGTTTTCGACCGAATTTTACCAGGACAAAAACGATGATCACAAAATTTAACCAGCGCATCACCAAATCAAAAGTGGTTCGCCAGTTATTCGTGGCTTCAGCGGCAGAGGCGTCCGCGCTGCCAATCAACAGCACGGCAAATACGGCGATTAAATAACAGCCGAAAAATACGATGGGGTTGTTTCGCCTCATGAATGCTTACTCCGATACAGGACCCTTTCGATAATATGCCTTGCCAGGTCCTCAGATTCTTTTTGTACATGTTTTCGGGCTGCTGAGATTCGGGCATCGACTTCTTTTTGGGCCTCCGCCCTTAATGCATTAATCTCTTTTCGGGTAGATGCCATTATTTCAGCAGCCTGTTGGCTGCCGGCTGCCTCCAACTGCTCCTTTTGCGTAAAGGCCTCATCTCTGACATCATTTTCCTGTGCCTGTATCTGATTCGTTAAATCCTCAAATTGGATTTCAGCCGCGACGATATCTTTCTGGACATTTTCAATATAAGTTTCTCTTTCATTCATTACCTTGCGCAGGGGCCGGAACATGATCCGGTTGATAATGAACAGAAAAATCAGAAAAGAAATGACCTGAAAAATTAACGTTTCATTGATGTTAATGAGCGCAACAGTGCTGATAATTTCCATTGCCAATCTTCCAATCGGGTTGCCGCCGGTCGTTCTACAAATGCCTGGCCCGGCGGTTTCATCCTCGGGCGCTTGGTTTTAGACAACAAACAGAAGCAACAGGGCGACTACCAGGGAGTAAATCCCGGTCGACTCGGAAACCGCCTGACCGACGAGCATGGTTCGAGTCAGCAGTCCGGCTTCCTTGGGGTTTCTGCCGATGGCTTCACAGGCCTTGGCCGCAACCATACCTTCGCCGACTCCGGGGCCGATGGCGCCAAGCCCCATTGCCAGACCGGCTCCGATAAAACCTGCTGCTTTTACAATTTCTACACCTTCGATTGCCATTTTTACCTCCCTTTTGATTATTGAAGATTAACTATTTAATGAATTCTATCAATTTTATATTTGGATCATAAAAATGATGGAGCGATACGACTTCCACAAATCTTCAATTGTCAATTTTCAATTTGTTTTGAATTAAACCACAAATATCAACACCAGGCTCACCACCATAGCGTAAATGGCAGTTGACTGTGAAACCGCCTGTCCGACTAACATGATCCGCATGAGGTCGTTTGCATGTTCGACATTTCTGGCCACCCATCTTACCGCACCTTCGGCAGCCATTCCATTGCCGATTCCGGGTCCGATTCCGCCAAACCCCATGCACAGACCGGCGCCTAAAAGCGCCATGGGGGTTGCCAGCGCGCTCGATTCGGGAAATGATTTAAACATCAGAATAAAACTGACTAACAATCCAAAAATAGCCGGTGTTTGGGCCACTGCCTGGCCTACCAGCATGATGGTGGTTACGTTAGCGACCGATTGCGGCGTCCTGGCGACGCCCTCGCAGCTGGCACCGGCTGCCAGTCCGCCGCCGTAGCCGGATCCGATGGCGGCAAGCCCCATGCTCAGGCCGGCTCCCACAAAAGCCGCCCAGGTGGGCGTCAACGGCGCGTTGCCAAAATTCATGAAAATGAGCATCAGGGACACAACCATCGAAAAAATTGCCGGTGTCTGGCAGACGGCGGAACCGATAAGCATGTTGGTGGTTAATTGCGAACTGGCGGCAGGTTGTTGCGAAATTCCATAACAGGCCTCACCGCCCGGATATCCGGAACCGATACCGGACCCGATGGCACCGAAGCCCATGCTGAAACCGGCGCCTAAAAACGCGGCGGCCTTTAACAGACTGGGGGTGCCGGTATTCATAAACAGCAGCAGGATGGCAATCACGAGCGCAAAAATTGATGCCGACTCGGCGACTGCCTGTCCGACCAGCATGTTTTTAAAAATATCGCCTGAAATTTCGGGATTCCTTGAGACCGCAAGATTGGCTCTGGCGGCGGTATACCCCTCACCGATGGCGGCGCCGACGGCGCCAAGGCCCATGGCAATGCCGCCGCCGGTATAGGCGGCTATTTTAACGGCGGTTTCGACTTCAAGTCCCATCTGTCACTTCACCTGAACAGAGATATAAACGATTGTTAGCATGGTAAAAACGAATGCCTGTATGGTACCCACAAAAAGGCCGAAAAAACCGTATAATAAAGGCGGCAGCACAAGGCTGTAGATTAGATGAGAAATTACCAGAATAATAATCGATCCGCCCATAATGTTTCCGAATAAACGAAAGGAAATGGACACAATTTTGGCCAGTTCGCCGATGACATTCAGGGGCATCATAAAAAAGATCGGTTGAAAATATTCTTTGATATAGGCCTTGAACCCTTTGGATTTAATACCGGCGTAATGGGCGATAAAAAACCCCATAATGCCCAGGCCGAAGGTGGTGTTCAGATCCTTGGTCGGCTCTTCGAGGTGCGGGATGATGCCCAGCCAGTTGGAAAGCAGCAAAAACATGAACAGGGCACAGATGAGGGGGGCATAGGTTTTGGCCAGTTCTTTGCCCAGCGCGTCCTCCGTAAGTCCGTATAAAAGGGATACAATCAGCTCCCCCAGGGCTTGTATGGGTCGGGGAAGTATTTTTCTTTTGTAACTGGCAAACAGCCCGAGCACGATCAGCAGGGCAAAGACGATCCACGTCATGACGATCACTTCAAGATTAATGGTGATGTTGTGCCCGAAGACCGGAATGATGAGTTGATGTAATCTCCCAAGCTCGCCCATAAAAATTTCCGCTTAAATCTGTTTTTTCCGCATGGCGGGAATAAGCGTTAATACGTGTTCGGCCACAATAACCAGCTGAATCATAAAGATGCCCAGGATGGCTGCGACCAGGTTAAATTGTTCGTACTTGACGGCTGCGATCAGCGGGATCGCCAGCAAAAGGTATCTGATAATGATGGAGCCCATGGAAATCGAAAAGGTTTTGGCCTTTGACCGGCCAAAATTCAGCACTATGGATTTGCCCATTAAAATAAAATTGAGCACACTGAAAATTGCGCCCAGGATCAACCCTTTGCCCAGCGCTTTATGTCCCATCAGGATAAACACCAGCGCGACAATGATGGAGAAGGTTAATGCCAGTGAGCTGTATTTTTTTTGAACCTGCTTAACGGCTTCCATTTGTTGAATCTTTTTTGTTTTCCGGCGGGGCTTTAAGGGTTTCCGAAATTTGCCGGTAGACGGTGACGGCGCCGCCGACGATGCCTAAGATAATAAAAAGGGTAACAAATATTCCTCGGGTTCCCAACCATTTATCCAGATACAATCCGATAAAAAAGCAAAAAACGATGCAACCGGCCATTGTCAGGCCGATTTGCATGACGATGGTAAGGCTTTCGGCCCAGGCTCGATTTTTTTTATAATTAAAAACCATAAAAATTCATTAGACCAAAGAACCGGTTTGAAACGTATTCGATTAGCATAGCAACAAAATCTTTGCAAGCGAATTTACACGGAAGGGAGGGCACATAACCGGCCTTGACAGCGACAGGTGTGTTCCTATAATCATTATGTAATTTATCTGACGAATTCCATCCGATGATCAATGCCTTATCTTAACCTGTTTTCCCTTTGAATCCGAATACCTTAACATTTAAGGAGGGCATTTATAATGGGAACGATCCTCAAATATTTGGCTGCATTCCTTGGCGTACTGCTGGTATCCGCTGGCTTTGCCTGGGCTGATTCTCAACCGCCGGCCGTGGGCGGTAAGTTGCCCGAATTTACGCTTCCCGTACCCAAAAGCGATGAACACCAGAAATATTTAGGCCTGGCAGGGAAAGAATCTTTCAAAATTTCTGAGATTAGTGCCGACGTTGTCATCATCGACATATTCAGTATGTACTGACCTTACTGTCAGAGGGGGGCTCCTTCTGTCAACGAGATGTACCGTATCATCCAAAGCGATAAACGACTTAAAGGAAGAGTCAAGCTGGTGGGCATCGGTGTCGGAAATTCGGCCTTCGAAGTCGGCTATTTTAAGAAGACCTATAATATACCGTTTCCCCTTTTTCCGGATGGCAATTTTTCAATCCACCAGAAGATCGGCGAAGTTCGAACGCCTTTTTTTATTTGTATTCGCATAAAGAAAGATGGCAGCCATGAAGTTTTTTATTCCAGAGTCGGCGGCGCCAAAGACGCCGATCAACTCCTCAAAAAACTTCTTCAGGATTCGGGGTTGCTATGAGGAGATGGTCCGTATGAAAAAATTTCTAATTATCAATATCCTACCCGGTCTGATCTTACTGTTATGGGTTGCAACTGCTTTTGGAGCGTCAGAAGCGTTTAAGGATAATATCTATAATCCGGGACAACTCAAGCCGGTTGACAGCACCTTGAAAGTCAAAATTGGCGAACCGGCACCGGACTTTACACTGCCGTCCGTATCCGGAGAAAAAATTTCTCTCAGCCGGTACCGGGGCAAAAAGCATGTGGTCATTTCGTTTGTTCCCGCAGCCTGGACCCCGGTGTGTTCCGATCAGTGGCCGGGCTATAATATTGTCAAAAAAATCTTTGATGAAAACGAAGCCGTGCTACTGGGCATCACGGTCGATAACATACCGACGCTGTATGCCTGGACCAATCAGATGGGGGACTTGTGGTTTCCGGTGCTATCAGATTTCTGGCCCCACGGCGCGGTGGCTGAAAAATACGGTGTGTTGCGGTCCAGCGGCGTTAGCGAGCGGGCATTGATATTCATTGATAAAAATGGAATCATTCAGGATATTCAGGTTTCGGATATCAATGTCAGGCCCGATCTGGCACAGTGTGCGACCACTCTTGAAAAAATGAATAAAAAATAATTGAAGTGGTTTCAAAACCTCAGATCAGGTTCAAGGGAAAGGCGTCTCGCCCGAGTTGAAAACGGAGCGTACACGTAAGTACGTGAGTATTTCAATCGGCGGGACAACGCAGCCATTGGGCCTCAGATGGGGTTTTGAAACCACTTCTAAGCTGCCTCCCACAGGATAACTTTGATGGATCTGATTCGGCGTACGCTCATATCCCCAGCAGTCCTGCTCGTAATGGTTTTCTTCATCATGAATACGGATGCGAGTGCCGCAGTCACCATTGGAAAAATTTCGGAATCGGCGCTTGATGAGTTAATCAATACGCGCAACCATAAAATGGTGGTCACCTTTATGGCGGCCTGGTGTGGACCCTGCATTGACGAGTTGCCCGTCTTAAACAAATTACACCAAAAGTATAAAGCCCAGGGCCTAAAATTGATCGGTATCAGTATCGATCTGGCAGGGCCTCGGGCCATGCAGCCGATTATTGATAAATTGAAGGTCGGTTTTCCGGTTTACTGGTATGGCGAATCCGCCGTTCAGAAATTTTCCATCTACGCGATACCGATGATTTTTTGGGTGAAAGACGGCCGGATTGTCGAAAAATTGCCGGGCAGGCGATCCGGTAAGGAGCTGGACAAAAAGATTCGGAAATTTTTGGCGGAATAGCTGTTACGGGTTACGGGTGGCGTGTTGCGTGTTACGCGTTAAAGTTGGCTGCAAACCATCATTCCAAATTTCAATTATTTAACCCGCAACCCGCAACATTGCCAATCAAGACGAATCGGTTACTTTCCTTTAAGGGACGCCTTGCTGTTAAGCGCCGTCTCCACAGCACCCAAAATCTGATTCACCGTATAAAAGTCGCTTTTAAAGACCGGATTGCCGTCCGGCGCAAAGATAACCAGCAGGGGCACGGTCAGACTGCCGACCGCCTTAAGTTTGGCTTTTCCGGCGGGGTTGCTGCCGGTGATGTCGACTTTCATCGGAACGATATGTTCCTGTGCCAGAAGATTGATAATCCGTTGATCATGCAGAACACTTTCCTCGAGCACCTTGCAGTTTAAGCACCATTCGGCCGTAAAATCCATTACAACCGTTTTTCGTTGCGCGATGGCCGCCTCAAAGCGCTCGGGCGTGTAATACGTCCATTTAATCGGTCCTTCGTCCGAGAAACGCAATGCACCCCAGATCGGCAGCACCATCAAAATTAAACCGAGGCTGACAAAAACAGTTTTGGTAATTTTTTTTCCAGCCAGTGCCGGTGTCCGAAAAGCCAGCCAGATGCCGCCGGCTGCTACCAGGCCCATTACCGGCCACCAGTAAAATTTGCTCGGCGGGTTGGGTGCAGAACTCAGCAGGGCACTGATGCCAACTCCCAGAAAATAGGCAGCCGCCGCTAACATAAACAGGCCCATCACTTGTTTGATGAGCTCGCTGGCCGGTCCGGCTTTAGGCATGCGGTTGACCAGATGGGGGAACGCTGAAAGCAACAGATACGGCAGGGCCATGCCCCCGCCGATGGCGGCAAAAGTAGACACGGTGGTCAGGGGGCTTTGAGTCGCTGCCCAGGCGGCGGCCGCCCCCATAAATGGCGCCGTACAGGGCGTTGACAAAACGGCTGCCAGAATACCCAGTGCGAAAGATCCCCGCAGGCTGTCCTGCTGGGGGTTGATCAGGTAGATAAATTGGGGCAGACGAATTGAAAAAAAGCCAAACATCCCCAATGCCATGATCCCGATGATGCTGCCGACCAGGAGGGTAAAAACCGGATATTGGAACAATTGATTGGTGGCGGTAAAATCACTGACCCATGCGATCAGGATACCCAGACCGATCCAAAACGCCAAAAGCCCCAGAGACATGACCAACCCCAGAAGAAAACACCTTTTGCGATTTTCGGCCGCGTGGGACAAACTGATGATCTTGATCGGTATGAGCGGCAGGACACAGGGGGTAAAATTCAGCAGCAAACCACCTAAAGCAGCAGTAAGCAGCAGTACGATCCATCCAAATCCTGATGATGTATTGATGGAAAATTGCCATCCAAAAAGATTAAAACTAACCCCCCCGGCAGGTGAGGCCATCGCTCCGGAGAAAAGATTGGCAAACAGTTCCTCGTTTATTTTTGATGTGGCTGCCCCGGATTCGACAACGGAAAGCGTTTCTTTTAATCGCGTTTTTTGCGGAAACAGGCAGTATGTGTCCGAGCATGCCTGGTATTCTACCTTTAATTCCAGTTCGATGATCCCCGGGTTTATCTGCGCATCCAATTTCATCGGCAGGTAGATGATGGTCCGGCCTTCAAACGACATCAGCGCGCCGCTGGCATAATCAACTTTAACCGGTATGGCCTGGGGAAAGCGAGCGGCCTCGATGGTGACGCCTTCGGTGGCAGCGACAATCTGAACTTTGGTGGGATAGAGTTTGAGATCCTCAAAAGGCTGGACCTGCCTTGCATCGGCATTGATGTGAATGCCGTCTTTGATATCAATGACCACGGCCAGGACAACCGGGTCTCCGGGACGTGCCCGGTCAACCGACCAGGCGGTCTTGACTTGAACCACATCTGAGGCCGAAGGGGAATCGGACTGAAGGGCACCTGCAATATCTTTTTGGGTGGCTGCGACGGAGGTGCCCAATACCATAGCGATCAGGAACAGCCAGAATCCGTAATTGAATATAGCGCGCTTCATCATTCAGAGGTTCATGTTTCAAATGTTAAAGACAAAAAGGTGTCAGGTGTCAGGATTGGCAGAGCTGACACCTGACACCTGAACACTGACACCTGCTTTACTGAAGTTCGAGCTGAATACCGCTTTTTAAGCCCATTTCCTGAGCTTTTATATCCAGATGCAGTGTGGCAACAAATTCCAGAGGTGGATAAATTCTGCGGTCTGCATTACGCTTATCGACTGCCTTTATATACGTTTTGCAACTGTCACACACATCGATTCGGTAGTCTTTTTCGGTTTCACTGAAGTAGTAATGCAAGGTGTTGCTGTCTTTGTTTTCGCAAAGGGGACAGTAGATTCTTTGGGCTGGCCACTGATGCCAGCAGAATCCGCAAAATAAAACACGTTGCCCTTCATCTTCAAACAGTGAAAACCCGGGGGCGCTGCCGCAGATAGGACAAAATCCTTTATCCCACGGATGGTCTGGATCCAGATAGGATGCAAGCTGCTCGGCGCAATGGACCACTGAGGGTTTGATGCTGCTGTAAGCAATAAAGGCCAGAGCTTTATTTTCGATGCCAAGATCCGCTTCGACTTTTTTAAAATAAGCATCATCTGCTTTTAAAAGCGCGGCAAAAAGGGCTTGCGGATCCAGTGTTTCGGAGGCGACGGCTTTTCGGATGACCCGGGCGGAATCCGCCATCTCCGGGTTGGCCGCTTCGACGATCCGGCAGAGGTGCGCTAAAAGCGCGGTCGCTGCATTGGGCTCGAGCCTGAATTCGGACATATCGATCAGTGAAAATTTTTCCTTTTTCTTTAGCGCCAGGAGCTCTTCACTGATTTTTAGTGGATCTATTTTTAACTGGCTCTTGGAATCTTCCTGGGCCACATAAATTTTCTCGTAAAAGTTTAAAAGCCCTGCATACGCCGGCCGCAATTTTTTGAGGGCTGCAACCGCCTGTTTAACCTGTTGTGAGGTGATGGCCAGATAAGCGGTCATGTGTTCTCCTTTTGTCGGATTGTCCTACAACATGGTTATCGCATGCTATTCGTGTTGCTTCTCACCAGTAATTTACAACACAGGATTCTTTTAGGGGTCAGGTTTCAGGTGTCAGGTGTCAGAAAATGACGACATAATGCGGATTCTGGTAATTCTCAACTTCATCAGGTTCGTCATCCTGACACCTCCATTTTTGACATCCGGCACCTGAAACCATAGACCTTGTGTTATTTAAAAACCCCAACTGCGTAAAAATATACCATACGAATCTTGTAACCTATCTGTGGGGCATAACACTAGAAAATAAGAGCTAAAATGAGCCTATCATACCTTTTGTTAATAAAAAAGGGGAGTCGGTAAAACCGTCTCCCCTCTTTATTGTGATGTTGGCGCTGGTTATTTCTAAACCAGGTGTGAGACAAAATTTCTAAGCGGACGTAACATTCTTTTTAAGGCTGCCTGCCGAGAAATACCAAAGTGCGTATTTGAGGCAACCGCAAACTCATGGTAAAGGCCGGGGTCATAAGCGACGTTCAAAGTCGGCGCTTGATTTATTTTGGCCGTTGATTTAAGAACCCAAAGCTTTAAGGAATTTTATTTTGCTTATTTATTCAATTTCAGTTAAACTACAGTTTTTATATTTTAAATAAAATTTTGGCCATTTGACCGCGACAAATTTTTAAAATCCAATTAAGGAGAGCAGTATGGAAAAGTATTTATTTACATCCGAATCCGTGACTGAAGGGCATCCGGATAAAGTCGCCGATGCGATATCGGATTCAATCCTGGACGCGATCATCGGTCAGGATAAAAACTGCCGGGTCGCCTGCGAAACCCTCGTTACGACCGGGCTCGCTTTTATATCCGGTGAAATTACAACCGAATGTTATGTCGATATGCCTCAAATCGTACGGGATACCATCCGCGACATCGGCTATTGCTCCTCCCAGATGGGGTTTGATTGCCAGACCTGCTCG
>Ga0224502_10000271_pt1 | contig 16578 bp, 13 predicted proteins | sample SF_Oct11_sed_USG_5_FD_169104 | JGI IMG/M metagenome (GOLD analysis project Ga0224502, IMG submission 169104) | Sediment microbial communities from San Francisco Bay, California, United States - SF_Oct11_sed_USGS_13 | ecosystem: Environmental > Aquatic > Marine > Sediment | place: USA... | reverse complement strand
AGGTTCGGCGTTCTCATCGATATCCACGGCGTCAATCATGCGCAGTTCGCGGTCCGGAAATTCCAGTTCAGTCGATTCGTCCTCGAACACGAGCCAGCGACGGAACGTATCGTAATCGCCCGTATCCCGGTCGATCGCAACGCGGACGTCGATATCCTCGCCGTGACGCCGACGCGTCGCGGACGCCAGCGCCGCCTCGATGGCTTCGAAGATGATCTCTTTTTCGACGCCCTTCTCGTTCGAAACGGCGTCGACAACCATCAGAATTTCTTTACTCATTACCTAAGTACTCCAGACCAACCGCTTGCCTACAGCGTTGGCACCAGCCGGGCCGATTCGATTGTCGAAATGGGCAGCCTGTAGGACTCCCCGTCGACCTCGACCTCAATGACCTCGTCATCTGCAGACTTCAAGGCACCGCAAAAATTCCGCCTACCATCCAGCGGAAACCGCAATTTGACCTTGATGTCCTCTCCCATGAATCGCCGAAAATGCGCAGGCTTGGTCAACGTCCGGTCCAGTCCCGGCGACGACACCTCAAGCGTGTAATTGCCCGGGATCGGGTCCTCCACGTCGAGAATCGCACTCACCTGGTGACTCACCACCTCGCAGTCATCGATGTCCACACCGTCGTCCTTGTCGATGTAGATGCGCAACAGACCGCTCCGACCGCCGAGCTTTAACTCGATATCGGTCAGTTCGTAACCAAGCCTTTCGATGCTCGGTTCGAGCAATCGGATAATCTCCTGCTTAGACATCGCATCAACAAATTTCGATAACTACTTGCTTCAAAAACAAAAAAAGGGCCTAAAGCCCATTTTCACTCTTCGCAGGCCGCCTCGTGGCTGACATTAAAAAACCCCTATTCGGGGCCTTTTCTGCGAAGACTCTGGCTACAGGAGGACCGTAGGCCACCCTGCTTTGGCGCGGGATTATACGGCAAGTTCCGCGAACAGTGCAATTCCCGGGACTCCGCCTAATTCTGCAGCGGCCAGTCGTCCGGGAGCGTAAAATCGATGGCTGCCGATTCGGAACCATCGATGGATTCAATTCAGGAAAAAACCGCACCAGCCCGGCGCGTTTTTCGCGTCCCGGCGATTTTCATCCGGCCATGGACTGCCATTGTCCTGCTCGGGATGGCATTCGTCGCCTACTCGGTCTACCTGCACGTATTCGCCGACGCAACGTTGCCGACCGACGCCCAGGAATTGCGCTTACCGGTGGCGAATCCCGCGCTGGAACCAGAGCGCCCGGATCTCATCGGCGAACCCAGAATCGACGAATAGGCACGGGAAGAATCCTTCCCGTGCGCTCGGCACAGATTCTTGCGGCGCCATGTACCTGGTTATATCCTGCCACTAACCTGCCATATCCGTACTATAGCGTGACGTCGAAGACCCGAATTCGGGCTGCCTTACCCACCCTGCTGTGCCTGCTCAGTGGCTGCTCGCAACCGTTTGAGGGCGGTAATTTGCCGGCCGTCCCCATGCCCACGGAGAACCCGACCACCGAAGCCAGTCGAATCCTCGGCAAGATCCTGTTCTGGGACGAGCAGCTGTCCAGCGACGACACGATCGCCTGCGGCACCTGCCATATTCCCGCCACCGGCGGCGCCGATCCGCGCGTCGGCAAGCACCCGGGCACGAATGCCGGGAGCATTGACGACGTCAGGGGGTCACCGGGCATCGTCAGCCTTGGCGAGGATGGCCTGCCACGCAAGCACCCGTTGTTCGGCTTCGAACGCCAGGTGACGCCACGCGTCAGCCCCTCCAACTTCGGCAGCCTGTGGGCACCACTGCTGTTCTGGGATGGCCGCGCTGGCGGCCGGCTGGTCGATCCGGAGTCAGGGCAGGTGGCGATCGGGACCGGGGGAGCCCTCGAAAACCAGGCGCTGGAAGCGTTGAGCAGCGAGGCTGAAATGGCCAAGGCCGGCCGAACCTGGCGGGAACTGGCCACCAAACTGGAAACCATCCGCCCACTGGCGCTGGCGACCGATCTGCCGGCAGATGTCGCCGCAGCAATCGATGGGGACAAGGACTACCCTGCGCTGTTCGAGGCGGCTTTCGGTGACCCCGGGATAACCGCCGTGCGTATCGCATTCGCGCTGGCGGGCTACCAGCGCACGCTGGTCGCCGACATGGCGCCCTGGGACAGTTACCAGGCCGGTGACGAGACCGCCATGAGCCCGGCCGCGATTGCCGGCTGGCAGGACTTCCAGGCGCTCCATTGTGCTAGCTGTCACGTACCACCACTGTTCACGAACAACGAGTTCTTTCACATCGGCATTCGCAGAGCGGAATTCGACCTCGGACGCAAGACCGTGACCGGCGAGGATGGCGATGCCGGCGATTTCAAGGTACCGAGCCTCCGCAATGCGGGGCTGCGGCAGCGATTCATGCATACCGGCGAGTTTCGCTCACTGGCAGCCACGATCCAGGCTTACTTCGATTCGATACCCTCGCCCGAGAGAGACAAGATCCCCGGCTTTGGCGACTACAAATTCAATTTTACCGGCGCCAATCGCGCCAACCTGGCCGCCTTCATCGAGGAAGGCCTGACGGACCCGCGGGTGCGTGACGAGGCATTCCCCTTCGACCGACCTAAGCTAGCCTCGGAACGGGCTGACGGACTGCAATAGCCACTCTCGCGCGTGCGCTTTGCTGGGCCGCTGTCAATCCGGCAGGGAATAGGCGATGACGTAGTCGCCCGACGTCGTGCCGATGCGCGCATGGCCGCCTGCCGCAATAACGACGTACTGTTTGCCCGTCGTTTCCAGGTAGTAAGTCATCGGCGTTGCCTGACCGCCGGCGGGCAGGCGCCCTTCCCAGAGCGTTTCACCACTATCAAGGTCGAAGGCGCGCAGATAATCGTCCATGGCCGCTCCCATGAAAATCAGCCCGCCGGCGGTGACGATTGGCCCGCCGAGCCCACCCATACCGAGTTCGAGATTGGGAAAGATGGCAGGTGCCACATCCTGCACAGAGCCGACCGGTCGCCGCCAGTTAATCGACCCGGCACGCATATCGATCGATGCCAGCCAGCCCCAGGGAGGGCTAGTACACGGTATGCCTAGCGGCGAACCCAGTATCGTGCGACGCATGCCGTAGGGTGTGCCGTTCATACGCGCAAACTCGAAGTCTTCGTATTCACCGGAATCGTAGACCGTCTGAAGCTCGTCACGGGGAATCAGCGCTACCTCCATCGGCAGGTCCATCGAAAAAGTAACGACCGTCTGGCTGTCAGGCTCGAAAGCCAGACCTCCCCAGTTGATACCACCGCCGAATCCCGGCAGCTCCAGCGTGCCTTCCAGGCTCGGCGGCGTGAATATCCCGTCGGACCGCAGGCGGGCGATCTTCTTGCGACAGGAACGCTTGTCGAAGTAAACGAGTCCCCAGGCATCGGCCTCCGTAACGATTCCTTGCCGGGTTATTGGCGGTGGAGCGACCGGGAACGGCTGCGTCGGCGACAGGTGCTCGCCGGCCACTCCGCCCTGCGGGACGGGCCGTTCCTCGATGTCGAAGATCGGTTCGCCGGTTTGACGATCGAAACTGAAAATGTAGCCGGTCTTGGTGCCCTGCAACACTGCCGCTATCACTTCGCCGTCGTGCTCCAGGTCCACGAGTGTCGGCTGGGACGCGAGGTCGTAATCCCATACGTCGTGATGAATGAGCTGCTGATACCAGGCCATTTCCCCGGTTGCGGCGCGCAACGCCACCAGCGAATTCGCATACAGATTGTCGCCCTCGCGTTCGCCGCCGTAAAAGTCGGGACTGGCGGATCCCGTCGGCACGTAGACGAGCCCCAGCTCGGGATCGGCCGCGAGCGGCGCCCAGGCATTGGCAGAACCGTTGCGGGCTGCTTCGTCGCCACGCCACGTCGCGTACGCCGGGTCTGCAGCCCGACGAGGAATGGGATCCCACCGCCAGATCTCCCTGCCACTCCGGGCGTCTATGGCGCGAACGATCCCGAGTTCCGATTCCACCGCACGGTTGTCACCAACGGCCGAACCTATAATAACGATATCGTCGAGGACGGCCGGCGGCGACGTGACCGTATAGTGAACCCATTCTCCGCTGTCATCGGCACGCACGTCCCTGTTGAGCCAGACCTGACCTTCCTCACCGAAATCGTCGCAATGCCTGCCAGTAGCGCCATCGAGCGCGATTAGCCTGGCATCGAGGGTGCCGATGAAAATCCGGTGGCGACAGGCGGCATCCACCGGCATCTTCGTGTCGATCCACGAACTTACGCCGCGATTGGCTATCTCATCGTGCCCCCTGCTGCGATCGATTTTCGCGTCGTAACGCCACAATTGTTCGCCGCTGGCCGGATCGAGCGCCATGACGATAGCGCTTCCGGTCGCCAGGTAGAGTCGTCCCTCGACCAATATCGGGTTCGCCTGAAAAGCAAAGGGCTCTCTGTGGCCTTGGCCCAGCTCCCCCGTCCGGAATCGCCAGACTTCCTCGAGCTCGTTTACGTTTTCCCTGTTGATCTGTCCGAGACTCGAATATTGCATGCCATGCAGCGAGCCTCCGTAGTGCTCCCAGCGCGCACTTACATCGGACTGAGCCAGAGAAGATGTCGACACGAGCGCGAGCGGCAACAACCAGGAATACGGATGTTTCATTTCAGCCTCCCTGATTTAGGCGCTGCCCAGGGGGCACCGGCTTTGCTCGCCGACGGGCCGAGCTTCCGGCATCCCGAAGACAGACTATATCGACAGCGATCCTTCCCTGAAATCGGTCTTGTCCAGCCAGACATTGATCAGCACCGGAACCCGTCGCTCCGCGCCGTGACGTGCCATACGGAGAGTTTCTTCCACTTTGGCAGAATCCCGCAACAGCAGCCCCTCCCCGCCCAGGGCCGCAACCACCTCATGGTAGTTGCTTCGATCCAGTACCGTGCCAACGTCGTCACCCAGCACCTTGACCTGGTCGCGGGCAATCTGCGTCCAGCCCGCGTCGTTACCCACGACCGCAATGACCGGTATCTTGTGCCGCACGAAGGTATCGAATTCGGCCAGTGAGTAGCCGACGGAACCATCACCGAAAATGATCCAGACCTCGGCATCCGGACGGCATAGGCTCGCACCCAGCGCGAAACCGGCGCCGCAACCGAGGGTGCCGAAGGCACCGGGGTCGAGCCAGCTCAATGGGCGCCGCGGCTTCAGGATGTAACTGGAGGTCCCTACGAAATCTCCACCGTCGGCGACGATCGTCGAGTCGTCCGGCAGTTCTCGGTCAAGCGAGCGGAACAAATGCACCGGATTGACATGCTCCCCCGCCCTGGCGGCAGTTTCGTCGATTTCCATTTCGCGTTCGCCATCTCTTACCGACAATGCGATCTGCCATTCCTGCCATTGCTGTCGCAGGCCCGGATCGACAGCATCGGCAAGGTCGCGCAGAAAAACACCGGCATCAGCGAGCATGCCGATATTCGGCTTGCGATTGCGCCTCAAGTCGACTTTGCTCCGATTGGCTGAGATCAGGCACGCGCTGCGTCGAACGTGTCGACCATAGTCCAGGCGAAAATCGGACGGCACGCCGGCGAGAATCACCGTATCCGCTTCTTTCAGTGCAGCGCGTCGCTGGTGGCGACGATGCAGAGGATGCTTATCGCCAAGAAGTCCCCGGGCCATACCCGAGAGGTACACCGGGATGCCAAGACGGTCGATGGCGTCAGCAACGTCGCCGGCCTGCTTCGCTTGCACAAGGGTCTGGCTGCCAACCACGAGCAAGGGACGTTTCGCAGACCGCAGACTCTCGGCGGCCATGGTCACGGCGTTTCCCGCCGGCAAGGGCGTGACCACTGGCTCAGGCATCTCCGGTTCGGACGGGTTCGGCGCAGCAAACAGCCGCCGCAGATGCCATTTAAGGTAGTTGCGCACAAACCATGGCCGCACACCGCGCCCCTTGGGCATGGCCGCCTGGTACCACTCGCGGATCATCGACTCGTCGTACAGCACGTCGAGCGGGCACTCGACGAATACGGGTCCTGGAACGCCGCTCTGGGCCAGCTCGAAAGCGTCCATGAGCGCTGGGGCCAGGTCTTTCACGCGCTTCACGGCCCAGGCACGCTTGACGTGCGGCTTGAACAGCGCCAGCTGATCAATGTCCTGCAAGGCTCCCCGGCCCTGCAGCATAGTGGCCGTGGCCCCGCCGAGCACGATCACGGGCGACTGGGCCAACTGCGCGTTCTTGACGGCCGTAATCGTATTCGTGACCCCGGGCCCGGCGGTGACGGCGGCAACGCCGGGTATCCCGGTCAACCGAGCAACCGCATCCGCGGCAAAGACCGCCGTTGCCTCGTGGCGTACGTCGACAACCCGGATCCCGATGTCCTTCGCACCCTTCAGAATCGGTGAGATATGCCCGCCGCAAAGCGTGAACATGAATTCCACGCCGTGCGCCTTCAACACCCGCGCGATCAGGTCGCCGCCGTTCATGCGATTATCTCTCTTGTTATCACTGATCGTTCCGACGAATAGGTACACCGGGTCGATTGCCTGTTATCTGACCATCCTCGAAAACCAGCTGTCCATTGACCCAGACTTTCGCGATACCTGGCGACGTCAGGTGTGGCGACTCCGCAGTCGCCCGATCCTCGATCGTGTCCGGATCGAAGAGGACGAGGTCCGCATAATTACCCGGTTCGATCGAACCGCGCCCGCGCAGGCCGACCTGCTGCGCCGGCATCGATGTGATGCGACGAACGCCCTCTGCGAGGCTCAGCACCTTGCGTTCGCGAATGTAACGTCCCAGGTAGCGGGTGAATGCGCCGTAGCCCCGGGGATGGGAGCCGTTGAGTTCGCCGTCACTGCCAACAACGGTATGCGGCCATGCCATCAGGGCTTCCATGTCCGGTTCGTCCATGGCAAACCCCAGCATCGGCGAACCCCCGCCCTCGTCGCCAATCGCCATTTCGGCTTTGAGCAGATCCATCAGCGTCGTTTCCGGGTCCGTTTCGCGGAGCGCTGCGATCTCGGCGATGGTCATGCCGTTATAGGCCGGCTCCGGCCGATAATCGGGAAGCAGAATACCCTCCGGCGAAAGCATGTCGCGAAGGATGTACTCGGCGCCGTCGCGTCGATCCAGGTCCCGTTCCGGAAACAATGTTACCAGCCAGGAGAAATCGGTATGCCAGGCGCGGTAAGGGTAGATATCTGCGGTAAGGTCGATACCCGACGCCCTCGCGGCATCCAGTTTCCGAATCAACCGGCCCGACTGCCCCCACCAGCGAGTCATGGCGAGCTTGATGTGACTTACCCGGACCGGAAGCCGGACTTCCCGCCCGATCGTAATCACTTCGTCGATGGCATCCCAGAAAAACTGATCCTCACTGCGAATATGGCTCATGTAGCGTCCGCCACGGGTCGCAACCACGCTCGCCAGCGCGATCAGTTCACCAGTCGACGAAAAAGAGCCGGGGTCGTACTCCAACCCGGTCGCAAGGCCCAGCGCACCGGCCTCCATCTCGGCCTCGAGAAGCTCGGCTATCTCCGTCAGCTCGGGCAGGGTCATGCGGCGCTGGTAATCTTCACCCATTACCCTTGCGCGTAAGGTACCGTGGCCCGCGTAGGAAGCGACGTTAATCGCAACCGGGTTCGCATCGAGCCCCGCAAAGAACTCCGCCAGCGGGTACTGCTGGCCACCGTCCTGCCCAGCGACGATGGTCGTAATACCCTGGCTCACCGCCGCAAGCGCTCCCGGCATATCGAACAGGCCGATGTCGTGATGGCTGTGGGTATCGATGAAACCCGGCGCCAGCACCAGGCCGGCGGCATCGACGATAGTGTCCGCCGGGCCGGGCTCGAAACTACCGATCCCGGTAATTCGGTTTTCGACCAGGCGAACGCTGACCTCCCGGGCATCCCCACCCAGGCCATCGATGACCTGCGCGTTGACGATGACGGTGCCGGCGGGCTCGGGCTCACTCGGTGCGCAGGCCATCAACGCCAGTGACGTGACGGCAAAGAATGTCGGTAATCGCCTCAGCATCGGCCGCCTCCGAACCTGTTTAATTGCGTTATTGTGCGCGCTGCAAGCCGTGTCCGCATCAGCGCTTGTCAAACACGATGCCCCGTTCCGTGCCCGAACTCAAACTAAAACCGGCAACTGCCCCAGTCGGTTCGCGCATGAATTCAAGGCTGGCCGTTTGCGGGCCGGACAAGCCCTGTTCGCCAAAGCGTATTTCGAAGCGGTCCTCACCAACGGCCACGACCTCGAGCGGGTGCTCCTGTTCGATACGCACAAGAAGCTGCTCGCCGACAACAGAAAACCGGTAAATTGCGTCGAGCTCCGGCGAGAAATAGGTTCCAGCCAGTTCTGTCAGACCGGCAGGCGAAATGTCGAATTGCGCGAGCGAAGCCGCCGGCGCAAGTCCTTCCGTTTTCGCCTTTTCGGCCACGGGGCCAAGCCGGTCGACCAACATCAGGTCCGCTACCCGCCTGGTCAGCGTTCCGGGGTCCGCAGAGCCGTCATTGCACGAGATAGCGATTGTCAGGCCCGGCTCCACGAAACGCAGCAACTGCGTCCGAAAACCCCAGGAGCTGCCGCTGTGGCCCACCGTCCGCAGTCCACGATATTCATCCAGCACGATCCCCTGCGCGTAACCGATGGCCTCACCGTCATTGAGATACCCCTCGGTAAGCATCAACGGGTGAATCGCGGGCTTATCTTTGCCGTGCAGGAACTGGTCCCAGCGCAACAGGTCCACCATCGTCGTGTATAGCTGCCCGTCGCCGACCACGTCGAAATTGTAGTTGTGCACGACACGCCAGCGTCCCTCCTCGCCATGGTCGTAGCCGGTCGCTCGTCGAGGAATAATCGCCTCGACATCGTCGTACATCACGCTATCCACCATTCCCAACGGCTCGAAGATTCGCGACCTGGCCATCTCCCCCAACGACTGGCCACCGGCACGTTCGACTACCTGGGCCAGGAGCATGTAGGCCGTGTTGCTGTATTCGTATTGTTCGCCGGGCGCAAAGATGAGTGCACGCTGGCGCGCCATCATCGCCAGGATCTGCGGGTGCGAGATCGGGTAGTAATCGCCGCGCCCCGCGAGCGGAAACAGGTTCAGGTAGTCGCGCAACCCGCTCGTGTGATGCAGCATGTGTCGCAGCGTAATGGAGCTGTCGTACTGCGGCAGCTCGGGCAGCCACCTGCGCACATCATCGTCCAGCGACAGCTTGCCCTCCAGCGCCAGCATGCTGAGGCTCGCGGCCGTGAACTGCTTGGTCACCGAGCCGACGTCGAATACGGTCTGCGGCGTAACCGGGATGCCATAATCCAGGTTGGCGTAGCCGTAGCCGCGAGTATAAATGGAGGCTCCATCCTGTCCGACGGCCAGCGCGCAGCCCGGCGATCCCGGTTTGTCCCACTCCGTAAACAAGCCGTCGACCGCAGGGCTGTCTGCACCGACTTCAGATGCTGATGATTCGGCACAGTAGGAGCAAAGCGCCAGGGAGACAACGGCTGTGACGCCTAGCACTCGCTGGTGCAGCACTACGCCCACTCCTGCGACCAGCCCTCGAGCTTATCGAGAGTGGTCGTGACGCCACCACAAACAACCACCAGCACCGAGTCGAAACCTTCAAGCTCCGCCGCGCCTTCGTAAACGGCCGCCAGCGACGCACCGCAAGCCGGTTCGACGAGGACCCGCTGATCGTCGAGAAATCTCAGGCATGCATTGACGGCCGACTCGTCCGTGACCACCGTACTCAAAACCGAATGACGCTCCGTCCACGCTAATGCCTGCTCACAGACCTGCGTAGCGCCGAGCGATGTCGCGATACTCTTGATCGCTGGAAGTTCGACTCGCCGGCCGGCATGAACAGATTGCGCAAAGGCATCGGCGCCCACCGTTTCCACCGCAACTACCGGGATGTCCGACCAACCGTTACGATGCAGCCCGTCCAGAACGCCACTCAATAGCCCGCCGCCGCCGATGGAAAGCACTACGGCTTCGGGTTTCACGCCGGAGCGGACAATCTCATCGACCAGGCTGCCGTGTCCTTGCCAGACGAAAGGGTCATCGAAAGGGTGCAGGAACGCGTCCGACTCGCTGACCATCGACAAGGCCAGCTGGTTTGCATCGTGCCAGGATGCACCGTGCACGACGACCTCGGCACCTTCCTGTTGGATCAGTGCTTTGGCCCTCTCGGTCGTCGTTTCCGGGACCACAACGACCACCGGCACGGAGAGGTGTCGACCCGCGTACGCCACGGCGATGCCTGCATTGCCGCCTGAAGAAGATATAAACCGCGTTGCGCCACGTCGGGCGTATTCCTGGCATGCCAGGCCGATACCGCGGATCTTGAACGACCCGGGCGGCTGCATGGCTTCCATCTTGAGCCAGACAGTCCGTCCGGTCCCGATGCTCAGGGCCCGGGATTCGAATTGTGGCGTTTCGATGTGCAGTGGCTTCATAGTGTCCGTGCCTTAGTATCCCCTATCGGCAAAACGGTAGCGCGGCGATTGTTGCCGACCTACGCGTGCCATCCAGCGAGACTTCGAGCCCCTTAGCGTCATCACCGATGTCGACGGATACCATGCCGACTGCGATGTTCTTCCCGAGGCGCGGCGAATGGACAGCTTCAGTGACGGTCCCGACGACATCCCCGCCGAGGCGGACGTCGTGCCAATCGGAGATTCCCCTAATTCGCTCACCGTCGATGACAAATCCCACCCGCCGCCGCCGAATGCCCTCCGCCTTGATCTGCTGCAGCGCCGTCTTGCCGACGAAATCATCTGCCCTGTCCAGATCAACGAAGGCGCCAAGACCGACTTCAAAGGGGTTCACCCCATAGCGAGCATCAGCACCGTAAGACAGCAAGCCGCTCTCGACCCTCTCGATGTCACTCGGCGCCCCGGGGATGATTCCGTAGGCGGCACCTGCCTCTTTGACCCGATTCCATAACTCTGTGCCCCGGTTGCTGTCCCTCAGGTAGAGCTCGAAACCGCCTTGTTTCGACCAGCCTGAACGGGCCAGCAATACCGGGATACCGTCGAGATCCGTTTCCCGGAACCAGAAATAGCGGACGTCACGAATCCAGTCGCCGAACAGGTCGGCAATGACATCGTCGGCGCGGGGTCCCTGGACACCGAGCGGCGATGCATCCGGCTCGGATACTCTTACGTCCATCCCGCGCTCGGCAGCCGTCGCTGTAGCCCACAAGACGATGTCGCTATCCGCGATCGACAACCAGAAACAGTCGGCTGCGAGCCGCTGCAAAACCGGATCATTGATTAGCTGGCCGCTGTGATCACAGATCGGCACGTACATACCCTGGCCGACGGCAATCCCGGAGATATCCCTGGTAACCAGGTAACGCGTGAGCGCCTCCGCATCCGGACCGGCGATTTCCACCTGGCGCTCGCATGCCACGTCCCACATCACGACGTTATCCAGCAGCCGCTGGTACTCACCGTCCGGGTCGCCAAAATGCGCCGGCGCCAGCATGTGGTTGTACACGGAAAAGGAAGCAGCCCCGTCCGCCAACGTCGCATGGAAGAATGGAGATTTTCGCAGATTGGTCCCAATGGCAATCTCGATAGCCACGCGATAGTCCTCATTGCTATAACCGATCCGGGTTGAGGATAGTCAGCCCTTCAAATGCAGGCAAGGAAGATCCTGTGTATTTGTTCCGTCGATTTGGTGCTGCAGCCGAAATGCCGAACGCAATTCCCCGCCTGATCGCACACCCCAGAATGAATAAAGGGCCCCAAGGGGCCCTTTACTGGTCATGGTTACGGCAATTCGGCCCGCCTCCCAGGCTGCGCCGATCACTCGAACTTCTGGGCGACGCCCACCTCGGCGAGCCCTGTTCGGCCAATGGGCCGCAGACTCGATTCGACCCTGCAACGGATTTCCTCGGTCCTGGCCTGGTAACTGCCGCTGCGCGCAATCATCTCGCCGACCATGTGGTCAAGGTCCTGCCTGCCGTAGTTGTCGAGGACGCGGGCCAATCCGCAGCGGTCACGCACAATGTCTTCGTGAAACGGGTAGAGCAGTGCTCGCATTGTGTCACAGATGTCGCGAGCCGCGTCGGCATCGTCGAGAAGATGCCGCATGACGATCTCGGACACTTTCGCATCGACATGCGCGCGGTCGTGGCGGGCCTCGATCGTCACCCAAACCAGGTCGAGATCACCGGCGGAATGCGCGAGCTCGTTCGCAAAGACGACAGGTGCGATCGCGTCGATTTCCTGGTCGAGCCGACCGGACACGCCCCGCTCCGCGGCGACCCTCGCCAGGTGCGTTGACGAACAGCCGTTTCGCGCAAGGTATATGCCGGATTCAGCTTCCGTGTCGATTTCTCGAATGAGATCGCGGTAGCAGGCTTCCGCCGGGTCCTCTGCTTCGAAAACGAGGGCCAGCTTTGCCAAGTTCTCAGTCGTGATCAGGTGCTGCGTCCAAGGGTTGAGATCGCCCAGCATATTGCCCGTTTTGGCAAATACTGCGTCAAGGTGATTGCGAACGCAGGCCTCAGCCGCCTCGGCGACGGTGAACCGACGGACAAATTTGTTTCGACGATTTTTCATGACAGCCTCCACTTGGTAGGTACTCACACTCTAGGCGGGAGGCCTGTTAGGATCTGGTGCCAAAGCACCAGGTTTTGGTCAATTTGCGTCAGGGTAATCATGCTCAACGAGCCGACAACAATTGCCAACGTTGCGCGGCTTATTGGCAAGACGTTGCAGCAGGACTACGGGATCGACCCGCAGCCCCTGCTTCATGACAGCCGGATCAATCCGAGCAAATTCCAACAACCGGGTGCGCGAGTGCCATTCAGCAAGATGCAGGTTCTCTGGCGACTCGCTACCGAGGCGAGTAACGATGCCAGCTTTGGTATCAGGGTCGGCTCCCGGGTATCACCTGGCGACTTCTATGTACTGGGCCATGCCTGGCTCGCCAGCGAAACGCTGCGCGGCGCATTTCGACGACTCGCACGATTTGTCCGGGTGCTGTCAACGGCCGGCAACTCGCTCGAAGTCCAGGACCGTAACGACAGCTGTGTGCTCGTCGAAACTTACGCGAACCGAACCGTGCAACTTCAACCAGCGGCCATGGATGCCGGGATTGCAGCACTTGTCCGAATGTGCGACATCGTGACGGCTGCGCCGGTTCGCCCCCGGCGCGTGGTGCTACCCCGGGCCGTGGATGGCCGTGGCGTCGATCACCGCGCAGTTGTGGGTTGCCCCATCGAATTCGGCGACGTCGAGATATGGGAATTTTCGAGAGCCGATGTCGACGCGAAACTGCCCGGGTCGATACCCGAAGTCGCCAGCGCCGTCGAGATCGTCGCCAATGAATACCTGTCGTCGCTCGAGGAAGGCGCCGTCGCGCGCGAGGTACGCCAGGCAATTATCCAGATGATGCCGTCCGGCCGGTCGGACCAGGACTCGGTTGCCAGGCGGCTTTATCGCAGTCGGAGCACGCTGCAGCGGCAGCTCGGCGCCGAAGGCACGAGCTATCGGCAAATACTCGAGTCGACTCGCCAGACGCTTGCCGAAAAATACCTGCAATCAAAAGAATACTCCCAGGCCGACGTCGCGTTCCTGTTGGGATTTACCGACCAGAGCAACTTCGCCCGTGCCTTCAGGCGCTGGACCGGGATGACCCCGGGCGAGTATAGAAAGTCCGCCTGAATACCGAGCCGGATACGCCATTGAGAATACAGCACTCGTTGACGTCAGCAGGCCATTCAGTTCGTGACGGCAGCGGCGCTGAACAACCGCTGAGGCTGACGCTGTGGGTATTACTGAATTCCCCCGGGTAACGCTCCCCGGATGACCTGCCCTTCCATCAGAACGGCGACTGGCCTGACTTTCCAGATCCTGTCGCGATCCATCTCAAACAGATTATCGCTGAGTACTAGAAGATCCGCGGCCTTTCCGTTCTCGATCGACCCGATCTCATCCTCCATACGCAACTGGTAAGCGCCGTTTTGCGTATAACCCATGATTATCTGCTCGATGCTTAGCACCCCGTCCTCTGGCGGCCTGGTCTCCTCTTCAACTTCCCGCCACTCGATTGGATACTTCCGGGAATGCGCGATGTGCATTCCAAAATAGGGATTGAGATACGTGGGCAGTCGGTCACCGCCCCACCATTCATCACTGGACAGGGTTACCACGACACCTGAATCAAAGAGTCGCTTCGGATCGAACATCCTTTCGAATCGTTGTTCGCCCACCGACACTCTTTCGGGATCATTTTGCTCCGAGGTAAACCACCACGGCGTGTAATTTGCAACAACGCCAAGTGCCTTGATTCGCGGCAAATCGGCCGGATCGATGAGCCCGAGGTGAGAGATCGTTACCCGCGTTTGGAAATTGTCCCCGGCTATCTCCTGAGCCTGTTCCACGGCATCCAATACCCGCCGTACGGCCAGGTCGCCCTCCACGTGGATATGTATATCCATGCGTTCCGCACTTAGCTCCAACAGAAATTCACAGAGTTCGTCAGCCGATAATATTGTATCTCCGACATACGATGGATCATCGGAATACGGCTCGAGCAACGCGGCGGAGCGATTCTGGTATATGCCGTCCATGAAGAGCTTGACCGTGTTGAATTTCAGACGATCGCCGCCGTACTGCTCTCGGTAGCGTTTCATTTCGGAGACCGCCGAATGCCGTCGCTTCGGCGTGAAAACCTGGTACGTGCCGTCGTATCTGACAGGCAGTTTTCCTTCCTTCTCCAGCCCGGCCAAATATCCGTAAACCAGGTCCTCGAATCCGAAATTCCCTGCGTCGTAAAGAGCAGTAACGCCCAACTCGCTGAGAAGTTGGAGGGCTGCCTCTACGCTTCCCAGGTGGGATTTCTGGTGATCGGCATCGTCAATGGGGAAATGCTCTGCAAAATGCTGCCATGCAGCTCCCTCCTTCACCCACCCTGTTGGCTCTCCGTTTTCGTCACGCACATACATGGCCACGCCTTTTCTTGGATCAGGAGTATCGGCATTCACTCCGAGCTCCTCCAGTGCCTTCGAATTGAGCCATCCGCTGTGCCACCACTCGCTGACAAACCATACTGGGCGATCCGCGACCACCGCATCCAGCACTCGCTTATCCGGTCCAAGATTGCCTTTCACATACAGACCAACCGGCCAACAACAGAGTCGCAGCCAGTCATCACCAGGATGGTCCTCGGCGTATTGCTTGACTGCAGCTAACAGATCTTCTTCAGTCGCAGCCGTAATCTCGCCGTACTGTTCGACGTCGATGTACCCCGGATGAGCGTGGGAATCTATCAGGCCCGGGATCACCAGCCGCCCACCAAGGTCCACTAATTCCGTGTCGCCGGATATGTACTTCGAGGCGCCCGTGGAGTCACCCACATAAATAAATCGGCCATCCTTGATGGCGAGCGATTCGGCCCAGGGTTGCTGCTCGTTCGAAGTAAAGACTTTTGCCCCGGTCAAGATCAAATCGGCACTGTCCATATTTCCGGAATCCCCACCAGGGGCACAGGATGCCATCAGGGTCGCCAGTGCGCTGATCAGAATTGACACATCTTGTGAGTTCATGATCGCCTGCATTTGCTCGTAAAGTGATCTCCGCAGCAGTTTATGCACAACCGACTCGGGAAGCCAACCGACGATTCACTTCACTGCACCAGCCCTTCCTGAGCAGTGACAAACGGCCGAGTCCGCCGACGGGGCGTTGAACGATAAGGCAATGTTGGTGGGTTGATTACTCGCACTGCGTTATTATCAGGCACTAAGCTGGGCGCAACCAAACACCGAAACTTCCGCTTTACGGTCCCGCCGGTTAACACGGAGAAAATCCTGCAATGGCCCGAGATATTGAATACCACGATGCGATGACAAACATGCTGGAGCTGATCTGGGGCGTCGGATTCCTGACTCCCGGCGGCGAAGGCAACATTGAGAACCTTGTCGGCGGCCTGGAACTCAAGGATCGGCGCGTTCTCGATATTGGTTGCGGAATCGGGGGACCGGCGTTCGTCCTGGCTTCGAAGTACGGCGCGCATGTCACCGGTATCGACATAGAACCTCAGCTCATCGAACAGGCACAAATTCGTGCAGAGAGACTGGGCCTGAGTTCAAACTGCCAGTTCGTGAAGGTAGAACCGGGGCCGCTGAGTTTCCCCGAGAACTCATTCGATGTCGTTTTCAGTTCCGGCGTCATCATGACGATCGACGATAAAGAAGAAGTATTTTCTGAAGCCTTGCGCGTACTCAAACCCGGAGGAATTCTCACCGTCTACGACTGGACGAAACCTGAAGGCGAGTACAGCGAGGACATGCGCTACTGGTTCAAGATGGAGCGAATTACCTACTCCATGAAGACATTTTCCGAATACGAAGCGATGCTCAGGGATGCGGGCTTCATCGACATCGAATCAACGGATCGATCTGAATGGTATAGACAGCGCGTGCAGGACGAGTATGAACAAATCAAGTCCGAGCTCTACCCGCGCATGATCGAGGTCCTGGGACAACAGGAGGCAGACCACTTCGTCGAAAACTGGCGCTCGATGGTGGTCGTATGTACCAAAGGCGACGTTTTCCAGGGCTATTATCGCGGTCGCAAGCCCAACGGTTAA